>MDTG01021915.1_pt1 | contig 158755 bp, 145 predicted proteins | sample 811421 | NCBI WGS metagenome assembly MDTG01 (sample SAMN05326645, study PRJNA326480) | marine metagenome | isolation source: seawater | place: Pacific Ocean: South East | collected 2011 | reverse complement strand
TCTTACCTTTGCCGTGTGCAGCCCACCTTAGTTTTCGTATGCCACCAGTACCTTGCATGATGTCTCCGGCAGCAGGATGAGCGGCCAAATAGTTGATGAAACTTAGCTTTTCAGGTGCACTGAATAATTTATCTGATCTTCTCGGATTATAGCTGTCAATGTTGAGAGAATGCTAACAGCATTAATGAGTGGAACCCATTATCGACGTATTAATTGTATATAGAGGGCATGTCCGTTTGTGCCTTGAGTTTCCTGCGGTGATGGAGCAGGAGACGAGCAGGCAGCGTTCAGGGCGCAAAGACTGACAATGGCGAATACAGATTTAAAGCCGTCACCATTAGAGTTGTCTTTTAAGCTCATTCGCCTCAGCCCTGAGAGCCTGAACCTGCTCACGCAATTGATCGCCAGCTTCTCTTTGTTTTTGCTCGTAGTCCCGGAGCAGACGGGTACGTTCATCTGCTGAAACCGTTGTTATCTTCTCCATGAATACTGCGGCCTCTTCGACTTGCGCTTGATGCTGCGCCTGTATCAAAGCCTGAACTTTCTTATCGGTTTCCTGATCAATTTGGCGGATGCGCTCTCGGCGGTCTGCGGTTGTCTGACGTGCGCTGTCTTGTTGGGGGTGTTGGCTTTGACCCCGTGTTTTGGGGGCAGACGGCGTATTATCGGAGGGAACTGTCGGTTCTTCCGTTATTCCCATATGCTGCATGGTAAATTCGATGGTGTTTTGCAGGTCGTTGTACCTTTGCGAATTTTCCGGCGCTTGATTGCGCTCCTTGATCAACTCGATCAGGCGCTGCTCAAGGTTTTGCCTGTTTTGGGATTGGCTCTGTGCCGCATCTCGCGTAGCCTCTTCCAGCTCGTCAAGTGATTGCTGCGCATCGCGTGCGGCACGATTGAAATTATCCTGCCCCTCTCCGGTAACGCGATCCACTTCCCGGTCAAACTCTTCTTCGCTCATTTTTGGCGTTTTCCAGTCTTCTCCGAACAAGCCGCCTCCACCAAAGGCCGCAATGGCCGCATTGACGGTTTCGTTTGCTTCTGAAGTATTTGCAACAGGTGTAAAGGGAGGAGGCGGCGTTCCGATCTTTGTGGGCGCATCGCTTTCAGACACTGCATCTGCAAAACGAAGACCTGCCTGCTGCGCCGATGGCTGACCATTTGCTGCGCGGATGAAGTTTTCGGTCATCTGCCGAACTGTTGCGCTATCGCATGCATGATCTTTGAGGAAGGTTTCCATCTCACCGCGCAGACCAAGAACAAGCCCGAAGGCTTCAAAAACACCCTGATCAAGAGCGGCTTTGTTCAGGTCGGACTCAAACTGTGCCCAGTGCGATCCAAACCGTGCGTCAATCCGGTAGGTTTTAGTCTGCTCCGAATAGTGAATTGTTCTGGAGCCGTCGAGATTAAAATCCGTACCTTCATAGGCGTCATAGCCGCGCTCAAATGTTTGCCATTGCGCTACATTAGCTTCACAGAGCTTTGAGTAAGATGTAGCAAGTCCGGTATAGAAGGCTTTGAATTCCGGTGTGTTGCGGTAATCACCAAACCGTCCTTCGAAGATGCGCCGCGCGATGTCAAACCCGTCATAGTTTGCCCAATACGGATCAAACCTGTAGACGATGCCCTCGCGCCGTCCGGCTTCATAGGCGAATGCCTCCCGGTAATCTCCGGCATTCTCGGCTTTGACCAACTCGTTCTCGATAAAGCCCGCGAGCGTGAGATCGGGATTGTCCCGAGGATCGGCGCTGTTACCTTGTGTGGCCATGACCGTCCGGCACATCGGCGTATCGCAGGCCACCAGGCTCAGGCGATTGTTTTCAATGTTATAGCGAAAGGAGATCACAGGTTTATCTCCCTCACCATAGCGAAAGGCGTCCTGATAGTAGTGGTAGACATAAACCAGGTTTGCTCCACTACAGGTCTCAATAAACGATGCTACGGACTCATTCAATTCGGCGATAAAGCCGTTTGACGGCGCACCGTTTTGTAAGGGGAGGATGGTTTCTGTCCTGCTTGCCGGGCGATGCAATATGATTATCCCGATGCTGCCGTCCTGAACGGAACGTGCGCTCCTTCGCTCATCACGCAAGTCTTCAAGGAGCGAAGTATAGTGTTCATGAAGAAGTCGTCGTTCTTCTTCAAAGCTCTCTGAGATTTCCGAGAGTTTTTTGTCCCGTGCACTACGGGATAGGGTTCTGTCCGCGTAGATGGGTGAGCGCGCCGCGCTTTTACGATCTGCAAAGTCATTATGCGCAGTGGCGTACTCTTCCTCGACCTGTCGAATACGGGCGTCGATCTCTGCGATTCTGGCGTTCCCCCCGGCTGTGCTGTCTTCCGACTTACAAACAGGTGCGCCGCTTTGCGTTATCGCACTCTTGGAATGGATTGAATAACTGGAAGTTTGCGCAATGAGCGAACCGATCCTCTCCAGTCTTGCTGCACGTTTTTCTTCAATCGTTGCTGCCTGGAGTGAGAGGGACAAAAGTAGGAAGGCCAGACACAGACATCCCTTCAGGGTTGCCGGAATCCTTCCGTTGGTGCATCCGAGTCGTATCATGGGATTAATCCTCGTATAAAAATGCAGATTTTAAGGAAATATCTTGCGGCGCGCACTCTCATATGAGAAAAGATGTCAGGTCGTGCCTTTTGCCTTTCATGATAGAATTGATCAGTTATAGTCATTGATTTTCTCCTACAGCTACCAAAGACTATTTCACGATAACTTGGACCCAATAACTCAGGAACTTCACGACCCATTTCAGGTTGTGAACTGAATAGTTCAGTACGGTCAAATATATCATTTACCCATTCTTCAGCAGATGAAGGTTTATCTAGTGCGATAAATTTAGCTAGTGTCTCTAATTTTTCTAGCGCTAAAGGAGACCAAACTACGTTCAATTTTTAATACTCTCCAAAATTTTTGACCGAGCATCTGAGTTAGATATACCTTGCCCTGCAGAAAGTTGAGCTTCTGCTTTTTGTACTTCTTCAAGCAGTTCGATCTTTTCTTGCATGGCTTCATACTCTGAAACATCAATAACTAAAGCGACACCTTTTCCTCTTTGAGTGATAACAATGGGTCGTCTTGTTTCATTTATTTGCCTTATGAATGAAGCTGCGCCAGCTCTAAAATTTGATAAGGGCTGAATGTCTTTATCAAAATGAAGTCTACTCATAATAATACCTTTAGTTGTAGTCAATACGGTACAAACCTAACGTTTTACATAAGGGGCGCGCGTTTCTTTGTATGTCCCAGCCAGCGGCTTTTTGCTGGCGAACTTGATGTTTTTGTTAGGCATTGTATATTTTAATAACAAAATAGCACATTGAAGTGCACATGTTGCGTCCTAAACGGACAAATTCTTTTTGGCTAAAACCGAGGGGTATATGAGCGCCGTTGCTAATAAAAGTAAACACTGAAGAAAGAGCATCCTCACCCTTTTCATCTATAAAACCTTCATTTGCTAAATACCTTAATGATGGCCCCCAAGTGTTACCACTTCTTGATGTAGTAAAACCTTTTTCTAACGCTATCTCCCTTACAAGGGTTTCAAGTGCGATACGAATATTGGTTAGGCTACCATTATAATCTGGCTGCGCTTTCACAAAGTCATCAGCAGAGGCTTTTACTGCGCGTTTTATATCCGCCTTTCTTTGTAATGAAGAATTATCTATTTCTTTTAATAGTGCGTCCTCAATAGGTTCATACCCAGTGAAATTTGGATCTAATGCCTTAATTGATTTATTTTCAATTAAGTAACCATCAAGCAATAAAGATTTTTCCAATATTGAAAACTGGTCATCAAATTTATACCTTGGCGATGTTTTATTTCTGAGAGTTCTACTTGTCTCGATTACCTCTATGATTAGGTCAGATAAAACTTGATCATCGGCAGAATTTATTTCACTACTGATGCCCGCAGGTGATGAAGTTAATTGAGGTTCAAAGCTAAACTTATCGAAAAGAACATGAATAGTCGGACGCTCTACAACACTTAATAGTTGAGATAATGAAAACTTTGTTCTTCTTGAAACTTGCATACTGCTCCCAAAACTTGGTGATGCCTAACGTTTACATAAGGGGCGCGCGGCTTTTTGCGCGTCCCAGCCAGCGTGTTTTTGCTGGCGAACTTGATTTTTTTGTTATGTTTCTATTACACCGTCAACCTTTTTGTAAGAAGGTGTAACATTCTTTTCTTGAGAGTCAGGTTTTGGAACTTGTTCAACTACGGAAGACTTTTCTGGTGGAGGGAGGAGTGAGACAATATCCTTTCCAATTTGGATTGCTCCAGTGGTTATTGTCATGGTTATGGCTAAATACCCCATAAGCTCCCAGAATTTTTTCCCATAGCTAGAGCTTTGGCATTCTTGGTAAATATTAGGGGAGATAACGATTTTTCCAACTGTATTCTCTAATGCGCGTTCTAATGGGGCTGAGCCTCGGTATGAGTATTCTTCTAGCGCAAGTCGGATTTCTTCTAATCGCTCCATGATGAAGTGCGCGACAGATGTAGGTATGTCCTCGTTTGATAAATCCTCTTGTAGTTTAATAACCTTATCAGAGAGTTCTTTAAGTGTGCTTTCTGAAATATTTTTTTCTGGGCAAGATCTGTGGAGTGTATCTGCACAGATTTCAATTCCATATAGTATCTCAGCATCAAATCGGTCAATAAATGTTTTCCACGGGTTCTGAAAATTCATCATCCCAATGGATGCATTTACACGCGGTAGCCATTTAAGGTAAATATCGTGGTTTACGTTTGGTAATTCTCGAATTTCTGTAGCGATAAGGCTTGGGAGTTCCATAACATGCCCTATTCTACGAAGTAGAAGAGGGCTATCTCCGCTTGGTACATTGAGTATATTTCCCCATACTTTAGCGCACTGTTCATCTTTTTTTTGCGACTGACCTATTTTTAGCAAAGAATGAAATCTTGCTGCTGGATTATTCAATTTTTCCATAACTAGTTTAATGCTCGATATTGTTTTTTAACGCTTTAAATAAGCCGCCGCGTCTTTTGCGGTCGGATTGATTTTTTTGTTAGGTTTTTTATACATAGAGGAGATAGATTAAATGAATACCTTAGATATAATACTGATAATACTTAATATTATTGCCATGATTGCAATTCTAGTGGCACGCTCTGAGCTTAAGGTAGCTCGTTGTGAATTAGATAAGGCCTCTTCCGCAATTTCATTTGCGCGTTCTGAAATTTCCAGTGCTTTGCGAGAAATTGATAGCTTCTCTTTTTCTAGTAAAGACGATTGACGTGCTTTTGCCCAGTTTTCATTATCCATTTGTAAACCTAACAGTATTAATAAAGTGGAACCCATTACCCACGTATTAATTGTATATAGGTGGATGATAATTCCATTTAAGTTCATATTAAACCACTAAGCTGGCATGATTTCTTTTTAAATTAACTTGGTTACGGATTACTAAAAAGGTTTGTCGCCTTTGAGTGATACGCGGTGGAGTAGTCGGCGGTAACCGGTGTAATCGTTAATGGGGTAGTGATGTGTTGATCGGTTGTCCCACAAAGCCACCATGCCGATATGCCATGTTATGCGGCATTGAAACTCGGGTTTGCGTGCATGTTGGTATAGTTCATTCAGTAAGGCTTTGCTTTGTTGTTCGCTTTGGTTTGTAAAGTGCGTGGTATGCGCTTCGTTGACGAACAAGGTTTTTTCTCTAGTTTCTGGGTGTGTGCGCACAACAGGGTGGCTGTTGATAAAGACTTGTTTAGCTAAGGCGTCACGGGTTATTCGGTGCAGGCGTGTTTGCGATACATTTGGCTTATTTGAGGCATTGAAGGCTTTTAACGGATTGATTTTTTGTTTTAACTTGTCTGTTAAGGCTTGGTATGCGGCGCCCATATTACAAAAGATGGTATCGCCGCCAATCGGCGGTAATTCTAAGGCATACAAACTGGCTCCTGCTGCGGGTGTTTCAAGGTAGGCTGTATCGGCATGCCAAACGCCACCAAAGTTGATTTTTTCTTCGGGGCGCTTAAGTACTTCTGCAACATAAGGGTGACCTTTAATGCCCTCTAAAAAAGGGTATTGATCGAGTTCGCCAAATTGTTGGGTAAAGTCGGTTTGTTGTTGTGGGGTGAGTGTTTGTTCGGGGAAGACGAGAAGTTTTCTTTCTAGCCATAGGTGGCGTAATTTTTTGAGTGTTTCTTTAGGAATCGGTTTGGATAAATCTAGCCCATAAACAGTGGACCCGATGGTGGGGCTGATTTTTTTTATGACAAACCCTTCGTTTATTGTTGATTTCATTTTTAAAAGACCGGTGGTTTATATAAAGGAAAGCCGTTATACGGTTTGCTGTTGTTGTGTTCGGGGACGGGCCAGTTTTCTTTGGCCAGGGGTAACCCTCCATCAACAGCAATGGTTTCGCCGGTTATGTAGGCCGCTCCTTCAGATAAGAGATAAACGATGGCTGATGATATTTCAGATTCAGTTGCTTGGCGTTTCATGGGGACTTGGTGGCGACGTTGCCGAAGTTTTTTCTTAAAGTCTTCGGGGTAGGTTTCCATTCCACTGGAGGCAACCGATCCGGGTGCCACGGCGTTAACACGCACTCCAGAGTGCACCCATTCCAGAGCAGCCGTTTGGGTTAAATTGATCATGCCGGCTCTTGCGGCCCCTGTATGCCCCATATGTGGCATGCCAAAAGCAACACTGGCGACGACGTTGACAATGGCGCCACCGTGTTCTTTCATGGCAAGATTGTAGACGTCCCTCATCATATAAAAGCCACCATTCAGGTTGTTACGAATAACGGCTTCCCAGCCTTTGTCGCTGATGTTTTCGAGCGAGGAGGGGAATTGCCCACCGGCATTATTCACCAAGCCATGAATGGCCCCGTGTTTTTCTATGATGTTTGTGACGACTTTTTTAATGGCGATAGAGTCTCTAATATCTAACGAGTAGACATCACAAAGCTGTCCCGATGAGCTTATCTCTTCAGCGACTTTTTCAAGTTTTTCTAATGTTCGGCCAAGAATAATAACGTGCGCACCTAAAGCGGCCAGTTCATGTGCTGTGCAGCGCCCAATGCCGCTGCCACCGCCGGTTACGATGATGACCTTATCTTTAAACAACGATGATTTATAGATGGATTCGTACATGTTCATCTTTCCTATTTTTTCTTAAAGATTTTAATCAGACGGCTTATATTAACCTATTCAATCTAACGCTTGTTAGTTATATCGTTTTTTGTTTATACTTAAGTTCGAAAAAATGAGGCCTGTTATGTTATTTACGCACGAACACACCATGTTACGTGAATTGATTGCTACTTTTGTTGAGCGCGAGATAAACCCTTATGTTGATGAATGGGAAGATGAGGGCATATTCCCTGCCCACGAATTATTCAAAAAATGGGTGATGCGGGTTTTTTGGGGATCAATCGTGATGAACAATGGGGAGGCTTGGGGCTAGATTATTCTTATATGCTGGCCTTTGCCGAAGAGGTGGGGCGAATAAAGTGTTCGGGTGTTTCAACAGCCATTGGTGTGCAGACGGATATGTGCACACCTGCCTTGGCGAATTTTGGTAGTGATGAATTAAAACGTAATTACTTAGCACCGTCTATTGCCGGTGATTTGGTCGGTTGTATTGGGGTGAGTGAAGAAGGTGCCGGTTCGGATGTGGCTTCGATTAAAACCCATGCAAAGCGAGTGGGCGATGAATACATTATCAATGGTGGAAAAATGTGGATTACTACATCAACACAGGCTGATTGGGTTTGCTTGTTGTGTAACACCGGAGATGACAATGGCCCACATAAAAACAAATCACTGATTATTGTTCCACTCGACACGAAAGGGGTAACCCGGGGCAAAAGATTAAATAAATTAGGGGCACGTAGTTCCGATACGGCGCCGATTTACTTTGATAATGTGCGCGTGCCTGTGACTAATTTAATTGGTGAAGAAGGCCGTGGTTTTATTTACCAAATGCAACAATTTCAAGAAGAGCGGTTCTTTGCAATGTCGAAATATTTAAGCCAAATTCAAGACGCTGTCGATATTACGATTGACTATACAAAACAGCGTAAAGCCTTTGGTAAACCACTGATTGCAAATCAGGATATTTATTTTAAATTGGCAGAAATGCAGACAGATATTCAGGCGGTAAGGGCTTTAATTCATCAGGCTTGTGAGCGTTATGTTGCAGGAGAAGATGTTGATATGTTGACGTCAATGGCGAAATTTAAAGTGGGTGCTTTAGGGCAAACGATTCCAACAGCGTGCCTGCAATATTGGGGAGGCCAAGGCTTTATGTGGGATAACTTAATCAGCCGAATTTTTCGTGATACCCGCTTATGTTCCATCGGCGGTGGTGCGAATGAAGTGATGTTGGAAATTGTTTCAAAACGAATGGGTATTCACCCGTCCTCACTTTAGTTAAGAAAAATTATGGCCGTTATTCAAAGTAAAGTTAATACCCAAAGCGCTGCTTTCAAAAAAAACCGGGAAGATTTATTAGCCCTGATTAAAAATGTGAATGAGCTTGAAAATAAAGTACATCTTGCCTCTAAGAGAAAACAGGAGCTGTTTAAAAAAAGAGGGCAGCTTTTGCCTAGAGAACGGTTGGATTTGCTGCTTGATCCGGGCGCGAGTTTTATAGAACTGAGCACGTTAGCCGGGTTAGGCCAACACGATGATGACGGTGAAGACAATGTATACGGCGCTGGCATTATTGTGGGTATTGGGTTTGTGGAAAATACCCGTTGCATGGTTTATGTGAATGATGCGGCGATTAAAGCGGGTACCAACATGCCGCACGCTTACGAAAAATTACGTCGCGCGCAAGAAATTGCCAGCGCTTCAAGGCTGCCCTTTATCTGCTTAGTACAAAGTGGTGGCGGTAATTTATTTTTACAACATTTGGGGTTTAATTTAGCGGGTCACCGCTTTATGTCACAAGCACATGCTTCTGCTAAAGGGTTACCACAAATTACGGTGGTTCATGGCGCATCAACAGCGGGTGGCGCTTATATACCGGGCATGTCCGATTACGTGGTGATGGTGAAAGACAAGGCGCGAGCCTATCTGGCTGGCCCGCCCTTATTAAAGGCCGCGACCGGTGAAATTGCCGAAGAAGAAGAACTGGGCGGAGCCGATATGCACGCCAGAGAGTCGGGGCTTGCTGAATATTTGGCTGAAGATGATGCACATGCGATTGAAATGACCCGCGAAGTGGTGAAAAGCTTAAATTGGAATGATCGTTTGCCCGTTGAAACAAACAAACCCTATAAAGGACCCCGTTACGACATTGACGAGCTATGCGGCATTGTGCCCGCAGATTACCACAAACCGTACGATAGCCGTGAAGTCATCGCACGCTTAATTGATGATTCAGATTTTGTGGAATTTAAAGCGAACTATGATCCTTTCACGGTGTGTGGGTTTGCTGAAATAGAGGGTAAACATTGCGGCATGATTGCCAATAATGGCCCAATCACCAACAAAGGGGCCGGCAAGGCAACCCAATTTATACAGCTGTGTTGCCAAGCGAATAAACCGTTGATCTTTTTACAAAACACCACGGGATTTATCGTTGGGGTTGAACATGAACAACGGGGCATGATTAAAAATGGCGCCAAGCTGATTCAAGCGGTTGCGAATGCCACGGTGCCGAAAATAACGCTTAATATTGGTGGGGCTTTTGGTGCAGGAAATTACGCCATGTCGGGCCGTTCATTTGAGCCGGAATTTCTCTTTGCATGGCCAACGAACACGTTAGCAGTGATGGGTGGAGAACAAGCCGCAACGGTGATGTAGATCGTGTATGAAAATAAACAAAAAGCCAATAATAAACCCATTGATGAACCTTTTTTAGCCAAACAAACCGACGATATTCTGAAATATTATTCGAGCGTTTCTTCGGCGCTTTATTGCACCTCTGTAGTCTGGGATGAAGGCATTATTGATCCACGAAAAAGTCGCCGTTTGCTTTCCGAGTTAATTGATATTGTGGTGCGGGGTCGAGAAACAAAACTTGATCCAAACACCTTTGGTGTTGCGAGAATTTAGTATGAGCTTGCCTGCAACCAATACTTTATTACTTAAACAGTCGGGCGCTCGGCTTTACGTGACGTTAAATCGCCCTGAACGGCGTAATGCCATGAATAATCAGATGAATCAGGAATTGCATGAATTGGCTGATTTTTTATCAAGTACAGATTTAATTCGTGTTGTTATCTTGCAAGGAGCCGGTGGGCATTTTTGTGCTGGCGGGGATATTAAAGAACGTAAAGAGCAAACCGATTCTTCAACTAAAGGTATAGACCCCGCTAGAGAAAGAAATATTAAATCGGGGCAATTATTTAAAAAATTCTGGCATTTACCTCAAACGCTGATCGTGGTTGTAGAAGGCTCAGCCATGGGTGGCGGTTTTGGCCTGGCCTGTATAGCTGACCTGACTTTGGTTCACCAAGACGCCAAACTGGGCATGCCAGAAACCACATTAGGCATTGCACCGGCACAAATAGCCCCTTATGTCGTTAAGCGAATCGGCTTAACACGTGCAAAGCAAATGGCGCTAACGGGCGAGAGAATTAACGGTGAGATGGCCTATCAGCTAGGAATTGCGCAGTATCTCGCTGCATCAACACAACAGCTGATTGAATTATTGGAATCTGTTATTCAACAAGTGGAACGTTGTGGCCCTAAAGCCTGTGCGGCAACAAAAAAAATAATGCATCAGGTGGGGCAGAAAGATGAAGACGAGATGATTGAGTTTTCAGCAGATATTTTTTCCAAATTAAATAAACAAGATGAAGGTCGCGAAGGGCACCGTGCTTTTGTTGAAAAAAGAAAACCGATATGGACGGCTGAGAAATGAGTAAATTTAACACCATACTGATTGCTAATCGTGGCGAGATTGCCGTTCGGGTGATTAAAACAGCAAAAGAAATGGGTTATGAAACAGTGGCTGTTTATAGTGAAGCTGATAGAGACGCTTTGCATGTGGCCTTGGCAGATACAGCCATTTGTATTGGCGAATCGGCTGTCGATAAGTCTTACCTTAATATTGATAACATTATTGCGGCTGCTCAAAAGACCAATGCTGAAGCGATCCATCCGGGCTATGGATTTTTATCAGAATCGATGGAATTTGCCCGCCGATGTGAACAGGCAGGACTAACTTTTATAGGGCCGCCTTCTGCCGCTATTGCCGTGATGGGGAATAAAACGGTGGCGAGGCACAAAATGCTGGATGCCGAGGTGCCGTTAGTTCCCGGCTACGATGGCCCTTCAGGCGATGACCAAGTTCTACAGCAACAAGCCGATCGAATAGGCTACCCCGTTATGGTTAAAGCGGCGGCAGGGGGTGGTGGACGAGGCATTCGGATTGTCAGAGAGCCACTGAAGCTGAAAGCAGAGGCTGAGTCTGCCAGAGCCGAGGCGCTTAGCAGTTTCGGTTCCTCAGAATTATTGCTTGAAAAATGTGTTGAGCAAGCTCGGCATATTGAGATTCAAATTTTTGCTGATAAAGCAGGCCATACGGTTTATTTGGGCGAACGAGATTGCTCCATGCAACGCCGCAACCAAAAAGTCATTGAAGAAGCACCCGCACCCGGCATGAGTGACGAACTACGTAAAAAGATGGGTGAAGCGGCTGTACAGGCAGCAAAAGCGGTAAATTACGTGGGCGCTGGTACGGTTGAATTTCTTGTAGCGCAAGATGGGGCGTTTTATTTTTTAGAAATGAATACACGCTTGCAGGTTGAACACCCCGTAACTGAACTCATTACCGGTTTAGACCTGGTCGAATGGCAATTATTGGTTGCTGCTGGCGACGATTTACCGCTTAGGCAACGTGATATTCATCTTAAGGGTCATGCCATAGAAGTCCGCTTGTATGCAGAAGATTGTGAGGCAGGTTTTGTCCCTCAGACAGGCTTGGTTCGCGATTGGAAAATGCCTTCAGGAAAAGGCATCCGCACTGATAACGGCATTGTGAAGGGGCAAATGATCACGCCTTACTATGACTCAATGCTAGCAAAACTGATCGCTTTTGGTGAAACACGTCATGAAGCCATCAGACGTTTAAGGCGCGCACTGAAAGAGACCGTTTTATTAGGACTGTCGAGCAATAAGCCCTTTTTACTGGGCTTGCTTGAAGACCCGGTTTTTGTGATGGGAGAAGCCACAACCCGGCATATTGAAGAGACTTATCTGCCACAGAAAGAAAATCAGGGTTGTTTCAGCCCATCTGACGCCATGTGGTCGATGGCAGCCATTTTATTATCAAGAACTCAGGGAGCTACTGGTTGGAGAAGCACCGGGGTATTGAGTTGGCCGGTTAGATTGAAGTTTCAGCAAACACAACGGGATTTTGTGGTTTCGCAAGACGGTCATCAGTATTGCGTTGAAGCTGATGGGTTCGAAACGCAAGACGTCATTATCTTAAACGAGGCAGAAGGTGAATTGACACTACAGGTGAATGGTATTCGGTCGAGCGTCACTGTGGCGTTGGATGAACAACAGTGTCTTTACATTGATAACCGCTCTGACGTGGCGATGTTTGAGAAATTATCATTTTCAAACAAACGTGATGAGGAAGAACTGGGGGCCAACCTCGTTGCACCCATGAGTGGACGTATCGCTGATGTCAAAGTGAAGGCCGGAGAAACCGTTAATAAAGGTGATTTATTGGTTGTTTTAGAGTCGATGAAAATGTTTCAAGAATTAAATGCTCAAAAAGCCGGTACCGTTAGCGAAGTGTATGTGACGCCCGATCAACAAGTGGAGGTTGGCCATCCATTAATAGATGTCAACGCAGATGAATAAGGAAGACAGGATGAAAAAAATTAGAATTGGTGGCGCATCAGGTTATTGGGGGGACAGTGCTTATGCAACCCAACAGTTATTAAGCAAAGGTGATGTGGATTATCTCGTCTATGACTATTTGGCTGAAGTGACCATGTCGTTGTTGGCAAATGCCAAATCTAAATCTGATCAGCTGGGGTATGCAACCGACTTTGTTCAACAAATTTTAAAGCCGAATTTAAAAGACATTAAGGAACGCGGAGTAAAAGTTGTTGCGAATGCGGGAGGGGTCAATTTAACGGCGTGCAAAGAGGCTATTCAAACGATCTTAGATGAGCAAGGCATTCAGTTAAAAATTGGCGCAGTCAGTGGTGATAATTTATTGTCAAAAGAGGATGCATTGCGTGCCTCCGGCGTCACCGAGATGGAAACGGGTGCGGCTTTTCCCGCTAAATTAGCCAGTATCAATGCCTATTTGGGTGCTTTTCCAATTGCCGCTGCGTTAGACGCTGGCGCTGATATTGTGATTACGGGGCGGGTCGTTGATTCTGCCACCACATTGGGCGTGTTAATTCATGAGTATCAATGGGCAGTTGATGATTTAGATAAATTATCGATGGGTTCTTTGGCAGGGCACTTGATTAAATGTGGCTGTCAGGTAACCGGTGGAAATTTTACCGATTGGCAAGATAGTTGTGATGATTGGGCAGATATGGGATACCCCATTGTTGAGTGTCAGCAGGATGGGGAATTTGTCGTGACTAAAGCGCTTGGAACAGGTGGTTTAGTGTCTAAATTAACCGTTGCCGAACAGATGATTTATGAAATTGGTGATCCTCAGGCCTATTTTTTGCCGGATGTGGTGTGTGATTTTTCGCAAGTCGAACTGATAGATGACGGCAAGAATCGAGTATTAGTGAAAGGCGCTATCGGTTATCCGGCCACTGATCAGTACAAAGTATCGGCAACCTATTTAGACGGCTATCGCGCTGTTTATACCCAATTGCTAACAGGGTTTGATGTACTAAAAAAAGCCCAATTAACCGCTGATGCCATTCTTGAGCGATGCAGAGCTTTGCTATCGGAACAGGGCTATGGCGATTTCAAGCAACAGTCCATCAATTTATTAGGTGCAAATGCTTTATGGAATCCCACGCATTTTGCCGCACCTGAGGCTCTACAAGAAATTGTCTTAAGAATGGCAGTTCATCACGAAAAACGGGAAGCCGTTGCGCTTTTTTCTAGAGAAGTGATGGGCGTTATTTTAAATATGACGGGCGGTCGATGTGCAGCGGGTGAAGCAGGGCGTCCAAAAGTATCGCCCGTGATCAGCTTGTATTCATTCTTATTAAACAAAACTGAGACCAGCGCACGGGTTGAGGTGGATGGCGTTGAATTAAGTTATCCCTCAGTGGCTGGCGTACCATTTAGAAGCGAACAAATAGAGAGGGTCAGTGAGCCACTTGGTGCAACTGATGAGGGGGCAATGGAAGAGGTGCCTTTGCTGAAATTAGCGGTAGCACGCAGTGGCGATAAAGGGCGGTTTGCTAACATCGGTGTCATTGCTCGTCAGCCTGAATATATGGCTTACATTAGCCAATCTCTAACGGCAGAGTCCGTCGGTGAGTGGTTTTCCCATGTGGCAAAAGGTCGGGTTGAACGATTCTACTTGCCAGGTATAGAGGCTTTTAACTTTTTCCTACACGACGCTTTAGGTGGCGGCGGCGTTAGTTCAATGAACGTTGATGTTCAAGGTAAAACCTACGCTCAACAAATTTTAGCAATGCCTGTTAGCGTCCCGGTTGGTTTAATTAAAGATAACTAAGGAGTAAACATGTCCATCGTTGACCCGATTTTGCCAGATGAACGTATTGAAGCAATGCGTGATTCAAAAGATTGGCAGGATAAAACGTTACTGGAATATTTTGATGAGGCTGTTGTTAAACACGGTAACAAGCCGGCTGTGATCGGCTATCGTAAAGAGAACAATGATAAGCAGTCAAAAACTTACGCAGAATTATTAGCGTTATCAGACCGTTTAGCCGCAGGTTTGTTGCATAAAGGCGTTTGTAAAGGTGATGTTGTTTCCTTCCAGTTACCAAATTGGTGGGAATTTGTCGTGGTGTATCTGGCGTGTATGCGTGTTGGGGCGGTCAGTAACCCGTTAATGCCTATTTTTAGAGAAAGCGAGCTCAGTTACATGTTGGGTTTCGCGGAATCAAAAGTCATTTTTGCCCCAGAAACGTTTAGAGGTTATGACCACAAAAGCATGATCGAGCAACTCGGTGAGTCGTTACCCTGTTTAGAGCATGTTTGCATTTTAGCCGAGGATGGACTCGACCCATTTATGAAGGAAGAGGTGAGTCTAGAAGACCGCGCGCTGTTCGAAAAATCAACATTATTACCTAACGACGTTTTTTTATTGATGTATACCTCTGGCACAACAGGTGCGCCAAAAGGTGTCATGCACACACCCAACACACATGATTATTGTGCAAGAAAATTTATCGAACGGATTCAATTAACAGAAAACGAACACGTTTTTATGGGCTCACCCACCGCCCATATGACAGGGCTGATGTACGGCATTAGCGTACCGATGATGTTGTCGACGACAACGGTGCTTCTAGATCAATGGGATCCCCAAACCGCCTGGGAAATCATCCGTGATGAGAAGATCGCTTTTACGATGGGAGCAACACCCTTCTTAGCGGACTTAAGTGCATCTGACGCTTTAGAAGCGTGTAACCACGATACATTTAGAGTGTTTGTCTGTGGTGGTGCGCCAGTCCCACCGGCGATCGGCCGGCGAGCAGCAAAGCGTTTAAATGTGAATTTGATTACCGTGTGGGGCATGACAGAAATGTCAGCGGTCACGACAACGCTCTTAACAGACAGTGAAGAAAAAGTATTTGAGACAGATGGTTTTCCTTATTCTGGAACAGAAATGCGTGTTGTTGATAGAGAAGGCAACACATTAGGTGAAAATAAAGAAGGCCGATTGCAAACACGTGGGGCGGGTAACTTTGTTGGTTATTTGAAACGCCCCGAGGCATACGATACCGATTCTGACGGCTGGTTTGAAACAGGCGATTTGGCAAAAATTATTCATCAAAAATACATCCGAATTACAGGTCGCTCTAAGGATATTATTATTCGAGGTGGTGAAAATATTCCAGTTGCCTTGGTTGAAAACACCCTATACAAAAATCCCTTATTAGAAGACATAGCGATCGTTGCAAAACCAGATGAGCGTCTGGGTGAGAGAGCCTGCTGCTTTGTTACTTTACAAAAAGGCGCTGAAATAAATATACAGCAAATTAAGGATTACCTGTCAGATGAAGGGCTGAGTAAAAACTATTGGCCTGAATACGTAGAAACATTATCGGCGATGCCAAGAACAGCCAGTGGAAAAATCCAAAAATTTAAATTACGACAAATGGCTGAAAAGCTACAAATAAAGGACACATTATGAATCCGGCATTATTAACAGATGAAGAAAAAATGATCCAGGAAATGGCACAACGTTTCGCAAGCGAAAAATTGTATGAAGGCTATCGCGAACGTGCCATTAACAGCGAATCCACATTGGATCGTGGGCTGATTAAAGAGATGGGTGAGCTGGGCTTATTGGCACCGAATATTCCTGAAGAGTTTGGTGGAATTGGTGCGACAAGTTTTGTAAACGGTTTAATTTGTGAAGCCATTGCTTACGGCGATTTTAACCTGAGTTATTTGAATATGACGAATCCGTTAATGAGTGACGTCATCATGCGTTTTGGTTCAGAAGAAATGAAACATGACGTGTTGCCTAAAATGGCATCCGGTGAGCTGATTTCAGCGCTCGGTTTAACAGAACCACGTGGGGGATCAGATGCAGGTAACCTGATTTTAAGAGCAGAGCGTACCGATACAGGGTATCTATTAAACGGTGAAAAAACCTCCATGAGCTACGCAACACAAGCCGATAACGTTTTGATGTTTGCACGTACAGGCACGGTTGAATCAGGGCCTTATGGTGTGTCGGCGTTTTTAGTCGATTTAAATTTACCGGGCATCAGTCGAACAGAGTTTGATGATATTGGTACCAAGCCCGTTGGCCGAGGCTCTGTCTTTTTTGATAACGTTGAAATTCCTGCTTCTGCCTTACTGGGCAACGAAAATGAAGGTTTTACCAAAATTATGGTTGGGTTTGATTTAAGCCGTGTTTTGATCGCGCTGGAGTGTGTCGGTGCCGCCCAGGTTTCTGTGGACGAAACCTGGCAGTACGTACAAGAAAGAGAAGCGTTTGGCACCCCGTTGGTAAAATTCCAAGGTGTTTCATTCCCGTTGGCAGAGCATGAAAGCATGCTGGAAGCCTTACGAGCACTGGCTTATCAAACACTTAAATTGCGGGATGGTGGACACAAACACACAAAAGAAGCGGCTGTATTGAAATGGATGGGGCCGAAATATGCGACAGAAATCATACAGAATTGTTTATTGCTAAACGGCCATTACGGTTACACCACTGACTTACCACATCAACAAAGGATGCTGGATGTGATGGGTCTGCAAATTGGTGATGGGACAGCGCAAATTATGAAAACAATTATTTCAAGGGAAAAAGTTGGCAAAATTGCTTTGCAATATCGATAAAAAAGGAAGGCTGTTGTGTTGGTGGATTTATAGGTTGGCTCCAGAATTTCCATACCCCACAGCGGTTAATGATTGTTGGCACGCTTTATTATGGGTTGACGACAATCGAGATAAGTTCAATGGGTTGGACTTGTCTCTGGTTGTTGCGGGCGATAGTGCAGGTGGCAACCTGGTGGCGATAATGGCGCAGCGCTCAACAAAAAACGGGCCAAGGTTGCCATGCCATGGATTCAATTGTTGCTTTTATTAAAGAAAAACGGTAGTGGCAAAACTCTAAACATCGTTAAATTTAATAACAATAAAAGCGCTATAAAAGGCTGTCACTTTCTTAAGGTCGACAGCCTTTTATGTTTCCTCAACCAGTGATGGTTTCTTTAGATAATGAGGGTTGAATTAGCAACGTTCAATGACCATGGCGATTCCTTGGCCAACCCCAACGCACATGGTGATCAGCGCATAACGACCGTTTGTTCTTTCAAGTTGGCGGCAAGCAGTTAAAGCCAGCCTGGCTCCTGACGCACCTAGCGGATGACCAACAGAAATAGCGCCACCATTTGGATTGACTCGTGGATCATCTTCAGCGATACCGAGTTGTTTTAAACCGCCTAGAACCTGTGCAGCAAATGCTTCATTGACTTCAATAATATCCATCTGATCAATACGTAACCCAAGTCGCTTTAGTAATTTTTGGCAGGCGGGGACAGGGCCTAATCCCATCATTGATGGCTCTACGCCAGCTGAAGCGCCGCCTAAAATACGTGCGATGGGTTTGAGTTGATGCTGTTCGCCAAAGTTACGAGATCCAACGACAACGGCTGCTGCTCCATCATTAATCCCTGAGGCGTTAGCCGCAGTGACGACACCTTCTTCATAAAGAGAACGCATGGTGGACATTTTGTCTAAGGTCGATTCCGCTCGAGGGTGCTCATCTGTATCGACAACGATATCAGGTTTGCCCCGTTTTTGAGGGATGTTAACGGGGGTTATCTCTTCCTTAAAATAACCTTTATCAGTGGCTTGTGCCCATTTTTGTTGTGATTGGTAGGCGAAAACGTCACATTGCTCTCGGCTGATTTGGAGTGCTTTGGCCACATTGTCGGCCGTTTCCGGCATGGCCTCATGGCCATATAATTGACCAATAATCGGGTTCGGAAAACGTACGCCAATGGCGCTATCGTAGACGGTGATGTCTTTACTGAATGCGGTATTGCTTTTATTAAACGTTAAGGGTGCTCGGGTCATGCTTTCAACCCCGCCAGCAATAAATAAATCGCCCTCTCCAGAGGTGATTGCCCGTGCAGAATCAATAATCGCTGCTAAGCTACTCCCGCAAAGCCTATTAACAGTTTGTCCGCTGACCTCTACCGGGAGTCCCGCTGCTAACGTTGCATAGCGGGCGACGTTTCGACTGTCTTCTCCTGATTGACAGGCACAGCCTAAAACGACGTCATCTATCAGCAAGGGGTCAATTTTGTTCCTTTCAACCAAGGCTTTTATAACTGTTGCAGCCAAATCATCAGGCCTTACATGTGCCAGCGCACTACAATATTTTCCAAACGCTGTTCTCGTTCCATCATAAATATAAGCATCTAACATAATGTTCTCTTTTCTTTATTGAGGTATTTTAGCTATGAAGCGAGTAGGCCAACTCGATTCCGTCTCTAATGGCTTGAGCCGCATCTAATTCACGGACTTCTTTGGCTCCACCAATTTTGTATATTTTACTGCTCATTTTGTTGAGAGGAACGGCCAGTTCATCTCGAGACTCCTGACCGGCACAAATTATAATGGTATCGGCGGGAATGTGTTGTTTTTCGCCAGCCTTGTTAATATGCAGGCCTGTTGCGTCAATCTTTACATAGTCGAGATCACCAAGTAACTGAACACCCCGTTTTTGTAATTCGGCTTGATGAATCCAACCGGTTGTTTTACCCAATGATCGACCAAATTTCCCTGCTTTACGTTGTAATAAGGTGACCTCGCGTAGCTTGTTAAGGGGTGGTTTTTTTGCAGAATCTAAGCCACCGGGTTGTAACCCTGTTGAGTCAATACCCCAGTTGTTATTGAATGATTCAATGGTTTCTTTGCCATCGGTTTGGTGCGTTACAAATTCAGCCATGTCATACCCAATGCCACCGGCACCGATAATGGCAACTCGTTGGCCAATTTTGTCAGGTTTTTCAAAGGCTTCTTCGTATGTCAACACAGTTGGGCTCTCTATACCCGGTATAGTCAGGTGACGAGCTCTAATGCCAGATGCCAGGACAACGGCATCGTATTGAGATGATGTGAGTTGGTCCGCTGTGATGGTTGTCTTTAAATGAAGGTCAATTTGATATTTCTCTATCATCACCCTGAAATACCGTAGCAATTCGTCAAACTCCTCTTTCCCCGGTACTTTGCGTGCGTACAATAATTGACCGCCAATATCTTCGTTTGCATCATACAGTGTAATGTGATGGCCCATTTTTTTTGCTTCGATGGCAAACGATAAACCAGCAGCACCGGCACCGATAACTGCAATGTTTCGTGGGGAAGCCGTTTTTGGCAGGGCAGGCATGATTGTTTCATGACAAGCACGCGGGTTTACTAGGCAACTGACGGTTTTAAAGTTAAAGAGATGATCCAAACAGGATTGATTACAGGCGATGCAAGTATTGATGTCATTGGTACGTTGTTCTTGGGCTTTATTGACAAATTCGGGGTCTGCAAGAAAAGGTCTGGATAGATAAACAAGATCCGCATCTCCTCGCTGAATAATTTTTTCAGCCACGTCAACCGTATTAATTCGATTAGCCGCGGCAACGGGAATATTGACAGCTTGCTTAATTTTGTTTGTTGCCCAGCTGAACGCGGCCCTTGGTACTTGCATAGCAATAGTGGGAATAGAGGATTCATGCCAACCGATGCCGGTGTTAATCAAATCGATACCGGCAGATTCTAATAATTGAGCAAACTGCTGTGCTTCTTCAATATTCCAACCGCCTTCAACCAACTCAAGTACGGACATTCGGTATTGAATAAAGAAACGAGGGCCTAATTTGCGGCGTATGGCATGAATGATTTCTAATGGAAAGCGTGCACGATTTTCTAGCGATCCTCCCCATTCGTCGGTACGGTGATTCGTACGCAAGGCGGTAAATTCATTGAGGCAATACCCCTCAGAGCCGAGCAATTCAATACCATCAAATCCCGCTTGTTCAGCGAGGTAGGCGCAATGAACAAAATCGTCGATTGTTCGCTGGATATCCTGCTGTGTCATTGCTTTAGGTTCGAACTGATTAATGGGCGAGCGGATGGCGCTGGGTGCCACAAGGTCTTCTTGCTTTGCATAACGGCCAGCATGAAGAATTTGCATAATGATTTTGCTGCCAGATTCATGGACGGCGTTTGTTATGATTTTATAATCCTCTATTTGCTCGGCATCCGTGAGTTTCATAGCGCCTGGACTGATCAAACCTTGTTCATTTGGAGAAACTCCGCCCGTAACCATCAGCGAAACGCCACCATCAGCACGTTCTTTGTAAAAAGCTGCAAGTCGACCAAATGGGTCTTCACTGTGATCGAGACCTGTGTGCATCGAACCCATGATAATTCGATTGGGTAAGGTTAAAGAACCTAAGGTAATGGGTGAAAATAAATGACTCGACATGGTGTTCCTTTACGTACATTAATAGGCTGACTGAAGAGTTTACAGGGTGTCATCTTCAGGTTCTGTAACTTTACAAACTAACGCTTGTTTGGTAAATTGACGATCAAGTATACAGCATCCATAGGCACAATAAAATAGAGGTGACCGTGAAGTGGAATGATGAATTAATTTATCAGCTTGAGGAGGGTGTGGCGACCATAAAATTAAATCGCCCGGAAAGAAAAAATGCCTTATCAACCAGCTTGGTTAATAAATTAGCTGATGCTTGGCAGGAGGTTGATACCAATGATGCCGTGAAAGTGGTTGTATTAACATCCGCAGATTGCGGTGTTTTTTGTGCGGGAATGGACTTAAAAGAAGCCGCTGAAATTAAAAAACAAACAGGCGAAGACGTCTTGTCTAAATTGAAAGACCCATTTCATCAACGTATGCGGGATTGTAAAAAACCGATTATTGCGGCAATGACTGGGCATTTAATGGCTGGCGGTATGCTGCTGTCTTTAAACTCAGACTTGCGTGTTGGCTTAACGGGTACACGAGTAGGCATTACAGAAGCAAAAATGGGTCGTGGTTCGCCTTGGGCTGTGCCGCTGCTGGGCATGTTGCCTCAACCACTGATTATGGAATTGGTTTTAACCGGTGAGCAACTGCCCATTCAACGGTTTTATGACGTGGGCTTTGTTAACTATCTTGAGGAAACACCCGATCAAGTTAGAGAACAAGCCTACCGGTTAGCAGGCATTATTAGAGACAATGCGCCCCTATCAGTGGTGGCCGCTAAGGCCAGTATATTAAGTGCAATGAGCCTGGGTTGTAATGACGGCATAAAAGAAGCGCAACGTTTACATGAAGTGGTATACGCCAGTGAAGACGGTATTGAAGGGCCACTGTCGTTTGCTGAAAAAAGAAAACCCAAATGGAAAGGTCGCTAGTCTTAGTGTTCTAGTTATTCAACAAAATATAGAGAAAAAGATGAATTTCGAATTAAATGATGAGCAACGAATGATCTATGAATACGGGGATCAAGTTGCAAAAAAATATGACCAACACTATTGGCTAAAAAAAGCACGTAAAAATGAATTCCCACGAGCGTTATGGGATCAAGTCAGTGACGATGGTTTTATCGGCTTAATGGTGCCAGAAGAATACGGTGGTGCAGGGCTTGGTATGACTGAAATGGCGCTATTGATGGAGGGCATGGCGAATAATGGCATTCCTTTGTTATCCATGGTCGTCGGTTCAACGATGACGTTACCCATGATTGCTGATCATGGTAGTGAGGCGATGAAACAACGGTATTTGCCCGATGCATGTGCGGGTAAAACGCTTTTTTGTTTTGCGATTACCGAACCAACAGCCGGCACAAATACGATTAAAATTAATACGATCGCGAAGAAGAAAGGCGATCGGTATTTTTTAAATGGACAAAAAACGTTCATTACCAGTGCAGATGAATCTGATTATGCACTGGTTGTGGCGCGTACTCAGGCGCACACAGAGGTGGCCAGTAAAACCGAGGGGTTTACTTTGTTTATTGTCGATATGAAAGCAAAAGGCCTGAGTATGACACCGCTGGAGATGGGTGTTGTCCTGCCAGAACGCCAATATCAATTATTCTTCGATGATGTTGAGCTGACAGAAGATGATGTCATTGGTACGATTGATAAAGGGTTTGAAATTTTATTCGAATCATTAAACCCTGAGCGTATTGTTGTTTCATCTATGTGCACAGGAATAGGCCGTTTAGCCCTGAACAGGGCGGCAGAATATGCAGCCGAACGTGTGGTTTTTAATGGCCCAATAGGTGCGTATCAAGGGTTACAGCACCCTTTGGCTGAAAGTAAAACTCAAATAGAGTTGGCCTCATTAATGACAAGACAGGCAGCTTGGTTATTTGATCATAAAAAGTCAGCGGGTGAGGCGTCGAGTATGGCGAAAATAGCCGCTGCTGATGCCGGTATGAAAGCGGTTGACTCTGCACTCCAGTGTTTTGGTGGTAATGGTTTTACAGATGATTATGGCTTATATGATATGTACTCGGTGGTTCGGTTATTAAAAACGGCCCCCATTAACAGGGAAATGCTATTAAACTATATTGCTGAAAAGAGCCTGGGTTTACCACGTTCATATTAAAAACTAATCGCTTATGCCTGATAGATTACAACTGTGTCGATCCCTTTTATTTGTGCCTGGTTCCGCGCAAAAGCGCATTGATAAAGCGGCCAATCTTCCGGCTGATGCCATTATTTTTGATCTTGAAGATGCTGTAGCGCCGGGAGAAAAAAATACAGCAAGACAGCGGGTCATCACCGCTTTAGAATCGGGTGCTTTTAGCTCAAAGCAAGTCATTGTTCGGGTGAATGGTCTGTCTACACCCTGGTTTGAAGAAGACATTAAAGCGATGGTGGCGGTGGGGCAGACCGCCATTATGCTGCCAAAATGCGAATCGGTAGAGGATATTCAGACAACTAAATCTTTTTTTAACAAGGCTGAGATACCGCTGTTTGTTATTATTGAAACGGCTAAGGGGGTGTTAGCAGCGTCAAGTATTTCAAATGCGTTAACAACACTGGATTCTATGTGTTTTGGGCACGTGGATTTTGCAGCAGACATGGCGTTGAATGAATCAGATGCCAGTGCAGGTGTTATTTATCATTCGCGTTGCCAGATTGCATTAGCAGCCAGGGCGTTTGGTGTTTTGCCGATTGATAACGTTTGTTTGGATGTATCCAATGAGCAGGCGATTCGTGAAGAGGCTATTCTGGGGATGAAATTAGGCTATGCAGGCAAGCTCTGTATCCACCCGGCTCAAATCAACATAGTCAATGAGGTGTATACACCCACTTTAGAGCAGGTGGAAAAAGCCACAGCCATTCTGGCTGCTTGGGATGAAGCGCAACAACAAGGGCAAGGTGTGTTTGTGTACCAAAATAAAATGATAGACCTACCCGTTATCCGTGCTCAAGAAAGTATCTTGAAGCGTTTTCAAGCAGCAAATAAATAAGAGAGTTAACCATGCAAGACATTTTGGTAGAAGGCCCCTACTTCGAAGACTTTAAAGTTGGTGAGTTTCTAGAAGAAGCTCCTTCCATTACGTTAACAGATGGGCATGCGACGACACATCAGATGTTGTTTGGTGACCGCACAAGACTGCCGTTAGATCATCATTTGGCGACAGAAGTGACCGGATCAAATCGTCCGTTGGCTCATTCCATTATGGCGATGGGCTTTTGTATTGGTCAAACAACCTATGCCACACAAAATGTCATGGGGAATTTGTTCTATCGGGGGCTGGTTTTAAAGAAGCCGGTTTATATTGGCGATACATTAAGTACTAAAACCCAAATTGTAGCCTTAAGGCAAAATAAAATTAAAGGCGGTCGGCCTTCCACCGGTATGGTCGGTTTGGAAATTACAACGACTAACCAGCGGGGTGAAGAGATTATGCGCTTTTGGCGTTGCCCAATGGTGCCTTGTCGAGACCCTAAAACACACACAAAGCACGCGGATGATCTCGATATTATGCCATCGGATATACCGACGGAAACCTTAATGTCTGCTGTACCAACGGCTTGGAATTTAAACACGTTCCGTCAACGATTTTCTGGTGTGCACTTTGATCAGGTCAATGAAAATGTTTGCTATAAAATCAAAGCGCGAGATACCGTCACTTCCGCGCCTGAGCTCACTCGCTTAACACTTAACCTGGCCATGACACATACAGATGCAGGTGCCAGTGTATACGGTAAACGACTGGTATATGGCGGGCATACAATATCCATGGCAGCGGCGCAATTGATCAGAGCACTGCCGAATGTTGTGTCGATCTTGGCTTGGCGTCATTGTAATCATATTGCCCCTGTCTTCGAAGAAGATATCTTGTATAGCGAGATCAGTGTCATAAAGAAAACACCCCTTGACTCGGGCGGCGGGTTGGTTGATTTGCACATTAACGTTTGGGCTGACAGGGGAGAGAATGCTCCTAAAGAATGTAAAAATGATCACGTCCTTGATTGGGGTTTGGTTATTTTAATGGCCTAAGACAGGTATTATTTTGGATATTAAGCACGTTGCTCTATCGATTGGAGATTATCCCCTGAGGGCTAAGCTTATTGGTGATACGTCGCTTGATAAGCCCGTTATTGTGTTGTTACACGGTGGTTTAGACTGCATAGAAATGTGGAAAAGTTTTCCTGAAGAGCTGGCAAGGGCTTCTGGTTTAGCTGTGGTTGCTTATGAACGCTTCGGGCACGGGCAGTCGGGTAAATTAACAAAACCGCGTGAACGGGATTATCGCCACGATGAGGCAGAAAAAGTGCTTCCTGAGGTTATTAAAGGATTGGGCTTAAAAAAAATCATCTTGGTGGGGCACAGCGATGGCGGTGCCATGGCTTTGATTGCAGCCGGTTCCTTAGGCCATCAAATCCTTGGTATTTGTTCTATTTCACCGCCGCTAGTGGTTAATAAAGTGGTCTGTGATGGTATTGAAGAAGCCATTAAGCAGTATGAAAAAGGGTCATTAGCCAAACGTTTAAAGGTTTTTCATGGTGATGCGACAGATGCTTTGTTTTATGGTTGGGCCAGACCTTGGTTGTCAGAGGCCTTTAAAGATTGCACATGGGCTGATGATATAAAAAAAATCAAGTGTCCTACGCACGTTATCTTTGGTCTCGCAGATGTCTATGGTTATGAGGCAAGTTTGAAGGAATTACAGGATCATTTGACCGTGGAGCCTGAAGTTCTGCTATTGGAAAAGGTCGGCCATATGCCGCACCATGAAGCTCAGGCTGAGGTCATCAATTCGATCATCCGTTTATGTAATAAAATAAGTGAATAAAACATTTTAATATATTGAATTAAAACAATAAAATTTAATTAATAAAGGAGGTTTTTATGGATTTGGAATTAAAAAATAAATCGGTGATCGTCACTGGGGGTGGCTCAAATATTGGTCGGGGTATTGTCCTGGGTTTTGCTAAAGAGGGCGCTAATATCACGTTGGCTGATATTGATGAAGTGCAAGCAAATCAAGTGGCTGAATTGGCCCTTAAGAAAGGCGCTTCTGATGTTCAGGTCATCAAAACGGATGTGACAGATCTGGAGCAAGTGAAAGCCATGGTTAAGGCCGCAGATAGTAAATATGGCGGGGTTGATGCTCTTGTCAATAACGTCGGTTGGGATGATTTGATGTTCTTTACTCAAACGACACCTGAGTTGTGGCAAAAATTGATTGCCATTAACTTTATTAGCAACCTTAACTGTACGCATTCGGTGCTGGAGGTGATGCTTAAAAATAAAACCAAAGGGTCCATTGTTTCACTGAGCTCAGATGCAAGTCGACAAGGCGAACCACGTGAGGCCGTTTATGGTGCGTTGAAAGCAGGCATTAATAGTCTGATGAAATCATTGGCGCGTGAAAATGGGCGTTTTGGTATTCGATGCAACGCGGTCTGCCCGGGTGTTACCATTCCAGAAGACGATGATGAAGTGGGCTCAAACAGTATGTGGACACAAAAAGATGCCATGTTTACCGAAGAACAATTTGAGATGATTGCAAATGCGCTTCCATTAAAGAAAGTCGGGCGCCCTAATGATTTGGCTAATGCCGTCGTCTTTTTATCGTCCAATGCCACAGCCGGTCATATAACGGGTCAGGTACTGAGTGTGAGTGGCGGATACAGTATGATCGGGTAAAAATGATCTAACTTAGCTAAAAGTGGCCTGTGACGTTTTTTAATCTACAAAACATAGAGATTGTTTATATTGCGATTTTTTATTGCATGCTCAGTGTTTTTATCTATTTTAAACTTCGCAAGCCACTTTCAACGACTTTAAGTCCTAAGGAAAAAACCAAACAGGTCATGGTGTTAATGATATGTTTATTGTTGTTTTCCAGTTTTGTTGTTGTATCCGGCGGTGTTTTAGCTCATCAGGATACCGCCTGGCACCAGGTGACGGTCACGTCAAATGAATTAATCCCTGGCCGCTTGATTATCTACAGTCTATTTTATCCCCTCTATTTTATAGTCGGTGGAGCAATGTGGTTATATGCGAGCACTCGTTTTGAGGCGCGTGATTTTGAAACTAAATTTAAAACCTCGTTGTTTTGTATTGTTATTTCGCCTTTTATGTTTTTACCGAGTCAAGATCCTAGCATGATGGTGATCAGTACCGATATTTGGAGTATTTTATTTAGATCCAGTTATTGGGCGTTGATGGCGGTTTGGATTAGCTCACTGCTGTACTTGATTTCCCGTTTGGTGATGATGGTTCTTCGGTTTTCTAAATTTGCTTAACCCATCACCTGGGTTGGCTTCCTTACTTCTTACCCGTGTAGTACTCAGGGTGGTAAGTTAATACCTGCTCGCCGTCACTGACCCAGGCGTGACACCCATCAATGTAAAACGGTTTTGAAGTTTCTTGATCAGTTTTGCCTTTAGCAATACCGGCCATGGTTTGATATAGCGTTGTGGTTGCGGGTGCAACCAAATCGGCTAAATGGGTACAACCCTGCACACCAGCCACCAAATTTTTTACTAAACGCGTCCAACCGGGCGCAATTTGTTGACCAATCAAACGCTTGAAAATGGGCGTAATATCACCACAACAGCCATAGGGGGAATGATCGGTAACGGCAATGCAATCATGGACGAGCATATGGGTATCAACGGTTAAGCGAATCCACATTTCGTGGATGGGTTCCCCGGGTTTGATTTCACCCCGATAGGTATTATCAACGGAGTACGTTTTGATATCTTTAATTTGAGCATCTACATCCCATAACCCATCGTCACGTTGAAATCCGTTACAGGTAATTTGTCGAGTATGAATAGGTTTCCGGGAATGCGGGCTGTCAGGTAAGGGCATATGTATATCGTATTAAGCAAAGGTTGCTGGCTGAGGTTTTATGCTGAAATTTCTTCTTGATTGAAATTATAATCGTTTCCCAGTTGTTGTTGTGCAAGCATTGCGCAAAATTTTGGATAAGTTTTTTTAATGGCATTAATCAGCGTGTCGTAAGGTAAGTCGGAAAATATACCGTGATCAACGAGGTATTCCATGTGTTGTTGGTCCTGTTTGTTAAAGGCGTGCATAAAAGAATCATGAATGCCATCAAATTCAAGCGGCCGGACATCAAAACGTTCACACATTTCTATATTGAAAGCCGGCGTAGCTTTTACCCACTGCTCATTGAGGTAAAGAACGGAATAACCATGCCAGATAAAGATGTCCGTTTCCATTAAGTCCAGTAGCTTTTTGGTGCTGAGATGATTTTTAACATCAGCAAAGCCAAGTTGGGCGGGGATGCCAACAGCCCGTGCAGCGGCAGTCAGCAGGATAGCCTTAGGGATACAATAACTTGAGCCAGTGCTTAAGGTCTTGCTGGCGGTGAAATTTTCTTCGTTGAGGTAAAACTTATAGGGATCATAACGAATCGAATCTCGTACTGCATAATACAAACGGATAGCCTTTTCAATATCGCTCGTTGCACCTTCAATTGCCTCAAAAGCAAATGCTTTAACGGTCGCAGAATCGCTATCAATAAACGTTGTTGGTTGAAGGAATTCAGTCATCTTTAACACGGCCCTTATTTAAGCAGTTCTCCAGCGATAATGAGTTTCCGTACTTCATTGGTCCCGGCGCCAATTTCAAGAATTTTCCCAGTCCGGTATAAACGGTTAATTTCAGACTCCCACATGAAGCCCATGCCGCCATGTATTTGGACACCTTGATCCAGGATACGCATACAAGCACGGCCAGCGTGTAAGGCAGCCGCCGCAGAACGCATATGAATTTCACCGCGTCCGCCACCCCCCTGTTCAAGGTCTTTAATTTCTTTAAGTAATTGATACGTTAGGCTGCGCATTAACTCAAGATCAGTGTACATGTCAGCCAGCATTGATTGAACCATGTTTGTTTTTTATTGTGTTAAAGACCGGCCGATAATCAGCTTCATTATTTCATTGGTGCCTGCATATATTCGTTGAACGCGTGAGTCGGCCCACGCTCTTGCCACCGGGTATTCCCACATATAGCCATAGCCTCCATGCAGCTGTACACATTCATCCATCACGCGGCATTGTAGGTCACTGCATAGTAACTTAGCTTTTGAGGCGGTCACGGTATCCAGTTTCCCTTCGATAAGGAGTTCTAAACATCGGTCAACAAATACTCTGGCTGCGGTGAGTTCGGTATCCATTTCCGCTAATTTAAACTGCGTGTTTTGAAAATCGGCAATGGGTTGGCCAAACGCTTTACGTTCTTTCGTGTATTCAATGGTTTGTTGCAAAATAGATTCAGCCGCCGCAATACCGGTGATGGCTACCGACAACCTTTCTTGAGGTAAGTCTTGCATTAAGTAAATAAAACCTTTGTTTTCCTCACCTAACAAGTTGCTTTGAGGAACGCGCACATTATCAAAAAACAACTCCGATGTATCTTGCGCTTTCATGCCAACTTTTTTAAGGTTTTTACCCTTGGTAAACCCCTTTGTTCCTTCTTCTAGAAGGATGAGGCTTGTTCCTTTGCCACCAAGCTCAGGCTTTGTTTTTGCAACAACAATAACGATATCGGCTAGTTGACCATTGGTAATAAAGGTTTTTGAGCCATTTAGAATATAGTCACTGCCGTCTTTAATGGCGGTTGTTTGTACGCCCTGAAGGTCGGAACCGGTACCCGGTTCGGTCATTGCGATGGCTGAGATCATTTCACCGCTCACCAGTTTCGGCAGGTATGTGCGTTTTTGTTCATCGCTACCGTAATGGATGATATAAGGCACCGCAATGTCCGAATGCAAGGCAAAACCCAGCCCCGATAAACCTAGCCGAGAAACTTCTTCGTCTACAATTGCGTTATAGCGAAAGTCAACGCCTACACCGCCGAACTCCTCAGGAACCGTCGGTGAGATCATGCCCAATTCACCGGCTTTTAACCAGATAGAGCGATCAACTTGACCGTCTTCTTCCCATTGTTCATGGTATGGAACCACTTTGTCTTCAAGAAATTTTCTGACGCTGTCGCGAAACATTTCGTGTTCTTGTTGGTATATTGTTCTAGTGATCATTTTTATGCCTCAGGTTCATCTCAAGTTGTTGTATTTTTCTTTACCACCATGTTGTAAAACTCGTGTGCCATTTCTTCGATTGTTTTATCTTTGTTAGGATGAAACCATTGAATGCTCCAGTTCAGTGAGCCCAAGATAAACAACCTGATTAAGGAAGGATCGCCGATTAATAACCCCATATCGACGGCCTCGCTGATAATGGTTTGCCAATAGTTTTCGTATTCATCCCTCAACGCAATTAAATGCTTTTTTGATTCGGCGCTCAGTGATCGCCACTCGGTAATTGACACAATATGAGCATCGCGTTCTGCGCCATGCAGTGTTTTTAAATGAGCATAGATAAGGGCGAATAATTTTTTATCGAGCTGCGTGATCGATTGCGTTTCTAAGTGAATGGCTTTAAGAGACTTATTTAGCCCATCGTCAATGACGGCTAATAAAATTTCTTCCTTGTCTTTGAAGTGATGGAACAGGCTACCTGACTTGATGCCTGCCGCCGATGCGAGCATTCTAACGGTTGTGCGATCAAAGGAATTGTCCTTGAATAACTTGGCTGCAGAGGCGACAAGTTCCTTGCGCCTAATAGATTGTTTGGGTATAGTCATATTTTACCTAGCGCTTGCTTGGTTTATGAGTATACGGACGAGGAGAGAAGATGTCTACAAAAAGTACAATGATGGATTATCCGCTGACGTTGACCAACATCGTCGAGCGACTTGGTTTGTATTACCCGGCTACGGAAGTTGTTTCCAGAATGCCCGACAAAACATTGCATCGAACAACGTATTCAGATATTCATAAACGAGCAAAACGCCTGGCTTCAGCGTTATCTAAAAATGGGATAAAGAAGGGTGATTGTGTTGCCACCTTAATGTGGAATCATTACGCGCATTTGGAGGCTTATTTGGGTATACCTGTTATGGGTGCCGTCATCCACACCTTAAACCTAAGGTTATCGCCCGAAGATATCGCTTATATTGTTAATCATGCCGAAGATAAGGTCTTGATTATTGATGATATTTTGTTGCCTCTTTACGAACAGTTTAAAGACCAGGTGGAATTTAAAGAAGTCATTGTCGTGCCGCTCAGCGGTGCGGATGTCATCAGCCAGTATACAAACTACGAAGAATACCTGAAATCGGGTGATGAAGATTTTAGTTACCCTGTCATCAATGAGAATGATGCAGCCGGCATGTGCTACACATCTGGCACAACAGGACGACCTAAAGGTGTAGTTTATAGCCATCGGTCGACCGTTTTGCACTCGTTGGCAGAATCGATGGCTGATGCGCTCGCCATCAGTCAATTTGATGTAGTGACGCCTGTGGTGCCGATGTTTCATGCCAATGCTTGGGGGTTACCCTACACGTCGGTACTGGTTGGTGCTAAACAAGTGTTACCTGGTCCACATTTAGATGCGGAAAGTTTGCTGGATTTATATGAACAGGAGCAAGTGACATTGAGTGCCGGTGTGCCGACCATCTGGATGGCCATAAAACAAGCAAGAGAGGCAGAACCGGATCGTTGGAAGACAGCGCCCAACATGAGGATGGCCGTTGGTGGGGCCGCTGTTCCAGAATCATTATTTCGTGCTTTTGATGCGTTTGATATGAAAATTATTCAAGCATGGGGCATGACTGAAACCGGCCCGCTAGCGACTTTGGGACTTGTGAAGAAAGGGCTTGAAAATGAAGATGAGGGTGCTCAATATGCCTATCGAATTAAACAAGGTGTGGCGTTGCCCTTTGTTGATATTCGAATAGTGGATGAACAAGGGGTAGAGCAACCTTGGGATGGAAAAACAGCCGGTAATGCAGAATTAAGAGGCCCCTGGGTGACCGGTGCCTATCATAAAAATGAAGGTGCTGATGACAAGTTTAGTAAGGATGGCTGGCTAAAAACGGGGGATGTGTGTCAGATAGATGAAGAAGGCTATGTCAAGCTAACGGATCGGACCAAAGATTTGGTTAAATCGGGTGGAGAATGGATCAGTTCGGTCGACCTTGAAAATGCCATTATGGGTCATCCTGATGTGCTTGAAGCGGCGGTTATTGCTGTTGCACATCCGAAGTGGGACGAAAGGCCGCTGGCAGTGGTGGTTGTAAAAGAAGGTAAAGTTGTTACAACGAGTGAGATACGAAATTTTTTAGAGGGCCAATTTGCAAAAATCTGGTTGCCAGATGCCGTTGAAATGATTGATGAAATACCCAAAACATCAACGGGTAAATTTATGAAGCTGGCCTTACGTGAGCAATACAAGGACTGGGTTTGGGACTAAAAGTAAACAAATTCATTATGATTTTAACGCACAAAAAAACAGGAACAGTATGATGAAAAATGCAGTCATTATAGAAGCGGTTCGAACGCCATTTGGTAAATTTAATGGAGCTTTTAGAGACACACCAGCCAATAAACTTTTAGCAAATGCTTTGCAGGGTGTGGTTGATAAGTCAGGTATTGATAAAGCAAAAATTGATGATGTGGTGGCAGGCTCGGTAACGCAAATTGGAGAGCAGGCGGCTGATATCGCACGTCAATCACTGTTAATGGCAGGTTTTCCTATTGACGTTGCGGGCGTTACCCTCAATCGCTTTTGTGGATCGGGGCAGCAGGCGGTGCACTTTGCCTCTCAGGTGATTGATGCGGGTGATTCTGACTATATGATTGCCAGCGGTGTAGAAAGCATGACACGGGTGGGGATGTTAACGGATATGACCGTTGGTGGGCCTTATAAAGGGTTTGAACCAATGGGGGCTGAGCTGCTTAATAAATACCCTCTGGTCCACCAAGGTGTGAGTGCAGAATTGTTAGCTGATAAATGGGGGATTACACGAGAAGAAGTGGATGCCTTTGCGGTTGATAGTCATGCAAAAGCTCAAGCGGCTATCCATTCCGGAGCGAATAAAGAAATTATCCCTATGCCGGGTTTGGATAAAGAAGGCAACACCATCACTTTGAACGTTGATGAAGGCGTTAGAGCCGTGATTGACCCTGTAAAACTGGCTTCTCTTGATACAATTTTTCGCCCTGAAGGGGGTGTCGTTACAGCAGGTAATGCTAGCCAAATTTCCGATGGTGCAGCGGCTGTTTTAATTGCGAATAAAAATGTTGCCGTTGCAGATGGTTTTAAACCAAGGGCGAAATTTCGAGCACGTGTCGTCGTGGGTAGTGACCCAGTTTTACAATTAGATGGGCTCATTGCAGCGACAAAATTAGCGTTGAAAAAAGCGGGTTTAACGGTCGATGATATCGATTGGTTTGAGATTAACGAAGCCTTCGCAACTGTGTCACTGGCTTGGATGAAAGAAATAAACCCTAAGCCAGAGAGAGTGAACCCATGGGGTGGTGCCATTGCGCATGGGCACCCACTCGGTGCAACAGGCGCTGGTTTAACGGCTAAAATGGTAGCCGGTTTAGAGGCAACGGGGGGTCAATTCGCCTTGCAAACCATGTGCATTGGTTTAGGGATGGCCACGGCCACCATTATTGAACGAATTTAAGGAGAATAACATGAATTATGATAATCGAACGTTTCTGGTAACGGGTGGGAGCTCAGGGCTAGGGGGTGCCACTGCAACCATGTTAGTTGAAAGAGGGGCTAATGTCGTTATCCTTGATATCAATGAGGAAACGGGTAAAGCCAAAGAAGCAGAATTAGGCGCGGCCTGCCGTTTTGTAAAAACCGACGTGACCAGTGAAGCAGATGTATTGGCGGCCATTGCAGTGGCAAATGATACATTTACGGGCGTTCATGGTGTTATTAATGCAGCGGGCATTCCCATCATGAGTAAAGTGTTGGATAGAGAGAGAAACCCGCATTCACTTGAGCTATTTGCCAAAGGCATTCATGTTAATTTGATCGGTACCTTTAATGTACTCCGTTTAGCGGCGCAGGCAATGACCAATAATGAACCCACGGAAGATGGCGAACGCGGTGTGATCATTAATACGGCCTCGGTCGCCGCTTTTGATGGCCAGATTGGCCAAGCCAGTTATACCGCCTCTAAAGCGGGTGTTGTGGGCATGGCGTTACCCATAGCGCGTGAGTTAGCGCGGTTTGGTATCCGTGTTTGTTCAATCGCCCCCGGAATATTTGAAACGCCGATGTTGGCTCAGTTACCTGAAGAAGCGCGTGACTCCTTAGGAAAAATGGTGCCATTCCCACCACGTTTAGGTAAGCCGTCCGAATTTGCTGAGATGTCGGGGCATATTATTGAAAATGTCATGCTAAACGGTGAGGTTATTCGTTTGGATGGCGGTATTCGCATGGCAGCTAAATAAGGAATCCCAATGAAATACGACACGTTATTAATTGAGAAGCCTGCAGAAGGCGTGGGGCTCATCAGGCTTAATAGGCCTCGTCAATATAATGCACTTAATTCAACACTGCTCATTGAACTCGGTAAAGCACTTGAAACCTTCGATGCTGATGATGCCATTCGATCGGTCATAATTACCGGTTCAGACAAAGCATTTGCAGCAGGCGCTGATATAGCAGAAATGGCGGGAATCAGTGGCCAAGAGATGTTGGAGATGGTCGAGGCATCGACAGGCTGGAGAGCCATTTCAACGTTCAGTAAGCCTACTGTTTGTGCGGTTTCAGGCATGGCGTTGGGCGGTGGTTTTGAGTTAGCTCTGCAGTGCGATATTTTACTCGCCGCAACAGGGGCAAAGTTTGCTCTTCCCGAAGTCAACTTGGGGGTTATACCCGGTGCCGGTGGCACACAACGCGTGGCTCGGATTGTTGGTAAATCACTGGCCATGGAAATGGTGATGAATGGGCGACCAATGTTAGCGGAAGAAGCTCTTCAACGAGGTGTAGTCAGCCGCGTTATTGATCCTGCTGATATTGAAGCTGAGGCAATTCAACTCGCCAAGGAACTGGCTGACCGAGCCCCCCATGCAGTTCGTGCAGGTAAGGCGTGTGTTAATAAAGCGATTAACACGACTTTGGAAGAGGGCTTGGTTTTTGAACGTGATTCATTTATTCCTTTATTCGATACGGAAGATGCCAAAACATTAATGACGGCTTTTTTGAATAAATCAAAATAATTTAAACTCATTTTACAGAAGGCTTTAATTATGGGGTACCAATCAGATTTACGCCCGGGATTATTTGATCACCGAAATATCATTGTAACCGGCGCTGGCAGTGGCTTTGGACGGTGTAACGCGCACGAGTTAGCTTCGTTAGGTGCCAATGTTCTATTGGTCGGTCGTCAAATAGAAAAGCTTAAAAAAGTGCGCGATGAAATTATAGAAGACGGCGGTATTTGCGATATAAGAAGCTGTGATATCCGTGATGAAGAAGCCGTCATAGAGTTGGTTAAATCGTTCATTGAAGCGCATGGTGAAATTTATGGTTTAGTGAATAATGCGGGTGGGCAGTTTCCATCTCCATTGGAAAAAATCAGTAAAAATGGATGGACTGCTGTCGTCAATACCAATTTGACGGGCGGATTTTTGATGGCACGGGAGGTGTACAAGCAATCCATGATAAAACAGGGCGGTTCGATTGTGAACATCGTAGCGGATATGTGGGGAGGAATGCCCGGCATGGGTCATTCAGGCGCTGCTCGAGCAGGGATGTCAAATTTTACACAAACAGCGGCCTATGAATGGGGGCATTCAAATGTTCGAGTAAATGCCGTGGCGCCAGGTTGGATTATGTCGAGTGGTATGGATACCTATGGGCCTGAATTTAAGGCCGTTCTTAAAACATTAAAAGACGCGGTTCCGCTTGGCCGTTTAGGTAATGAGGCTGAAATCAGTGCAGCTATTTGTTTCTTGTTAAGTGATTCGGCTTGTTATATCAGTGGAACAACTGTCCGAGTGGATGGGGCGGCTTCGCAAGGTAATACAGCGGTCTATCCTTTGCCTAAAGCAAAAAAGACGACGCCCTTTGCTGGTTTTCATCGTGAAGTAACGCCTGATTTATTTAAATAAATCACATTAAAAACCATGTATAAGCCATTAAAAAATCAAACGATTATAACGCTTGCGCTTAATTTGCCCGGTCCATTGGCTGCAAAAAGGTTTGTCGATTTAGGTGCAACGGTAATAAAAGTTGAACCACCGCAGGGCGATCCTTTTGAGCAATATTGTCCAGCTTGGTATGCGGATGTTAATCAGGGTCAAGAACGAAAAATACTTGATGTTAAGTCGGTCGCTGGGCAAGCCCAATTGGATGAATTATTAGCTTCCGCGAGCTTACTGTTGACAGCGCAACGTCCTGCTGCATTAGAACGATTAGGCCTTGGGTGGGATCAACTGCATGTAAAGTTTCCCCAGTTGAATCATCTTGCTGTCGTGGGTTATCCGCCTCCCAACGATCACCACGCGGGTCACGATTTAACGTATCAAGCGGCCTTAGGTCTAGTGAGTCCGCCCAATGTTCCAAAAACACTTGTCGCAGATTTGGCGGGTGCCGAGCGCGCAGCCATTGAAGGCTTGTCTTTGCTCATGGGTAGCATGGCAGGTGAAAAAGGTCGACAGGTGCTTGTTGCTTTGTCGGATGCAGCGGATTATATGGCTCAACCTCTGACATATGGTTTAACCAGTAATGAAGCCATTTTAAGTGGGGTTTTACCTGAATATACGGTGTATGAAACGCTTGATGGATGGGTGGCTGTTGCGGCTCTAGAACCACACTTTAGGGCTCAATTTAAAAAGCAGTTGGGACTTCAGTCGCTAAATAAAGAGCACGTTGCAAAAAAGATAGGACAAAAAAATACAGCCGACTGGGTTCGTTGGGCAAACAATTACGATATTCCGTTGGTAGAGGTTAAAGAACAGTAGTCAAACTATGTGTGTCTACTAATCGCAGCCCTGGTTATTTTAACGTTCCTATTTTTTTACGAAAACGATTATCTTGGTGATGTTGCCAATTTTTAGCTTGAAAGCCACGGAGATGAATTGCCTGGACATTCATGTGCTTTTGCGGCACTCAAGACGGTTTGAATTTTAAGTCGTTTTAAAAGCAGTGTTATCCATCTTGGTAACACTGCTTGTTGTTTTTAGTCGGCCCAAGTTGTAAAGTTTTCCACCTCTTCACGCTGTGTGCGGTACTGATTCACCGGTTTATCATTGTCCGGATAGCCCAAAGACAGCCCACAAATTAATGAATATTGATCAGAGACACCTAAAATATTACGCACGATATCTGGGTAATCGCTGGTCGAGGCTTGTGGGCAGCTACCTAAACCATGTCCTCTTGCTGCCAACATAACACTTTGTAAAAACATGCCCATGTCAAACCAGGAACCCTTGCCCATGACTTTATCGATAAAGAAAAAAAGGCTGACAGGGGCGCCAAAAAACCGGTAATTATTTAAAGAGGCTTCAAGACGTTTTTCTTTATCTTCCCTACCTATATCAAGCGCTTGGTATAAATCCATGCCACACTGAAAACGCCTGCCTTTAAAAGGCTCTACCCATTCTGTAGGGTAATAATCATAATCAGGGTTTGCTTTGACGCCATTTTTTGCAGCTTCCAATAAGGCTTCTGATATGGTTTTTTTGCTTTCGCCTTGGACGACAACCACTTTCCAAGGTTGCGTATTGGTACCTGAAGGCGACCACCGGGCTGTGTCTAAAATGTCAGTAATCACCGATTTAGGCACGGGCTTATCCAAAAAGGAGCGAACCGAAATTCGTCCCTCTATAGCTTCTTTTATATCCATGGTATACAGTTCACTCTTTAGATTAAAAAATGAATACTACCAGCTTATACCTGCGATGTTGCATGAAAAAGGTTAAAAATTCGTTGATTTGAAAAAGGCACCGTTACGTCGTTATTTATTCAACAAAATCTCTGTCAATCTGCTGTACAATTCTAATTCGAATGGGTATTCGATTTTAATCGGTAGAGAAGATTTTGATCTTTCAATAAAACCTAATGATTGTTAGAATATATCTAAAGTAATAAACCAAGGTGAGTAAATGAAAATTTTAGTGGGTGTTAAGCGCGTTGTAGATTACAACGTCCGTATACAAGTGAAAGCCGATGGCTCGGGTGTAGCCACGGATGGCGTGAAAATGAGCATGAATCCGTTTGATGAAATTGCTGTTGAAGAGGCTTTACGCATTAAAGAGGCCGGTAAGGCGGATGAAGTCATTGCGGTAACAATTGGCCCAAAAGTATGTCAGGAGCAGTTAAGAACAGCACTAGCAATGGGTGCAGATCGTGCTATTCACGTTGAAACAGACGATGACATCCAACCATTGACTGGCGCGCGTATTTTAAAAGCGCTCGCAGATAAAGAAGAGCCTAAAATCGTGCTGTTAGGAAAACAAGCAATTGATGATGACAACAACCAAACGGCTCAAATGTTAGGTGCTCTATCTCATTGGCCTCAAGCGACATTTGCTTCAGAAGTTAACATTGAGGGTGAGAGCGCGGTTGTAACCCGTGAAATTGACGCCGGCCTAGAACAATTATCGGTAGACCTACCAGCCGTCATCAGTGTGGATTTACGATTAAATGAACCGCGTTACGTTAAATTGCCTGACATTATGAAGGCAAAGCGTAAACCGATAGAAACCATCACGCTGGGAGATCTTAATGTCGATGCCGCAGCTTCGGTAAAAGTCTTAAAAACATCTACACCAGCCAAACGTCAGGCAGGAATTAAAGTTGAATCAGTTGATGAACTGGTTACCGTGTTAAAAGAAAAGGGGTTGATCTAATGAGTAAAGTATTAGTCATTGCAGAGCATGATGGTGACCAATTAAATGGTTCCACGGCACGAGCAGTTGCTTGCGCGAGTGAGCTGGGTTTAGATGCAGTAGATGTAGCTGTCTTAGCGGCTGATGGGGCTGTTGTGGCCGATCAAGCAGCCTCGTTGACGGGTGTTTCAACCGTTGTGTTAGTCCAAAACCCTGCTAATGAACATGCTGTAGCTGCTTTATTAGCACCTCAAATAGAAGCCTTAGCTTCTGATTACAGTCATGTTTTTGCACCGAGTACAACGTTTGGAAAAGACTTGATGCCACGTGTTGCGGCTCATCTTGGCGTGCCACAAATTAGCGATATTATGCGAGTTGAAAGTGCAACGGTTTTTGATCGTCCAGTGTATGCTGGTAATGCTGTCGTTACAGTTGAAGCGGCTGAAGGCATAGTGATCGGTACGGTAAGAACAGCGTCGTATGCTGCTGTGGGCCAAGAAGGTTCAGCCAGTATTGAAACACGTGAATTATCGGTTGAGCTGCCTTCACACACAAGGTATGTGGGGTTGCAGACCAGTGGAGGGAGTGATCGCCCTGATCTCCAGGCAGCTGCAAAAGTTGTATCAGGTGGACGCGGTGTTGGCAGTGAAGAAAATTTCAGCGTCATATACAAGCTTGCTGATAAATTAGGGGCCGGTGTTGGTGCTTCCAGAGCAGCGGTAGACGCTGGTTTTATACCCAATGATCATCAAGTCGGCCAGACTGGAAAAATTATTGCGCCTGAACTTTATATGGCGTTCGGTATTTCAGGAGCCATTCAACATTTAGCGGGTATTAAAGATGCGGGAACCATTGTGGCCGTTAATAAAGACGCGGATGCTCCTATTTTTGAAGTGGCTGATTATGGGTTAGTCGGTGATTTATTTGAGGTGATTGATGAGCTTGAAAAAGCATTATAAATACTTTATCTAACTAAAATTAAGGTGGCAGGGCTGCGGTTAAAAGCGCTGGCACCTTTTTTCGTACTCATTAAGGGGGAATGATGGAACGTGAATCAATGGAGTTTGATGTTGTAATTGTTGGTGCGGGTCCTGCTGGCCTGTCTGCAGCCTGTAAATTAATGCAGTTAGCGCAAGAAAAAGATCAGGAACTAATGGTCTGCGTGATAGAAAAAGGCTCAGAAGTCGGGGCACACATTCTATCAGGTGCTGTATTGGAGCCGACGGCCATGAACGAGCTGTTCCCCGATTGGAAAGAAAAAGGTGCCCCGCTGAAAACGGCCGTTAAGGGCGATGATGTTTATTATCTGACCAATGAGAAAAAGGGGATTAAAACACCCAATTTTTTAGTACCTAAGCCGATGCACAACGAAGGAAATTACATCGTGAGCATGGCCAATGTTTGTCGTTGGTTGGCAGAACAAGCAGAAGCCTTGGGCGTTGAAATTTTTCCTGGCTTTACGGCGTCAGAAGTCTTATTCAATGATGACGGCAGTGTGAAAGGTATTCTCACTGGGGACATGGGTGTTGCAGAAGACGGTAGCGAAAAAGACGGCTATATGCCGGGTATGGAACTGCTTGCAAAACAAACTATTTTTGCCGAGGGTTGCCGAGGCCACTTAGGTAAGCAACTAATGGAAACGTTCAATTTGCGTGATCATGTTGACCCTCAACATTACGGCATAGGCATCAAAGAAATTTGGTCGATAGAGCCTGAAAAACATCAAGAAGGGCTTGTTGTGCATACCGCAGGCTGGCCACTTGATAATCATACGGAGGGGGGCGGTTTTCTTTATCATATGGAAAACAATCAAGTCGCTCTTGGATTCATCATCGCATTAAATTACAGCAATCCGCACTTAAGCCCTTTTGATGAAATGCAACGATGGAAACTTAACCCTAAAATTTCTCAGTATCTTGAGGGGGGTGAGCGTATTGGTTATGGAGCCCGCGCTGTCAACAAAGGTGGGTTTCAATCGGTTCCAAAACTGAGCTTTCCTGGCGGCCTCCTTATTGGGTGTGATGCTGGTTTTTTAAATGGTGCAAAGATAAAGGGCAATCACACAGCGATGAAGACCGGGATGCTAGCTGCGGAAACTATCATTGAATCCATCATGGCAGGTGATGTGGCATCGAAAGAGCTGGGGTTGATGGACGAGAAGTACAAAACTTCCTGGGTGTATGACGAATTGCATAAAACACGTAATTTTGGCCCAGCCTTACATAAATTTGGCACCTTAATTGGTGGTTCGTTTGCTTGGTTGGATCAGAATATTTTTGCAGGTAAATTGCCGTTTACTTGGCATAATACGACACCGGATCATGACACCTTAAAGTCAGCTAATGAATGTGAAGCGCCCCATTACCCTAAACCCGATGGAAAAATCACGTTCGACAAATTATCTTCAGTGTTTTTATCCAGTACCAACCATGAAGAAGACCAACCTTGTCATTTGAAGCTTACGGACCCGTCTATACCCATTAAACATAACTTGCCGCTTTATGACGAACCGGCTCAACGGTATTGCCCCGCGGGTGTTTATGAAGTGATTACGGATGAAGACGGGCAGAAAAAATTCCAAATTAATGGGCAAAACTGCGTGCATTGCAAAACCTGCGATATTAAAGACCCTACTCAAAATATTACCTGGGTTACTCCGGAAGGTGGCGGTGGGCCAAACTATAGCAACATGTAATTGTGCTATACTTTACGGGTTTTTAGTCATAAGTATGTAAGCAGGGATCATGTCGACATCAGAAGTTACAAAACCTAGGAATAAAGTAAAAAACACCCGCGAGAAAATATTAGATGCTGCTGCTGCACTGTTTAGCCGTCAGGGTTACAACGGGACAGCGCTGAGAGATATTGCAGCAGCTTTGGATATGAAGGCGGGAAGTCTTTATTATCATTTTGATTCAAAAGAGCAATTGGTGCTTGAAATTTTAAAACTGGGCCTTGAAAACATAATTAACACGGTGATTACTCGTGTTAATGCCTTACCAGAAGGCAGTACGACAGAGGAAGTTTTAATTGAGGCGGCAAAAGGCCACTTAACGGCATTGTTAGAAAAAGGCGACTATACATCTACCAGTATTCGTAACTACGGTCAAATGCCGGCGGCTGTTCAAGAAGAAGGCCGTGGGATACGAGATAAGTATGAAAACATGTGGCGCAAATGGTTGGTTGCTGCTCAAAAAAGAGGGGATATTGACGCCTCGGTTGATTTAAAAATATTAAGGCTGTCTCTCTTGGGTTCGCTTAACAGGACGCTGGCCTGGTATTCGCCTGGCGAGAAAACGATAGATGAAATTGCCGAAATCCAAGTCGGCTTTTTCTGGAATGGCATTAAGGCCAGGTAAAATAAAAGTGAATAACGCTGGAGATGCTGGCGTTATTCACTCTCTTATCATTTGTTATAAATGACGGGTCAGCTCTGTCACGCTTGAGAAGGATGTAAGGCCCAGGATAGCTTTTTTAATGTTATCTGACACTTCTTCTGAAACAGCTAACTGGCAATTCAAGTTAAACTTATTTGTGATGTCTTCAGCGCTCAATGGCCTATCAAAGCAGCCTCTGTTTTTGTATTCCCGATGTTTAAGCAGGCGACCATCGGTTAACTTGATATGCACCTCACCTGAATAATAAGTGGGGAATCCGGAATCCGGGTCTATTTCATAATTCACTTTTTTTGCCAGATTGGCAACAACTGGGTCGGCTAAAGGCTCCGGTTCTAAGTCAGCGAGCGAGAAATCGTGACGAGCCAAAGCAACAGCGATTAAATAGGGGACACTAAATTGTGCTTCATAAGCGCAGGTTGGCGATTGCTTGTTTTCAATCGGTTCGCAGACGGTTTTGATGACTTCCTCAGGTACAAGGGCAGTAATACTGTCAATTTGGTCGACTGTTAATTGGTGTTCTTGGGTCAAGATTAATGTCGCATCAATAACTGCGTGTGTGAAGTGACAAGAAGGATAAGGTTTAACGCCCACCTTCATCACTTCCCAAACATCATTTAAACCCGCCGTCGCCAAACTGTAATCACAGCCTGGTTCAAGGCCTATTAAGTGGCTTTTATATAAACCAAATCGCCCTTCATAAGGCTTGTTGGGGCCGATATAACCCGCTTTGGCGAATGTGGCTGACATGATGCCTGAAACAGCTGCCCACCCCGGGTGATAGCGTTTAGTCCATGCGCCATCTTCTAAAAACTCAAAATTCCCAGAGGCCATGCTCAGCGCAATTCCCTGAGCCATTGTCATTTGTTGTGCAGATAATTTCATTAATTTTGCCGCAACAAGAGAGCAAGCAAACGCGCCTGCAATACCGGTTGGGTGATGACCCACCTGGTGAAATGCACCTTTTGCCACCATACCAAGCCGTGCGCCCACTTCCATACCGAGAATATAGGCTGCCAGCATGTCTTCACCTGTCGAGTTGCACTTTTCAGCAACGGCTAACACACAAGGCCATACAGCAGAGGTCATATGAACAACACCAGCAACATGCGTATCATCAAAATCAAGTCCGTGAATAAGCAAGCCATTTGCCAGAGCAGCATCACGGTAAGTCATTTTTTCTCGGGTTCCTAAGACGATATGTTCCCCTTGCTCATTGAATAAGCGCAAGGCTTCAAGCCCTTTTTTACTAAAGTCATACTGGCTGGCTGCATAGGCAATGCCGGTTGCGTCCAATATAAGGTGTAGAGCGTATTGTTGAACACTGTTGGGAACATTATTTAAATCAAAATTGTATGCAAATTGAGCGAGTTCAGATGAAATCGTTAGGTCGGGTTGTTCAGTCATTTTAAGTCTATCCAGTGATATAAATGTTCATTTTAAACTCGAAAAATACCATAAATAGATTTAATTTTCTTGTAAAATCTAACATTTGTTAGTATTTTATTAGTTGAACTTTGTTGTAAAGAAATTAAGGGAGAAAGCGGTGGATTTTAGTTGGTCTGAGGAGCAAGTGGCAATACAAGAAACGGCTCGTCGTTTTGCAGAAAATAAGCTCCTTCCAGAATACCAAAATAACGATCATAAACATGCTTTTGATCGGGAAATGCTTAAAGAAATGGGTCGCTTAGGGTTAATAGGTGCTGAGCTTTCCGGGCAATATGGTGGGCTTGAATTAGGCTATGTAACAGCGGGGTTGATTACGGAGGAAATTGCACGTGCGGATTTTAATGTCGCTTATGTGCAGATACTGGCCGGTTTAAATGGAGGAATAATTGAAAAATTTGCGACCCCCGCTTTAGCTAACCAATGGATTCCAAAGATCATCGCTGGTGAGGCATTATGTGCCATTGCATTAACAGAACCCAGCGCCGGCTCTGATGCGGCTAATTTAAAATTAAAAGCTGAAAAAAAAGGCGATGTTTATGTTCTTAATGGAGAAAAAACATCGATATCTGCAGCAGCACAAGCCGACATAGCTGTCGTCTTTGCAAGAACCGGCACGACGGAAGAAAAAGCGAAAGGTGTCAGCGCTTTTTTGGTACCGCTTGACAATCCTAAAATAGAGCGAACTCATTTTGATGATTTGGGCGAATCTGTTGTAGGACGTGGCTCCTTGTTTTTTGATGACGTTGAGGTACCCGAAGAGAATATACTGGGTGAAGAGGGTCTTGGTTTTATTCAAGTAATGCAAGGTTTTGATTATAGCCGTGCTCTTATTGGTCTTGAGTGTTTAGCCGCCGCAAAAAAATCAGTTGAAGAAGCTTGGGAACAAGTGACAACACGCGAAGCTTTTGGAAAAAAAATATCAAAATTTGAAGGCGTGAGTTTCCCTCTAGCAGAAGCAGAAACCTATATAGAAGCAGCGAAACTTCTTTGTTACAAGACGCTCTGGTTAAGAGATCAGGGACAGCCTCATACCGCTGAAGCGGCCATGTGTAAATGGTGGGCCCCCAAAGTTTCGTTTGAGATTATTCATAATTGTTTATTGGCACATGGCCATGGCGGATACAGCAAGGATTACCCTATCCAACAACGCTTACGTGATGTATTAGGCTTACAGATAGGCGATGGGACTTCGCAAATTCAGAAAATTATTATTGCGCGTGAAAAAGTGGGTCGCGATGGTGTGCCTTACTAAATCTTCAATAATCACAGGATAAAAAATGTCAGAACACGTTGTTATTTCAAAAACCGAAGGAGCCGTTGGTTTAATCATTATCAATCGAGCCGATAAATTTAATTGCTTGTCGATGGCTGTTCATCAAGGGTTACAAGATGCCTTACAAAAACATGAGGAAAACTCCTCAATACGCGCCATTTTATTATGTTCAGAAGGCCCGCATTTTTGTACAGGTGCAGACTTAGACGAAGTGAAATTAACAATTGCGGCCAATAATGAAAAGTCATTAAAAAATTTTGTTGAATTAGGGCACAGGACTTGTACACGTTTTGAACAAACATCCTTGCCGGTTGTTGCGGCAGTACAGGGCTTTTGTTTAGCAGGTGGTTTAGAAATATCGCTGGGGTGTGATTTGGTTTTTGCCGCTGAAGATGCAGTGTTCGGAGATCAGCATGCTAACTATGGGCTTATTCCCGGTTGGGGAGGGAGTCAGCGTTTGCCAAGAATTATTGGCTTTCGACGCGCTTTAGACTTAATGATGTCTGGGCGACGCCTAAAGGCGATAGAGGCGCAGGAGTGGGGAATGGTTAATTACCTGACGCCTTCAGATGACTTACGTGAAAAAGCGCTTGAATACTGTCACTTGTTGGCATCAAAAAGTGCTGATGGTCTTGGGATGATGAAGGATTTGGCATATTCCGGTGTGGATTTGCCGTTAGAAACAGCACTTAAATTAGAAGTCAACGAAGCAGTAAAAGGCCTCAATAGCGATGATGTAAAAGAAGGGTTAACGGCTTTTGGTGAACGGCGTGACCCTGTTTTTAAATCACGGTGATGACCACAAACAAGACAACATAAAAATAAGGATAACTCATGGATTACCAAGATATTACCTATACCGTAAAAAACGGGGCGGCTTATGTCACTATCAATAGACCAGAGGTCTATAACGCATTTAGAGGGATTACGTGCGAAGAACTCATCCATGCCTTAACCAAGGCCGCCTGGGATAAAAGCATTGGTGTTATTGTACTCGCCGGTGCCGGTGATAAAGCGTTTTGTACAGGGGGTGACCAAAGTGCTCACGAAGGACAATATGATGGGCGCGGAATGATCGGTCTACCGATAGAAGAATTACAAACTATTTTACGAGATGCGCCAAAACCGGTTATTGCTATGGTGCAAGGTTATGCCATTGGTGGAGGAAATGTTCTTGCCACAATATGTGATATGACCATTGCCTCAGAAAAAGCTGTATTTGGGCAAGTCGGTCCCAAGGTGGGGTCGGTTGATCCGGGTCATGGAACGGCTTATTTGGCTCGCGTTGTTGGTGAAAAAAAGGCGCGTGAGATGTGGTATATGTGCCGTAAATATTCTGCTCAAGAAGCCTTGGAGATGGGCTTGGTTAATAAAGTTGTGCCGCATGAACAGTTGGCAGATGAAGTGCAGCAATGGTGTGATGAAATTATGGAAAAAAGCCCAACAGCATTGGCCATAGCTAAACGCTCTTTCAATGCAGATACCGAAAATATTCGGGGTATTTCATCATTGGGTATACAGACTTTACAACTTTATTACGATACCGATGAATCGCAAGAAGGCGTGAAGGCCTTCAATGAAAAGCGCAAACCTGATTTTCGTCAGTTCAATCAATAAGGGTGAATCACTTGAATCAACCACAAGTGTATTCTATTGATGGCGTTATACCGGTTATACACCCATCAGCTTTTGTCGACCCCAGCGCGGTGGTTATTGGTGATGTAAGGATTGGTGCAAATTGTTATATCGGTCCAAATGCTGTACTTCGAGGTGATATGTCCTCGATCGACATCGGTGAAGGGTCAAATATTCAGGATAATTGCACACTTCATTGCATGACAGGGATTCCAACCATGGTTGGAGCATGGGGACATATCGGCCACGGAGCAGTGGTGCATAGCGCTCAATTAGAGACCAATGTGTTGATTGGCATGAATGCGGTGGTGATGGATGAATCGTTTATTGGTAAAAATAGCGCGGTAGCCGCGATGGCTTTTGTGAAAACCGGTTTAAAAGTACCAGAAAACAGTCTCGTCGCTGGCGTTCCTGCACGTGTTATACGTGAATTATCGACACAAGACATACAATTTAAAAAAGCAGGTACCCGTTGTTACCATGAGTTGGTTGAGCGCTGTAAGAGAACATATAAAAAAGATGAGCCATTAACAGAAAAAGAAAAAAATCGTCCGTCTCTCAAGGTTAAAATGGTGGCTAAAAAATAGCCAGATTGACGACAATGGGTCGTCGTTAAAGATTAATTTAAAGTTATAAGGAGTTATACGTGGATTTGAATTATAGCCCTGAAGAAAAAGCCTTCCAATTGGAAGTGCGAGAATTTCTTAAGGAAAACTACCCAAAAGATATACAGGAAAAAGTGGCGAAAGGCATTGCCCTTAAAAAAGATGACTATGTCCGTTGGCAGAAAATTCTTGCCAATAAAGACGGTTGGGTTGCGCCCGGTTGGCCTGTTGAATATGGTGGGCCCGGTTGGACGCCGGTTCAAAAATATATCTTTGATGAAGAATGTGGTGCGGCAAATTGTCTGAGAACGGTGGCTTTCGGTCTTGTGATGTTGGCACCGGTGTTAATGAAATATGGGACTCAAGCGCAGCGTGAAAAATACCTTGGAGATATTTTAAACAGTGATGTTTGGTGGTGTCAGGGGTATTCTGAGCCTAATGCAGGCTCCGATTTAGCGTCTTTGCAAACAAAAGCTGAAAAACAGAGTGATCATTACATTGTTAATGGATCTAAAACCTGGACGACGCACGGTCATTATGCAGACATGATGTTTGCCCTTGTACGAACCAGCCAAGAAGATCGTAAACAAAAAGGAATCAGTTTTTTGCTCATCGACATGAAAGCGCCCGGGGTTTCAACATCACCGATTATCACCGTCGATGGCATGCATGTGGTTAATCAGGTTTTCCTGGAAAATGTAAAAGTACCTGTCGAAAACCTTGTTGGAAAGGAAGGCGATGGTTGGACCATTGCTAAATCGTTGTTAATGCACGAACGTACTTATATAGCTCAGGTACCTCGATCTAAAAGGCAACTTAAACGGCTGAAAGACCTCGCTTCAAAAGAACGCAATAACGGAAAACCGCTCATTGAGGATGCGAATTTTAAAGCCAAAATATCAGCTGTTGAAATTGAATTAATGGCGCTGGAAATGACGAACATGCGTGTGTTGTCTAAATTGTCTGCGGGCGAAGCGCCGGGTTCAGAATCATCTTTTTTGAAAATTAAAGGAACCGAAGTTCAACAAGCGATCACCGCTTTATTAATGGAAGCGGTCGGTTATTTTGGTTTGCCTTATATCAAAGAAACCATGACAGAGGGGTGGCATGAAGAGCCGATTGGGCCTGAAGAGGCCTCTGTGTTGGCACCACATTATTTTGATTGGCGCAAATCGTCCATCTACGGTGGTTCAAATGAAATTCAAAAGAACATCATGGCGAAAGCCGTGCTTGGACTTTAAGTATTAGGAGCGGTTAGATGAATTTAGAATTCACTGAAGAAATGATGATGTTGCAGGATTCTCTGCATAAATTTTTACAAAATGAATATGATTTTGAAACGCGTCAATCACTAAGCCGTACAGGTATTGGCTACAGCGAAGATCATTGGCAAAACTTTGCCGAAATGGGTTTGTTGGGTGTGCCATTTGATGAGGAATATGGCGGTTTTGGGTTTGGCCAAACCGGTTTAATTGTGGTGATGGAAGCGATTGGTAAAGGCCTTATCGTCGAACCTTATTTGGCATCCGTTGTTCTGGGTGGCCTACTAGTCCAGCGAGCAGGTAATGAGGAACAAAAAGAAGCCATATTGCCGGCGTTAATCGCGGGTGAATTAAAATTGGCTTTTGCTTATGTTGAGCGTCATTCGCGTTATAACTTAACAGATGTTCAGTTTAAGGCTGAGAAAAAGGGTCAACAGTATTGTTTGTCTGGTGAAAAATCTGTCGTTTTTAATGCGGAAACAGCCGATAAAATAATCGTTTCAGCTAGAACAAGTGGAGATAACCTAACCCCGCAAGGGCTGACTTTATTCATTGTGGATAAAGATGCAGAAGGCCTGTCTTGTCGACATTATGAAACGGTTGACGGTTTGCGAGCCTCTGAATTAAGTTTTGATAACGTCATGGTGGATGAAAAGGCTGTGGTTGGGAAATTGGGTTCAGCTTACCCAGATATTGAATATGTTATTGATGCTGCAGCCGCCGCTATTTCGGCTGAAGCAGTCGGTGTTGTTAAGGAACTGAGAGAAAAAACGGTTGAGTACCTTAAAACGCGTAAGCAGTTTGATCAACCCATTGGCAATTTTCAGGTGCTTCAGCACCGTTGCGTTGACATGTTCATGACAGAAGAACAAATGCGTTCATTGTCTTACCTTGCCGCCATTAAAGTGGCTGATGGGGAGGCAGAAGAACGAATAAAAAGTGTTTCTGCTGCAAAAGTCTATTTAGGTGATGCACGTGCCATCGTTGCTGAGCAAGCCGCCCAATTACATGGTGGCATTGGTGTGACCGATGAATTAGACGTGGCGCATTATGTTAAACGCTTAACCATGATGAATACGTTGTTTGGAGATCGCGATTACCACTTACAACGTTTCGGTCAGTTCTAGCAACTGAGGGTGATGTGAATCATGGGTATTCTGAACTTCCCAATGACCAGTAAACCTGAATTTGGTGTACCCATGAAGGTTGAGGAGGGCATCTTCTTATTGAAGATGCCTATCCCGTATGCATTAGACCATATCAATCTTTGGTTATTACGTGATGGAGCGGGGTGGACTATTGTTGATTCAGGTTTTTACAGTGAAGAATCGGTATTACTTTGGAATAAAGTATTGTCAGAGTTTTGCAATCATGAGCCGATTCAGAAGATAGTGATTACGCACTTTCATCCAGACCATGTTGGAATGGCTCAATGGTTGGCACATAAAACAACAGCCCCTGTGCACATGAGTCAGATTGAATTTCTAACAACACACATGGCGTGTCAAGAATACTCAGCGCATCAAAAAGCCATTCGCAGTGAGTATTTTGAGCGCTTTGGTTTAGGTGCAGAAGCGGTGGGAAAATTGCGGGATAAAGTAGGGGGTTACGTTACAGGCGTACCCGAAGCGCCTGTTTCTTATCAACGCTTAGTTGGTGGTAAATTTATTTCGGTTAATAATGAGCAATGGGACTTATACCAGTTCAGCGGACATAGTCCTGGCCATATCTGTTTACATAATGAGCAACGTCAATTATTGATTTCAGGCGATCAATTACTCGCCAATATCTCACCTAATGTGAGTGTTAACTTTTATGAAACGGAAGCCAACCCGTTGGCTGATTACCTGGCCAGTTTAGAAGTCTTATCAACCTTATCGCAAGACACGATGGTGCTACCAGCGCATGGCCGGGTTTTTAAAGGCATTAAAGAACGTTCAAAAGCGCTTACAGAGGGGCACGTTAAATCGTTAGATCAAATACGAGTCTTTTGCCAACATGCTCGATCAGGTCTCGAGGTGATCGAAGAGCTGTATGGTACCCGTCTTAGCTTATTTAATTTATCGTTGGCAACGGGTGAAGCCATGGCCCACTTAAATTATCTGATAGGCACGGGCGAGATGAACCGCAGTGACGATGCTGTCTACCAATATCAATTAAATTAAGCAGAGAATAAACGATGAGTGACTATGTGAAGTACAGCAGCATGGCCGAAGGAGATGCCTTTCTTGATCCCATCCCTTCCTTTGAAGTAACTAAAGAACGGGTTGAAAAATACATCCAGTCAACAAACGATGAAACGGAACAATTACAGATTAAAGATGACCAAGGCCGCCAAGTTGCTCCGCCAATGTTAGCCGCTGTGTATGTCATTGAAGCGTTACGAACAAAAGTGGGGCCTCCCGGTGGCATCCATGCAAAGCAACAATTCAAGTTCCATCGACCTGCCTATATCGGTGAAACACTATTCACCTCAGCAAACGTTCTTAAACTATACGAACGAAAAGGGCGTCATTACGTTGAAATGACCACCGAAACACGTAATCAGGATGGTGAATTGATTACCAGTGGGATGATTACACGAATATGGGGAAAAGAAACATGATAGAGCTACAGTCGTATGCAGGGTATTCTGTAGGAGATCAATTAGAAGAACTGAGTCAGTCAGTTGACCAAAGCATGATTGATGCCTATGCCGATGCGTCAGGCGATGTTAACCCGTTGCACATTGATCCTGAATTTGCCAAAACGACTTTCTTTGGGCGCACCATCGCACATGGCTTACTCACGTTGGCGTTTGTTTCGCGTGTTTTATCTCAATGGAATTGGCAGGGCTGGGCTTATGGCGGTGAATTAAATGTATCTTTTCTTGGCCCCGTCTACCCTGGGGATACGGTGCGTGTATCCGGTGAAATAGACCAAATAGAAAAAAGGGACGACGGCATTTATGCTCGATGTCAGTTGACCTGCTTTTGTGATGACAGAAAAGTTGTTAAAGGTTTTGTTATTTGCAAAATATCACATTAGGAGGAAAGGTTATGTATAGACGAGATGGGGCTATTGACAAAAAGGGGAAGCGTTTTTATCACCCCATTGAGCAGAGTTCACAAAAAGCTATCATTGAGCTTCAAGAAAAAAAACTACGTGAGCAAATGGTTTATTTATCCAAAAACTCACCTTTTTATCAACAAAAGTTCTCACAAGCAGGCATTGAGTTCTCCTCTATTAAAACCTTAAAAGATTTAGCAAATGTTCCTTTTACCGTTAAACAAGATTTACGAGATAGCCTTAACGCCGCTCCTCCATTCGGATTACATTGCGCGGCCGACGTTGAAAATATTATCCAAATGCAGGCCTCATCGGGCACAACCGGCAACCCTGCCTACGTGGCATTAACCGAAAATGATGTTGAGGTGTGGAATGAGTTAAGTGCACGTGGTTTCTTTGCCTGTGGAGTAAACCCAGGGGATTTTGTACTGCATGGGTTTTCTATGAGTAAAGGTTTTGTTGGTGGCATTCCCTGTGTTCAGGCTATTCAGTATATGGGGGCGATAGATGTTCCCATCGGGGCAGATGGTGGTGTTGATCGGTTGTTGCGTGCCTGTGCAGATATCAAACCGCGTGTATTGATCGGTGCGCCTAATTTTTTATTGCACGTTGCTTCGATGACGCCTGATATTCTTGGGACAACGGCTGATCAATTAGGAGTACAACAATTGGTGGTTGGTGGTGAACCGGGAGGAGGTATCCCCGCCATTCGTGAAGCATTAGAAAACGCCTGGGGTGCGAAGGTCTGTGAAATGATGGGTGGCACGGATTTAGGTGTTATTTATTGGGGAGAATGCGCTGAACAAGATGGCATGCACATGCTTTGCCAAGACCACATTATTGTCGAATTAATAAACCCCGACACCAATGAGGTTATTCCTTTTGAGAAAGGGGTTACCGGTGAGCTGGTTTATACGGCAATTGGTCGTGAGGCATCGCCCGTGGTGCGATTTAAAAGCGGTGATCATATTATCGTGACAGATACGGCATGCGGGTGTGGTCGTACCGGGCCTAAAATTCGCTGCTTTGGGCGAACAGACGATATGCTTATTGTCCGTGGAATCAATGTATTTCCGTCTGCAATACAAGACTTAATATTGCAGTTACAACCGGAAACGAATGGTGTGATGAGAGTTTTGCAGACTTTGAAGGACATACCACTCAGCGTAACTTAAAAATTATTGTTGAACGAGGAGCCGATCGATTAAAGGCTGACGATGAGGACTTGGTTCAACAAATAGAAACAACAATAAAAAACGCTTTATCCTTTAAGGCTCAAGTGTTGATTGTAGATGCTGATCGTTTTAGTAAACCTGGTGCAGCAAAGGTTGCGCTGACTCTTCGAGATCTTCCCGATTTTTTAACATCAACAGCTTTTGAGCTTTAAATTATGTCTATTATCACCAGCACCATTAATACTCAATCAGAGAGTTTTATTGCTAATCGAGATTTTTATCTTGAAAGAATAGAAGATTTACACGCACGTCGACATCGAGCACATCAAGGAGGGCCAGAAAAAGCAAAGCGTCGACACATAGAACACCGTCAACAAATTTTACCTCGTGATCGAATCAGGTTAATTTTGGACCCCGGGTCACCTTTTTTTGGAATTAGGCGAATTAGCCGGTGATAACTTGCCTGAGGGCAGTGAGATTGGTGCTAGCCTGATTACAGGCATTGGGCTGATTAATGGGCGCCAGTGCATGATTATAGTGAACGATGCAACGGTCAAAGGTGGAACTTATTATCCGATGACGTGTAAAAAACATGTCCGCGCACAAACGTTTGCCATACAACATCGCTTGCCGTGCATCACAATGGTCCAGAGTGGGGGGCTTTTTTACCAGAGCAAGAAGGTATTTTTCCTGATGAGGGCATGTTTGGCAGTATTTTTTATAACCAAATCGACATGTCTGCCCAGGGGATACCGCAAATTGCAATTGTCATGGGATCTTCCACTGCAGGAGGTGCTTATATACCCGCACTGTGTGATGAGGTTGTGATTGTGCGAGGTAAAGGTTTTATGTATCTGGGTGGGCCTCAATTGGTTGAAGCAGCCACGGGAGAGCAGGTTGGCCATGAAGAACTGGGTGGCGCTGAAATGCACTGCCGCGATAGTGGGGTGACGGATCATATAGCCGAAGACGATGCGCATGGTTTAAGCATTGTGCGCGATATTGTACGTAATTTAGGCAATTTACCAACACAGCGATGGGAGGTTGCTCCCTCGGTAGACCCCTTATACCCGGTTGAAGACATATACGGCATCATTAATAAAGATACTAAAATCCCAACGGATAATAGAGAAATCCTCGCTCGTTTGATAGATGGCAGCAATTTTGATGAGTTTAAAACTAATTACGGCAATACCTTAATGTGTGGCTTCGCCAAAATTCATGGTTTTGAAATTGGTATTTTGGCAAATGATGGGGTGATGTTTAGCGAATCAGCTAAAAAAGGAGCGCATTTTATCAATTTGTGTTGTCAACGAGATATCCCGTTGTTATTCATTGCAGATGTTCCCGGTTTCATGGTTGGTGAACATGCAGAACGTGGTGGCATTGCAAAAGATGGAGCAAAATTTATTACTGCCATGAGCTCTGCTAAAGTCCCCAAATATACACTGATTACTGGCGGTTCTTATGGCGCCGGCTACCTAGCGATGTGCGGTCGGCCTTTTAAACCAAATGCCATGCTGTCATGGCCATCGGGTCGTTCAGGCATTATGGGGCCAGAACAAGTGGCCAATACCTTGGCGACTGTGCGAGAAGACATTCTTAAGCGCGAAGGCAAAACCTGGACAGAAGAGGAACGTGAAGAATTTAAAGCCCCTCACCGGAAACGTTTCGAAGATTCTGAAGAGGCCTACAATTTTGCTTCAAAGTTATGGTATGACGCGGTTATTGATCCAGCTGAAACCAGAGAAGTCTTGGCGTTACTGCTGGATGTGGCGGGACGATCGCCCAAAATTGAAACGAAGTTTGGGGTATTTAGACAATGATGAAACGTATTTTAATTGCAAACCGTGGCGAAATAGCCTGCCGAATTGCCCGTACCTGTCAAAAATTAGGCATCGATGCCGTTGGTATCTATTCAGATGCTGATCAACAGGGTCGCCATGTGCGAGAGATTGGCCACTGTATAGCACTCGGTGGATCACTGGCCTCAGAGAGCTACTTAAATATCGAAAAGGTCATCAATGCCGCTAAAAATTCAGGTTGTGATGCGATACACCCGGGCTATGGGTTTTTATCTGAAAACCCTGAGTTTGCCGATGCCGTTGAACAAGCGGGTTTAATATTTATTGGTCCACGAGCGGATAGTTTACGTCGATTTGGTGATAAATCGGCCGCTAAAAAAGAAGCCATAAGCGCCGAAGTATCCGTCATTCCAGGCAGTGATGGAAAATTAAACGACCCCAAAGAAATTGCAGAACTTGTTAAAAGCATGCGATTACCGGTGATGCTAAAAGCTGCTGCTGGCGGTGGCGGAAAAGGCATGCGTGTATTGAATGATTTGGAAGGCCTGGATGCAAATATTAATGCAGCAATGAGCGAAGCCCTACGCTCTTTTTCGGACGATGCGTTAATCGTTGAACAATGTATTAATAATGCAAGACACGTTGAAGTACAAATAGCGGGAGATGGCGAAGGGAATGTTGTGCATTTATTCGAGCGTGAATGTTCTTTACAACGACGACAGCAAAAAGTGGTCGAGGAGGCGCCAGCAGTCTTTCTAAATACAAACTTGAGAAACGCCTTATTGTCGGCTGCTTGTCGACTGGGTCGAAATATTCAGTACAGAGGTTTAGGTACGGTTGAATTTCTTGTTTTGGGCGATGAATATTATTTTCTCGAAGTGAATCCTCGTTTGCAGGTTGAACACCCAGTCACCGAATGTATTACGGGGCTTGATTTGGTCGAATTACAAATTCGCATTGCAAATGGTGAGGGTTTTGGCTTTGAACAAACTGACATTCAAGCGAAAGGCCATGCGATTGAAGTTCGTTTATATGCAGAATCTCCAGCACAAAATTTCATGCCATCTACAGGGAAAATAGATTTCATTAAATTCCCGGGTGAAAAATTACGAATTGAATCCGGTGTGGATACAGCCGATGAAGTTTCGCCATACTATGATCCGATGATTGCAAAGTTAATTTCTGAAGGTGACACGCGGGCGCAAGCCCTGGATCGCTTAGTTCAGGGGCTCAGTGAAACAGCCATTTTTGGTATTGATAATAACCGTGTTTTTTTACACCAATTGTTATCAAAAGAAGAGGTGCGCGCAGATAGAATTGATACCGGTACGTTAGACCGCTGGTTGCTTGATTATTCAGAAAAAAATGATGATGAAATAACGCAACGGCAAGCCGCTATTGCAGCGGCGATGTGGTTGATGCAACATCGAGAGGTGGGGTCAACAAACCCATGGACAAGAGCGGATATATTTAGCCAATGGGCTCTCAACTCACCTCATGATGACTCGGTTCATACACTCTGCTTATTAGAAGCGGAGAATGAGTGGAAAATTGCGTATTTAGGTATAGATGCAAACCATATCATTTCATTAAAGGTCAACGATACTCTCTATACAGTGTGTTTAAAGGAGCAGGGAAAAACCAGTTATCTAGTTGATTTTGGCGATATTCGTCTACCAACACGGATGATTGCAGGTCTGGAACAGGTCCATGTACAAACTGTGTCACAGCAGGTCAGTTTTAAGGTGATCCCAGTGGTCAGTGACAAACAAGGTGAGTCGGAGGCACACGATAGCATCACTGCACCGATGATGGGAGAAATCATTAAGGTCCATGTCGCAGAAGGCGATGTTGTCGAAGCGGGTCAATTATTAATTGTCATGGAATCCATGAAAATGCAATTACAAATTTCTGCAATCCACGCTGGTACGGTCTCTAAAATTTATTTCAAGGCAGGCGATAACGTAGCGCGTGGCGCTATCGTTGTAGATATTGATGCGTAACAGTCGCTCACTTCGTGGGCAAGTGGCCATTGTCGGGGTAGGGCAATCCCCCTCTGGGCGAGTTCCCGGAAGAAGCCCGCTGGATTTAACAGCAGATGCAACATTAAAAGCACTTGCAGATGCCAATATGAACAAAAGTGCGATAGATGGCGTGTTAACGGGAAATGCCTTTGCTTCATCGTTCCACCGTTTCAGCATTGCATTAAGTGAATACCTAAACATCCAACCCAGTTACTCCAATACCTTGCAGGTGTCTGGCGCAACAGCGGGCGCTGCGGTTAATACGGCTGCAGCAGCTATTCATGCAGGATTAGCTGAGACTGTTTTGCTGGCCTGTGGCGACAGTCTGCTCACCGGCATGACACCTGATATGGCGATTCGTGCAATGACAGAAAGTCGTGATCAGCAATATGAAATGCCATTCGGTATTCCGGTAGCAAATACGTTTGCCATGACTGCTCATCGCCATATGAAGGAATATGGAACGACGGCTGAACAGTTTGCTCAGGTTGCGGTGACATTCCGTGAACATGCGAGACGAACGCCTGGTGCGCAAAAAACAGAACCGATTTCCATTGAGGACGTACTTCATTCTAAAATGGTGACGACCCCATACCATAAGCTGGATTGTTCACTCATTTCAGATGGTGCCGTGGCCCTCATATTAACCTCAGCAGAAAAAGCAAAAGAATACACGCAGCACCCTGTTTATATCTTGGGTGGTGGTGAATATTACAGCCATGAGCATATATTTTTAATGCCAACGCTAACCCAAACAGGTGCCGTTGAATCGTCAAAGAAAGCTTATCAAATGGCCGGAATTACCGCGAATGATATTGATGTGGCCGGCATTTACGATTGTTTTACGGGTACGGTCATTATGATGTTAGAGGACCTGGGTTTTTGTAAAAAAGGTGAGGGAGGGGCCTTCGTTGAGTCGGGCGAAATAACGTACGGCGGTAAAATTCCTACCAATACCCATGGAGGGATGTTGTCTTATGCTCACCCGGGTATTCCAGCAGCGTGGTTTCATTTTGCTGAAGTGGTTCGTCAGCTTCGTGGGGCCTGTGGTGAGCGCCAGGTCGCGGGTGCTGAACTGGGTTTGGTTCATACGCTCGGTGCGGGCTTCTCAACACAGGCAAGCACTGTTTTAGGTACGGAGAACACCTTATGAATGGACTGGTAATTGAAAAACCATTACCGACAGCAGATGGTGATAGTCAGGCCTTTTGGGAAGGTTTGAGATCAGGTCGGTTATTATTACAACACTGCGCAGATTGTGGCCACGTACAATATTATCAACAACGCATTTGTCGGCAATGCCAATCAGATAACTTGCAACTAAAGCCAGCCAGTGGCAAAGGAACAATTCATTCATACAGTGTTGTTTATCGCGCGCCGGGGCCTGCCTTTAAGGATGATGTGCCCTACGCCGTGTTACTGGTTGATTTAGAGGAGGGGCCTAGAATGGTGAGTTCTCTGGTGGGCAAAGATTTTGATGCACTTGATTTTGATGCTCCATTGACACTTAAAATTATACAAATCAATGACGAGGTGAGCCTGCCTTGTTTTGAATTAGCAATTAACGAGCTTCATTCGTCATAAATTTAAACTGAGTATTGAAAGAGAGTTAGGGCATGGCAAAGAAATTACCCCCCGAGACAAAAATATCGACGACGAATGAAGAGCAAATTTTGGTCAGAAATAAAGACCTTGTTCATGAATTAATCGGTAAAGTCAGTTTTACAGAAATGTTCTTTTTGCATTTGATGCAGCGGATGCCAAGTGAAGGCGAATTAGCCGTTTTTGATTCGGTTTTGGTCACGCTGATGGAACATGGCCTAACGCCAAGCGCGATTGCAACGCGATTAACCATCATGTCTGCTCCTGAATCAGTTCAAGGCGCAATATCAGCTGGCCTGCAAGGGATTGGCAGCGGTTTGGTAGGCACCATGGAAGGCATGGCTAAAAATTTACAAGACATCATGGAAGCTGATGAGCGTATTGAGGCAATTTGTTTGCAGATAGCCACTTCTTATAAAAAGTCAAAACAAGCCATCCCAGGCTTTGGTCACCCATTTCATAAACCAGATGACCCGCGAACACCGCGGCTTTTTGAGATTGCTTTAAATGCAGGGGTTAAAGGGCAATATATTGAAATAGTCACTCAACTATCCAAAGCTGTTGATGAAGTTTATGGTAAGCATTTGACGATTAATGCAAAAGGGGCAATAGCGGTTGTTCTCTCTGAAATTGGTGTGCCGTGGGATGTAATGCGTGGTATTGCCGTTGTGACACGAAGTGCCGGTCTGCTAGGGCATATACGTGAGGAAAGAGAGCACCCCATTGCACCCTTTATTTATTCGCATATTGAGAAGACAGTCCCTTACACTGGCGAACGAAAGTTGGATGAGAAGTAAGCGGTTAATAAGATTTATCGAGCCCCAAGACTCTTTCAGCAATGTAACATAAAGCCAGTTGAGGACTCACGGGGGCGATACGCGGCACCATCGATTCTCGCAGATAACGTTCAACATGGTATTCCTTGGCATAGCCAAAACCGCCGTGGGTCATGACAGCCGTTTCACAGGCATGGAAACCCGCCTCACCGGCTAAATATTTCGCTGCGTTTGCGGCGGCTCCGCAGGATTGATGGCTATCGTATTGCCAGGCAGCGGACATCACCATAAGCCATGCGGCTTCAAGTTCGGCCCAACAAACGGCTAATGGGTGCTGAATACCTTGATTTTGGCCAATACTGCGATTAAAAACGACGCGCTCTTTAGCATACTGTGTGGCCTTATTTAGTGCAGCACGCCCCAAACCGACTGCTTCACCAGCGATCAAAATACGCTCGGGGTTCATACCGTGCAGGATGTATTCAAAGCCTTTACCTTCTTCACCGATGCGATCTTCAACCGGTATTTCCAAACCATCAATAAATAATTCGTTAGAATCAACAGCTTTACGGCCCATTTTTTCTATTTCGTGCACGGTTATCTTTTTACGATCAAAGTCCGTATAAAAAAGGCTCAGACCATGCGTTGGTTTTTTAACGGCTTCTAAAGGCGTCGTTCTCGCTAATAAGAGGACTTTATCGGCCACTTGTGCGGTAGATATCCAGACTTTTTGGCCATTAACAATGTAGCGATTACCCTTGCGGACTGCTAGGGTTTTCAGTTGAGTGGTATTTAATCCAGTATTCGGCTCAGTGACTGCAAAGCAAGCTTTTTCGCGACCTTCGGCCATGGGTCGAAGCATGCGCTGCTTTTGTTCTTCAGTACCAAAAACAGCCACAGGATTTAAGCCAAAAATATTGATATGCACTGCAGAAGCACCCGACATGCCTGCGCCAGTTTCAGCGATGGTACTCGCCATAATGGCTGCCTCGCTAATACCTAAACCTGAGCCTCCATAGGCTTCGGGAATACAAATACCCATCCAGCCTCCGGCGGCCATGGCATCGTAAAAATCATGAGGAAAGCCGCCGTGTTGATCGCGCTTTAGCCAGTAATCATCGTTAAAAGGTGCACATGCCTTTTTTATGGAGTCTCGAATGGCCTGTTGTTCGTCTGTGTAAGAAAAATGCATTGCGTGTTGTTATTATGAAATTAGATAATACCTGCCTCTAAACTGGCCGCCATAAAAAGGCCAAGCTCTTCGGCTTGATCAACGAATTCTTCTTTAAACGCACCACGACAAATAAGCGGCTCTTGGACAATTTTCCAACGTAACCCCGTCAAAATAGATTCAATTGCACGCCTTGTACCGGTACCATCATTGCCTGCTCGAATAAGAATGGCGCAGGGCAGGGCATCTGTTTTATCCAGGCAGGGATAGTAATTTCGATCAAAAAAGTCTTTTAGTGCGCCGCTCATATAGCCTAAATTTTCAGGTGTACCAAGAATAACCGCATCGGCTGTTAACACATCATCCGCCTCTGCCTCTAAAGCACTAATAAACCGGACTTCAACGCCGTTTACATCGCTATTATTCGCCCCTTTCAGCACAGCATTAATCAACCGTTGAATGTTGGGTGAAGGTGCATGAGCGATGACAAGTAAAAGTTTCATTTTATGAAATAAATATTTATTAATTAGTTATTTACGCGGTGTTTCTAAAGTTATTTGCATCTCTTGGAATCGTTTGATTTCATCAGGTGTATAGCCGGCTTCAGCCAGTATTTCTGCATTATTTTCTCCATATTGAGGCGGGCGACACTGAAATGCACCGGGGGTCCGTGACAGTTTGATGGGAATGCCCGTTCCTCTGTATTCACCGGATTCTATCACCATGTCTCTTGCTATGGTTTGCGGGTGTTGCAGTGCGTCTTCAACCGTTTGCACAGCACCAGCTGGGATTCCTTTTTCCATCAATTGGGCGGTTAAGGCTTTTCCGTCTTTATCAGCAAGCATTTTTTCGAGAATAATTCGTAATTCAGCCTTATTTTTTGCCCGATCTGCATTAATTATAAAACGCGGGTCTTGTGCTAACTCTGGATTTCCAAGCGCTTTGCATAAGCCGGCGAATTGACGATCGTTACCGATGCCTAAAAATAACAGGCCATTCGCTGTTGGGAATAGGTCATAAGGCGTAATGTTAGGGTGAGCGCTGCCTAATCTTTTTTGTGGCTTACCGTCTAGAAACCAATTTGCGGCATGCGGGTGAATTAGGCTCACAGCGGTGTCGTACAAACTGACTTCTATGGATTGTCCACGTCCTGATTGATTACGCTCGTATAAAGCCAACAAAACCGCAATAACAGCGTTCATTCCCGTCGTTAAATCGACGATAGGGACACCGATTCGAACCGGCGGACGATCGGCGTCACCATTAATGCTCATTAAGCCTGAGGTGGCTTGAGCAACGGCATCATACCCAGGAAAACCTGCGTAAGGCCCTGTACTTCCGAAACCAGTGACACGGCAGTGAATCAGGCGAGGGAATTTTTTTTGTAAAACGTCTTTAAAGCCAATGCCCCATTTTTCGAGTGTTCCGACTTTAAAGTTTTCCACCAATACATCAGCGTCTTGAAGTAAGCGAAATAATATTTCGTGTGCTTCTGGTTGACGCATATCTAAAGCAATGCCTTTTTTATTACGATTAACGCCGTCATAGTAGGCGCTTCCACGTTCGTGATAAGGCGGGCCCCAACCCCGCGTTTCATCACCAGCAGGCGGTTCAACTTTAATGACCTCTGCACCATGATCACCAAGAATTTGAGTGCACAGAGGCCCTCCTAAAACTCTTGATAAATCAACAACTTTTATACCCTTTAAAGAAGATTCGCTCATTTTATAATACAGCCTCGGTTCCAAGAATTGTTGTTACTTGACTTGAAAGGACACCACCGTTTCCGTTAACAAGTGCAATTTCAGGGTTGTCAACTTGTCTTGCGCCGCAACCACCGCGTAGCTGCTGTATGGCCTCAATCAAAATAAAGATGCCATACATGCCGGGATGGACACACGATAACCCGCCACCATTGGTATTCACTGGCAAACTACCGCCCGGTGAAATATTTCCATTTTCGACAAACGCGCCACCTTCACCCTTAGCGCAGAAACCTAAGTCTTCAAGGAAAAGAATTGTATTGATGGTAAACGCATCGTAAAGCTCAACAACATCAACCTCATTTTGTGTTACCCCAGCCATCTCGAAGGCCCGCTTACCGGCATCGACAGCTGCGGTTGTTGTTAGGTCGGGCATTTGAGTAATCTGACGATGCCAATGTGCTGTACCCGTTCCTAAAACGTAAACGGGCTTATTGGGGAAATCTTTTGCTCGTTCACTAGACACCATAATCACGGCACCGCCCCCGTCGGTCACTAAGCAGCAATCCAACAGTGAAAGCGGGTCGCTGATCATTCTAGAGTTTAAAACATCTTCGCGTGTTAATTCATCACGAGCAAAGGCGGCCGGGTTTAGCTGTGCCCATTGACGAGCAGCCACGGCAACATCCGCCATTTGTTCACGTGTTGTACCGTATTGATACATATGTCGAGCGGCGGCTAATGCGTATGAGCTGATAGGGTAACGAGGTTTAAAAGGCGCTTCGTAAATTTGTTGCTCAGACATGGTGGCTAATTTACCACCGGCCGTTCGTTGATTGCTGCCATAACAGATAAGGGCGACGTCGCATTGACCTGTTTTAAGAGCCATTGCCGCATTGAGTGTGTGTGCCACAAAAGACGAGCCGCCAACCATGCTGCTATCAGAGAATCGAGGCTTGATGCCCAGGTATTCAGCGGTACTGAGTGCAGGCATAAAATGGTAGGATGAACCGGTAAAAATACCATCAACATCCGATAATTTTAAGCCAGCATCGTCTAAAGCGTTATGCGTTGCTTCAGCTAAAATATCTAATGGCATTCTTCCGGGAGCTTCACCACACCCGGCTAATCCAATACCTACAACAGCAGAAGAACCTCTTAATTCATGCGACATTTTTAATCCCCCTGTACTGGTGTGAAAGTCACGAACGGATCGTCGCTATCTTTGTTTATAACGGCGGTAACTTTATCACCAATTTTTACGTCTAATGAGTCAACCCCTTCAACTCGACTCATAAGGCGAGGACCTTCCTCAAGCGTTACGTGGCAGACGTTGTAGTGACCACCACGCTCAGGTTTGCGTCTGATGGTGGTTGTTGAATAAACTTCACCTTTGCCAGATAAAGTTTTCCATTCCAAGTTGAAGCTGCCGCAATGTGGGCACACCACTCGGGGATAAAAATGAAACTCATGGCAATCTTGACATTGGGGGAGGGAGAAATTGTCTTCTCTAAGATAATTGTAATAGATCTGATCCGGCCCAGGCCCGTTAAATCTGTCGTCTGTACTACTCATATTCAGTTTGCTCCTGCATATAAATCAGCTGTATGATAGATGGGATTGTTTGAGTGCAAATTCTAACAATTGTTATACTACATATCCATAATAATTACAGGCATTATGATGATTGACGAACAACCTTTGTTATTTACGCCTATACAGCTTAGGAAGCTGAATCTGGCAAATCGAATTATGATTTCCCCTATGTGCACTTACCAGGCTAAAGGAGATGGTAAAGCACTCGATATACACTTTGCGCACTACGCACAATTTTCGCTCGGCGGTGCAGGATTAATTATGCTGGAAGCAACCGCTGTGCAACAAAAAGGGCGTATCAGTGCTTGGGATTTAGGTTTATGGAACGACCAGCAAATTGCCCCTCTTAAGCGAATAATAGATTTTAGTCATCAACAAAATACTCAAGTCGGTGTCCAACTGGCGCATGCAGGTCTAAAGGCATCGACTAAAACCCCTTGGCATGGAGGAGGGTACCTTGATGAAGTAGATAAGGTGAATGGAGGATCCCCATGGCAAGTGGTTGGCCCCAGCGCTGAATTACTTTCCAACGATTCTGCGATGGCGAAAACATTAACAACTGATGACATTAAAGAGATTGTTGATGCCTGGGGGAAGGCCGCTGCAAGGGCGGAAAAAGCGGGTTTTGATGTAATAGAAATTCATGGAGCACATGGCTATTTGATCAGTGAATTTTTATCGCCCTTATCGAATAAACGAACAGATGAATATGGCGGTGATTTTAACGGGAGAACACGTTTAGCCTTTGAAGTGGTTAAGGCAGTAAGAAAAAATTGGCCTGAAGACAAACCTTTATTTTTTAGGATGTCGGTGGTTGATGGAGTGGATACGGGTTGGTCTATTAATGAATCAGTGAGGTTAGCGAAAGAATTAAAAAAATTAGGCGTTGATGTGATTGATTGCTCAAGCGGTGGCTTTAATGTTGACCGTGAAAAAGTACTGATCCGAGAGCCGAGTTTTCAGGTTTACTTATCTGATGAGGTAAAAAAAGGAGCAAAAATACCAACATCGGCAGTGGGTTTAATAACACATGCTGCTCAAGCGGAAGAAATTCTTTTATCAGAAAAGGCTGACTTAATTGCCATTGGCAGGACGGCCTTAAACAATCCTTATTGGCCACGTCATGCCGCGCATTTTTTTGATATTGATAGCAATTTTGAACGATGGCCAGCGCAGTATGGTTGGTGGCTTTATCGTTGGGCCACATCGTTAAAGAAAATTAAAAATGCCTGGGCGTTAAGTAATCCATCCGTTAACTGAGGACATACTATGGAAAAAATATCAATACAAGAAAAAATGAGGCCGAATGAATGTTTTGGGTGCGGACAGGATAATCCGTATGGCCTGCAAATTGAAAGTCACTTGGATGGAAATGAGGTGGTCTGTAAATGGACACCTAAAGAGTACATGATTGGCCCTCCAAATTATTTATATGGGGGCATCTCGGCCAGTTTGATCGATTGTCATTCAGTCAATACCGCCTTATCGTATGCCCATAGAAAAACCGGAAATGATGAAAAATATGACCGGAGTATCCAAATGGTGACAGGGTCAATGAATTTACGCTACGTAAAACCGGTGCCAATGTCAGAAGTGGAATTAAGAGCCACAGTAGAAAAGGTTGATGGCCGGAAATACTTTATTAAAACTAAATTAAAAAATAATGGTGTGACCTGTGTAGAAGGTGAGGTCGTGGCTATTCGACTAAAAACACCTGAGTAAATAATGACTAGATTTTTATAGCAACAGGATTTAACAGTAAACAGTAAAACCCCAGCATCTAGCTGGGGTTTTTTTATAGGCTAAATTAATTAGCTATCTAAGTTGCCCGAGCTTTTAGGTGGCTCAAATGCTGTACGAGAGCCAACCGTATCATTGGTAGGAATAGCAGGCTTAGACTCCACAGGCTTAGATTCCACAGGCTTAGATTCCACAGGCTTAGATTCCACAGGCTTAGGTTTTGCCGGGCTGGATTTAATGTCTGATGTTGCGTGTTGATCAGTTTTAGGATCTTGTTTAGTGTTCTCTATCCCTACGTCGGAGGCCTTGGCTGTATGTGCTGGTGTGCGTTTTCTTCGACGTGGATGACGAGTCGTACTTTTAGCCGCCACACCTTCATCCACTGGCTTAGATTCCACTGGCCTAGATTCCACTGGCTTAGACTCCACTGGCTTAGACTCCACCGGCTTAGATTCCACCGGCTTAGATTCCACTGGCTTAGACTCCACCGGCTTAGATTCCACTGGCTTAGATTCCACTGGCTTAGATTCCACTGGCTTAGATTCCACTGGCTTAGATTCCACTGGCTTAGACTCCATCTGTTTATTGGTTTCGTTATTGTTTGTACGCCTATTTGGCCTACGACGTCTTCTAGGTTTTGGCGCCTGTGGCGTATTTTCCGACGTGAGTTGAGTAGGCTTTGTGCTGTCTTTTTCTTTATTGGCGCTAGTATTTGATGCTTGGGATACTTTTTGATTTGGTTTATTCGACTCTTTTGTAGTCCTATTTTTACTCCGACTTTTGTTCCTGTTTTTATTTCGGTTGTCGTTTGGTTTTGTAGACCGCGGTTGGTTACTGCGTTGTTGGCTATTGTTGTTAGCCGGGATTGTTTGATGATTGTTGTTATCTGGCTTTTGCTCTGCAGAAGGAATGATCTTATTAAATAGACGTTTAAGAAAACCGTCACCAGCAATGTTTGAAGGGGCAGCGGGGCGCTGAGTTGCCGGCATGATGTTTTTAACAGCGGCTGTTTGCTGCACAATGGGTTCACGTTTGTACGGTTGCGTTTCTCGAGGGTTTGCTTGTTCTACACGCTCATGGCTAGCGGCTTGATCTTGCTTTACTTCCTTTGTCCGGACCCGTTCAATTTCATAATGGGGTGTTTCAAGGTGTTTATCTGGAACGACAATTAAAGAAACTTGGTGAGTTTCTTCAATTTGTTCAATTTCAGAACGCTTTTCATTAAGAACAAACGTGGCACAGTCGATAGGCAAATGAACAATAACACGCGCTGTATGCTCTTTCATGGCTTCTTCTTCCAATATACGAATAATGGATAGCGAGAGAGATTCAACACTTCGTATGGTGCCTTGGCCATGACAGCGGGGACAGACAGGTAAACTGGATTCAGTTAAAGAAGAATGAATCCGTTGTCGAGACATTTCCAGTAGGCCGAAACGGGAGATACGACTGAACTGAATTCGAGCTCTATCGTGTTTCATTGCCTCTTTAATTCGGTTTTCAACCATTCGTTGATTCTTGGTTGGGCCCATATCAATAAAGTCGATAACAAACAGGCCGCCCATATCACGAATGCGCAGTTGTCTTGCTATTTCATCGGCTGCTTCCAAATTGATATTGAGAGCAGTTGTTTCAAAGTCAGCACCTTTTGTTGCACGCGCTGAGTTAATATCAATAGATGTTAATGCTTCAGTTGGATCAATAACAATTGACCCCCCTGATGGTAGGGGAACTTCTCGGCCATAGGCCGTTTCAATTTGGCTTTCAATTTGGTAGCGTGTAAACAAAGGGACTTGATCTTCATATAATCTCACACGTGATAAATATTGCGGCATGATTTGCTGCATAAAGTCATGTGCCAACGTAAATGACCCCTGACTGTCTATAAGAACTTCATCAATATCAGCGCGTAAATAGTCTCGAATTGAGCGGATAACAAAGTTACTTTCTTGAAAAATCAGGTAAGGCGCCTTGCGGTCTTCCGAGGCTCGGCTGATAGCCTCCCATAGGTGAGTCAGGTAGTTTAAATCCCATTGAAGTTCTTCTACCGATTTGCCGACACCGGCTGTTCTAACAATCAAGCCAACGGTTTCTGGTACAACCAGTTGATCAAGTGCTTCACGCAGGGCGGCTCTGTTATCACCATCAATACGTCGAGAAATGCCGCCAGCGCCTGGGTTATTAGGCATAAGCACCAAATAACTGCCAGCTAAGCTTATTTGTGTCGTTAACGCGGCACCTTTATTGCCACGCTCTTCTTTCTCAACTTGTACGACAATTTCCAACCCTTCTTTTATAAGGTTTTTGTCATCAATGTCTTGTGTCTCAAGACCAATAGCTTGGCCGGTGATTTCTTTAAAAGGTAGGAAGCCATGACGTTCAGAACCGTAGTCAACGAAGACTGCTTCCAAACTGCGTTCCACACGGGTGATTAGCCCTTTATAAATATTTGATTTTTTCTGCTCTCTGGCAGGGACCTCTATATCAAGGTCATAAAGTTTTTGCCCATCGACAAGTGCGACTCGAAGCTCTTCGGCGTGAGTGGCGTTGATTAACATTCTTTTCATTGTTTTCTGTTCCTGATGCCATAAAGCACACAGAAATAATAGCGTCGCGAGAAGGGTAATATGGATTCATGTACTATTTAGCTATAAATTTTGGTTGTTAAAAATAGTTGGTTTCTCACTAGGATCAGACATGCTGCTTAAATTATTTTATTTTTGGCTTTTTTATGTCCGTATTAAATTTCTGTTCTTGCTGGGCAATTCAAAATCGCTCATCATGGGTTGAGCAAATAAAACCCGTTTGAATGTCAGTTTTAAAACTGATCCATTCATGTTCTTTTATAAAGCTGAGTAAAGTAGAGTGATCTACTTGAACATAACTTCTCCCCATTTGGGGGTGTGATTTAACGATAGAATAGCTTTGGTCGCAGACAATCGTTATTATGATCACGTCGATTTAATCACCTTGTTAAGGTTAAATTAAACTTTTTCGACTATATCAAATTATACTAGTAACATCAATCAGATAACCACTTAAGCTAAAACCTTATGAAAACTGAGTCCTTTGAAAAAGTAAGGTTTGTTGAGATCAGTGAAAACGCAGCAGGTCAGCGGTTAGATAATTTTTTGCTCACGCAATTAAAAGGCGTTCCTAAAAGCCATATCTATAAAATTATTCGGCGCGGTGAAGTAAGAATAAATAAAGGGCGAACTAAAAATATTTATCGGTTAAAGTCGGGTGATTTAGTTAGAATTCCACCCATCAATACCCTTGATAAAAACACAACCTCCCCAAAAAAATGGTTAACCGAGACGCTCGAAAAGCGAATTTTATTCGAAGATGAGGATTTACTGGTATTGAATAAACCCTCTGGTATAGCTGTTCATGGTGGAACAGCAAATAGCCACGGTGTTATTGAAGGATTAAGGTTTTTAAGGCCGAATGATCGTTATCTTGAGTTGGTTCATCGTTTAGATAAAGCAACATCCGGCTGCCTTTTAATTGCAAAAAATAGAAAAATGCTCAATGGGCTTCAAACTTTGCTAAGGAACAGGCAAGTAGAGAAAATATATACTGCTTTGCTCTGTGGAGTGCTTCATAAGCAGTCTATTGTGGTAAACGCGCCATTAGAAAAGCGCACCCTGGAATCCAGTGAACACCGAGTTCGTGTTCATCCAGAGGGTAAAAAATCACAAACACTGTTTGAGCAAGTGGCCCCATATAAAAACTCAACCTTAGTCACAGCTTCACCGAAGACAGGTCGAACACACCAAATAAGAGTGCACGCAAAACATCTGGGTCATCCAATAGCGGGGGATGAACGTTATTCAACTCCTTCGCAATATAAACAATACCGTGAAAAGGGTTTAAAGCGACTTTTTTTACATGCTAGTAAACTTACGTTTAATCACCCTTTAAAAGGTCAATCAGTAAGTTTTGAAGCACCGTTAGATACTGAACTAGAATTATTTATTAAGAAATTATGATTAAAAATTATGATTAAAAATTATGAATTGATTGTTTTCGATTGGGATGGAACGCTCGTAGACTCGATTGATTGGATTGTTGAATGTATTCAGCAGATGGCACAACTTCAGGATTTTGAACTGCCGACTAAACAACAATGCAAAGATGTCATTGGCTTAAGCCTTTCGCAAGCCATGTGGGCCCTTTTTCCCGATATCAACGAAGAACAAAAAAGTGCGATGGTCAATGCGTATCGACAAAAATACATGACGAAAGACGTATCTGAGGATGATTTATTTAGTGATGCTTTGCCTGTTTTACAAGAGCTAAAAAATATGAATAAAACCCTAGCGATTGCCACAGGTAAAGGTCAAATGGGTTTGGATAGAAGCCTCGATGGAACAGGGATCAGGTCATTTTTTGACTATTTAAGATGCGCTGAAAAAATGCAATCTAAACCCAGTCCGCATATGTTGTTTGATATTATGCAAGAAAGTGGCGTCGAACCAGATAAGGTATTGATGATTGGGGATTCGACGTTAGATCTGGCTATGGCTAAAAATGCAGGCGTCGCGAGTATTGGTGTAACGACAGGCGCTCATTCATACGAAGTATTGAAAGAACATGCCCCCATAGCGTGTATAAACAATTTAAGTGAAATTTTTTCGAGGTAATAATGATGTTCAACAAAGATAAAGACATGGAAAATAATCCACAATGGGAACGCTCAGTTCTAGAAAAGGTAGCCCTTGCATCTGTAGTTGAACAACGCAGGTCAAGGCGTTGGAGCATATTTTTTAAGCTGCTATTTTTAGCGTATATTGTTTTTATCAGTATCCTTACCATGTCCCCTTTAACAGATGGCACAGCCATTTCAAGAGGCTCCCATACGGCAGTTGTTGATGTGAAAGGCGTTATTGTTTCCGGTGGTCAAGCAGATGCTGAGAGTATTATAAAAAGCATTAACAGTGCGGTAAAAGACCCTAATACAAAAGGCGTGATTCTCCGTGTTAATTCTCCAGGCGGGAGCCCAGTACAGTCCAGCTATGTTTACGAAGCTATTCGAGACATTAAGAAAAACAACCCTGACATGCCTATTCATGCCGTCGTCGAAGATATATGTGCCTCTGGTTGTTATTATATTGCATCAGCTGCTGACAAAATATTTGTTAATCAATCCAGTATTGTGGGCTCAATAGGTGTTGTAATGAATGGCTTTGGTTTTACTGAGTCGATGAAAATGCTGGGTATTGAGCGCCGTTTATACACTGCCGGAGAACATAAAGGGTTTTTGGATCCATTTTCTAAAGTTAACTCCAGCGAAAAGGCCCATGTTAAAAAAATGTTAAATGATATTCACCATGAGTTTATACAATCAGTAAAAGCGGGGCGTGGTGATCGTTTAACAGATAATTCCGATTTGTTCAGTGGCCTTGTCTGGGCAGGCTCTAAAAGCATTCAACTGGGACTAACCGATGCTATTGGTAATGCGCAATCGGTTGCTAAAAACGAAATTGGAGAAGAGAAAATCGTTGATTTTACCTCTCAACCACCGTTTATTGAGCGGCTAACTAAAGGCATGGGAGGCGCTATGGCCGAACTTATCGCCAAATTATCAACGCAATATAATGCCTCTTGGCACTAGGTAAGAAAGGTGTCAATTGTTCAGTTAAGATTCATTCGTGCTGTTTAAACTACTTATTACTTAATGAAAATTAAAAAATTATGCGCCCCATAAACTTACTTTTACTGGCTTTTGTTTGCAGCATCATGATGTCTACCCCTGCTTTAGCGTGTGATACAACAATTATCTTAGCGCAAGCCGATAACATGACGTTAGATCAAGCCATCAATAAGGTTAAAGGTGAGAAAAAAGGCAAAATACTGGATGCTAAAACGCGGCAAATTAATGGCCAGGCAGTTCATGAGATAAAAGTGCTCACGAGCCAAGGGCACGTTAAAAAAATTCAAATTCAAACCGAATAATTCGGCGCAAGCTAGCGTTGCGAAGGAATCTACTATGAGAGTGCTTGTTGTTGAGGACGACGAAGTATTACAAAGACAATTAGTTGATAAGCTCAGCGAAAAAGGTTTTGCTGTTGATGCCACTGACGCGGGCGCAGATGCCCTTTATTATGGCGCTGAATATGCTATTGACGTTGCTATCATTGATTTAGGTTTACCCGATATATCCGGTTTGGATGTTATTAAACAGTTTCGTAGTAAGGGCATTAATTTTCCAATCTTGATTTTAACCGCTCGAACTCGTTGGGAAGAGAAGGTGGAAGGGCTTGAAGCAGGCGCTGATGACTATTTGGCTAAACCGTTTCATAGCGAAGAATTATTGGCCAGAGTCAATGCGCTCATCCGACGTTCAGCAGGCATAGCAACACCGCTCCTTACATGCGGACCAATACAGCTTGATACAAATGCACAACGCGTGATGGTCGAGGATAAAGCTGTGGAGTTAACCGCCTATGAATATAAAATGCTTGAATACATGATGTTACATTCAGGCAAGGTGATGTCTAAAACAGAAATTACCGAACATCTATATGACCAGGATTTTGATCGAGACAGTAATGTGATTGAAGTTTTTGTCGGTCGGTTACGAAAAAAATTAGACCCCGGCGACAGATACAGGCCAATTGAAACCTTGCGCGGCAGAGGTTACCGTTTTTCCATCCCCCTCGATCATTCATAAGCAATTAAGTAATGAACAGGAGTATTCAGTCTCGACTCATCCTGTCTGCGAGTGTTGTTTTATTTTGTTTTTTAGGGCTTGCCGGTTTTGTGTTAGATGCAGCCTATAAACAGGGGGCGCAAAGTGCTTTAAATGATCGGTTGCAGATACACCTTTATTCAATTCTTGCTGTAGCAGAGGTGAGCAAAAAAAATCGCTTGGTCATGCCGTCGAGTCTTTCTGAACCTCGTTTCTCACAAATTGATTCTGGGTTATACGCGTATATTTTTAATGATAATGCACAAGCTGTATGGCGCAGTATTTCCTCAGCAGGAGAAACGATTGAACCGGCTCAACACCTTAAACCTGGACAAAAAACGTACATTAAGACCGATAAAAATGGGGTGGCAAGTATTGCTTTACATTATAAAGCAACCCTCGAAAGTGTGTTTGGTCAAACGACACCGTTTGAATTTGTCGTCATTGATTCAACCCTTGGTGTAGCTCATCAAGTGGCAGGGTTTCGCTCTGTTCTTTGGCAATGGTTGGGTGGAATCGGTGTTTTTTTAATCATGCTTCAATTTTGGATTATTAGATTTAGTCTTCAACCTCTACAAAATATTGTGTCTGATTTGGAAAAAATCCATCAAGGAGAAAAACAATCCCTTGAAAACCATTACAGTGATGAGCTGAAAGATATAGCAAACACATTGAATAGACTGATTGATAATGAACGTTCACACCTAAGACGATATAGAGATACTCTTGCGGACTTAGCACATAGTTTAAAAACCCCTTTATCTGTATTAACGGGCATTTATGAGCAAAAAAAACTGACCGATATCGATAAAAAAACAATAAAAAGCCAAACGCTGATAATGGGTCAATTAGTAGATTATCAATTACAAAAAGCCGCGGCTAAGGGCTCTCAAACACTGTCAAAAGCTTTGGATATTAAGTCAATTGTTCAACAAGTGATCGATTCATTGGAAAAAGTTTATGCTGAAAAGGCACTTCGCGTTGTCTGTCATATTGAACAGGGCTTGAGATTTAAAGCTGAAAAAGGGGACCTTTTTGAGTTGTTTGGTAATTTACTGGATAACGCATTTAAATGGGCAAATTCAGAAGTTCGCATCGACATTAATAGCTCGAGTAATAAAAATTCAAAAGACATTCAAATTATCATTGAAGATGATGGCCCGGGTATTCCTGATGATGAACTTAAGAATGTATTACGACGTGGGATCAGAGCCGATCAATCAGTTAATGGCCATGGCATTGGACTTGCCGTTGTTAACGAATTAGTCTCGCTTTACAAGGGTCAATTAAAATCTGAAAAAGCTGCTTCAGGTGGGCAAAAATGGATCGTTACTCTTCCTAAATCATTATTTTAGGGAGGAGTTTTTTGCATCCAGGTCCACAACTTTTACCCAAATGGTATTATTTTTATGACGGGTTTGAATTGTCCGCCCCAAAATTTCACGTGTCGAGTGGGTTGTATCGTCTGATAGTCCAGCCAATTGTATCCAGGTATTTAACCGTCCACGTATCACTGTTGAGGCCCGTGTAAAGTGAGCGGATGGTATACCCTTAGAGAGCGGTTCTTCATAATGGGGCGCTATTTCTAACATAACGGTTTCATTTGATAAACGCGGAGTGATATAAAAGCCTTTTGAAGCCTCACGATAGCGTGTAGAACTCGAAATATGGCTATACGCACCGTGACGCTGAACTTGAAAATCAGTGACCGGCTCGTTGACACCCATCGAAAGATAGGCCGTGTGTCCTTCTAAAACTTGTATGGATTGATTGTTTTTACCTTGTTTGTCACTGGTATTACTGTAGATATTAACTTGGCCTTGATAGTTATTATTTGCCTTAGCACCAACGCCAAGTTGTATTTGCTGATTCACGTTATATCCTTCTGTTTGCCTATTGAATCGCCCATCATGATTAACAAATATAAGGAGGCGATGAGCAGGTTGATCCAGCTTTTCAATAAGCCGTTTAATTTCAGCAATATTTTTCGACTCAAGGCGTAATATGAGCTCATTATGACCAGCAGCCACTGTTTCAGAAGGTTGCAAGAAAGCTTGTACGCCAGGAATAACCTCCGCTGGCATTTTGTGTTTTAACGGGTAAAAGATCAGTTGCGCAACAGCGGGCGCTGCAAAGGGCAACAACAATAAAATGACCGTTAATTTTTTGCTCATAATGGTATTGAACGGAGTTCAATATCGGGTTCACTCCGTTCCCATGCTTCTTTAAAAAAAACCAATAATTTGGATGTGCGGTCTGCATCAGAAAAATTACAGCGACCGGCATAATGTTGATGATGAGGTAATTGGAAATAGGCACTTTTATCAAAGCAAACGAAATCATCCTCTCGCAGCGGGAGATCGGAAGCCGTTTTTTTAAAAAAGACACTGCTAGAAAAACGGTGCGATAAACCTAATAACCGATGTGAAATACGTGTTATTGGGCGTGTTTCATCAACCAGTACGTTAATTTTAGTGCGATGGTTTTTTAGGCAAAATTTTTCACAGGCAGAAACAACGGGTTCTGTATCAAAAATCATTGGACTTAATAAGTGACTAAAAATACATATTTCGTTTTGAGTCTGATTAATGAGAGAAGTCAACGCTTTTATATCTTCTTCATAAGATGTTAAGTCAAACGTTGTTTTTGTTTCTCTAAAAACAGCCTGTTCAAGCTGATATATAGACATTGAAAAATCCTCTGTAAAAAAGATATGGATAGTTAACCAGTGCTTGTTACGAATAGCAACCTAACAAAAAAACCGAATCAGATGATTCGGTTTTAGGAACAAGGGTTTAAGCCATAAGATAGAAGAGGGGAAAAGAACTCTAAAAACCTTGTTGACGTTAATTATAGCAACTCACATTGGCTAAACTTTGATGCGCCTCACGTTTTACGCCTCGTTTATGATGTCTTTAGCCAAAAATTCAGCACAACCGGTGTAACTTGCCGGTGTCATGTCAAGCAATAATTTTTTTGCATCATCGGGAATATCCAGCGAATCAATGAATAGCTTAATAGAGGCTTGATCGATGCCTTGGCCACGAGTTAGTTCTTTTAGTTTTTCATAGGGTTTTTCAATGCCATAACGTCGCATAACGGTTTGAATAGGTTCTGCCAGCACTTCCCAGTTAGCATTAAGGTCTTCCAATAATTTGTCTTCGTTAATTTCCAGTTTAGAAATTCCTTTTTGAAGCGATTTAAAGCCAATTAAACTATGCGCTAAACAGGTTCCTAAATTGCGCAAAACAGTTGAATCTGTCAGGTCGCGCTGCCACCTTGAGACAGGCAATTTTTCAGCAAAGTGATTCATTAGCGCATTGGCAATACCAAAGTTACCTTCTGCATTTTCAAAATCAATCGGGTTAACTTTATGGGGCATTGTTGAAGAACCTACTTCACCAGCCACTGTTTTTTGTTTGAAATAGCCGACAGATATGTAACCCCATACATCGCGTGCAAAGTCGATTAAAATCGTATTGATTCTTGCAAACACATGAAAATATTCAGCAATATAATCATGTGGCTCTATTTGAATGGTGTAAGGGTTAAACGTTAAGCCTAATGATTCAACAAACTCCTCAGCAAAAGCAGGCCAGTCGATATTGGGATACGCAGAATAATGCGCATTGTAGTTACCCACCGCGCCATTAATTTTGCCCAAAATATCAATGTCTTCCAGTTGAAGTAGCTGGCGATTAAGACGGGCTACAACATTGGCAAACTCTTTACCCATGGTACTGGGTGAGGCTGTTTGACCATGTGTCCTCGAGAGCAAAGGGGCTGAGGCATAAACAACGGCTTTTTCTTTAATGTCGTCTATCACATTGGCTATGGCTGAACCGATAACGTCATCTCGACCCTCTTTGAGCATTAAGGCATACGAGAGGTTGTTAATGTCTTCTGATGTACAGGCAAAGTGGATAAACTCATTAACAGCGAGTAATTCCGCATTGTCCGCTGTTTTTTCTTTTAAAAAGTACTCAACCGCCTTTACATCGTGGTTGGTGGTTTGCTCAATTGTTTTAACCCGTTGAGCATCTTGCAAAGAGAAATCGTTAACGATGGACTCTAACAATTCATGTGTTTGCGCTGAGAAAGTTGATACTTCAGCGATCTCATCATGTTCTGATAAAGCTTGTAACCACCGAACTTCGACAGTGACTCGAGCTTTTATTAAGCCAAATTCTGAGAAAATAGGGCGAAGTTCATCAACTTTTCCAGCGTAGCGACCATCGACTGGAGAGAGGGCGTTTAATTTATCTAGTGTCATTTAAAATATCGTCAGTTATCAGTTTATAGAAGAAGTGGTGTCTATTATACCGCCACCAAGACAGGTGTCGTTATCATAAAAAACAACGGATTGGCCGGGTGTCACAGCGCGCTGCTGCTGATCAAATTGAACGCGGCAACTGCCATCATTGTTCATTTGAACGTTGCAAGCTTGGTCTTTTTGGCGGTAACGTGTTTTAGCCGTACAACGGAAATCGGATGAAACAGGTGAACCGTTAACCCAACTTAATTGTGAAGCCTCAAGATGATTACTTTGCATCAGAGTGTGATCATGCCCCTGAGCAACAACTAAGATGTTATTGATGAGGTCTTTTTTTACAACATACCAAGGCGCTTCCGATGCGGTTTTAATGCCACCAATACCAAGCCCTTGGCGTTGACCTAATGTGTAATACATTAAACCTTGGTGTTCACCGATGGTTTCGCCCTCGGGTGTGTTTATTTTACCCGGTTGAGCAGGTAAATAACGCTGTAAAAAGTCTTTAAATTTTCGCTCGCCAATAAAGCAGATACCCGTACTGTCTTTTTTCCGACTATTAATAAAGCCTGCTTTTTTCGCAAGTTCTCTGACAGCGGGTTTTTCCATGTTGCCAATAGGGAACATGGATCGGCTCAGCTGATGTTGCCCAAGCGTATAAAGGAAATAGCTTTGGTCTTTGTTTGAATCGAGTCCACGGAGTAATTGGTATTGGTTATTTTTTTGAGTGATTCGCGTGTAGTGCCCGGTTGCGATGTAATCAGCACCCAGTTCAGTCGCGTAATCTAAAAATGCTTTGAATTTAATTTCACGATTACAAAGAATATCCGGGTTTGGTGTCCGTCCCGCGGCATACTCGCTCAAAAAGTCTTCGAATACGTTATCCCAATATTCTGCCGCAAAATTAACAGTTTTTAACGTTATACCGAGTTTGTCACAAACCTGCTGTGCATCGTCTAAATCCTCTTTAGCAGTACAGTATTCACTGCCATCATCCTCGTCCCAGTTTTTCATGAACAAACCGGTTACATCGTGACCTTCTTCTAACAAAAGTAAGGCCGCAACAGAGGAGTCCACTCCACCTGACATACCGATCATGACATTATTTTTTTTCATTTAATACAACAGGTTAAGTGATTTATTTAAGCAAAGACTTGATGAGTCTAAGCGGGTATGTCTGGCCATTAAGGTAATCATTGATACTTTCCAAAATAACAGGGCTTCTAAGGCGTTGTTGATTATTTTTAATCTCATCCAAACTCATCCATAGGGCCTGAATAATGCCGTCATCAAGTGCATCATTGACCGTTTCGAGACAGACTTCCCCTTGGTAGGTTGTTCGAAAATACGTTGTTTCATTGTCCGGGTTATGCCACAGGTAAGAGCCCACAATAGAAGTCGGAGTAAATGAATGCCCCGTTTCTTCCAGTGTTTCCCTTATGACAGCCTGTTGCATACTCTCATTAGGTTCAAGGTGTCCTGCCGGTTGATTCAGCACAGGGCCTGCTGCAGATTCTTCTTCAACCATTAAAAACTTACCGTCTATCTCAATTATAGAGGCCACGGTGACATTGGGTTTCCAGATCATATAGTTGTAAGAAAATATTTAAGAGGTCGGTATTATAATTGAAATGGCGTTGTCGCCCAACGTAACTTATCTTCTAAAGTCGTTATAACTTGCTTAAAATAAATCAAGGTTAATACAAATAAGCTGGGGTTAGTGTCTTGTTTATTCCATCTAGAACGTCTCAAGCTTGACCCGCATTTCAAAACACAGAAAATACGCCGAGTTAACACCGGGGCTTTACGGATGTAATCGTGTCCTTTTAAGATAGGCGCTAAAGAATATATATGTTTTTTATGCAACTGACGAGGTGTTTATGAATTGGGGTGCAATAGGGGCGATTAGTGACATATTGGCGGCTTTCGCTGTCGTTATTTCGTTAGTCTATTTATCTGTTCAAATTTAGAGCGCAAAGTAGGGGAAACAAATGCCTTAGCAATGCATGAGATATCCGTTGCAACAAATATTACGCGTTTGGGAAGAAGCTTGCTTAATGCGTGAAAGTGGTAGGCTAAATGATGAAATGTGGATACCCATGGATAAACAATAGGCTTCATTTATGGGCTCGCCGGCCGTTTTTTATGTATGGAATATTAGGAAAGAGTGTTATAACGATGAATTTAGGGAGTATACAGATAGCTGTAATTTCACCGACTATAAGGTATGACTATTGATATATAACACTCCAAAAAAAGGCGCTTAAACAATGGTTATGAATAAAAGAGAATCAACGCATTGGATCGGTATCGGTCTAACTTTTATTATTGGTGTGGTAGCCTCTATCGCGATTTCAAAAGCAAGTCCCGCTTTGCTGGTTATACAACGTGAACTGGCGTTAAACGCTGTTCAAGTGGGCTGGATCATGTCGTTAGTATCGGTTGCCACTGTTTTACTCGGCATTATTGCAGGCAGACTTTCGCAACAATATGGCCCAAAAAGAATTTTACAAATAGCTTTGTTGTTATTGTTCTTTTCGACTTCTTTTAGTTTTTTGGTTGAATCTTCCACAAGTATTATGGCTATTCGGGGGATTGAAGGGATTGCCATTATTTTGATTTCGGTTTGTGCTCCTACACTTATCTCTCACCTTTCCAAGCCAACGGATACGGGCTTAAGTATGGGGGTTTGGTCGGTTTGGATACCCGCTGGCAGCTTTATTGTGTTTTTATCAGCACCGCTTATTCTTCAAGAACTCGGCTGGCGCTGGTTATGGTTTTCCACGGGTATAATGGCGGTTCCCTTATTATTTCTTTTGCGATATATCCCTAATATTTCGTTTACGTCAGTGAAGACTAACAATGAGGGTAATTCAAAAGAATTTGTATTTGGTGCTGTCGTTCTAAGCTCAGTATTTGTCTGTTTTGCCTGTATTCTCTTTAGTTTATTAACTTTTTTACCGTCCTACTTGATCAATAATCATCAATTGAGTAGTTACTCAGCTTTATGGGTTAGTTCATTGCTACCTCTATGTGTAATACCAGGTTGTGCACTTTGCAGCGTGTTAATTCATCGGGGTATCAGACCTACGCAGATGATGATCTATCCAACCTTTCTAGTTGCCTTGGTTTTCAGCATAGTATTTAACTTCCAATATAGCGATGGTGTTGGTTTGTTGCTGCTGGCTTTCCTGGGTGTAACGATAGGAATGATTCCTACGGCTATTTTTGCACAAGCGCCAAGAATGCCAGCAAACCCTAAAAATATTGGTTTAGTATTAGGTATTGTTGTGACAGGACAGGGAGTTGGGATTTTATTAGGAACGCCTTTTGTTGGTCTATTAATGGGGGAGACGTTTAATTGGCAGTTTGTTTATTTCTTTTATCTAGTCATGTCGGGGGCAATTCTACTGTTAGCAAAGCCACTGAATAGGTTACAACACTCCACCTATCATTAATGCACTAGATGTGCTGTTGCCTGCCAGGCTCTTATTCGATAAGTGAATAAAAGTGATCATTCCCTTTGTCGATACATTCACAACGATAGTTGCGCTTAGTAATATTGCTGTTGCTATTATCAGTAAAGAAAGTAGGGTCGAATTTTTTCCTTCTTAGTTGCGTATAGGTCTCTCTATCCATGAGGGGTATGGTATTCGTGAAATCACCCTATCAAGGGTAACGGCCGTTAAGAAGCTTGAAAAAAACTGGGGTCAATCAATTCAATAAAGTTTTTGGCCGGAAGTGATAAATTACTTTTCCTTTTCATTGTAACCCCATAATAATAATCAGGAAAATATTTTGATAAAGGCTTCGCAATAAGTTGTTCATTTCCTGTTAAAGAGACACTGGTAACGATGGAGATGCCTAGTCCTAATTCAACATATTTTTTAATGATTTCCCAGCTCCATGCTTCCAGCGAAGTTTTATAGCTCAAGTGATGTTTTTGTAAAACATCATCAACAATTCGCCAAGTATTCAAGTGTTTAGGTGGAAGAATAAGTTCGTATTGCACAATATCGTCCAAACTTATGTCTTCAACAGAAGAGAGAGGGTGGCCAAAAGGCATAATAAGAACAGGGACAAAACGGTACATTTGTTTATAAAGGATGTCCGCAGGCACTTCAAGCATTGGGCCGACTGCAAAATCAACTGTCTCGTTGCGAACGGCATCAACCCCAGATTTTCCTGACACATTGTGCAAACGGATATGGACATTTGGATAACGTTGTTTGAAATTCTCGATGATCGTTGGTAGCAAATATAAAATACTGGCTTCTCCCGCCGCGATATTTATTTCTACTGTTTCCTCGGGGTGATGAAGAGCAGTAAATCGTGTTGGTAGGCTATCCATCTGCTCAACCAGCGGTTTTGCAAGCTCGAGCAGTTTTTTGCCTGCATCAGTCAAGGTGATTTTCGGGCCATTTCTTATAAAAAGTGTTGCTTTTAATTCTTTTTCTAAACTTTGAATTTGTAATGAGACAGACGGTTGACTGAGTTGCAATAAATCAGCCGCTTTAGAGAATCCGCCGACTTTAGCGGCCATACAAAAAGACCGGAGTTGCTTGTGACGATTAGATTTTATTAATTGTTCTTCCATTTTTCGGATTCTATCATTAATTTTATTAATGATAGAAATAGTTTTATTGGGATTGTTTGGGGATAAAAACCTTTTATAATGCAATGCACAAATAAAATATTTTAGCCAGTCTAAGGGAGCCTAAAACATGAAAGAATTAACCTTTACTAATGAAATGACGCCCGAGTACGCCCATATTTTTACTGCTGAGGCAAATAACTTTGTTGCTACATTGGCGGAAGAATTTGCTCCACGCGTTAAAGCCTTGCTAGATGCGCGAAAAGAAAAACAAGCCGAAATTGATGCGGGTAAATTACCTGACTTTTTGCCAGAAACAAAAAAAATCCGTGAGGGCGATTGGACTATTCTAAGCATTCCAAATGATCTTCAAGATAGGCGTGTCGAGATCACCGGCCCTGTTGATCGCAAAATGATCATTAACGCCTTAAATGCCAATGTAAAAGTGTTTATGGCTGACTTTGAAGATTCATTAGCCCCAACATGGGAAAAAGTGGCTCAAGGCCAAATTAACATGCGTGATGCGGTAAACGGCAGCATCACATTAGACGATCCCATCACAGGAAAGCATTATGAATTAAATGAAAATCCCGCCGTATTAATATGTCGTGCGCGTGGCTTACACCTACCAGAAAAACACATTCGTTTATATGATCAGGACATTCCAGGCGGCTTGATCGATTTCGCTTATTATTTTTTTCATAATTACAAAGCGCTTTTAGCTAAAGGGTCTGGGCCTTATTTTTATATACCGAAACTGCAATCGCACAAGGAAGCACGTTGGTGGGCAGATGTGATGGATAAAGCAGAGGACTTAATGGGTCTTGAGCGAGGTACCATCAAAGCCACCGTACTCATTGAGACGTTGCCCGCGGTGTTTGAAATGGACGAAATATTGTATGAATTTCGTGATCACATTGTTGCGCTTAACTGTGGACGCTGGGATTATATTTTCAGTTACATTAAAACGCTAAAAAGTTTTTCTGATCGTGTACTTCCAGACCGTCAGGTTGTCACCATGGATAAGCCTTTCTTAAGTGCTTATTCACGCTTATTGATTAAGACCTGCCACAAGCGTGGGGCATTGGCAATGGGTGGCATGGCGGCCTTTATTCCTTCAAAAGATGCGGAAACCAACAAAGCGGTTCTCAAAAAAGTTGTTGGTGATAAAACCCTCGAAGCAAAAAATGGTCATGATGGCACTTGGGTGGCACATCCAGGGCTTGCAGACACGGCAATGGAAGTTTTTAATCAATATATTGGAAAAGGCAACGTTAACCAACTCAACATTTCTCGTTCAGATGATGCTGAAATCAAAGCCGCCGACCTATTAGAAGCTTGTGAAGGCGATCGAACGGAAGAGGGAATGCGTGCCAACATATGTATTGCCGTTCAATACATTGAAGCATGGATCCAAGGAAACGGCTGCGTGCCCATATACGGCCTGATGGAGGATGCTGCCACAGCTGAAATTTCGCGCTCCTCCATCTGGCAATGGATTCATCATGGCAAAGAGTTAAACAATGGAAAAAAAGTGACTGTTGAGCTGTTTCGTGAACTCATGGTTGAAGAAATGGAAACAATCAAGACTGAAGTTGGCGAAGAACGCTTTAAGAAAGGGCGATTTGATGAAGCAGCAACCATCATGGATCGCTTTACGACCTCTAAAGAACTGGTTGATTTTCTGACGGTTCCTGCCTACGACTATTTATAACCCTCATTAATTTTTTTGAATTAACCAACGAAAAGGAGAGACACATGTCATCTTACCAAAATGATATCGATGTAGCATCGGCTGTGATTGAATCAAAAGGCTCAGCATGGGACGCTATAGATGCAGAATCTGTTGCACGCATGCGCGCTCAAAACAAATTTAAAACAGGCCTGGATATTGCTCAATATACGGCAGACATTATGAACGCAGATATGGCTGCTTTTGATAACGATAAAACAAAATACACACAATCATTAGGCTGTTGGCACGGGTTTATTGGCCAACAAAAAATGATATCAATAAAAAAACATTTTGGCGGCAGCACAGAACGACGTTATTTATACCTTTCTGGCTGGATGGTGGCGGCTTTACGATCTGATTTTGGTCCATTGCCTGACCAATCCATGCATGAAAAAACAGCCGTAGCAAGCCTGGTAGAGGAGCTGTACACCTTTCTGCGCCAAGCCGATGCACGCGAACTGGGCGGGTTATTTCGTGCTTTAGATGCCGCTCGTGAAGCGGGCGACACCGTTGAAGCAGCGAAAATTCAAGATCAAATTGACCACCATCAAACACATGTCGTGCCCATCATTGCAGATATTGATGCTGGTTTTGGCAATGCCGAGGCGACTTACTTAATGGCTAAACAAATGATTGAAGCTGGAGCTTGCTGCCTGCAAATTGAAAATCAGGTGGCCGATGAAAAACAATGCGGCCACCAAGATGGCAAAGTGACCGTTCCTCATTCAGATTTTCATGCGAAATTACGAGCACTTCGCTATGCGTTCTTGGAGTTAGGCATTGACAACGGCCTTATTGTTGCAAGAACCGATTCGGAAGGCGCTGGTTTAACTAAAGAAATAGCGGTGGTTAAAGAACCCGGTGATCAAGGCGATGTTTATAATTCTTATTTGGACGTTGAAGAAATTGATGTTTCTGAAATGGCCGAAGGAGATGTTTGTTTCAACCGCAATGGTAAGTTGGTTCGCCCTAAACGTCTGCCTTCTGGACTGTATCAATTTCGGCCAGGCACGGGCGAAGAGCGCTGTGTTTTTGATTGTATTGAAGCCATCAAGGCAGGTGCCGATCTATTGTGGATTGAAACAGCTACACCCAATGTTGCCGATATTGCGGGGATGATGAACGAAGTGCGTAAGGAAATTCCTGATGCCAAATTGGTGTATAACAACAGCCCTTCATTTAACTGGACCTTAAATTTCCGTCAACAAGCATACGACCGCTGGGTTGAGGCAGGTCAAGACGTGTCTGGTTATGATCGCCAAGACTTGATGAATGCCAAATATGATGATTCAGCTTTAGCTGCCGATGCTGACGATAAAATCCGCACATTCCAAGCGGATGCTGCTCGTGAAGCGAATATTTTTCATCACTTAATTACCCTTCCAACCTACCATACAGCGGCCCTGTCTACAGACAATCTTGCAAAGGACTATTTTGGAGATCAAGGCATGTTAGGCTATGTCGCCGGTGTTCAACGTAAAGAAATTCGACAAGGTATCGCCTGTGTTAAACATCAAAATATGTCAGGGTCAGATATCGGGGATGATCATAAAGAATACTTTGCGGGTGAAAATGCTCTCAAAGCAGGAGGAGCAAAAAACACCTCCAACCAATTCTCTTAATTTAGGGTGGGTTATTCAATAAATGACGAGCCCTGGTTATGGCTGTTTAATCGCTAGGGCACCAACTGACAATAACAATTAAAGAGCGACTTTCTTTATTGATCGTCGCTTTTTTATTACAACTTAAACCAATGAGATGACTAACATTCCAGAACACTATCAAGATGCGCACCGTCTATTAACAAAAGAAGGATTCAAGACGAGTCAGGTCTGGTATCACGGGACTTCAACGGCCTTAGCTGACGCTATTTTGTCAAAAGGGTTAATACGATCCGGCGATCGAGCGATGAATGAATCGACTAAAAATACCATGACAACGATAGGAAACCCATACGCTGAATCAATAGAGCCTGTTTTCTTAACACAAAGTAAAGAACTGGCTTACTTTTGGGCTCAACAAACGGTTCAAAGGCGTTGTATCCGTTTTAAGGGTGAAGAAAATCCGCTTATTATTTCCATTCATTTGCCCGACAACTTAAAGACCAAGGTCCGTCCTGATGTTGGTGCCGCAAGTCTGTTAATGATAAAAGAAGGAGAGGCTTATATGGCCTATCTCACTCGGATTTATCAGCGATGCAAAATGGGTGTTCCCGATATTGATTTAAAAAAGGCAGAGCGTTACGAATATTTAAAAAAACTGGGAATGGCTTATCTTGATGAAGACATAGAAGCCCAGTATCTTTCAAAAATAACGGGGTAAACATAAAATGTAACCTTAATCCTTGCTTGAAAAGCAGGCTTCATGGCACCACTTATTGGATATTATCTTTTCCGATAAAATAATTAGTGTCATTTCAGAACACAATGGATTATTTTCTGTCAAAATAACATCAACCTGAATTTAAAAAAGTTTGATTATGTCTGATTTACCCTTTGACGATGAGCATGATGATGGCAATCTGGCCGTACAAAATGCCAAACCTAAATTGCAAAAGCCGCCCATGTATAAAGTGCTTTTGCTAAATGACGATTTTACGCCAATGGATTTCGTCGTTTCGATACTACAAACTATTTTCTTTAAGGATAAAGACGAAGCCGTTAGAATCACCATGAATGTGCATACCAGTGGCATCGGTGTCTGTGGCATCTATACTAAAGACATAGCAGAAACAAAAGTTCAGCAAGTTATAGCGTATTCTCAGGAGAATCAACATCCTTTGCAATGTACATTAGAAGAAGCGGAGTAATAAAATGCTTAACAAGGAATTGGAAGAATCTTTAAATGATGCGTTCAAAAAAGCGCATGAAAAGCGGCATGAATTTATTACGGTAGAACACCTGTTGCTTGCCATGATGAGCAATAAATCAGCCTGCGAAGTGTTTCAGGCTGCGGGCGGCAATATTGAAAAGATGAAAGCTGATCTTGAGGTATATTTAGAAGAATCAACACCCCTTATTCCTGAAGACCTTGAACGAGAAACTCAACCGACGCTTGGCTTTCAGCGTGTGTTGCAAAGAGCCGTTTTTCACGTGCAATCCTCCGGAAAAAAAGAAGTCACGGGAGCGAATGTTTTGGTGGCTATTTTTAGTGAACAAGATTCCCAAGCGGTTTATTTAATGAATCGTCAGAACGTGACGCGACTTGACGTTGTTAACTTTATCTCGCACGGCATTGCTAGAATTGAAGATGATGATCTAACAGATTTTGAGGAAATTCCCACGGCTGACAGTGAAGACACATCAAACAATCCGTTAACAAAATACACGGTTAACTTAAACGAACAGGCCAAACTTGGCAAAATTGATCCATTGATTGGGCGAGATAAAGAGTTAGAACGTACCATCCAGACACTGTGTCGTCGCCGTAAAAACAACCCTTTACTTGTCGGCGAAGCCGGGGTTGGTAAAACAGCAATTGCCGAAGGCTTAGCCCTAAGAATTGTTGAGGGCAATGTTCCAGAGGTTCTTGAAGGGACCACTATCTATTCGCTAGACATGGGATCATTAGTTGCGGGCACTAAATACCGAGGGGACTTTGAAAAACGGCTAAAAGGTTTGGTAAGTCAACTTAAAGCACAAGAAAAAACCATTCTTTTCATTGATGAAATTCACACTATTATTGGCGCTGGATCAGCATCAGGCAGCGTGATGGATGCATCGAATATGATCAAACCGGCATTAGCATCAGGTGAATTACGTTGTATAGGTTCAACAACATTCAAGGAGTTTAGAGGTATCTTTGAAAAAGATCATGCGTTGGCCAGACGATTCCAAAAAATTGATGTCAATGAACCTTCCGTCGAAGATACCATTCGTATTCTCAAGGGCCTAAAACCTCGATACGAAGAGCATCACAATGTTGAATACAGTGTAGACAGCATCAAAACGGCCGCTAAGTTGGCCGATCGTTATTTAAATGACCGGTTTTTGCCAGATAAGGCGATTGATGTCATTGACGAAGCAGGCGCAAAACAACGTTTATTACCACCTGAAGAGCGCCAGCCGGTTATTTTAAAAAGTGACATCGAAAAAGTTATTGCCCAAATTGCACGTATTCCAGAAAAAAGCATCTCATCTCAGGATAAAGATAAATTAAAAGATTTAGCACGTCACTTAAAACTGGTTGTTTTTGGCCAAGACGAAGCCATAGAAAAGCTATCCGATGCCGTTATTCTAAGTCGTGCTGGGTTAGGTCAAGAAGAACGAACCATCGGTTCATTTTTGTTCGCAGGCCCTACAGGTGTCGGTAAAACCGAGGTGACGAGCCAACTGGCAAAAATTATGGGCGTCGATTTAATTCGCTTTGATATGTCAGAATACATGGAACGCCACACCGTCTCACGTTTAATTGGTTCCCCTCCAGGATATGTAGGCTATGACCAAGGGGGCTTGCTGACAGAAGAAGTCAACAAACACCCCTATGCTATATTATTATTGGATGAAATTGAAAAAGCACACCCAGATATCTTTAATTTGTTATTGCAAATTATGGATCATGGCACCTTAACAGATAATAACGGCAGAAAAGCAGACTTTAGAAACATCATGCTGGTCATGACCACGAATGCAGGGGCTCAAGAAGCAAGCCGTGCCTCCATTGGGTTTACAGAGCAAGAACATTCGTCAGACAGTATGAAGGTGATCGAGAAATCATTTTCTCCCGAATTCAGGAATCGGTTAGACGCAGTAGTGCAGTTTAAATCACTCGATGAAGCAACCATTATCCATGTCGTGGATAAATTTATCTTTGAATTAGAATCTCAACTACACGATAAAAATGTCTCACTTACCTTGGATCCAGAAGCACGTAGCTGGTTAGCGAAAAAAGGTTATGACCCTAAAATGGGGGCGAGGCCCATGGAACGGACTGTTCAGGAATACATCAAAAAACCACTTGCCAATGAATTGTTATTTGGCCAGTTAATCAACGGTGGCTCAGTGAAAGTATATGTTAAAAATGACCAGATTAATTTTACAATCACAGCGGCTAACAAAGATCTGGTAGAGCACAATTAAATATTGGACAGCTGATTATGTTTAATAATCAACAAACGAAAGCAGTACTAACAAATGTTTGTTTCGCCACCAATCTTCAGCAAATCTTCACCCTACCGATTTGAGCGAGATATTACGATAAGATTGCTATAAAAGAAAAACATTGATAATAAATTCAAGCGCGATTTAAATATGAGGCAATACTCCTCGTAATATCAAGTGTTCGGGGCTTTCTGGGAGTTCTTGAAACTATTAGATGGTGGGGCCGGAACCGCGAAAATCTCTCCAAGCCATAATACAAAAGGCATCTAATTTCTTTAATTTTCGACATACCCCCAGAAATACCCCCGTTTAATGAAGGTTATTGATAGAAAATAAGTATATTTTCATATATGAGTTATTATTTAAATTAACTTTTTTTTCAATAACATGATGACGTTTAATGAAAAATAATAATTTCACGATAAGTTACAAAATCAATCCGACTGATTTTCCTCAAGCATCAACAAGTTTGGAATTAAAAAAGCACAATAATAATTGGGTTTTAAAGGGTGTTTACGGCATGTATTCCGAAAATGAAGTCAATCGTATTATTTCTGAGGATGAAGTCCAGGCCGTTATCACAAAATTAGAGCACTCTAAACTTCCGGTTCTACCGAGTGAAATTGTTGGGTGTGATGGTGCCTTTCAAGAAATTAAATTAGCAAGAGGGGTGGGCCACATTATTTATCGTTGGTGGGATGATGAACTCGAGGGCTACAAAGTATTGGACAAATTAGTTGATACATTACTGGAATGGGGGAGGATTGATTATGGCAAATGTAAGATGTAACAACGTAATCATAGCTACAGATGTTTAGCGGAACCCCCTATAGCCTGACAAGGCTGTAAAAAAAGTGCGCCTCTTTGTCCGCAATGTTTTAAGTGTCACACAGTACCTTTTTAAGGTCTCCATCAAAACCCCTACTTTGGTAATACTTAAATAACTTTGTTGAGCATGTTTGTTGGCCTGCTAGTTTTATCTCAAGCAGAAAATACGAAATAATCTTTAAAATACTGATATATAAAGCTTTATGTTTGCTCATCAAAACATGCTGTCGAGAGCCATAAAAGCGTAGAAACTCATTAAAAACAGGGCACCAATTACCCGTTTCTTGAACAAGTGGCTAGGAGTGCCTTTTTAATACCCCCCATCCAAAACTACCGCGTCTGAATATAGATAGAGTACGTCGGTCGCTTATGCTTCAATTTGTAGAGATTTATACCCCCCTACCTCTTTAATGCCAACGTAAAAATATTATTAATCCGTCGGTCGTTTATCTATTAAAGCATAGAGATTTAGACCGCCCCTACCAGCTATATGAAAATCTCTTTATCGCTTTTAATTAATGACATACTCATGGTTATGTAGGTGTGGTGTATATATGACCTGTCTAGGCTTGTGTAAGTTGTTGATTTTTTGTTGTTGAGGTGTCATTTATACACTTGTGGCATGTTTAGGTTTACTAGAGGCATCATATTTACACCTCTAACGGCTTAGAACAGGCAAATATACACCGGTAGGGTTAATTTTAATGCACTCCTATTTGGTCAATTTCTTTCATTAAACGATCTGTTTCTACTAAAGCGGTAACAATGTTTAAATAATGGCGAATATCATCAAGATTAAGCGTTCTACCGTGGCGATCTTTTAACCATTTTTGTGCAGGTTGATAGCCGCCTATATAAAATTCCCATGCGAGTAGTGGCACGTTATCAAAATACTGTTCGTCATTAATCCATACTTTACCTGCTGTATCGCTTACTGCTTCGTAACCAATGCTTGTTTTGGTAAATTTGCGCGTAATCTCGTTATTACCGGCTATGGGGTAACTGGCAATAGGCTTGTTTAATAAAGAACTTTCTAATAAATGTAATTGACGTAATTCGCCCCCTAAAGCGACTAAATCCCAAAAGGTATTGATATTCGGATAAGGCACGCGTGGGAAGTCCATTTTAAGGAACTCTTTGTACGTGTTTCGATAGCTAGGGCTGTGTAAAACCGCATAGATATAGTCCAGTACGTCTATGGGTGCAAAGGTGCCTTTTTTGGGTTGTTTTTCGTCAGTAAATTCAAGGTTTAGTTTTTGGGCTACCTTCGCAATGATTGAGGTTTCCATGTTTGGGATTCGTTTTGATTTTAGCTTGTCGTTAGTTGGATAGATATAAAGAGGGAAGCAGGAGCAACGGTCTAGCAATGAAACGGTATCCTTACCTATAAGTTTATTGGATACAAAAAAAGTACCTGCATCATTTCCTCTGGATTGCCTTAAACAATTAAACGAATAATTGTTTTTATCAATGAAGTGTTGCATTACTTCGTTCCTACAAAAGTCTATAAGACTGGCTTCGTAGTAAATGTGTCTTGTGTCAAAAGGGCGGTATTCAATAGTTTGTATTTTAGAAGTATTTAGTTCTTCTTGTGCTCTCGCATCTATTATTTTCCAATCTCTGTTATCTTTAATTTTTAGTTGTGTTGAAACTTCGTGGTCACTTAACTCAGTATCGTAAAATTTTTTGATTCGGCTAATCAAACTCGTTTTTTCAATATCAATTACTAGCTTATCTCTATGCGTACTAATACCACTTGAAAAGTGAGGCATTAACTTGTTAACAGAAATATTGTTTTCGTAGTTTTTTTGTAACTCCAAATCCTTTTGAACAAAGAAATACTCAGGTGTTCTATATTCAATTTGTTGCCACTTTATCGAGCGTATATCATTAGCCTGCAATGTGTCGTACTTGCTTTGGCGTAAGCCAAATAAGTCTGAATGAAACACTTTTGCTAATTCACCTTTAGCTTTTTTACCTGTTTTGACAAAAATATTAATCGACACGCCTTGCATAATGTCGAATACATTTTCATCTTTACTGCCTTCAGGGGCTGTTTCTTGTTTTTTACTATTGCCGTGTAAATCTAAAATATAAACGGTATCGAAGGTTTCTAAAATATGCTTACGCATTTGGCGGTGTATTACGCCATCTATAAAGCTGTTGTTGCTGATATAGGCCAGTACGCCTTCACCATTTTTTTCTATGTAGTGCTGGCCATAACGAATGAATTTTATGTAATCGTCTGATAGCGGCTGTATGTTCTTTTCGTTTAGGTCTCTTTTATAATCGACTAATAAATCGTTAATCCAATCGCCTTTATTGCTGCTACTAACAGAATAGGGCGGGTTGCCCATAACCACCATGACGGGGGTGTCGCGTTTTATGTAATTGGCTTCGCTGGCCTCGTTAGATAGCCAGCTTGCAAACAGCGTGCCTGTATCGGGATGGTGTTCTTCTAGCGAGTTGGTTAAATAGACGTTAAGGCGTGGATTTTTAACGGGTTTATAGCCTGTTTCTTCAAGTAATAGCTCTAGTTTTAGGTGAGCCATTGCATACGATGCCATGAGTATTTCAAAGCCGTTTATACGTGGTATTAAGTCTTGTTCTACGTATTGGCTCCATGCGCCTTGTACGGCTTGAAAATGGCTGTCGTGAATATGTTTTATGGTTTCGGCTAAAAAGGTTCCCGTTCCTGTTGCAGGGTCTAAAATTTGTACTTTGTGAACGTCCTTTTTTTGTTTGGCTTGTTTGGTGGCTTTGTTTTTGCCACGGCCTGCTACGTAAACGGTATCAATTTCTATGGTTGTTTTACTGGTATCGGCTAGACCATCTTTTAGGTTGAAGTCGGTTTTTAATATGTCATCGACCGCTCTAACGATAAAATTAACCACCGGGGTAGGGGTGTACCAAACGCCACGGCTTTTGCGTAGTTTTGGGTCGTATTCGGCAAGAAACGTTTCGTAGAAGTGAATAATGGGGTCTTGCTGCCGTGTTGCTTTGCCAAAGTTTCTGAGTATTTTGTTTACATCAGTGGCTCTAAAAATATCGGCTAATGAGTCAATAATCCATACGATACGGTCATCTAAGTCATAACCGGCTATGTATTGAAACAGCTTGCGTAAAAAGGGGTTACTTTTGGGGATTAGCTCGGCTGCTTCTTGGCGGCTAAAGGTGTTGAGTGTTTTGTCGTGTAGCCTTGCTGCAAACATACCATAAGCGATGGTTTGCGCGTATACATCGGCAAATTCTTTGTTGGTGATGTCGTGTATTAAAATGGATTTAAAGGCTTCCATTTGGTCTTTAAGCGTACTGTCTGCTTCATGGTTGGTATCGCTTTTTAGGGCTTGTTCAATAATGTTGGCTAATAGCTTGGCTTTGCCTGCCATCATTTTTGATAGCTTGGTTGGCGATGTTATGTTTTGCCCTACATGGGTGGCAAAGCTTTTGATTAAGTCTTCAAAATGTTTGAAGTTTTCCGCACAGGGATTTATTACGTTGTGTTCGTCTATTGTTGCCAGGGTTATGCTGGTTACTTTTTCACCATCCAGGTAAAACTGGAAATCTAGGTAATCAGTGATGATTAGGTTACTGAGTGATTTTTTGTAACGGTCGAATTGCTCTTTATACTCTTTGCTGTCTAGCGGTTTGCCAATGTCTTTGGCTTCTATAAATCCAACGGGAATATCATTTTTGGTGAGAATGTAATCAGGTGAGCCGCAATCAATGCGTGCTGGTTCGTTGGTTACTAGAACATCGGTTAATAGATGTTCTAATAAATACTGTAAATCGCCTCGGTAGGCGTGTTCACGTGAAATACCGGTTTGGTAACGTGTGTTGATGCGTTCTAAATAATCAGAAATTAATGGTTGCACTGATGCTGTCCTTGTATCGGCTTTTTATGATTTTATTCGCTAAACTCTATCATAATTGGTTCTAGTTAGAGGCCAGTTTTTCTCGGTGTTTGGCTGCCTTTTTGATAATGGCATTTTTATTGGCATTGATAGTATCCCAATCGTTTTCTGGTGGGTTGCCTTTGTAGGGCATCCATAAAAGTTGCCATGTTCGTGATTTGCTTTTGATTCTTGTGCTGAATATAGACTGTTCAATACACCGTATAAAACCGTTGCGCTCAAGTTCATAAAAACACTTGCTGGCTGTTTTGTTGCAGCAAGGTATTTTTGCTTGTGCTTCCCTGATTCCGTAATCTACCGGCTTGTCATTTCGCCAATGTAGTTGCATTAACGTCATTAGGGTTTTGGCTTGAGCTGTTAAGCCGATGTAAGCTTCAGACTCTAGCAAATACCTTGAATTGGTAATGCTTCCACGTCTACTATCAAAAGGTAGGGCGTTTTTTTTAGCCATGATGATTACTTAATTGGCTTTGGTCTAACGGGATGCAAATGGCACTGCGTTATCGTGCACCGTTCAACTTGCTTTCGCCACGTGCCTTTTTCTTTGGGGTCGTATAGGCAATCTTTACAGTGGGCATTTATAGAGGCGCGTAATGAAATACGCTTTGTGGTTGAAGACATGATTAAGCCTCCTTTCTTGAATCTTTAATGCGCTCTTCTAACCAGTCATCAATTTCGGCTTTAAGCCAGCCACTAGAACGGCTAGATAACTTTATAGGTTTTGGGAATTGATTGTTTGCAGCGAGTCTGTATATTGATGAACCACTTAAACCGGTTATTGCAATTACAATAGATAATTTAATGATTTGGTTTGCCATGTCTTATGCCTCCTTAGGGCTTTGTAATAAGTCAAGGCAATAATGGCGTATGCTTTTCCAACGGCGTGAACGGTCTCGTTGGCTTTATATAAGTTTTTTACCTCTCCAGTCTAAAATTGTACTTTTGGGAACATTAATACCGTGGTCTTTCTTCAATCTTTTTGCTGTATGTAGCGCAGCTCTCGATTTTGAAAAGTCTTTCTCAATAAATGAATTAAAAATAGGTTTTGCTAGAGACTGGTTCTTAGTGGCCGTTTTCATTTTCATTTTAGATGCCTCAGATACTCTGGATTTCCCAGCTAAAATTTTTGGCTCAAGGTTGCTGAGGTTAAAATCCGATCTATCTTTTTCAAGATGTAAAGCGCATTGAACTGCTTCAAAAATATCGCCTTTTTCAATCCATTCGCGTAGTTCATGAGCGCGCTGTATGAATGAAGCAGCATACCATTCTGGTTGTAATTTAATTCCTTTATCTTGAGTTATATATTTTAATATTTCAGGCAAATGCGCACCTCCATTACTCCCTTCAATTTCGTATTCATAACACTTAGGGTAAATATGCGGTAACTCTTTTTCTTTAAGATAGTCTTCAAAAAAAGTTACCGATGAATCTATATAGTCAAATATATGGTCCTTTGCAGTTTTTATGGATTTGAGTCCAGAAAAAAACTCTTCTAGAGTTTCCGTTTTAACTTCTTCCTTATTAAACATGGAAGTATGTTGTTTCTTTTTGCCTACTTTGCGAGTTATTAGAGTTTTTTTCACAATATTGAAACGCTAGGTTTTTCGGTTCTTATTTATTGAAACGATATCAGCCCCATTAGCTAATCCATCTAAATAATCAGCATAGTGCTGCATCATCTTGATTCGCTCGGGTAGGTGTTCAGCATAGTTATAAGCGGCTCTAATACTGTTTCTTTCTGCATGGGCTAACTGCCTTTCTATGGCATCCCAATGCCAGCCTTGTTCGTTTAGCAGGGTAGAGGCCATGCTTCTGAAACCGTGGCCTGTTATTTCTTCTTTGGTATAACCTAAACGTCTTAGACCTGCGTTTACAGTGTTTTCTGACATGGGCCGTGTGTTTGTTCTGACGCTAGGGAATACATATTTCCCATGACCTGTTACGGTGTAAATATCCTCTAATATGGCAATCGCTTGTTTTGATAATGGCACGATATGTACCGCCTTCATTTTCATTTTTTCGGCAGGAATTCGCCATTCTGCTTTTTCTATATCCACTTCTTGCCATTCAGCATGGCGCAATTCACCAGGGCGGACAAAAACAAGCGGTGCAAGCTTTAAAGCACATTGAGTAATAAAGTTTCCTTCATACCCATTAATGGCCCTAAGCAATGCGCCAATTTTCTTTGGGTCGGTAATGCTGGCATGGTGTTTTGGTTGAGTGGGTGGTAAAGCTCCTTTTAATGCGGTGGTGGGGTCGGTGGTGCATCTTGCCGTTGCCATTGCATAGCGAAACACTTGCCCACAATTTTGCAATGTTTTATGGGCTGTATAAATGGTACCTGTTTTTTCTATACGGTTTATAACCGTTAAAAGGTCAGGGGCCGTAATAGTTGAAATGCTCTTATTTCCAATATGGGGAAAAACATGCTGCTCAAGTCGCTTCGATACGTTGTTCGTATTGCTGCTTGACCATTTCGTGCTGTTTTTACTTATCCATTCTTGCGTAACGGCTTTAAAACTATTTTTGGATGCTGCAAGCTTACTTTCTTTTAATTCTTTCTTAACGACACTAGGGTCAATGCCTTTTGATAATAAGCTCTTGGCTTCATCTCTATACAATCGAGCTTCTTTCAACGTTACTATCGGAAAGGCTCCAAAAGAAAGTAACTTTTCTTTCTTTAAAAAGCGGTATTTCATGCGCCATAACTTACCTCCACTTGGCGTTACTTCCATGTATAAACCACCGCTGTCGGATAAGCGGTATTTCTTATCTTTTGGCTTGGCACTTTTGATAATTAAGGCGTTAAGAGGCATGTTAATTGCTCCTGTCTAATGCGTCATAATTTGGGGGTATTTTTTGATACGAATTTCGACATACCCCCACTAATACCCCGTGTGTTGGGGGTATTTCTTGAAACACTATAAAGCACCTTGAGAATTGAAAGCAATAAAAAACCCCGTAACATCTAGTGTTCGGGGTTGTCTGGGACTTCTTGAAACTATCAAATGGTGCCTGGGGCCGGAATCGAACCGGCACGACTGTTTAGGTCGCGGGATTTTAAGTCCCGTGTGTCTACCAATTTCACCACCCAGGCAATCAAATTGAGCGCGAATTTTACCTTATGATTGAGTCGGTGACGAGTATAATTTTTACAAATTTCTTAAAAAGCCTTCATTGATGGCCAGCTTAACCAATTCAATATCATTGTTAACCCCGAGTTTTTCGTGCACTCGGTATCGATGCGTATTGACTGTTTTGGGGCTAATGGATAAAGATTCAGCAATATCAGCAATTTTATGCCCATCAACTATTTTTGTTGTTATCTGTAATTCTCGTTCGCTGAGCTGACTAAAGACGTTTTTTTCGGGTTCTTGACCACTAAAAATAAGGTTAGTTGCCACCGATGATGATAAGTAATTTTTCCCTTCGAAAACAGATGTAATGGCGTCAATCATTTCATCAACAGGGCATCCTTTGTTGATATACCCTTTGGCGCCAAGTTTTATTGCTTGGTGCGGAATAGGGCCATCATCATAGACGCTAAGAGCAATGATTCTGGCTTCAGGGTCACGCCTGAGAATCCTTTTTATTGCTTCAGAGCCGCCTATGCCGGGCATGTTTAAATCCATCAAGATGACATCGGGTTGAAGTTTCTCATTTAATTTGAGCGCTTCTTCACCCGATGAGCCCACTGCAATAACCTCAATATCTGGATCATCAGTCAGAAGGTATTCAATTCCACTTCTGACTAATTCATGATCATCGATCAGCAATGTTTTAATGCGATTGGCAGTCATTGAGTTAAATTGGCTATTTATTATCTTGACTAGGATAGCCCAAATTAAAGATAATGCCCACGCTTTTTGGTATTAGGTGATACGCCTAATAAAAGGGAAGTTGGTACGATTTACATCAAACCCAACGCTGCCCCCGCAACGGTATATAAGCTATTTGTATCTACAGCCACTGTGAAAAAAACATGGGAAGGCGATACATCCAGATTACTTTGTTTAATCACTTATGAGCCCGGAGACCTGCCAAAAGCTAACCGGTACGTTGCGGGTGGGCAATTGGGCTGATGTTGATTCTTTTCTTGTTTTTTTCAACTTCACTACGTTTCTCTCGTGGCGTCATTTTAATTGGCGCGGGGCTGCGCCTTATAACGAGGAAAACTCATGAAAAAAACCCTTTTGGCTACAAGTATTGCCGCTCTTTCATTAACGCAAACCATTGCTTTTGCAGAGGAGAGTCAAGTGATGGTCGTTACAGCTGCACGCGCAGCTCAGACTATAGATGACACACTGGCCTCTGTATCTGTTATCACTAAAGAAGATATTGATAAATACCAATACAAAACCATTGCTGAGGCGATCAGTGCTTTGCCCGGTGTTGTGATAACTAATACGGGCGGTCTAGGAAAGCAAACATCTATTTTTTTACGGGGAACAGAATCTAACCACACGCAAATCCTTTTAAACGGTACAAAACTCGCAACAAATGCTTTTGGCGCTCCGCAAATTGAGCATATTCCGCTGAACTTAATTGAGCGTATTGAACTGGTTCGGGGGCCTCAATCTAGTCTTTACGGGTCTGGTTCTATTGGTGGAACCATTCAAATCTTTACTAAAAAAGGCGCTGGTAAACTGACACCCACTTTTTCTGTTGGTTTTGGTACACATGATAAAAAAGAAACCAGCTTTGGCGTTTCAGGTGGAAATACATCAACCTGGTACAGCTTGAGTGGCGGCTATACAGAAACCAACGGTTTTAATAGTTGTGATGGCAGAAGTGGTCTGTTATTCATTGGTTGTTTTGCAACTGAACCTGATAAAGATGCTTATCGAAATGCTAACGCTTCAATCCGTGTTGGCCATCGGTTTGCTGATAATGCAGAGATAGAATTTTTTAGTTTATACAGTGAAGGTGAAAGTGAATACGATGGTTATTTTAATACCACAGACTTTTTACAGCACACTTACGGAACAACGTTAAGTGCTGATATGACTGAGAACTGGAAAATTATCGCAACGCTGAGTCAAGGAAGACTTGAAGCTGACAATGAAGGGGCTTTTGCCACGAGTTTTGGAGATAATCAACAGGATCACTTTAGTTTCCAGAATGATATTCAGTTGAATGAAGCGCACCTTCTTACGGTTGGTTATGACTATGAGGATGACAAAATTGCTGAATCTAGTGGTTTTAGTGTAAACAAAAGACACAGTCATGCTATTTTTACTCAGTTGTTGGGGGATCTAGGTGCTCATCGTTATCAAATTTCATTAAGAGAAGAAGACGATGAGCAATTTGGCAACCACACCACCGGAAATATTGCTTGGGCAACACACGTTTCTGATCGCTTACGTCTTAATGCATCCTTTGGGACAGCCTTTGTTGCCCCTGCGTTGATTGATTTATATTCACCTTTTGGGTCAAACCCCGATTTAGATCCTGAACGATCAACATCCTATGAAGTTGGGGTTGCTGGGCAACACGACGGTGTTCATTGGTCTGCCAATATTTATCGTACAAAAATTAAAAACCTTATTTCATTAGATACTTTTTTTGTACCACAAAATATTTCTGAGGCCGTTATCAAAGGTTTGGAATTACAAGCCTCTACTGTCATATCAGGTATCTATTTTGATGGTCAATTTTCTTGGATAGATCCTGAAAATGCAGATGGTGGAACTCATGACGGTAATGTACTGGCAAGACGTGCCGAGCAAACTTTTACCGTTAATATGAATAAATCTTTTGGCGATTTTAGTGTTGCTAGTCAAGTTTTCGTTTCGGGTCGTCGTTTTGACGATGCGGCTAATTCGCGTAAAATACCTGGTTTTACAACGGTGGATTTATCAGGTAGCTACAAAATAAACAAAGACGTAACCGCAAGCCTAAAATTAGCCAATTTATTTAATGAAGAATATGAAACCGTTTCTGGTTTTAATACCGATGGGACAACTCTATTTTTCTCATTAAACTACCAACCGACTCAATAACAGTCGTTCATCGTGTAGAACTTTAAAGGGGAAGCTCAGGCTTCCCCTTTTTTATTATCTAACCAGGGTAGAACCCACTTTTTCCCATTGTGCTCACCAAAAATTGCATCTACGCCATACACTTGATGCAGGTTTTCTTTGGTTAAGACAACGCTAGGCACTCCTTTTGAAACAACCTGTTTATCATTCAACATGATCAGTTCGTCGCAATAACGCATGGCGAGGTGAAGTTCATGTAACACTACGATAATTGTTTTTCCCTGAGCAGCCAGTAATTTTAATAGCGCCATGACTTCAATTTGATGTCTTGGGTCCAATGAAACAATGGGTTCATCAGCCAATAAAATATCACTCTGTGTGGCCAAAGCACGAGCGAGCATGACTCTAGCGCGTTCACCACCGGATAATTCATTAACAGGGCGGCCAATAAGATGTGCAATGTCGGCGTCTTTAATTGCCGCTTCAACGGCGCGCATATCGACATTATCAGTGCGATGTATATCCTCATGGGGATGCCGGCCCAACATGACGACACGTTCTACGGTCATGGGCCAATGACACTGGGCTGTTTGAGGGAGGTACGTTATTTTTTTAGCGAGTTCTAGCTGAGGTATATTTTTGATCGGGTGGTTATTAATGGTCATTTGTCCAGCATCAACGTGCTGTAATCCAGCTAAAACACGGATAAGTGTGGATTTGCCGGCACCATTAGGGCCTATTAAACCAATAATTTTTCCAGCGGCGATATCAAGGCTTATATTCTCTAAAATGCGTTTACCCGACAAACTAACATAAACGTTTGAAAGCGATAAGCTCATGAGGCCCATTCCTTTTTTGATTTTAGGATCAAATGCAAGAAAAATGGGGCGCCTAATAAGGCTGTTAAAACACCTATTTTTAATTCTTGTTGAGTGGGTAGTAAACGAACGACCATATCGGCAGTGAGTAATAAGATGGCACCACCTAAAGCACTGCATAATAATAAACGCCCCGGTTGATAACCCACAAAACGGCGTAATAAGTGAGGAATAACCAGCCCTATAAAACCAATGCCGCCGCTCACAGAAACGGCAGATCCAACCGATAGGGTCACCCCTAATATAATGCGTTTGTTTACTGTTGACAGATGGACACCTAGAGATTGAGCCGTGTCTTCGCCTAAGGCAAGCACATCTAATTCACGGCGTGTACTTAACATCAACCACCAGCCTAATAGTGTCGGTACAAGTATTAGTGATAGATGAGAATAACTCCGGTCTGCCAAGGAACCCATCAACCAAAAGAAGATTTCCAATGAAGCATACGGGTTGGGTGCAAGATTAAGTGCCAGGGCGGTAAGTGCAGCAGCAAGGCTACTGATGGCAACACCCGCTAATATGATGGCCAGCATACTGGTGTTATGGCGAGTTAATAAGTAGAGAAAAATAACCGCTAACAAAGCACCTGTTATGCCGCCCAATGGCAAGGCCAGTGGAAAGAGGGCGGATAAGCCAAAATAAAACGTGATGACTGAACCCAATGCAGCACTTGTTGATACACCGATCAAACCAGGTTCTGCCAAGGGGTTTCTTACCAGCCCTTGTAAAGCGGCTCCAGAAAGGCCTAACGAAGCACCGATCAATACAGCTAGCAACGTTCTTGGTAAGCGAATTTCTTTAAAAATAATTGAGTTTAGGCTAGATTCATTATTAAATATATCTTTTAAACTATTGATTAAATTTATATTTATTTCTCCAATCGATAGAGAGACAAGGCATAGAATCAGCAGGATGCTAAATAAAAATAGACTTAAACGCACGTCTTTATATCGATTGTTCAGACTAAGTTCCATAGGCCTTTTAATAGGAAAAATGTATTAAATTTTGCTGTATATAAGCGGCTGCGGTGATACTGGAAGGGCCAGCACATGTCCAGTATCTATCCGGAATCATCATTCTTTTTACATGGTTTAGCGCGGTGTACTGCTTAAGGGCTTTGTGCTGTAACACCTGGTGTGCTAAAGAGTCTGTATTTTTGTGATGACGCCCTAAAAGAAGAATATCTGGTTTAGAAGCCAAAAGCTGTTCTAAAGACAACGGACTAACAAAATCTACGTTTAATTCAGCTGCCACGTTAATCACTCCAGCAAGATTTAATATCGCGTTGACGATAGTTTGTTGGCCAGCAGTATATCCATTAGCATAATAAACCACGGCACGTTTTTGTTGCTCTTTAGGAATGACCTGAAGATTTGCTAACTCGTCGCGCATCTGACGAATCAATTTTGCTGCACGTTTTTGTGCAGATATTTGTTCACCTAAAAAGGTAATTTGCTGAAATACCTCATCCATGGTAACCGGTAAGCCTAAGGTGATGACCTTAAAACCAAGATTTTCAAGCAATTGATTTGTCGGTTGCGCGGTATATTCGCCGGCGATTATTAAGTCTGGCTTAAGTGCCATAATTTCTTCTATACGGCTCGTATGTTGATGATATTGATTGGCGTTGAGGTAGTGATAGGAAACCTCAGGGTTTGACGCTAACTGAGTGATACCAACCAGTTTTGCGGGTGTTAACAAGGGGATTAATAATTGATCTGCACATAAATTTAGAGAAACGATACGCAGTGGCTTAGCAAACAATGGAACGCTTGTCATGAGAGCGGTAAAAATAATAATAACTGACAAAGCGTCTTTACATTTCATGCGCGTATTATAGGGTTAATTTGATAAACAAACGGAACAAAAAAGCCAAACCTTAATGCATACAGTTTGGCTCTTTCATCTATAAACTAGAAGGGCGATTTACATAATAATTTGCCATACATAATAAGCCAGTAACGCCACTTGAATGAAAAAGAAGGTGGCGCGTATTAACACGGGTACCAACGCGGTAGAGATCATATGGACAACGGATTGAGCAATCCTTGCGTACAAAATATACAGCACGGTGGGTTCCAACAAACTTAATTGATTATTCATAGAAGCAACCAACACAACTGCCGCAAAGATGGGTAAGACTTCCAGTGAATTAAGGTGGGCGCGGGTTAGATTTTGACCAAATCCCGGGCAATCTGAGCCATCGGGTTTAAAGCAATTTAGTGGCATGCCTTTAAAACTGCTTAAAACACGAAAAGTGGCCACGGAAAAAACCAGGATTAATGTCCATAAGGCAAATCCACCTAAGGCGATTATTGTATTACTCATTTTTAGTTCTCCTAAATTTATTATTATTTAACCCATCTTCTCTTTAATTACATGGGCGTTCGGCTATAGTAACAAGGTATTTAAACAATCCAAAATTTGAAGAGAAATTTATGAAACTATTGAATGTAGGTTTGGTTGGTGAAGAAATTCCCTGTGTTTTAGACACGAACAATGACATTCGTTCTTTGGAAGGTGTTTGTAAGGCAATTTCATCAGATTTTCTAGCGAATAATGGCTTAGAGGGTTTAAAAGCCATAGACATTAAAACGCTGCCTGTTATTAAAAAGCCCATCCGAATAGGAGCGCCTTTGCTGAAACCGGGAAAAATAATTGCAGTCGGCTTAAACTATGATGAACATATTAAAGAGACAGGGTCTAAGCAACAAGAAGAACCCGTTTTATTTACCAAGGCAGTGAGTGCAATCAGCGGTCCTTTTGACCCTATCGAACGACCCAAAGGGGCCACTCAAGTGGATTGGGAAGTCGAATTAGTTGTGATTATTGGTAAGCCAGCTAACTACATTAAAGAAGAGGAGGCCGAGGACTATATTGCTGGGTTTTGCACAGGTATAGACGTGTCTGAGCGGTATTTTCAAAAAAGTCGTAGTGGTCAGTGGTTGAAAGGGAAGAGTGCTGATACGTTCGCACCCATTGGGCCGTATTTTGTTACATTAGATGAATTTAAACAGTACCAGTCATGTAAAGTCAGTTTGGATGTCAATGGTCAGCGTATGCAATCAAGCAATACAGATACCATGATACACCCGGTAAAAAAACTGGTGAGCTATATTAATGAATTTATGAGCCTTCAACCTGGCGACTTAATTTTTACAGGAACACCTGAAGGCGTTGGTCTTGGTCAAACACCGCCTCAATTTTTGAACGCAGGCGATACCGTTATTGCTAACGTTGAAGGTTTAGGTGCTCAAGAACATAGAGTTATTGATTACACACCTCATTAAATTATTTTGCCTTAAATAACAGTTAAAGTTGACTCGGTTAATGAGTTAAAGCGACAATAAAAACATCGGGGAGTTCATTATTACATGGGCAATAAAACCAAATTTCATAAACAAAATATGAAATAAGGCTGTTTTAGCAGACCATGATGAAGTTAGTTATTTCGTGCGTTTTTGTCGAATATCTTTATAAAATTAAACGTTGAAATAGCAATATAAAAAAGGATTTAATGATGACACCGGATGCAATTTCCCAATTTTTTTCTCCAAAAACTATCGTGATAGTTGGTGCTAGCCAACGTGAAAATTCGCTCGGTCAGATTATTTTAAAAAATTTGCTGGCTGGAGGAGTTGAGGCGAAAAACCTTAGTGTGGTCAACCCTAAGTACGATAAAGTTTTTGACACGCCCTGTTTTGCAAAGGTTGAAGATTTACCAAATATTCCCGATTTAGCGATTATTGTTTCACCTGCACAGACCATACCCCAGCTGATTGATGAATTGGGAGTTAAGGGGGTTAAAAGTACCGTGGTTATAAGTGCTGGTTTTTCTGAAAGTAAAGATAATAAAGGCAGACGATTACAAACTGAACTTTTAGCCAAAGCCATTAAACATAACATGCGGGTTATTGGTCCGAATTGCCTGGGTATTCTTTCGCCTGTTAACCGCCTAAATGCCAGTTTTAGTCACTTGATGCCTAAAAAAGGAAAGATAGGTGTTATTTCACAATCCGGTGCCATGCTCACTTCAATTGTCGATTGGGCCTGTGGGCGTGGAATTGGGTTTTCACATCTGGTCTCAATGGGTGATATGGCGGATATTAGCTTTCCTGAAATGCTGGATTTTATGTCGGCTGATAAGGCAACGGATGCCATTTTAATTTATATGGAATCGGTACATAACGCGAGAAGTTTTATTTCTGCAGCACGCGCAGCCGCTCGTACAAAACCAGTCGTTGTACTTAAGGTTGGCCGGTCGGATGAAGGCAGAAAAGCAGCCGCTTCCCATACAGGCGCATTAGCCGGGTCGGATGATGTGTATGAAGCGGCCTTTAATCGGTGTGGCCTGCTGAGAGTTAATGGAATGCGGGAGTTATTTTATGCGGCCGCATCATTGACAGCCATGAAACCTGTCAAGTCAGATCGTTTGGCTATTTTAACCAATGGCGGCGGCATGGGTGTATTGGCCACCGATACATTAATTTCCGAAGGGGGCAAGCTTGCTAAATTGTCGGCTGAAACCTTACGTAAATTAAATCAAAAGTTGCCGGTTAACTGGTCACATGGCAATCCGATAGATATTGTTGGCGATGCTGGGCCCGAACGTTATTCTGACGCACTGCAAATCATTCAAGAAGATGAAGAAGTAGACGCGGTTCTAGTCCTAAATTGTCCAACGGCTGTTGCGTCAAGCACACAGGCCGCTGAGGCTGTTTTAAATATTGCTCAAAATAATGATCATTGTTTGCTGGTTAGCTGGGTCGGTAGTGCAACAGCAGAAAAAAGCAGAAAGCTGTTTGCCGAACAAAATATTCCGAGTTACGCGACACCTGAAGCGGCTGTAAATTCTTTCATGCATTTAGTCCGCTACAAACAAAATCAAGATATTTTAATGGAGACGCCACCTGCATTAGCCGCCGATTTAACGTTTGATTCCGATAAAGCATGGGGAGTTATTGCGAAGGTTATATCAGAGGGACGTGAATGGCTGAACGAGCTGGAAGCAAAAGCTGTTTTAGACGCCTATGATATTCCTACCGTCCCAACCTATCTTGCTAAGTCACCTGAGGAAGCATCAGCATTTGCCGAAGACATTGGTTTTCCCGTTGTTGTGAAATTATTTTCGCCCGATATTTTGCACAAATCAGACGTACGAGGTGTCGCATTAAATTTAAGAAGTTCAGAAGCGGTTCAACAGGCTGCGCTGGACATTGAACAGACTGTTCGAGAAATTCGCCCTGATGCACGAATCGAGGGCTTTACAGTACAAAAAATGGTCGATAGCAAAGGCGCTCATGAATTGATTTTGGGGGTGCTCAATGATGAAACATTTGGCCCCGTTTTATTATTTGGCCAAGGTGGGACAGCGGTAGAGATACTGGATGATAAAACTTTAGCGTTACCACCGCTTAATTTAAAGCTGGCAAAAGATATGGTTTCTCGAACGGCGATTTATCGTTTGCTTAAAGGTTATCGCGATCAAGCCGCCATAAACATGGATGCCTTGCTACTTACCCTCATTAAATTATCACAAATGGTGGTTGACCTTGATCACCTCGCCGAGCTCGATATTAACCCGTTATTAGCTGATAAGGATGGCGTTGTTGTTTTAGATGCACGTATTAGAGCGTCGATTAAAAAAACAGCCGGCGCAGAGCAGTTGGCGATTCACCCATACCCAGAAAAGCATGAGGAATTGATTCGTTTAAAGTCAGGGCAAACGTTTCAGATAAGGCCCATTCGCCCTGAAGATGAACCGGCATTAATTGAGAATTTTGAAACAATGACCAAGGAGGAAATTCGTTTTCGTTTTTTCCATATTGTCAAAAAAATGGATCATTTGATGGCGGCGCGTTTCACCCAAATTGATTATGACCGTGAAATGGCACTAATCGTCACTGATACTGAAAATGTTACCAAGAGAAGGCTCTATGCCGTGGTGCGGTTAATAAGAGCCCCTTCTATCAACAGTGCAGAATTTTCCCTGATTGTGAATCATGTGGTGGCCGGTCAGGGTTTAGGCACTTTGTTGATGCGAAGAATTATTTCATATGCAAAAAAGCAGGGGTTGGACGAAATTTATGGGGAAGTGCTAAGTGAAAATAGCGTAATGATTTCTATCTGTAGGCGGGTAGGTTTTTCAGTTTCTGATAAATTAGATGATCCGGGAATAGTTGATGTAAGGTTAAAATTAAAAGGGCAGGCATGATTAATCCAATTCCATTAGGGTGCGGATATGTTGCTCAACACTTCGACCAAGCACACTCAAGGCGTAACCACCTTCCAGCATCGATACAATTCGCCCCTCCGCATATTTTTTTGCAACATGGACTAATTCTTTTGTGACCCATGCATAGTCTGCATCTGTCAGTTGTAGTTGAGCAATGTCATCAGCCCAGTGAGCATCAAAGCCAGCCGAAATAAAAATAATTTGTGGTTGAAAAGCGTTGAGTTCAGGAAGCCATTCCTTTTCGATCATCTTGCGAAATTCTGCACCGGTCGAGCCGGATTTTAACGGACTATTAATAATGTGTTTAGGAATCGTTGGGCGGCCACTAAAAGGGTACAGCGGATGCTCATAAGAAGAGCAGATCATGACTCGAGCATCGTTTTCAAAAATATCTTCGGTTCCATTACCGTGATGTACGTCGAAATCAATAATGGCGACTCGTTCAAATTTGTAGTGTTCAAGTGCATAGGCTGCCGCGACCGCAATATTATTGAATAAACAAAACCCCATTGCTTTACCATGTTCGGCATGATGACCAGGGGGTCGGACAGCACAAAAAGCATTATCAACGTCATTTTTCACCACCAGATCGACGGCCATTAAGCCTGCACCGGCTGCCCTAAGTGCGGCATCGAGAGAATATTCATTCATGAACGTATCGGGATCGACATGATAAAGCGCTCCTCCTTTAGAAGGTGAGTGATTGAACAGATGATTAATATGCCGTTGACTATGCACACGGAGAAGTGACTGCTGTTCCGCCCGAGGCGCCTCATAATGTTCTAGAAAATCCCATAATTGCTGTTTTTGAAGCTGATCTTTAATAACCAGTAACCGTCTGGCTTCTTCTGGATGGCCTTCTATCATTTTATGTTTCAAACAATCAGGATGAGAGATATAGGCTGTATTCACGGTTAGGGCTTTCCGAGAGGTTGTTTAAGTATTTGTAGGAACGATTGATGCTGTTTATTGCTTAAATCAAGGTGGTGATACACACGCACTTTTATAAAATCAGCAATAAACATCCAAATAATAGCATAGGCCCATATCAATGCGATGTACTCCCATGATAAGGCAGGCATAAACCAACCATTGAAGACAATGAAGGTCGCTAAGATTTGTGTACTCATGACCGCAAAAAGAAGCTTTCTTGATGGGTAAGGGGATGAATAAAAGGGCGTTTTGGTGCGAGCAACAAATAATGTGAAATGCCCAGCCACAGACATTTTTAGAAAAATAAACACTTGCAGTTGTGCAGGCGCGATGGCTAACACTTGTTCTGCGAAGACGAGTAGTCCAAAACTTGAAATAACTCCGATAATACCGAGAACTGTCGCGATACATAAAACACGCTCCATCTTCCAACGTACAGGCTTGCTGTCAAGTAATGTGTTGTCATAGGCAATGGTCATGATAGGGAAATCATTAAGTAGCGCAAGTAAAATAATCATGATGGGCGTCAGTGGATAGAATTCATAAATGGTCATCGCCAAGACCATAAACACCATGATTCGAATGGTTTCTGTTATCCGATAAATGGCATATGAGTTCATTCGACCAAAAATGCACCGAGCTTCATCTATAGCCGCGATAATAACCGATAGTCCAGGTTGTGTTAAAACGAGATCTGCAGCAGCTCTTGCCGCATCCGTTGCACCACTCACGGCAATACCCATATCAGCTTGTTTTAAAGCGGGGGCATCATTAACACCATCACCTGTCATGGCGACAATATGGTTGTTGTCTTGAAGGGTGTGGACAATTGTAAATTTATGTTCAGGAAAAACTTCAGCAAGCCCCGCGCTATTTTCTATTTGACTTGCCAGTGTTGTTTCGTTTTTTTCTTTTTCTCCAAACAGCGCTTTGGCTTCACAAATAGCACTGCTCATTCCAAGGTTTTTAGCAGTTTCAACGGCAATAGCAACATTGTCACCGGTGATCATTTTAGTATCAATTCCCCGTTTTTTAGCCTCTTGAATCATGACAGCGGAGTCTTCACGGGGTGGATCAAATAAAGCCAGAAGTCCCAACATTTCCCATTCACCATGGGTATTAGTTTGTGCAACCCCTAATGCACGATAACCTCGTTTAGCAAGCTTTTTAATTTCATTGTTAACTTGCGCTGAAATTTTTTCATTGTTTTTAATTAGGCCAAGAATCACTTGAGGAGCGCCTTTGGAAACAAGAAAACTTTCATTTTCTGAGGTTATTATTTTTGCCTCACTGCGCTTATCTATCGGATTGTAAGGCCGATAATATTGTTGCTGATAAGATAAAAGAGCCGCTTTATCGTTGAGACCCGCCAACACGGCTTGATCGATGGTATCCCGACTATTTTCTTCAGATGCAAGTGCTGACTTGAGGATAAGATCTTGGGCGCTACATGCAGACAGCCGTATCGGTTCCTCAAGAGTAAGTTGATTCAGCGTCAACGTCCCTGTTTTATCTGAGCAAAGGATATCAACGCCAGCAAGTTCTTCAATTGATTCTAAGCGCGTTACAATGGCTTTTAGTTTTGAGAGTTTTAGGGCGCCAATAGCCATAGTGACTGAAAGAACAACGGGCATTGCAACGGGTATTGAGGCAACGATTAAAATAAGAGAGAACTGAAGCAACTCCATCATCGGTACACCCCGATAAAGCTGTACAAAAACGAGTAAGGCAACTAACATGAGACTCATATAAATCAAGTAGTTACCAATTTTTAGAACAGCCTTCTGAAAATGTGAAACTGGGCGGGCCTTTGAGACGAGTCCGGCGGTTTTGCCAAAAAAGGTTTTTTGCCCTGTGTTGCTGACAACCGCGGTCATTTTACCCTGCGTGACTGTTGTTCCGGAATAAACAATCTGCCCTTGATTTCTTGTGACGGGCATTGATTCACCAGTAAGAGCCGATTGGTCAAGGGTTATATAGTTTCCTTTAAACAAAAAACAATCAGCTGGAATAATGTCGCCCTGATTCAATTCAATTAAATCCCCAGGAACTAATAAACGGGCAGCGAGTAGTTGCCATTTGCCATCGCGACAAACTTTACTGTTAAGGGCTAGTTTTTTTTTCAGCGCGTCAACCGCATTACCAGCCTGATAAGATTGCCAAAAGCCAATGGACGCATTAAAAATGAGCAAGGTCAGAATAATAGCAAAATCAGCCCAATGCTGGATGATAGCTGAGAGTAAAGCAGCTGTTTCGATCATCCAAGGAATGGGGCCCCAAAAATGGCTAATGAGTACTTTAAGCAGGTTTTTTTCAGCATTTTCAAGCCGGTTTTCACCATATTGAAGAAGTCTCATCTTCGCATCAGTTGCCGACAGGCCTTGCAATGAGCTGTTGAATCGCTTTAGAACTTGTTCATTATTTAGTGTTTCTGAGGTTTGTGAAGCCAATGTGTTCTCCATCAGAATTTTTAAAGAAAAGTTACATTAACTTAAATTATACTGTTAAAACACATTATCTTAATGACAGTCTGTCATGGACGATTTTTTGAGAATAACCACGTTTTATTCAATACAAATCAAAGTATTATTGACTCAGCATATAAGGAAATTTTATGGAACACAGTCGGCCTAGTACCAGCATAAACACGTTAGATCGTCTTATTCACGCAGCTGAAGGGCGAATAACATCGGGGATCTCTCCAACTTCCCTATTTTTAGCCTATATGGACTGGGCAATTCACTTAGCCAATTCGCCGGGGAAACAGGGTGAATTAATACAAAAAGCATTTAAAAAAAATGAGCGTTTTTGGACGTTTTTATCAAAGAAAACAGGTGCTATTAAATGTATTGAGGACGATGAAAGTTGCATAACGCCCTTGCCGCAAGATAAACGTTTTAGTTCTGAGGCTTGGAAAGACTTGCCGTTTTCGTTGTATGTACAATCATTCTTATTGACTCAGCAGTGGTGGCATAACGCTACAAATGGTGTCCATGGTGTTTCAAAACATCACGAGGAGGTCGTTTCGTTTGTAACTCGGCAATTGCTGGACATCGTTTCTCCATCAAATTTTTTAATGACAAACCCAGAAGTACTGAAGGTGACACAACAAGAGGGGGGGATGAATCTGGTCAGAGGTGCTGAAAATTTTCTAGAAGACTGGGAGAGGAACAGAAGAGGGCAAGGGCCTGTTGGCGTAGAAAAGTTCAAAATTGGAGTCAACCTGGCTGTAACAAGTGGCAAGGTGATATACAGTAATCGCTTGATTGAATTGATTCAATATAGCCCATCAACGCAAACAGTCCATGCAAAACCGATACTTTTTGTACCTGCTTGGATCATGAAATATTACATCCTGGATTTATCAGAAAATAACTCAATGGTCAAATATATGGTCGATCGAGGGTATACAGTTTTCATGATTTCCTGGAAAAACCCGACAGAGAAAGACCGAGACCTAAGTCTTCAAGATTATATGGATTTGGGTGTGTTATCGGCCTTGCATCAGGTGGAAGACATTACATCCAGTCGACATATTCACACAGTCGGCTACTGTTTAGGGGGCACATTATTGATGCTGACGGCTGCTGCTTTAGCCAAGGAAACGCAATCAACAATTGGTTCAATTACCCTTTTGGCTGCTCAAACTGATTTTTCTGAAGCGGGTGAATTAATGTTATTTATTGATCACAGCCAGGTCGCTTACCTTGAAGATATGATGTGGGAGCAAGGGTATTTGGATGCAAAACATATGGGGGGTGCTTTTCAGCTCTTGCGCTCCAATGACCTTATTTGGTCAAAAATACTGAATGAGTATTTAATGGGAAAACGCAGTGAAGTGATAGACTTGATCGCTTGGAATAATGACCCAACAAGAATGCCGTATCAGATGCATACAGAATATCTAGAGAAACTTTTTCTTAACAATGATTTTTCAGAGCATCGATATCAGGTACACGGTAAATATGTCTCAATAGGTGATATTCGGTGCCCCTTATTCGTCGTTGGAGCAGAAAAAGATCATATTGCTCCTTGGAAGTCTGTCTATAAAATAAAAAACCTGGCGCGCACGGATGTTACTTTTTTATTAGCAAGTGGTGGACATAATGCAGGTATTATCAGTGAACCTGGCCATCAAAACCGGCATTACCGTATCTCATTAAAGAAAAAAGGAGATCGTTACATCCACCCGGATAAATGGTTTGATACAGTAGAAAAACAGGCAGGCTCATGGTGGCCAGAATGGGATGGTTGGTTAGCTACTCGAGACACGGCCAAGCAGGTTTCGCCTCCAAAAATGGGCGGAAAGGAGCTTGAGTTTCAAAAAAGATTTTTAGATGCTCCAGGCCGATATGTTCAAGAATAACGGAAGCAAATTATTTTTCTATAAACACCTTCACAATGCTAGGACTGAGGTTTTTTTAAATGTTGAACCGGATTTTGGTTCTAGTTTCAATATTCGTAATAGGGAATGTGCAGATACATTCCTACGTTATTAATTTAACATAATATACATTATACGAAGTAATATATTGGGCAATGTGAGGTAGGCCAAGGCTTACAGCGTGTCCCGGTCAACTTCTATGGAAATATTTTCCGGTCGTATAAAAAGGCTTTGGGTGAGTTTAAGCGTTCGATCTCTTGCTTTAGCCTGGTGTTCTCTTCAGCACGAAAATCAATCGTCATCTTGAGGTATTTATGTGCACGTATTTTACCAGGTGAAATGAAATCATCTTCAGGCGTGACCAGTTCACCAGCAATAAAACGAAAGCCATTCCAATCAGCACCGATATGAGATAAATCATTTTTAATGGCGACTGAGAGCTAATTATTCTTTTCTTTATGTAAACAGCGGGCTCTACGAACAACAAAGGTTTTTATACAAATTCCATTGACAATATCATTAAACTTCAGCAGTATTCCTTATTAGGCGCACTGGCCATTAATTTAAGTGGGACTAACCCTATCAGACCCCTCATGTTAATTAAGAAATCAAAGATAGGTCTATTTTTTCTGTCTTTAACACTGATCGCCGTCTCATCGGCGGTTCTAGGTGACGCACAGCACCTATATTCAGACAGCTCTTTTAAGCCTGCCTCTTCGCTTGTAGAGTTTGAGTTATCAGATGACAACAAGCCTTTTGATAACGTTGATGATTTTTTATCAACGCACGTCTATCACAACAAAAAACACGCTACTCATAGCGACCGTTCACACCCTATTTACGTTTCAGCACATAATATTGCTGGCAAATTTTCTATCCGCGCCCCTCCCTCCTTCATCGGCTAACGTTATACAGACTAGACTTTTCTGGTCAAAAACAACTATTTTTTAAGGGCTGCCTAATAGCTGCGTATTCGCAATAGCCGTCACAAGCTATGCAATACTGTAAGACAACACGCCTCCCTTAAAGTCATTTTCTGCCTTCCCATGGCATATCATTTAAAAACCGGAGAGCACAACGATGAAAGACTTAGCATTTTACGATACTACTCCCTTCGATGAATTAGCTTGGCCAGAGCTAAACAAACAAATTAGTTTGAAGTCACCAGCGCTCGAAATCTTCACCGATTTTGAAAAAACCCAACCGATGGTTATAAACTCCTCAATGTCTGCCATAGATGCTGAAAAACTCATGCAAACAGAACATGTTCGCTTAAAGTTTGTTGTTAATAGTAACAATCATTTATTAGGTGTCGTTAGCCTAGAGGACTTAAATAGCCGGGAAATACTTAAGCGTGTATCTAAAGGTGAAAACAGAGAAGAACTGTCTGTTACTGACTTTATGAGACCGAGAAATAAATTAAAGTCTTTTGATTATTCGGATCTGGCACACGCCTCTATCAAAGATGTTATTGGTAGCCTTAAAAACAGCGGTTACCGACACTGCCTGGTTGTGGACCATAAGCATCACAAAATTCGAGGAATCATTTCAGCCAGCGACATTGCTAGATCACTTCAATTACAGATAAACATTAAAAGTGACTCCAGTTTTGTTGGGATTTTTAAGGCCATTCAACATTAAATTAAACCTTATAACGGTGAGGCTGGGTTCCCACGATCAATCGTGGGAACCTTTACCTTAATAGAACAGATATCTACGTTCATTTCGTTTCATACTCGATAATTTTTTTAGCATTTTTAACACAGTGCTAATAATAAGGAGCACTTTAGATGAAAATACTTATGATACTAGCCGCTTTACTGCTGCTAATAACCCCCTGCCTTGCATGGTCCTCCTCAGCTACTTACCAACCGATAGACCTTACATCCACTATAGTTGGATATTTATCATTATTAGTTTTTGCTCTCGCCTACACACTAGTGATCTTTGAAGAGCAACTTCACTTACGTAAATCCAAACCGGTCTTATTGGCTGCTGGGCTCATCTGGATCATGATCGCAATCGCATACAAGACCCATGGGTATGATCATGCTGCAGAAATCGCCTTACGCCATAACTTTCTTGAATATGCCGAATTATTCTTCTTTTTATTGGTAGCAATGACCTATATAAACGCGATGATAGAGCGCAAAGTATTTGATGCGCTCCGTGGCTGGTTAATTGATAAAGGCTTCAGTTATAAAAACCTATTCTGGTTAACCGGTACCCTAGCCTTCTTTATATCACCGGTGGCAGACAATCTAACAACGGCACTTATCATGTGTACTGTTGTGCTTACCGTTGGCAAAAACGCTCCTAAATTTGTGTCTATTTCCTGCATCAGCATCGTTGTTGGTGCAAACGCAGGTGGTGCGTTCAGCCCGTTCGGCGACATCACCACGTTAATGGTGTGGCAAAAAGGCTTACTTCAATTTACTGAATTCTTTAATCTTTTTATACCATCACTGGTAAATTATTTAGTACCCGCAGCCATTATGAGTGCTTTCATCCCTGCTGGAATGCCTAACTCTGTCGATGATAATGAAACATTGCTTATTAAACGAGGCGGTCTAACTATTGTTATGCTTTTTGCATTAACCATTTTGACCGCTGTCTGCTTTCATAACTTCCTGCACCTACCTCCTGCCATTGGCATGATGACCGGTTTAGCCTACCTCAAATTTTTTAGTTATTACCTTAAAATTAGCGAGCATTCACGAAACTCACCAGGTTTTGAAGAAAGGTTTCAAGAAGGCAGTAAAGATAACGCACAGACTGATTTTCGTGAATTTGATGTTTTCGACAAGGTTGCAGGCGCTGAATGGGACACCCTATTCTTCTTCTATGGTGTGATCATGGCGGTAGGAGGGTTAGGCTTTCTTGGCTACCTAGGTCTGGCTTCCGAATTCATCTATGGCGACCTAGGACCAACTACCGCAAATGTATTACTGGGCCTTATGTCTGCCATTGTCGACAACATTCCAGTGATGTTTGCCGTTTTAACCATGTCGCCCGATATGTCTCAAGGTCAATGGTTACTGGTTACATTAACCGCTGGAGTTGGAGGAAGCTTATTATCAATTGGCTCTGCTGCAGGTGTTGCCCTAATGGGGCAAGCACGTGGTATCTATACATTTGCTTCACACCTTAAATGGGCACCTGTTATCGCTCTCGGTTACGCTGCCAGTATTTATGTGCATATGTGGATCAACGCGGGGCTTTTTTAAATAACATGTTCTATAAAATAGCTAAAGCTTAATATAAAACATTCGATTAATTAATCCCATGGAGTCACCGCTTAGGCCCAATTTATTAATTTTTTTGCGCACTTTAATAAATAATATTAAGATTTTTATACAGTTAGAATAAAATTAAAATGCGTATTAAATACCTCGACTGTCAGGTTCATGTTGTATATAAGAAAAAACTGATAAAAGTCCTTGGTATATAAAATGTTATCAATATACAATTCTCGCTCTCATATTTATTTTAAAAATAACAAATAGGTGGACATAATTATGGCTAGAAGACAAGACAGGTTAACAGTAGAAGATGTGAATGGTGCTTGGGCAATCATTCCTACACCAGCGATAGAAACTGGTGATCAATGGCAAACAGAAGACAGCGTTGATTATGACGAAATCGCTAGAGCTGTTGACGGCCTTATTGAATCTGGTGTTGACGCCATCATGAGTCAAGGAACTTTTGGAGAAGGCGCTACCCTTACTTGGGAAGAAAAGAAAAAAATGATGGAAGTCATGGTTGAAACTTCAGCCGGACGAGTACCTATCTTTGTTGGTGTTACAACAATGAATACTCGCGAGACTATTCGTCAATTACGTCATGCACGAGATATTGGTGCTGACGGAACAATGTTAGGCTTACCAATGTGGCAGCAAATTGATGTACCTGCAGCTGTTCGTTTCTATCAAGATGTTGCTGAAGCTGTGCCTGAAATGGCAATCGCTATTTACGCTAACCCAGAAGCATTTAAATTTGATTTCCCAGCTCCATTTTGGGCTCAAGTTGCTAACATTCCACAAGTCATCACTTGCAAGTACATAAATATTGGTCAACTACACTTGCACACGATGGTTTCAAAAAAGCAAATTAGATTTTTGCCACTAGAAATCGATCACGCAGATGCTGCTAAAATGGATCCAGAATTCAACACTGCTTTTTGGTCACCACTTGCTTGTACAGGCCCTGAGCTAACCATTCATTGGCGTGACAGTGTTAGAGAAGCGGCTAAAACAGGTGACTGGAGTAGACCAGACGAGCTTTACCCACAAATGGCATTAGCACTGTCTAGCTTATTCCCTCCTGGAGGCTTTGCTGAATTTTCTAAATATAACATTCAGTTAGAAAAAGCGCGTATTAATGCAGCTGGTTGGATGAAAGCAGGTCCATGCCGCCCTCCTTACATGACAGCACCAGAGCACTATTTAGAAGGCGCTGCTAAATCTGGTACAGGTTGGGCTGAGTTAAATAAAAAATTACTTGAAGGCACGCTTTAAGTAAAATATTGATCTCGTCATTAATGTCTAAAGCAGGTCAATAAGTACTTTTCCTGCTTTGACATTAATGGCCGATTTCATAACCGCATCTCGTTCAGACCACTCTTCTTGTGCAAATCGATGAATATATGCGGGTAACACTTCTGAAAGAGCTTGCGTAGCCGTTCTAGGTACAGCTCCTGGCATATTAGCCACACAAAAGTGAGTAACTCCCTCCTCTACAAAAGTCGGTTCGTTATACGTTGTCGGACGAGTTGTTTCAACACATCCCCCTTGATCCACTGAAATATCCACAATGACAGAACCTTCCATCATTAATTTTAAATGGGAACGGTTAATAAAATGCGGCGCTTTCTTCCCGGGAACATGCAAAGCAGCCACTAACAAGTTTGTGGTAGCCATTAACGACAAACATTCCTCTTGATTATTTATAGGGTTAATTAAAGGATCCAGTTGAGTGACTGATGCAAGTGCCTCAAGTGACTTATCATAAACAGACACTTTCGCGCCTATATTTCTTGCTAATAAGGCTGCTTGCCTTCCAGCAGAACCAGCCCCAAGTACCAATACTTGCCCTTTTTCGACACCATCGTCTTGCAAACCGCCTAACAATAAACCAGAACCACCGCGGTATTGATGTAATAAAGTAGCACCTATCTGAACAGATAGTTTTCCGGCTATTTCACTCATGGGTTTAAGGATTGGCAGCTGTTTATTATCTCGCACCGATTCAAAACCAACAGCCGTCAGGCCTATTTTTGATAATTTACTCGCTAGTTCTTCGTTCGCAGCAAGGTGAAGAAAACAAAAAAGAAGGTGATTAGGTGTTAAATATTGAAGGTCCCCCTCTTGCGGCTCTTTTACCTTTACAATTAAATCGCCTGCCTTATAAAGTGCTTGCGCTGTAGGGCAAACAATCACACCAACTTGCCTATATTGGTCATCATCAAAGCCGCTTAAAACACCAGCCTGATGTTCAATATAAAGGCGGTGCCCCTTCGCAATGAGTTCCTGACAAGCCATTGGCGTTAATGCAACACGCCCTTCAGCTGTTTTAATCTCTTTTGGAATACCAATATTCATCAGCATAATACTTTACCTAGTTAGATCTTATCGCCATACTACAGCGCTTTAAAATTAAATTAAATTAAATGAGCCAGCGCTCATTTTCAAACATACCCCCTTGGGTATAAGCATAGTTTAAACACAGTTATTTAGGAGCCACTTATGAGCGACAACTCACATCATCGATTAATTATTTTAGGGTCCGGCCCTGCAGGTTACACAGCTGCTGTATATGCTGCTAGAGCCAACCTAAACCCCTTATTAATCACCGGTATTGAACAAGGCGGCCAACTGATGACAACTACTGAAGTTGATAATTGGCCTGGTGATGTAGAAGGCTTGCAAGGCCCAGCTTTGATGGAAAGAATGAAGCAACACGCTGAACGCTTCGATACAAAAATTCAGTTTGACCATATCCATACTACCGAATTACAACAACGCCCATTCACTTTAAAGGGCGATGCAGGCACATACACTTGCGATGCCTTAATAATCGCCACCGGAGCTTCTGCAAAATATTTAGGCTTACCGTCTGAAGAAGCATTTAAAGGAAAAGGTGTTTCAGCATGTGCCACCTGTGATGGTTTTTTCTATAAGAACCAACGTGTTGCTGTTATCGGCGGCGGCAATACTGCCGTTGAAGAGGCACTTTACTTATCTAACATTGCAGAACACGTTACAGTTATTCATCGACGTGACTCATTTCGTTCGGAAAAAATCTTATCCGATAAATTAATGAAAAAAGTGGCCGATGGTAATATCTCAGTCGAATGGTTTAACCAATTGGATGAAGTACTCGGCGACGATATGGGTGTCACGGGTATTCGCATTAAAAACACTCAAGATAATAGTACGAAAGAGATTGACCTTGAAGGTGTTTTTATTGCCATCGGTCATTCACCTAACACTCAGATTTTTGACGGCCAATTAGATATGTCTCATGGGTACTTACATACTGAACGTGGCAGCTCAGGCAATGCAACACAAACCAGTATTCCAGGTATTTTTGCCGCTGGGGATGTCGCTGACTCTATATACAGGCAAGCCATTACATCGGCAGGCTCTGGTTGTATGGCTGCGCTTGACGCCGAGCGTTTTCTTGATGCTTTAGAGGATGCATAAAGATCTGTAATCTATCATGCTCCACTGGTTAGATATAGAAAATGATGCTGAACCATTTCCTTCTCTAGATTACGCATTGGAGGAGCCAAATGGCTTACTAGCAGCTGGGGGAACTTTAAACCCCCAGCGCTTACTAAATGCCTACCGTTGCGGTATCTTTCCTTGGTTTGAAGAAGATCAGCCTATTCTTTGGTGGTCACCTGACCCTCGGTTAGTTTTAAAACCGGATGATCTACATATTTCTCGCAGCCTGAAAAAATGTATCAATAAAAATTTATATAGCTGCACCGTTGACAAGGCATTTAATGAGGTCATCGTGGCCTGCTCTACGAGTCGAAAGGAGCAACAAGGCACTTGGATTACCGATTCAATGATTGATGCTTATCAAACTCTGTTTACTTTAGGTCACGCTCATTCAGTTGAAGTTTGGGCGGACGAAAAACTAGTTGGTGGTCTTTATGGTGTCAGCATTGGGCAGGTTTTTTTTGGCGAATCAATGTTCAGCCGGTTAGATAACGCATCCAAAGTGGGGTTTGCTTTTTTATGCAAACAGTTAAGTCAATGGGAGTTTCAGCTGATAGATTGCCAAGTCCACTCTGACCATCTAGAGCGATTGGGCGCATCAACCATACCGAGAAAAGAATTTGCTGAACAACTTGCAGTATATTGTCTAAAAAAACCGTCGACAAACGCGTGGTTACTTTCATGAGCTCACCCTCCCCAGCTGGCAGACAGTTACAACTCTATATATCAACACCACAAGCGTGTGATTACTTAACGGATCGACAATCACAAAATATTTTTATTTCGCCTGATGTCACAGTAACACCTAGCATTTACGAATACCTTATTAGCATCGGTTTTAGGCGAAGCGGACAACATACATATCGCCCACACTGCCCTAGTTGTCGTGCCTGCATTTCTTCGAGAGTGGATGTACAAACATTTAACGCATCAAAAAGCCAACGAAGAGTGTTAACAAAAAATAAAGACCTAAGCGTTAGCTCTGTGCAATCTATTTTCTCAACAGAACACTACGAGCTATACTGCCGATACCAAGCTTTTAAACACCCTGGTGGCTCTATGGAAAGTTTCGGTGAAAATGAATACGAAGAGTTTTTATGTCAATCATTTGGTAACAGTTTGATGTTTGAAACCCGTTTGGGTGAAAAACTATTAGCTGTTTCAGTAACAGATATTTTTGCTGATGCCCTCTCTGCAGTTTATACTTTCTTCGACCCAGAATACTCAGCTAGAAGTCTGGGGACCTTTTCAATTTTGCAGCAGATCAAGGCCACTCAAAACCGCGGGAAAAGGCATTTATACCTTGGGTATTACATAAAAAATTCAGTAAAAATGGCTTATAAAACTAATTTCATGCCCCTTGAGATGTTAATTGAAGGAAAATGGCGTCGTTACACTAAAGATGATGAGCTACCCGATCAAAGCGCATCTTTGGACTCCCCAATAACTTTTTAAACCAATTCGTACTTAACACCGCTCAAATAGTGTAAAATCGCGCCGCATTAGCTTGTTAATCAAGTGTTTAGTTTATTATTTTTTAAAGGAAATCATGGCAAAAGAAGATCAAATTGAAATGGAAGGCGTAGTAAAAGATACGCTACCAAATACAATGTTTCGTGTTGAGTTGGAAAATGGTCACATTATCACAGCACATATTTCAGGAAAAATGCGCAAGCATTACATACGTATCTTGACTGGCGATCGCGTTAAAGTTGAGATGACTCCCTATGATTTAACTAAAGGTCGTATCACTTACCGAGTGAAATAAAGGCGAGGTTTAAGAATCATTAGAACAAAGCTTTAAAACCCTGATGAAATAAAATTTTCTCGCCCTTTCCGATTTATCAACGCGCCGATTTTTCGACACCCCATCTTTCTTGATGCGACCCATATTCACCTGGACTAAAGAATAATATAGTCCATAGATAAGCTAGAAATTCGGTAACTGTTGTTTTGGCTCCTTGGCTTGTTTTCCACCATGTTTTTAAGCTAAAGTTAACAGGCTCAGCTGCATAAACACCTATATTTATTTTTGAACGAAAAGCTAAATTGTATAAAAATAAAGTTCGACGCGCGTGTACTGCGCTTGTAAAAACGTCAATCACGCTATTTTGCTTCTCTTCTTTATAAAACCATTCACGTAACTTTACAGCACTAAGGTAGGTTCTATCCTGAGCTGAATGAGGCGTTGAAATAATAATAATTTTTTTCTCATCTACCCCATTAGAACGGAAGAATTTTGCTGACTGCTCGGCATACGTAAGGGCTTCTATATTCTGGTTTAGAATATCTGGCCCTCCAATGGTTATCAGATAGGTATACCGGTTATCAGGATGACGAAAGATGTCTAGAGCTTGCTTCAAATTATTTTTATTTAACCACCCATCAACGACAAGGTAATTGCCATGCTTTGGTTCTGAAACTGCTAAATAACTCGACATGTTCTTTAATCCAATCCAGAGTAAAGATACAGCGATTATGGTGATAAGAAGAGCGACCCACCATTTTGGAAGCCAAACAGTATGATGACTAAGAAATAAAGACGTATTTCTCCTTACAACCATTTAAGACCGATTATTCTGTATTTACGAGTAAATCATTTGCGTTTTGAAAGGTCACCACATCGCCCTGTTTATTAGCCAAATTTTTAGCAATTTCAAGGTATTTATCAGCTTTTACTTTATTATTTTGCTTAGCGTATAAGGCACCTAAATGGTAGTTAAAAACCGCTACATTTGGGGATAATGACACCACTCGTTCAAGGATTAATTCAGCTTCATCAAACTTCCCAAGTTGCACGTTTACCCATGCATAAGTGTCCAGGTAGTACGGCTCAGTTGCAGATTTAAAACGTTCTGTTAATCTTAATGCTTTTTCTAGATTTTCATCTGAGCGAAAATGATCTGTTAATAAGCTAGCTAAATTGTTAATCACGGGTTCAACATTCTCATCTTGTTCTAGAATTTTTTCATATAAATCCTTGGCTTCATCAAATTTTTTATTTTGCTCATAAAGTGAAGCTAACTGCATTTCTAGACTGATGTTATTTGGTAACTCACGAAGCCCCTCGTGAAAGGTAGCCATCGCTCGATCAACTTTATTTTGGCTTAAATAAACCGATGCCATAGCGCTATAACCTTCTAACCATTTAGAATCGACCTCTAACCCCTTTTTTATAACAGCGATTGCTTTATCGGCTAAATTATCTCGAAGGTAAATATTTGATTGGATAACATAACTAGTAAACTGACGTGGATTATTCACAGTAAAGTCTTTTAAGAATGATAAAAGTTCCTTTTCCTGATTAAGCTTCATTGAACAAAAGGCTAATCCATTTAGAGAACGGGATACTTCTTGTTTAGCGTTAAGCAACTTTTTATATTCAGCTATTGCATCGGCGTAACGTTCTTGAGCTTGAAGAATGCGCGCAGAAATAAAGGTTGCAACATGAGCGTGTTGATTCGTTTTATTTAAAGTATCGACAATGCTTTGTGTTCCAGATAAATCATTTTTTAACAATCTAACTTGCGCTAATGTTTGTAAAATTTCTGGGTTTTTTGGTGTCATTTTTAACGCATTTAATAAGACAGTTTCCGACCTGTTTAAATCATTACTGTTCATGAGCCTTTCAGCTACTGATAAGGCCGCTATTGTATTTCCCGGATTAATTTTCAGTGCTCGACGAAAATTATCTTCTGCTAACTCATTTGCATCGGTATTCGAATAAGCCTGTGCTAAAAGCACTAAGGCCTGTTCTTCTTCAGGATTATTTCGTAATACGCTTCGAAGGCGAGTAATCGCTGAATCAACTTCATTATTGGAAATTTCAATGGCTGCTTTCATTATCAAAGCAGGCTCATTTTCAGGGTCTTCCTTCAAAACGCTCTGCAACTTTAAATCAGCAGCTTTTTCATCTTCGTTTTGGAGATCAAAACTGGCCAACATAGTATTTGCTCTATTTCTATCTGACGAGTTCTCAGTTGATGCGACAATTTCGTTTAACTCAACTACAGCATCATCTATCTTATTCATTGATGCTAATAATTTAACTTTGTTGAAACGTAAATCCGTGTTTTTTGGGTTCTTGTTGATATAAGAATTCAATAAAGCAACCGCTTCAGTTGGCTCTTTGGATTCCATCAAAGTAATTAGTAATAATTTAGCTTCAGAATCATCGGGGTGGTCGTTTACAAAACTTTCTAGAACTTTTTTTGCTTTAAAATAATCACCTTGCTGGTTATATAATTTAACAAGCGATTTAACAATCCAAAATTCTGATGGGCGCTTTTTTCTCAAGCCCTCATAAATTTTTTCCATTTTTTTATAATCTTTATGTTCTTCATGTATTGCGAGCAAAAGAACAGTGAGCGATAGATCATCTGGTTTTGTTTTTAATGTTGACGATAAAAGTTCTTCAGCCTCCTTAGGTTTATTTTGACTACTAAGCAAACTGGCTTTTAAAGAAATGGCCTCTATGTTTGATGGATCCAAACTCAAGGCTCTCTCAATATCAATGATGGCGGCGTCAACGTTTTCTTGTTGTAATAGGGCAGCAGATTTTAAAACCCAAGCTATCGCATTTTCTGGATCTTTTTGTATAACTTTAGCAGCTTGCTCTAGAGCAAGTGTTGTATCCCCCGATAGTAAATACATTTTGCCGAGCTTCAGAATCGCATCGAAGTGCTCGGCATCCAATTTTTCAACCGTTAGAAGATTGGCGAACATGGCCTTCCAATTTTTGTCTTTTTCATCTAATAACGCTAATTGATAGTAAGATTCAGCTACTTTAGGATCAACCTGAATAGCGTTTTTAAATTCAACTCTGGCTTTTTCTGGACTACCCTCCAACAAAAGCTGTTTACCACTCTCAATGAAGTCTGCAGCGCTGTCGGCAGACGTTCCGCAAGCCGTAAGACTAAATAAGGCTAGGGCTATGACTGTTAGATACCTTATATTTTTCATTATTACCTCTAATTAACTATAAAATTATTAAGATGAGATTCTGACTCATTCATAAAAGATATAATTCGTGAATCTGCTGAACTTATATCTTCATTGGTGGAAATTCCGGTTGAATACCTGACTAAAGCTCCATCGGTACGATTTTTGAAAATTGAATCTAAAAACAAATACCATTTGTTAGTGTACTCATTAGCAATAACACGGCCATGCCCTTGAAACCAATAATAAACGAGTTGTCGATGCTCGCCTTTTTTAATCAGCACCCTATTAACAGGGTGACCTGCTGCATTTGTTCGCTCAAATTTTGCTATTTCCCATCCACCCCCTGGTATGCAAACTCTGGGTGAATGAGGTGAAACACCTTTTCGTTGAGACTGATAATAAGCTACATAAAAATTAACAGTTTCGTTCTGATGGTTAGAGTAATTCGCCAGTAGATAATCAGTCATCCCTAATTTTTTTATGACGTCCTTATCAATTTTTTCATGTTTCCCCGTCCATTCGTTTATTTGGAGTGGAAAATTAACAAACGGGGGATGCTCTGGATAAAATTCTGAGCGTTGATCTAAAAGTTGAGAAGCAATGCCCGATGCAAACAGAATAGCTATAACTAATAATAGTGGGATATTGGCCAAACCAGCGGCAAGTTTATTTTTATCTTCAGAGGTAACTACGATGGGATCAATCGCAAAAACAGCAGCCAAACTTTGTTTTCTATTCGTCAGTTTTTCAAGTAACCAAATTAAAATAAACAACAGTACCGCACAAGCCATGAAGATAATCCAACCTTCAAAATCATGTAAAAATCCCTCGGCTGCGGAAATGCCCCAGTTATCAACCAAAACACCCATCACGCCAATTCGAAAACTGTTCATTAGAATAGTAATGGGTATTGTCGCCAGAAAAACGACGAGCCTTTTCCAAAAAGTGACTCTATAAAAATACGCGGTTATGAAGCCTAAACTCATTAATGGGAATAAATACCTTAAGCCGCTACATGCTTCAACAACTTGTAATTTATAGACTCCAAGATCAATAACATTACCTTCGAGAAATACGGGGATTTGGCAAAAACGTATAAAGCTTACACCTAAGGCAGAAGAAATTAACTGCAATTTTGCCGTTAGCAAAACCTCAATAACGTAGGGCAGTGGAATGGCGAAGAGCAGCAGCAAAATGGGCACGAATGTATATCGAGTGCCTTTGCCAAATATCACTAACGACAACCCAATAAGCACCAAAACAAAGGCATACTGGATTAATAAATACAACGCACTGACTTCACCAATTAAAAAGACCATTGATGCAATCAATACCAACCACACACCGAGCCACAAGGGCTGGCCAGCAGACGATAGAATGACTCCCCTTTTCTCCCAAAGAATATACAAGGTCACCATTGGAATTAAAAATCCATGGCTATATTCCTCTTGATTCCCCCAGCGAGAAAACGCTTCTGCAAGACCATTCCAATATGCCCAAACGGCTATTGACAGAGATACGATGATTAAACCGACATACTTTGTCATTTTTTAATTCCCTTTATTCTTGCTTGCGCTCAGCTTATGAAAGTAAAGCGCTGCACTACATTATTAAATTTAAATATTCGCTTAATTCGTTTGGGCATATGGTCTAATTTAAGAGAACCGCCCTGCTTAGAGAAGATATTTTGAAACAATAATAATGTCGCAATAAACGCGCTATCAATGTATTTTGTTTCGGCGAAATCAAATATCAGATCCCCCTCACAATTCTCAAGTATAGACGCTAAACATTCTTTCATATGATCGAGTTGTTCATGATGAAAATGACCACTAAAGTGAACCACATGAGTTTGGTCATTTTCCAGAGAGACTTTATTTAGAATCTCCGAACTAAAACCTAAATTCAATACACGATCATATATCGCCAGTGGGAAAACTTTTGTAAGCAGCAAACGAGTGAAGCCCATGCCGTCAAAGAAATAACGTTTCCACAGGGCAGGTTCTTGTTTAATTCGCCATAACCATTCAAGGCCTTTACGCTGCCATGAAATAGGAGCCCTTTTGACCATGCCGGCAACAAAATTTATCACGGCACCTAAGTGACTTATCACAGGTGCGTTTAATTGAGCACGATTTTTTTGAATCCACTGTTGCCCTTTCTTTGCACCCAGCGCTACAACAATAAAATCTGGCTTAGCGTTATTAATTATTTTTAAAATTTTATTTGTGGACATTTCATCAACAGAGACAAAACCAGGGTCAAAGAAACCACAGCTCGACAGACCTTGACTGGTTTTATTTAATTGAAGGTGAGCTTGTTCAGCAACTCCCTCTTTCCCACCAAAAAAAAAACACATTAATTTTCTTTTCTCGTGGCCGCGCAGACAACTGCTCAAACACAGTAGAACCTGCTACTCGATTTGTAATTGGTAAACCGAGAAGTTTAGCAACCAAAATTAATGGCATACCATCAACTACATTCAGATTGCTTTCTACGACAGAATCAAAAAAAGCCTTATCAGTTTGTGCCCCCATAACAAAATTGAGGTTAGGCGTCGATAAAAAACAAGGCCTAGATAAATCGACCGCCTTGTTTATCTCGTCAAGAGTCACCTCAAGGTCGACCGCATCAAACGGCAGCCCAAGAATGCAGTACAATTTCTTATTTAAGAAGTAATTATTATTTTCCATTTAAAATGATTGCTACAGCGAAAATATATAAACAAAAGTTCCTTTTTCGAGGATAAGCATAGTCCAAATACACCATTTTAAGTATATAAAAGACCATCAACCTAAAAATATTTGATATTTCAAGGTATGAAGAAGTAGTGTTATGAAGTTCACCGATAAATTAAAAAAATAAGGTTTTAAGTTTTTTAGTGTTATCAATCAGTGAAAAGTCTTTTTTTACCTTGATAGCGGCGTTGTATATAAGCCTACTCCGCAGTTCATCATCCTCGATTAGGGATGCAATGGCGCCAACTAATGCAGTTAAATTGTTTTGTTCGATTAACAACCCTGTTTTTTTATCCGTAACCAATTCAGGAATACCCGATAAGTTACTTGTAATAACAGGGACTCCAGCTAACATCGCTTCCATCAAGACCACTGGAATTCCATCGATGTCGCCCTTTTCATCCTCTCGGCAGGGTAAAACAAATAAATCCAGTGACTTTAAAAAGTCAGTTACTTTAGAATGCGCGATCGCACCTAAAAAATGCACATCTGACTCAGTTAAACCGATTTCTTTGCACAAATTAATAAGTCTTTTGTTCATTGGACCGTTGCCAGCAATGTAGAGTTCTACTGGGCTGTTTTTTTTCTTTAATTGCGCAACGGCCTTAATTAAGAGATCAATACCTTTCTTTTCTACCAGACGTGCTAAAACACCAATCTTAACGACAGTATTTGTAGTGGCTTCTTCTTGTTGAGAAAACTTCGCTGGATCAACCCCGCACCTTATGATTTTAACGTGTTCCGTATCAACTCCAATACTTTGCATATACTTTTTATTAAATTCGGAAATAGTGGCAAAGAAATGAGCTCTTTTAACCTTTTGCTTCAACAGCCAGCAACGTTCAAAAATATCATTTGCATGTGCTGTGATACTAAACGGAATACCAGAGATTGATGAAGCATACATCGCAATATCTGCTGGAATGTGAGCAAAATGAACGTGTAAATGAGGGCAATTTTTTTCTAATAATAACGCGGCTAATCTTGCTGAATATAAAAAACGATAACCCAGTCCCAGTGCAGTTCTTGTAAAAAGTCCAACACACCACATATCCTTACAGAGTAACCATAGCGTTTTGAGATACCTAAGGGGACTTTTAGCCAACAACAAAAGATGACTTTTCAGAACTCGGACCACAGGCTCTGCATACAAAACCATGGTTCTTTCTGTTAAATCAAAAACGCAATCTTCTTCTACTCTTGCTTGAGGTTGATTAACCGAGAAAGGAATCACCTCAGTGCCCAATTTCTCAAGTTGTAATATTTCGTTATATACAAATGTAGCTGACAATGCGGGCAGCTCAGGTGCTAAATAAGCAACTCTCATGGGTGTTTATCGGTCCAGACACCTAATTGCTTATCGTTAATGTCTTCAGTAGCCCTTTTTTTTCCTTTTAATAAACTGGCCCATTGGTATTTTCTAATAAAAGAGATCAGCTCATCATCTTCATATCGAGGCGCACGAGTTAACCCACTTTTCACATAGCCCCAAATCATCGCTAAGCCACCGATAATAACGGGTGGTCGTGTTGTCCTGTATAGACCCGAGGCCAACATATAAATGATTCCTGTGCCCATAAAATATTGCCCCGCTCCATGTCGAATTCTTCCAGTTATAATATTATTCTGACTTGAGCCCATAGGTCGAAGGTGCGTAAATCGAAGATCAGGTTCATCCCAACTTATTGCTATCCACCCCAATTGCCTGCACCTATGGCCATCTATTCCGTCCCACATCACTTGTCGGATAAAACCGCCTATTTCCTCAAAACACTCACGTCGGTAAAATTTAGAAGCACCAATCGCGTTTTCATCGCCACATCCTTCACTAATAAATTCTCCCGTTATTTTATTAATGTAATAGGGCTTGCCACTGCAGTTCCCTAATCGAGGGTTATCATTCATTTTTGATATAAGCGTTTCAAAGTAGCGAGGCGGTAGAACCAAATCTAAGTCAAGTTTACAGAGAAAATTAAATTGTTTAAGATCAACCGTATCTAACCCTTCATAAAAAGCGTCAATAACTCCAGGCCCTACACTTCTGTGGCCTCTGTTATCACGAGTAACCACACGAATAAAAGAATACTGTTGCACATACTCTAATAAAATCTTAGGCGTATCATCGGTAGACCCATCGTCAACAATCACCCATAGCGTTGGCAATACAGTTTGGTTGACCACACTATCAAGCGTGTTTCGCATAAATTCTGCCTCATTGCGGCATGGGGAAATAACGACATAACTGGCTAACACAAATTATTCCTTATTCTTTACATTAAGTATGTGGTTTAAGTGTTTTTCTATCAGTAATTTTTTTAGCTAAGGCTATCCAGTATTTTTCATAATGAAAAGTAGAAATATGTGCCAAACTAAAAAGGATGATAAATAAAACAGGCCTCTTTAAATATTTTTCAATTACCTCCCCGCTACCCAACCAAGTATGTGCTAATAATGGGTGTATAACATACAAGGCATACGAGATACTGGCTAAGTAAACCAGCACTTTCAAATTTAAGAAACGCGCCAAGTTTGACGTTGAATCATATAACGTAGAGGCCACTAATACCGCCGCAAAGTAAGGCCTGAAATAGTTCATAAATCCGCTATCAGGATGACAAGAAATCACTAATAAAACCATAAAATAATACGGGTTAGCCCACTTAAAGAAACTTACTAATGCTGCACATGTCTTGTTATTATAGGCCATAGCTACAATAACGCCGGCTAGTATTTCGTCTATACGGAAATAAGTATTAATCGCGATATGGACGCCAGTGTTGATTCTATACAGTGTAACCAAAAAGCACAGCCCTATCGCTAGATATAACGATCTCTGCTTAAAGATAAAAAACAACAAGGCAATGCCCGCATAGAATTGCATTTCTACACACAAACTCCAAAAATGTGAAGAACCGGCTACAAAATCCATTGGTGGCCAATTAGCGTAAAAAAAGAAATGAGCGGGCGCCTGGCCTAGGTTTGCACCTAAAATAGGTAACGCAATTAATAAATATAACCAGGCAAGTGGAACTATCCGAAAAAAACGTCTAACAATAAAATCGTATAATTTTGGCCTATGTATGAGAAAGTTTGTTATTAAGAAACCCGATAAAATAAAAAACAGTACCATCCCAATAGGGCCAAAAGTTTGATTTAACTTCCATTCTTTTGGGCCCAATGGTAGTAAATGTGTTGCCAATACGAATAGAATACTTAAACCACGCCAACCATCCAGCACATGAAAATAATTTTCAGTGTTTATATCACGAATCGATAGAAATCGGTGGGTAAGCCTCTTGAGTTTATTAGCAGACATGGATGGCTTCAAAAGAATGTAACGCTTTACAAACGCCCATCCACATCAGAAGAAGAAAATAGATATTTAATATCATATAAAACAAAATTTTCTTTGCCAAAAACCTTTATTCCTTCTATACCAAGTTTTTTAAATTGGTCATGAGAGACTGCAACAATAATTGCATCGTAATGTCCATTGTCTGGTTGCCCGATTAAATTCAAATTATATAAAGCGTGTGCTTCTTGTTTATCGACCCATGGGTCAAAAACATCAACTTTTGCATTATAGGTGTTTGTTAATTCGTATATCATCTCTACAACACGGGTATTGCGAAGATCAGGGCAATTTTCTTTAAACGTTAAACCTAGCATTAATATGCGGGAATCAACAATATTGATTTTTTTGCTTGCCATCAATTTAACTACTTCAGAAACGACAAAATGACCCATATTGTCGTTGATACGACGGCCTGCAGAGATCAGTTGAGGGTGATAGCCTAACGTTTCAGCCTTGTGCACTAAGTAATAAGGGTCGACACCTATACAATGCCCACCGACTAAGCCAGGTCGGAAAGGTAAAAAATTCCATTTAGTGCCCGCCGCTTCAAGGACTTCTTCAGTGTCTATACCCACCCGATTAAAAATTAAGGCCAGTTCATTAACTAAAGCAATATTAATGTCTCGTTGAGTATTTTCAATAACTTTGGCAGCTTCTGCTACTTTAATGCTGCTCGCCTTATGTGTCCCTGCGGTAATGATAGATTGGTATAACTCATCCACCCTTGTTGCAATCGCTGGGGTGGAGCCAGATGTTACTTTTAGTATATTAGTTAAACGACGTGTTTTATCACCAGGGTTAATTCGTTCAGGACTATACCCACAAAAAAAGTCTATATTAAAACGCAGGCTCGATACCTGTTCAAGAATGGGCACACATACCTCTTCTGTTGCCCCCGGATAAACTGTTGATTCATAAATAATGACATCATTCTTATTTAAATACTTTCCTACTAAATGAGTCGCAGAAATAACAGGGCTCAAATCAGGCGTATTACTCCCATCGATGGGTGTTGGCACCGTCACAATAAAAATATTACAGCTTTCTATTTCAGAAGGGGTCGTTGTAAACCTTAGCTGGTTAGCCGAAGCCAGTTCATCTGACGTTGCTTCTAGGGTAGTATCCAATCCTGAGTTAAGTTCGACTACACGTGATTCGCTAATATCGTAACCAACTGTGGGGAATTTCTTACCAAATTCAACCGCCAACGGTAACCCAACATAGCCCAATCCGATAACTGCAATTTTAAAATCCATAAAACCCATTTCCCTTGTTAACCACGATTAACGTATCATTTATATTCAATGATTTTCGCTTGAGTGCCCTTAAATGCATTAAAAACAAAATTCATTATTCCCATTAATTGTGGAAACTTCCCTAGAAGATTTGATAAAGCATAAAGTAAGGCGATGTACCAGCCTTTATCCAATGCGGCATATTTTATCGACAAGCGTGCGACTTGAATAGGGTAAATCAGTAGGGTAACGATAAACGCAATATGAAAAAAACTAAAAGAAAAAATGAGCAAGGGTACTAATACCGACCACAATAGAACACTGGCTACCTCTCTTACTTTATACTTCTCTTTGCTTAAACCATGCAGAAAACATGATGATGCATAAGCATAGCCTGATCGTTTGGCACGATTCCACCACTGGTTTATTGTTTTCATATTGGCATCGTGCAGAGTCATTTCAGCATCTAAGCGCATAATTTTCCAATCGCTTTCCCTTAGCCTAAAACATAGTTCAGGCTCTTCGCCTGCAATTAAGGCATCATTAAACCCATTCACCTTTTTGAAGGCTTTTACTCTAAACAATGCATCTCCGCCACACGCTAAAGTATCACCGGCAGGTGTATTCCATTCGATATCACATAATTGATTATAAATAGATCGCTCTGGGTAACGTTCACGTCTGCGTCCGCACACTACAGCATATTGTGCATGGGTTTCTAAAAATGTCACTGATTTTTCTACCCAGTTTGGTTGAACTTCGCAATCACCATCAACGAATTGCAGGTATTTGATGTCAGGCATTTTTTTTAGAAGATAAGTAGCACCTTCATTTCTAGCCCTTGCAGCGGTAAACGGTGACTTTAAATCCAATTGCACAACATCAATCGCTAATAACTTTGCGTGTTCAATGCTATTATCTGTCGAACCAGAGTCTACATACACAATCGAATCCACCACTCCAATCAAAGAATTCAAACAAGCAACTAAATTTTCTCCTTCATTACGACCGATAATGACAGCTCCTACCTTAAACTCCTTGGTTAAATTCATTAACAGAACCTATTGATTTGTGTAACCAATCACTTTAGCAGGGACGTCAGCAACGATTGAGTATGCTTCAACATCTTTGACGACAACAGCATTTGCGCCAATCAATACATGATCACCAATTGTTATTGGTCCTATAATCTTTGCTCCAGCACCAATATCAACATGTCCGCCTATTACAGGAGGCTTATTACTGGATCTGCTGACGCCAATAGTTACTTGCTGATGAATTAAACAGTTTACGCCCACATATGAACCGGGGTGGATAACAATACCGTTGGGATGAGGGATCAATAACCCACCGCCTATGTTGCTATTGAGAGGTATTTCAGCTCCTGAAATAACAGACCAAAATCGATGCCTGATAACTAAAATTTTTGAATAAAAAAAAGCAACGAGACGACTAGATTTTTTGCATTGCTGATAAGCTCTGATGGTTGCAAGCAGCTTTTTACTGGGGTCCCAAAAGCGCTTTAGCTTTTCCCTTTCCCAGTCTGCTAAATTAGAGGAAACCATTAACTCAGCACCTGTTCAGTATCTTTCCAACGCAAATTATTATGAATCACTTTTTCTTCATAATTATCACAATCTAACTCGACACCCATCAGTTGCCCGAGTTGATTAAGCTCTTCATTAAATACATTTTTAAGATAGTGCATTTGGCGATCTGATATACAGGGTCTTTCTTGCAGTGTTAACTGTTTCTTTATTTTATTTCGTATAGATTGAGGAATTAATTTACGCCTAAGTGCCGTCATTAGATCTGATTGAATGAAAAAATCATATCCCAAAAAAGGCCGGATACGTTCTTTGGAGACATTTTGCTTTTTAAGATCATGCTGCCAGACCATCTGCCCATCATAGCCTATAAAGTTTGAGATCATAAGCAGTTGCTCTTGGGGAGAGACTTTTAATTTTTCAGTAAAAACGGGCAAGATATTATCTATGCCAAAGGTATCAATATAAGGTTTAAGTTGCATCGCATATTTACTGTAATTTACAAGCTCAGGGTGCTGATTAATAGCCGTGTTAATATCACTATGGATTATATTTTTTGACCACTGATGGATGTAATGAGAAATCAAACGTTCAATCGGATGGCGCATCACGTAAATAAGCTTTGGAGACGTTAAGCTAGTCGCCATTCTAAAAACAGTCTCTTGGTAATCAGGAACTTTTGTATAGTGCGTACTAGACTCACCGCATAAATCGCCCTGTTTAGCTCCTTCAAATAACGATTCGTACCATTGTTCCCCTTTTTTGTACTGATCATCATCGCTAAAATAATTCGGTTCTTTAGGTGTCGTCATAAAAATATTTTTTTGCCTTGCTAACTGAGAATGCAAGGTACTGGTTGCTGACTTCATCGCACCAATGATAATAAAATCTGGTTTTGTCACTCGCTTCAGGCCTCCATATTTTTATATAACTAAATTACACAAACTAATAATTGTTTGGGTGCTTAAATTTTCTTAGAGGACTAAAGAATCCAATCCATATATCACGCCACTGATTTTTTGATACATTTGGTTGAAACGTAGCCGCCACTAGCGATCTAAGCGATGACACAACAAAACCCATTGTCCAACTGACATTAGCAAGTAGGAGCCCAAATGCGCCGTATACTTGATAAAAATATCGTGTTCGGGATTCGTAATAGTAATAAGGTAATCGTTTGCGTTGTTTAGCCAAAGATTTCATAGGCGAACTTCCACCACGCAAATGTACGACATGTGCACTTGGCACATTCATGACATCCCACCCTGCTTGTTTCGCATGATAAGAAAATGCAACATCTTCAAAGTACATAAAATAACCGTCATCCATAAGGCCTATATCATTAAAAACATCGGCTTTAATCAAAACACAAGCAAAACTCGTCCAATCATATTTCTGCATCACATCAGAAACTGGATAGGGCACTTGATACTGTTTAAAAAGGCGGGTAATAAAACCCGTGTTAGCAGATGAAATTAGCTCACTCAGTGGTGAATGAAACCTGAAGCAGCTTTCCTGAGGAGTACCATCAGCCCATTCTAATCTTGGGCTAATCAAACCCACAGAATCATTTATATCTGCAGCATTCAGTAAGGTGATTATTGCTTTTTTTTGAATTAATGTATCACTATTTAGCAGAAGATAGTATTCAGCTTCTGTGTGTTTAATACCTAAATTATTCCCCCCTGAAAAACCTAGATTCTCAGGCGATGAAAGTAAAAATACTTGCTCATAGACCTCTTCAGCATCTATCCATCGTTGAATTTCTACACAAGAATCATCGTTCGACGCATTATCAACAACAATAACTTTTGCTGATATCCCTTCTAACTCAGGCAATAATGAAATTAAACAATCTATTGTCATTTGAGGGGTTCTATAGTTAATAATTACTATAGAGAGCTTGTATTTGTTCATCGACTGATCACCTGAAACAGTTTATAAAAGCTGTTTTATATGTTGGAAAGAGTATGAGTTTACCTATTATAAATGACTTAATAAATAACTCTTAATTTATTGATTTAAATAAAAAATTTAAAAATTATTTAAGTATTTATAATAATTGCTCTCTGATACCAGAAAAGGTTTATTTAGCGCTTAAATTATTGACTTGAAATAGCTAATCGTTTCTTTTAATCCTTCTTCAAGATTAACAAGAGGTTGCCAATCCAAGTTTTGCTTAGCTAGACTGATATCGGGTTTTCTTTGTCGCGGGTCATCGGAAGGAAGAGTCTTAAACACCAGTTTAGAACTCGACCCTGTCAGATTCAGAATGGTTTCCGCCAACTCGAGCATAGTAAATTCTGTCGGATTACCCAAATTAATTGGGCCAGTAAATCCCGTTGGAGAATCCATCATTCGGACAATGCCATCAACCAAGTCGCTCACAAAACAAAAAGAGCGTGTTTGCTGCCCATCGCCATATATCGTTATATCATCATTACGTAATGCCTGGATAATAAAATTGCTCACTACCCTCCCATCATCAGGTTGCATTTTAGGGCCGTAAGTATTAAATATTCTAATGACTTTAATATCGAGTTGGTGCTGTCGATAATAATCAAAAAATAATGTTTCAGCACAGCGCTTCCCTTCGTCGTAACAACTTCTAATACCAACTGGATTAACCTTTCCCCAATAATCTTCTGTTTGTGGATGGACTTCAGGATCACCGTAAACTTCTGAGGTAGATGCTTGCAGAATTTTTGCATTTAATCGTTTGGCTAAACCTAACATATTAATAGCACCGTGAACCGAAGTCTTAGTCGTTTGCACAGGGTCTTTTTGATAATAAACAGGGGACGCAGGGCAAGCAAAATTATAGATCTCATCCGCCTCAATATATAATGGAAAAGTCACGTCATGTCGTAACAATTCAAAAGAGGTGTTACCCATTAAATGCTTAACATTATCTTTACTCCCCGTATAATAATTATCAACACAAAGCACGTCATGTCCAAGTGTTAATAACTTTTCACACAAATGGGAACCCACAAATCCAGCACCACCAGTTACCATCACCTTTTTACGCATCTTTATCACCCTTAAAAATAAAATCCATTTCAACTGGTGTATTAAAGCTTATTATGTCATCTCAAGCAAAACATCATGGCGCAATTAATACAAATTTGACTAAACTCAATTAGTCCTATATTTTTACTTAAGAATACTTTGGCGTTCGTAAATATTTCACTTAGTTGGTAGCAATACTTTGAACGGATACTTAAAATCTGAAAAGGGAATTAAAAGCGCTCAAAATAACTTTTTATTAAGCAATAGCAATTCCTGGTTGTTTTATATTGTTTTAGCTGTTGTCACGATCATTTATGTCACAACATTCCGTAGTGGCCATTATTGGGTTGGCGATGATCTTCAGTATATTCGGCACGCTATGAATTTAGTTGAAGGCAAGCCTTATATAGATCCTTTGTATATTAACAATTCAATTGCGACTGTTAGCCCGTCAGCATACCCACCCATTTTTCCAATCATTTTATCGATCATCTATATTCTTTTTGGACTTAATTTCGTTGCGATGAAAGTGGTATTAGTTGGTTTTTTTATCAGCTCAATAATACTCCTAAAAAAGATTTTAGAAAGTCATACCTCAAACATGACTATCATTTCTGTCGCTATATTGTTGAGCATAAACCCTGAGTTTTGGCAGTTCAAAGACCGTATATTGACAGAGTTTCCGTTTCTTTTTTTTGCATTGCTCACCCTACTGCTAATGCAATTAAATGATATCAAACAGTCTTATACTTATGCCCTGCTTCTTGGTATTACGATGTATTTATCGTATGGTATTCGAGAAATTGCTCTTGTTTTGCCTCTAACTCTTATAACGTATGAATTATGGCATTATCAAAAAATAACCATACGTTCTTTAATGGCTATCAGTTTCTTCATAATACTGGCTGCAGCTCATCAATTCTTATTTGAAGTTACACCTGTTCATTTTGAATTCAAGCACCAACTCGACTTATTAATTGGATCAGAGGCTGCTGCGCCAACCACCTTCAGCTATATAAACATAGACCCAGAAAATATCATTAAACAAGGGGAAAAATATTTTTGGAGCATCTATCGTATCCTGCAGATTAAACACCTTCCTTTTAGCGGACATATATATCTATTTATCAATGTCTTAGTGCTAACAGGATTTCTGACGGCGTTATTTAAGAAAGTAAGAGTAACCGAAATATATTTCTCAGGGTATCTATGTGCTCTATTACTATTCGCTGGATTCGACGGGTTTAGATATTTAGTGCCTATATTTCCATTCTATTTATATTATTTAATTATTGGTTTTCAAAAATTAATTTCATTAACCCCATCCCTTGTAAAATATGTTGTACCCATTATGATCATTACTGTTGCCTTTGTTAACTTCATGGGGCACTTTAACAAAGGAACAAACCAGCTTAAATTAGATATAAGAAGTACCAAGATTGATCAGCTCCATGCTTATGTTTCTGGTCACACACAGAAAAATGATATTTTGGTCTCCATAAACCCAAGGGTTTTATCCTTTTTCACTCAGCGCTCCGCCTCAGCATATCCTTTTTCTTTGAATGATCCTCAGTGGTTTATGAATTACCTACAGGCAATTAACGCGCATTATCTTATCACTGAGATTGATCCAAACACTAAAAGCCTCCATAAGAAAAAAGAAATTGATTTACTCTTTAAGCTGTATCCTGATACGTTTTCTCAAGTTTTTGATAATGGTGATTTTCAGGTCTACCTCATTAAGAAGTCACATATGATTTCTCTAAGATAGTATAAAAAATATTATTGGCTATAATCTTAAATTGAAGAACATTCAAAAATAACGAATTAGATGCATACAAACTTAAAGATATATGCATTAAATTCGTTTGATGATATATTTTAGTATCAGTTTTTAATTGGTTCAAATAACAAAGGATTAAAAACGTATAGGAGCAAATGGAATGAGTAATACTGTTGGAGATGGAATAGGCGCACAAAGAGGCAACTGGAAGTTCAGTGGGGAAGCCTCAGCAAACTTTGACGCGCATGTCAGCAAATCCGTCCCCTTGTACACAGAGGGTCACCAATTGATTTGTGATTTAAGTGATTTTTTTATTAAACCAGATTCCACCATTTACGAGGTTGGCTGTTCCACTGGAAGCCTGACGCTAAAACTCGCCCAGCACAATATAAATAAACCTGATGCCCAATTTATTGGTGTTGACATTGAATCTGATATGATTGAAGTTGCAAATAAAAAGGCACTGGATCATGATGATTTAAACATCGAGTTTTTATGTGAAGACATGATAAATGTTGACATGAAGAAGGCAGATATGATTATTTGTTATTACACAATTCAATTTGTCAGACCCTCTGTTAGACAAGATCTCATAAACAAACTATATCAAAACCTTAATTGGGGTGGTTCTCTGTTACTTTTCGAAAAAGTGAGAGGTTCTGACGCAAGATTTCAAGATGTTCTTACCGCACTGTACACAGACTACAAATTACGAACTGGCTATACTCCAGATGACATTATTACTAAAAGCCGTAGTTTAAAAGGCGTTCTTGAACCTTTTTCTTCTCTCGCTAATATTGAAATGTTAAATAGAGCCGGTTTCAGTGACATTAACACTATCATGAAGTATCTATGTTTTGAAGGCTTTCTCGCGATTAAGTAAGATGCTCAATAATCATGAAAGGAAAACTAACTTAAATGATTTTTTAAAATTTAAAAAACGCTAATGACTTCAACCAAATCGTAAGACAAATAAAACTATCGTACAATAAACTATGCTGATACTTAAAAATAGAAGCCCACTCCTCCTATCTTTACGGTTATAAGACCAAAGAGCGATGCCCGTAACTACAATTCCAACAAGCATTATTGCAACAAGAACTACAACAACACCCCACCATCTTTCAGCAGGGTTATTACTATCAAAGCCACTACTGGTGTGAAGTGAATTTATAAATCTCTCTATACTTTGAGTGTTCTTATTAATGTTTAGCAACATTTTTTGCGAATCTATTGATATCACATAATAAGTACCAGGCCGTGAAATTAATAATTCAACGGACCCATTTTCTTTAACGTTGCTCTTCCTTAAATCCCCACGGATACCATACTCACTTTCAAGCATATCTATAAGTTCTTCAGTGCTATAAGAGAATCTAGATATTTCATAAGTTTTATTATTCTTATCAACAGACTTATCACTCAGAAATGGAAGCGTAAAAACCAACGCACTAAAAACATAAATAAATAGGAAAGGTATGATGGCTAGGCCAAAAAATAAATGAATATTTCGAAGGATGTTATACATTACTAAATATTACCTAATCAAAACCCACAAAACAGTCATTGTTGCTGATGAAAACAACAAACTTGAGAGTGCCCAAAATTCTTTAGGCGATTTTTTTGAAACCCAGATATAGAAACCAGTCACTGGCAAAGCAAACAAGGCTAATATCGAAAATTCTATGTATAAAGACCAAGCCCAAAGCCATAGGCTATCGGACGGCTTACGACGCCAAAATCCCTCTTGATGCATGTGGTTAGCAAAATGAGATACAGAAAATGGCCATGATTTAACTTCAATGTTACCATTGACTTTATTGAGTGTTACTTCACGTTTTCCAACAGGCGATTTAAGTCTAACAACTAAATTCCCCTTAATCTCTTCAGAAATCATCCATTCTCTTGGTTCTGGTTCAAACCTGAGTCCAATCTGTTTGCGTAAGAGTTTAGCCAGTTCAATATTCTTCAATGATAAATCACCTTCAAACTGGTGATAACTGAATTCGGCTTTTTTTTCAGTATCAATTGAAACAGCAATAACGGCTATCGAAAAAAGCAATAACGAGACAACTGCTTGTAATCCAATATATGTATGGATTTTTCTGACTATCTTATTAAGACGCACGAGATTAAAACCTATCTAAATAATATCTCATTAAATTTTATCAATATTAATCGGAAACACATACTGTCTTATGCCCCGATTTTCTGGATAGTTTATAATCATCCAACTACATATTAAGCTTAATGAGGTTGTTTACAACATTGAAATTATTTTTCGCCATTAGCCAACGTTTGATGAATGAAACACCCCAGCCAACCAATAAGATATCCAATCAGCAGGCCATATAGCAATCCTATCATGCTACCAAATAAACTAACATCATAACCAGGCAGCCATGACATCCAAGACACCCACTCAAAGCCAATGGACCCGCTGCCCCATGCAAGCATCAAGGTATTAGCAACAAAAAATAAAGTTAAACTCGTTGCTGTTGCACCCTTTATTGCCCATTGATAACTTCGGTCGCTATTAATGAGTGGTCGTTTTGCAAGCTTCTTTGAAGCTTGACCCATCAAAACCGCAATAAGTCCGCCTAACAAGTTACCACAAATAATAATAGCCTGGAACATCAAGCCAGCAGCAACTGCTTTTTCCATACTGATGCCAAAAGGGACGAATAAGGTTCCCTGCACCGCCTCCCTCACTCCGATTCCACCTTGAGTAAGAGGCGCCATAGCTGATAGCTTGGCTACGGGCCAGATGAATAACCAAGTTAAAAAAGTTGCCTTCACCATTAATGCAACTCGACCCAACCAAAAATTCATTATTACCTGCGTTACTTGCAAAACCACCACAGCCAAAAAGGCTACAAATACCTTATATGGCCTCTTAGCTAATAATCTAGCCGATCTACGTAACTTAACGAGCCTACGTCGCCACTTTATAGCTAATCGCCGTATTGGCAACATGAGCATCATAATAAAAAAAAACGCGGCAAGTAGTAGAACGATAGTGGCAAAACCCCAAAAAATATTACGGCTTTCTTCATCTAGACTCATTGGAATAAGTAACGCTCCAACACTGGCAACCAATGCAAGCCCTAGACTATCAATAGTACGATCAACAAGACTACCCATTACTACAGCACTTTTTGAATCCGAAAGCCTAAAAGCTAAGCCTGCGCGTATGATATCTCCCCCCACTACGGAAGGTAAAAAAGTATTCCCAAACAAACCATAGTAATAACAACGAGCAGCTTGGATAAAACTTAACCCTCCTCCTCCTGCATTGATTAACATACGCCACTTGGCCACTCCAATTAAATGCAGGCAAAGGTAACACGCGACACCTGCCATCCAAAGATCTACAGAAAACGCATCAAGCGCTTGAAACAAACTATCTCGGGGTAAGAAATACAGCAACAAACTCAATACCAATCCACTACCGATAATCCGAATAATGAAACTTTTCCAATTTCGTCTTCCAGGAGTTGGCTGCAATGATTGAACTTTATCTTTTGATCTTAAATTACGCATTAGTCACCATTTAAGCAATGATGCCTTTTTGTCGTTAGACACGACATTATTTATCATTAGATCCGCGTTGGTTTGAACTCAATTCTAACCGACGAACTCGACCAATCACTTCCTCTAAAAGTTTACGGTTGGATCCTATCAAGTCAGCCAATAAACCTATGACCAGAGATTGGAACCCAATGATCAATAGAATTGAACTAAGTATCAATGATTGAATATGACCTTTTGTTTCTCCAATAGAAAAAAGGTAAATAAAACGAACTCCTGGAATTAGCCCAAGTCCAATTAGAATAAATCCCAAAATGGTAAATACTCTTAGAGGACGGTAAAGTGTATACGCTCTTACGATAGCGACTGTTGATGTGCGTATATATTGCCACATGCTCTTCATTAAGCGTGATGGGCGTGTCTGAGGGTTAATACGTATGTTTACAAATTCTACCGCTAACTTAGACTCACCTGCCTGAATAAGGCTTTCGAGCGTATAAGAATAATCACTGAGTACAACGGTATTTTGCGCAGTTTGTCGAGATAAAGCTCGAAAACCGCTTGTTGCATCTGGCGTATGCAATCCGGAAGCTTTTCCAATTACCCAACTCCCTAAAGTTTGTAAGCGTTGTTTAAGGTAAGAAAAACCTTCTAGGGAACCTACCCCACGATCACCAACCACTAATTCCGCACGTCCAGCTAAAATTGGCTCAATCAACAACGGTATATCTGCCCCTTGGTACTGATTATCGGCATCGGTATTCACAATAATATCTGCCCCTAAGCGCAAACAAGCATCCAACCCTGTTCTAAATGCAGTCGCTAATCCTTTATTTCTAGTGTGACGAATAACATGATGAACACCTAATTGAGTCGCAACTTCTGAGGTGTTATCTGTACTTCCATCGTCAATAACTAAATATTCAATATTATCAACACCTGAAATTTCTTTAGGTAAATCTGCAATGGTTTCGGCTAAATGATCGGCCTCATTGAGACAAGGTATTTGAATAATAAGTTTTGTCACGTTAACTCCTTTTATCAACAAAATCCAAACGACAGACAACTATATCGCCACCACCTAAAGTACCATGAAAACGTTTTTGCTCAGTACAACTCCTTTCAATAATAGCAGACACCTCTGGAGCTGACTGTTGCATATAACGCCGAAAAGTATAGACCATCCAAAGCTGACTATCGGGGCTTTTTAAGCGATCTATATCTTCTGCAGTCTTCACTTCAGGCCAATCAACCCCATAATAAACTCTATAAGGCCATGCGGCCACGCCAGCTGTCACAATAATTCCACTCTGACCAACTTCCGTTTCTAGCCACTCTATTGCACCTTCGAAATTCATTTTTGGGTATTGATAATTACGCAGCATAGAAAAAGCAGACACCAAAATTATGACTAACATAACTAAAAGTGGTAATTGCTGAACAACCTTATGGTGTTGATTTCGAGGAAAAAAGAATTTTGCGCAAAAAGAAGTCGTTACCATAACACCACGCACACCGATCAATATAAAAAAACCGGCTAAGAAAAAGAAAAAACGGGGGTACATGGTGCCACGAGCAAAAAAGGCAACTAAAAAAGTTACCAATATCGAACTAATAAAAATAGCTAGCGCTAATTTGTTTCGTTTATAGAAGCTTCCCACGCCGACCAACGTAATTAAACCTCCAGCGAGCAAAAACGTGCCACCTCCAAAGCCTATTTCCAAACTTCGAAGGGCTTCTGCTAATGCCCATGCATGAGTAGACAACTCCTCCATTCCAGAAGGTTTATTAACAAAATAGTCTACCACTTGGCTTAAAATAGGCATGTAAAATGCCATCGTTAATAGACCAGAGAGCACAAAAGCCTGAATAGGCAATTGCCAGCTATTCATCCGAGCATCATTATCACGAAGCAAAAGAAGCCATAATAAAAATGCTAAAAATTGCCCGATAACGATAAACACCATAGTCAGGTGAGCGTAGCACCCTAAGGCGACGATAATCGCAAACAAAAAAACGTCACTTTGTCGCTTTTTAGATATTAAGTTGAGAAAGCGATCTGTACAAAGAATAGCCGCTAGTGCAATCGCAGAATAACCACGTGCATTTTGAGAAAACCAAACATGATGGTAAGAAACTGCTAATAATGCAGCTGCAAGTAATGCTTCTTTATCATCACCGACACGACGCCCTAAACTATAAATCGCAGGTATCGAAGCAACTCCAAATATAATAGCAGGAAAACGAACAACCCAAGGTTGCTCACCAAACACAGAAATACTAACACTGGCTAACAAAGCGTAAAGTGGATGTTGATTATCACCCACATACGTTACGAGCAATTGAAGTGGGGAGAAACGGAATTGATTAACTACCGAGTATATTTCATCCAACCACAAGCCACTATTCGATCCAATCAAGCGCAATAGGAGTGCCATTAGAGTTAACCCTAATATCCAGCCCCATGTAATTTTATGAGACTCCTCCATACACTCAGTATCTTCTATGTTGTTATCGTTAGTTTTGATAGACAAGTTACTCTCGGACCTTATTAATCTTCAACTACATGAGTAGCAAAAATATCTCGGTACTCAAGCCAACGATTATGATCAAAATTGCCCTCACTATCTAAACAATTTACTGCTGAATAGGCCATATAAAGCGCATGGTGAGTATTATCGTGAGCAAAAAATCCCTGACGACCATATATCAGTAAATTAGGTATAGCATCAATCCAGTTATCCATTGCATTAAGGTCATTCTCATAACCCATTGTGTAAATAGGGTATGCCTGAGGCAAGCGTTTTGAAAAGACTTTAGACGGTTCGTGAATCGGCAAATCTGCCGTAGCCATATCTTGTAGAATTAAATGACCAAGCTCCTCGTCAGACATATTCCAGATAGCATCTCCACGCTCACAAGGAATCTCGGCACAGACTATGGTTTGCCCCTTTGGTTCTTGTAACCCAAAATAGTTTTTCGGTTCAGAAATTCGAGTCATATGGATATCTTTCTCAGGAAAATAATGAGCATCTGTTGTTGTCCACTGATCAACAGGGAGAGACAGGTAAACAAGCACCATAGAGCGATAAGTAATTTTTTCAGCGGCAGTTAGTACCTCCTGAGGCACCGAGGGTTCAATCATTTTACTGAGGATGGTGACTGGGATGGTAGACCAAATTTGATCAGCTTTTAAATTCTCTTTATCACCGGCCTTATTTACGAGTTCAATATCAAAACCGCCTCCTTGTAGCTGTACTACTTTGTTAGCAGACCAGCCCATTTTTATTTTCGCGCCAAGTTTCTCACCTTCTTGTGCATATACTTCACTTATTTGTCCGAAGCCTTTACGTGGATAATAGAATTTACCCGCTCCAGGCGGCTTAGCCAACCGTTTGATAATTTTAGATATCGAACCTGCTGAAACACGCTTATGCGCCTGGATGCCTGATAGCTTGTCCGGCTCATGCCCCCACAATTTACGAGAGTAAGGAAAATAAAAATGTTCACAAATAGTTTGTCCAAGATTAGCCTTTAAAACAGACGCGAAGGTAGTCCCTTCATCCCCCTTTCCGAACAACGTACGCTTAAGAACATCCCAAGCTGCACCGAAGGCAAAAGGTTTATCAAGACGCATCATCAAGTCAGTGGTTTTAAGTGGAAAATGTAGCCATTTATCCCTTAAACGAATACGTCCATGACGATCACGATGCGCCAAGTCATCACCCAGCATTTGTTTAATATCACGTAGAATCTCAGGGTCACAGGCCGCATGTAATCGATGACTACCAAAATCGAGATATTGACCATCAACCTCAAAACTACCTGAATTGCCACCCAACATTTGAGTTTGCTCAATCAACGTGACCTTAGCCTTGCCTTCTTTACGCAGTTGATACGCTGCCCCACAACCTGCCGGGCCACCACCCAAAACAACAATATGTACTTCACTCATCTTAATTATCCATTTCCATATAAATTAATATTTTCATATCTTAGTTTGGGTCTAGATACACTTAATAATCAACAAGTATTTCAAAACACCCTTCATTGAACAAATCATTTAAATATAATGCTAAAAAAACATTAACACCTTGTGACTGAACGAAAAAAAGATTAATGTTGAAATTTCTTTTCTTCTCAGAGTCAACAATTTTGTCCAAATTATGTTGCAACGTTTAAAATTCGTTAGCATAAAGCTTATAGTCATTGTTGCAAAAAATAACAAATACTACATCACTAGCAATATCACGTTACCTACTCAACTTTATTATCACTTTTTGTTCTCTTAAAAATAAAAATTCAAGGGAGTTAAGGGGTTTTATCTCTTATTAGCACTTTTTCAATTACTGCAAAAGCAAATGCTATCGAACTATATAAGTAATAAAATTGATGATACAAAAAACCACCACAGGTAAAGAAAAAACCTTTTCTACGATTGAAAAAACTAATAAATTGACTATTAGCTATGAGCCCTACTATACCCATGCTTAGAGTAATCCACCATGTGAGCAAACCGAAACAAGACAACAAAAAAAACAACATTAATAACATTGCCAAAATAGCTCTAACACGTTCACCTACACCTACATTTAGATCATTCGTCATTTGCTCTTGTCTAAGCATAAGGCGTGCCCAAGGAATAGCTCGGCGAAAAAACTCTGTATGAACCAAATTAAAAAATCGCCATACTTTAAGGTGACTACATTGAAGTTCGGGTATTAAAGAAATTTTGCCACCCGACTCCTTAATCCTATAACCCAATTCAATATCTTCAATAGATGGGTGCTTAAACTGTTCTACATCAAAACCACCTAGCTCTAAAAACACCTTTCTCCTGATCGCTCCACACCCTGACCAAAAGGTTGAAGCATCCCTGCTCGCTTGCTGATGATAATAATGGTGGACCATATTTTTATACTGAGATAAAAAGTTCTGGGCTGGAGGGCTATCATCGTATGAACCAAAAACAGCAACAACCTCTTCGTTATCAAAGCCTTTTTTTAACTCAATCAGCGCATCACTTCGAACAACAACATCCGCGTCAACAAACCAAACAATTTCGCCCTTTGCCTGTTCTACTGCAATATTTCGTGCTGCGCCTGGCCCCTTCCTACCACCTGACTCTAGTACCTTAGCACCAAATTCTTTTGCCAATGCCATTGAATCATCCGATGAGCCGTCATCAATCACTATCAGTTCAATAACCTCACTATCGTTTAACATCTTAGATAGAGGTGGTAAACTTTTTTCAATAAAGCCGATACCGTTGTATACCGGCATAACGATACTGATCGTCATACTTTTTTAGCCTTGTTCATTATTATCCCTTGAAATATAAACAGACATTTCAAATTTTAAAGCATTTAAATGTTTCAAGATGAGAGTAAATTCAACATCTTGCTTTTCTTAAATGATATTAGAAATATTGTTGGAAGCTTACTTTTCTCAAACCGTTAGGTCATCAAATAAAACTAATAAGCGATCATCAAAAATTCATACATCAAAGCATCATCCGAATAATATTAAAAAGGCATTAATCAACGACAATTTTCTTTGATTTATAATGATCTCTTTGAGGACCACTCAAGTTTTTTTCTTCGTGGTAAGTTGATTCAGTATTTACCGCCATGTGATCAACAGGATAACCAAGTATTTTACGCCCTAACATTAAGCCCATTTCAATAGAATGATCCGAGTTGTTATAACGGAATGAGCCACCACGCCCAGCAATATGCAACCCTTCAAACTGTTCTACAAAATCATTTACGATTTTTGTTTTTTCACCGTACTGCAGATCGTACACTGGATACGCTTGCCTTGTACGGATTACAGCCCACCCATCCACTTCATCACGCTCCACAAAGTTCAATTTATCAACGAGATCATCCACGCATCGTTTTGCCACTTCATCATCACTCAACGACCATAATTCATCACCAGCAGTACAAAACACCTCAAGAACTAACGATGTATGATCATCATCTGGAACCATATCTACGCTCCAGTTCTTAGGCTCATGCAGGCGACCAAAAATGAGGTCCTGATCTTGAAGATACAACCATGTGTCTTTGGACACTTGTTTCTTATTGAACATCACGTTAACAGTGATCAAGTCCCGGAACTCCATGCTTCTAGCAGCAGCCAAGACTTTTTCATCTGCAGAAGGAACAATAATTTGCGCCAAAATTCCTAAAGGGATTGTAGAGACCACAGAATCCGTTTTGACAGATACAGTTTCACCATCTTGAGTATATTCAACTTCAAAATCTCTTGGGCCATGGTAAGTAACTTTAGTTACTGTTGAGTTAAGTAAAATTTCGTTCCCTTTAACAGCTGTTATATCCTCAGCCAATCGTTCACAGATACGTGCAAACCCCAGTCTTGGGTACATAAACTCGTCAACCAGGCTAACAACCCTATTTTTACTATGAGCAATGGCTTCACGTAAAATAGTCATAATATTTAAGCCTTTACTTCGTTGACTTACCCAGTCTGAGGACAGTTCCTCGCAAGGTTTTCCCCAAACTTTTTCTGTATAAATCTTAAAAAACATTTCGTATAACTTACTACCAAATTGTTTGGTGTAAGCCTGCTTCATATTAACGACCTGCTTATCAAAAACCGAATATTGAATTAATGCTTTAAAAAAGGTAACGCCCGCTAAGAATATTGTTACTGGTCCTGCTTTTGTAACAACATCTTTAATACTCAAAGGGTAGTTAAAATACTTACCTCCATAGTAAATTCGACTGATACGATTCACCATCACAATTTCATCTTTCATTAAACGACGAAACCAATTGTTCAGTTCTTCGTTCTGAGTGAACCAACGATGCCCACCCAAATCAAAACGATATCCATTCACCTCAACAGTTCTGCATAGTCCGCTGACATAATCGTTTTTCTCAAGTACCGTGACTTGAGTATTGTTTGAACATAATTCGTGACCGGTGGCTAAACCTGCTGGGCCAGCACCTAAAATGCAGACATGCTCGGCTGCTTCAAGTTTTTCAAGTTCCTTTTCTTTTGGTTTGTAGTAAACAAGTCTCGGTGACTCATTGTTTCTATAATTTGATAATTTGTTATAGATAAAACTAAAGACTCTAAAAGTGAAGTAAGCAATAACAAATAGTTGCAGAGCCCCAATTATGCTTCCAACAAAACTAACCGAATAGCCTGGCAAATAAAAAGACAATAATGCAGCGTGGATGCTTTCTTCTGCAGTACCTCTTAAAACTAAAATATTTGTCGATATAACCAATAGCAATGAAAGGCTAAAGCCAACAGCCAGTCCAACCGAATGACTTTCTAACTTCAATATCTGGGGCTTTGTAAATACGTTCGCCTCCTGATTATCATTGATGACATGCGCAATTTTAGAACCTAGGGATTTGGCGTACGTATGGTAGAAAAAAGAGCCCAGTAACCCGCCATAAAGAAAAGCCCATATAAAGCCTATAAAAGCACCGGAAATAGAAACTGAATAGCCAACAAAAAAAACACTCAACAAATGTAGCGCATCTCCACCCCCCATATAATGAGATATTAGGGTGACTAAAAAAAGTGTAACACCAGCTACACTTCCAAAAACAAAACCTAATAATTTTAAATTTAAGCGTATAGCTTCACTGAGAAAACTCGAGTTGATATTTTCTTTTTTGTTATCCATTTCCAAACAAACTCCATCAAATATTTAACACATTTTTACGATATTCCCAGTACACTTTGAATATAAATATTCAACTCGTTCTGAAAAAGGAAGTGCGCATAAGCAAGTAGATTAAATAATAATCTAATCTATCTTAAACAAATTAATTTTATTCATTAATATTGCTAAATACAAATAATGTGTTAGGTTCCAGAGCATTCCAAAAAACCAACCTAATGCAAGTCCGACGATACCAACGTATAACGATCCTAAAAAATTACCAACCCACGTCAAGTTATACCCCGGTAAATAATAAGCAAGAGCAATTAAATCAGGGCCGACCATTACACTCTCACCATCATTTTTAAGAATTGAAATGGTTGTAATCACAAACATAGTGAGAAAAAAAACCATTCCTGTTGACAAAGAAAAAGCTGTTTTATCAATTTTTGCAAAAATCGCATTTAACACTATGCGCTCATTTAAATCTAATTCTTTAGCCATTGAATCCAAGCCTATTGCCTAATTAATTTCATACAGTTTAGCACCCAAGAGCAGAAAAACAAGTACGATAAAAAAATCAAAAAAACAATTTAGAGCAATATATTAAACGTATGATACTTCAGTCGTTTACACTTACTTTATTATTGTATCGAAGGAGAGACGTTACCCTCTAGTGTTAGACCACAAATTTAGATCTTTGGTATGCAATTATTAGCAGAAACCTCTTAAAAAAATCGTAAACTCACACCCATGCAAAGTTTATAATAACGATAAGGAATCATTAGCTACACAAAAAATAATCTTAGGCACCCATTTTGTACACTCCTTTCTCTCGAATAAATCATCAAAACAATATTATAAATATTTGCTATCACGACAATAACGGGGGTTTAAACCATGATGCAATGGTAATAAGCTCTATTTTAGAGAGTACGGGCTTTACAATTTATCAAAATGGAGAACGGCAACATTATCACAAATTCTTTAAACTTAAAGATAAATACCTCCAATTCATAATCCCTTTATTTGACTTAAATAAAAACGATCACAATATATTATTAACCATACATTTAGAGTCAATCCTTGAGTGTAATATAAACACCACAGGTAAAAATATTTTAATTCCAAACCTAGAATGGCTTCGTAAAGAATCGTACGACCTTCTATCTGAGATGGATTTATTTATATGCAAGACATACAGTGCAAAAAGGTTTTTTGATAGTCAAGCCCTGCCAGCAGTCTACACTAGCTTTTCGAGTATAAGCCCCTATAACGTACAATATGAACAAAAGCCAAATACATTCATACATATTGCTGGCAATAGCCATTATAAAGGCACCTTAAATTTGGTGAAATTATGGTCCGAACACCCGGAATGGCCAGAATTGAAAGTAATTGTTCGTAATGCCGCGCACTTAAAAAAATTCAACGCAAATAACCTTAATATTATTAATAAATTCCTAACAAAGGATAAACTGAGTCAACTCCAAAATGAATCGGAAATACACTTGTGCCCATCCGAAGCAGAAGGTTTCGGTCACTACATATGCGAACCTTTAAGCTGTGGCTCAATTGTCATAACCACGGATGGCTACCCAATGAATGAGTTAGTGCAACCGAATAGAGGATTTCTTATTAAAACAATTGATCATGAACCACTAAGATGTTCTAGAAGGTTTACATTTGATCCCTCTCATTTAGAACATATCATTGAAGCAACACTCAGATTGTCAAAAAATGAAAAGAGCAAGCTAAAAACAAATGCGAAACACTGGTTTAATAATAATCATAAAAAATTTCAAACCTCGTTTGTAGCAGCCATTAAAAGGTGCATTGCCATTTAAAACCTAAACATGATACAGCTGAATAATATTTGTAAATTCTAATTAGCAAAGAACCCTTCCCCTTATTTCAATAGATTCCTATAAAACATCCTTTAAAATCAAACAATTGCTTAAAAAATTCTGAAAATTAACCCTCTTTATTAAGAATCAATGGCAACTTAACCAACAACAAAACTAACGGTTTAATTTACACCTCTGTAGTTTAGTAAGTATGGTATGAATTTTACGATCATCTCTCAATAATATATCAACCCCGCCCACTAACTTCTTCATGGATAAAATGACCGGTAATTCAAGGGTAAAAATAAACATCAAAATTGAAATCTCTGGAACACAGACAGACATACGATCATGTTACATTGAGGTGATTCATGATATACAAAGCCCGAAGTAAAGCCCTGTCGCTTACAAAAGTAAACCCGTATAGCTAAGTGTTTATATATTATAACTTCTTAGTTGCGTTTCCATGAGGAAACTCTACCGTAGGTTTAGGTACCCCTAAAAAGGAACATAACTCAGGCCAAGGATCACCTGCACAAACATCTAAAACCAAAAAATTATCTCTCCCTTTAAAATATTCTTCAACAGCCAAATTATGTTGAATAAATGCTTCTCTATACAATTTTTCATCATATAAAAGTGAGCCATACATTTTTTCGCATAAGGCTAATAATGCCTTAAAATGAGGTTCGGGCCTTTCCAATAATAAATTAAGGTCTTCATCAAAATGATTTGCACAGGATTTTAACCAATCCTTTTCATTACGGACTGTTAAAATAAATTTAGCATTCGGATAGTTTTCATCAAAATATTTATAAAAATATGGAACCGGAAGGTCGGTTAAAGCATCATATGTTGACAACCACCATGGCCATTGAAAATTTATCTCATTATTTTTCAAATTAATAATTGGTGGCGTATGTAGAGATTTAAACCCCAATAGATTTAAAGCAGAAGATAAAGAGGTTGTGCCCGTTTTAGATAGACCTATTCCAAATACCTTCTCACTGTTTACATCTTTTAACTTCAAAACTTGATATTTTAGCCTATTTTCTAATCTCTTAAGTATTGTCATGGGGGTAGTGCTCGACTTTGGTTATTTAGATTTGAACTAGTCCACTTACTGTTGCTAACGGTTTTTATACCGTAAAAACGCATTTTATTGGCAGTCTACAGCATTTCTTTTTTTTTTATGCTAACTTGATTTATTTCTTATCTTAGCCATTAACTTTTTGTTTCTATAGTCATTAAATTATTTATGAGTTAACCATTCATAATGTAACTTGATACCTTCTCGCAAGGAGCATTTAGGCCGCCAATTCAATGCATTTTGTGCAAAAGTCGTATCTAAAACAACTTCTTTAACATCGTAAGACCTTTTTTTTTCAAAAACTATTTCTGCTTTTCTTTTAGTGCAATGTTCAATTTCATTAACTATATCCAACAATGAATGACCGCGACCACTACCTATGTTGTAGGTGCCAATTAAATCTAAATCAATAGATTTTATACAAGCAGAGACCGCATCTGAAATAAAAATATAATCACGAATTACTGATCCATCCCCCCATATTTTAATGGCTTCCCCATCAATAATTTGTTTTAAAAATGTCCCTATAACGCCTTGCGATCCAAAATGTCCTTGTCTTGGTCCGTAAGGGTTAGAAAGTCTAAGGATAACGGGTTTTAATCCGTTTAATTTTTGTTGCATAAAAAGATGTTTTTCAATAGCCAATTTAGTAATCCCATATGAGCTTATTGGGTCTGTAGGATGTTGTTCTGTTATTGGAGTTTGAACGGGATTACCATAAACAGTCCCTCCAGATGAAAAATAAATAATTCTTTTTACACCGAGTTTAAGCATGGTGTTAAAAAGTTTCACTGAATTAATTAAATTAGACTCAATATCTGCAACGGGATCTAAATTAGATGAACTAGGAACAGTTGTACTAACAAGGTGTATAACAATATCAACCCCATTCAAAGCTTTTGAAATAGCATTTGAATCACCAAAATCTGCTTGGATATTTTCTAACAAATCAGGATATTCATTTTCATTAACATCCTTAAAAGTACGCCCTAAGACCCTCACACGATGACCAGATTTTAGTAGGGCATCAACAATATGCGATCCAATAAATCCTGTACCACCTAATACCAAAACGTGCATACGAAACCGCTTATAGCGCCCTAGAAAGAAGGGAAGCCCTTTCCCGTCCAACAATTTTCCACAAAAAACTATTGGAATGCTCTCTAGCAGATATAGATTGCGAAAGCCTTGTTTCAGGCGACTCAGCAAGTAATTTCAAAGCAGTAACCCACGCTAGCTTATCATGCGGATCAATGACAAATCCATCTTGGTTATGCCTTACCACGCCCTCACCCGCCATTGGTGAGACAATACAGGGAAGTCCGGCGCCCAATGCCGTATATGTCACCAGCGGGCTTCCCTCTTCCAAACTGGGCAATACGAAAATATCAGCCTCTCTATATACCTGATCAATATCCAAAGTAAAATCAACAAATTGGATATTGCTACATTGTTGATATTGCTCAATTAAACTCCTAATGGGCTCCTCAACATTTCCGATGATCTTTAATATCCCATTAATATCTGCTGCTTGCCAGTAATCCAAGAGTAAATGCACTCCTTTTCTCATGCCAACTCTACCTACAAAAACCACTTCGATAGATTTGCTTTCTACGAATTTCTGCTTGGAATTATTAAACTGCTGATATTCATGCAAACCATAGCTGGACTCAAGAATTTTCTCTTTTTTTACACCTGAGTCCAATAAGGATTTTGTAACAAGGGCACTTGGGCTAAAGACATAACTGCAGTAATCCAGTCGCTCGCATTCATTCTGAATTTTGATATCACTAATTAAATGCGCATCATTTAACTTGAGTCTTTTAGATTCCATATCTAAAATTTTCTTGCTTGTTTCTTGATGGCAATTAATATTTTCTATAACGACCACATTTCCTTTCTTTTTAATGTTACGAAAAAGAGATATCGAAGCTCCAGGCCAAAGATAAATTATATCGTCAGATTTAATCTGAAATAGAAAATAAAATTCAGTGAGTGCATGAATTAATTTTTGTGAGAACAGCTTGTATACTCCTCTCATAAAAAAAGTAGGTATTAGCTTTTTAAGGATTTTTGAATTAACCTTTGAATCTACAGATGGTGTAACTAATACACACTTAAATTCATCCCCATCCATAGCCTCGACGATTGATAATGCCGCGTGACCAACACCGTAAGTCGTTATATGATTGGGAAAAAAAGTTAATAATCGATATTTTTTTTTCATCAACGTATGATTAAGAATAAGTTATATCTTGGTGAGATTTTTAAGTTATAGGTGCCTATTAGTGAAAAGTAACTTTACATTTCTATCTGCAATCGTTATGGCGTGATTAAATTTTTTATCATAGATTTATTGGTAGTCGTTATTATCGTTTAAATAAATTCAATTTCTCAATTTGAATTTCCAAAAAAATATTTTTGACGCATTTTTTTCAGTTCAGGTTCTAAACTAGGATCAAAGCTCCCTTCTCTATTCTTAATAATATGAGCCCAAGGCAATATACCAGTTTCCTTTTCTAAACGTTCTACTAGCTCATTTAACTTTCCAATAACCTTTGCAGGAACACCCCCAACTATAGTCCCCTCAGGCACATCTGAGCTTACTACAGCACCTGCTGCAACAATTGCATTAGGGCCTATTGTTACACCTGGCAATATAATGGCACCATGACCAACAAAAACATTATCTTTGATATCAACTTTACCAACACGATCCAGCTTCTTCCCATACGCTTCATTTAATACTGCAATAGAACCATCGTGCCCAAGTATCGTGCAAGCTGTGAGCATCACATTATTTCCTAATCTTGTATATTCTGGGTTCGTGATATTTGTATACGGCCAAAAAATACAATTCTTTCCAATTGAATAAAACCCCCCCCATTTTTTTTCATATGCCGTATATTCAGGAGCGGACGGGTTACAGAATTTAATATAAACTTTCTTAAATTTACCCGTTTTAAAAGAAATAAATCTGACTAATTTTTTGATCATTCTATTGATATTACCTTTTCAAATTCGACCACTTTTTCTTCCCATCTGTGGGCAAGGGCTTCTTTATATGCAGAATTTGACATATTTTCCCACTCTTTATTGTCCAAATTACAGATATATTCCATTGCTGATAACAAGCCTTCAACATCTCCAATATCTACTAATATCCCACCACCAGAGCTTAATAAATCTGGGGCTGCACCACTACGTGTCCCAATAACGGGAGTACGACAAGACAGAGCTTCAAGTATAGGCAAACCAAAACCTTCAGAACTACTTGTAAACAACCAAGCATCACATTGATTATAAACTTCTCGAATTTGTTCTTGGTTAGGTCTTGAGAAGTACTGTGCACCAATAGGCAACCTTTCAACTTTTTCGGAGGGCTCAATGCCAAAAACTATAAGCTTAATATCAGATCGTTGTCGCTTTAATTGGCAAAATGCATCAAATGCTAACTGAGTACCTTTATATTGCCGTTGTGAATACATCGTCCCAAAAACAGTTACTTCATTCTTACTACGTTCAGGTGAATAGAAAAGTTCGTGATCTACTGCATTTGTTACAATAGAAACATCATCTTGCTGATAATCATTTTCCATAATTGAAGCTAACCACTTCGCAACAACTATTTTTTTAAAAGGCAAACTAAATGTAGCTTTAACCCTTTGATTTGGAAGCCAATAGTGAATTTCATGATGCTGTATAAAATATACTTTTCTCCCTTTGTTTGGTGGAAATAATGCCACCCATTCCGCGGTGATCCAGAATGTGGCAATAATGACATCGGCATCTGGAACGTCAGATGCCGTTACCTCTTTATTTTTCTTCAATAGGTTAACTTCAAAATTCGAATTCTCAAAAAATGAATCATCAAATATTGTCTGGAACTTATAGCCTTTCCAATTAAAGAAGGATTTAATTTTTTCTTTGAAACTCGGGATCCTTTGACTTGGTGATACAACAGTAACTTCATGGCCTCTTTTAGATAAGAGGTCAGCGTAAATTGAGATAACTCTTAGACCACCTGTTAAATTCAGCCCAGGAACAACAAACGTAATTTTCACACTACTTCTTTATCAAAATCATAATAATATTTTTCCATGCCTGCCAATAAAATGGTTTTTTAGTACAAGCACGTATCGCAACAAGCAACGCAGCATGCTTCTTTTTTTCTCCATGTAATCGCCATGATTCTCCTATCAGGTAACCAAGAATTTGTATTGAGCTATCTTTGGGTTTATTGTCAACCGCTGGTGGGGCAGGCGCTTCACCTCTTTGAAGATCATCTTGCCCAACTTTTAATCGTTGTTTTAAGAAATCTCGAGCGATGCTCTCATAGAACTCACGTTTATTAGAGCTTTGTACGTGGGTAATTGAATCATTATGAATACGGTAAAAGTACATATTTTCAGGTATATACCCTATGAGCCCCTTCTCCGCTAAACGAAGTTGCATATCTATGTCTTCTGCTGTAACAAAATACTCACGATAGCCACCAAGGTCATCTAAAACATTCTTACGTACTAAATATGTACCCAGATGAGTTCGTGTCTTGCCAGTAAGAAGTTCCGATGTAATGTCACACTCCGACTCGCCAGACTTAAATTCAGCGATCACTTTGCTTTTTTCATCCATGCTACTAAACTTTCCTGCAACAGCAATAAAATCACCGTGACCCTCAAACCACCTAATTTGAGACTGAAGCCTTTCTTTTGGGTAAATATCATCAGAATCACAGCGACAAACAAATTTCCCCTGTGCAGATTTAAGGCCTCTGTTTAAGGCTGCTGAAATCCCTTGCATATTCCCCTTTAATATTCTTATCCTGCCATCAATAAAAGACTTAACCATAGACAAGCTTGCATCCGATGATCCATCATCGATGATAATTAACTCAAAGTCTGAAAATGTTTGATCAAGTAAAGATTGAATGGTCTCTACAATATACGCCTCAGCATTTCTCATAGGCATAAGAATAGAAATTGTTACTCTCTTATCCATCATATAGCCCTAAAAATGACAATGTTAAATAACCAATAACATAACTAACGAAAAACAAGGGAAAGAATTGAATTTCTTTTTTCCAATCTAATAGTTGATACCTATTCATCATAGAAAAAATAATAGGAAGTTCGACAAGAGAGTTTAATGCAATAGCCAACACAGCGCCTTCAATTCCAAAAAAAACATGAGCGATCGGTACAGTAATAAATAAGGCTATAGACGAGGCCGCTGTCAACTTCATTATGGATTTAGAGTCTCCCAGTGCTAAAAAACACGTGCCAGCCATTGTAATGCCAACAAACACTGTTGATAATGAAAGATATTCAAACATCCAACCTGCTTCTATATAACGGTCGTCATACAGCAAATCAATAATAACACGCCCAGAACTTGCCAAAACACCGACGGCAAGCATAACAACGACGTCTACTTTAAATCGTATTTTATAATATATTGTTTGTAATTCTTTTGGCCTTGTCTTAACAACTTCACTTAACACAGGATAAAATACAGAAGACATTATCTTCCGCACGATGTTTCTAAAGGCTGTAGCCAAAAAAAATGCTATTGTGTATACCCCAAGTTCTTCTGGAGTAACCAGCCCGCCTAATATCAGTCTATCGCCTTGCCCAGCAAAAAATGTAAATATTGATGCACCAAAAACCCACTTCCCGAAATGAAATATTTCTTTAGCAGCACTAACATCCCACTTAATTCTATTCATTTCACCAAAAGATGAAAGGTGTGACAGCAGCATCTTTACAAATGATGAGAGTATTGTTCCTATCACCAACGCCCAAATATTTGCATAGATAAACGCTAATAAAGTCATAGCGACCAACCCAAACACTTGGCTACAAATCTCAATGAACGCTATTTCCTTTAACTTTAAATCTCTATTTAAAAGCGCTAGATTTATTGAATTAAAACCGGCTATCAGTGCAGTTAAAGACATTGCAGCAATAGCCCAAGGGAGTTCCGATGCCGCATAAACAGAGGCTTCATCGAAAAGCCCGGAGTCTTTTAAGTCATATAAAGTAATCGCTACAATCAACAAAATCACAGTGATGAATACACCGCGTAAAATTTGCATTGTCCAAGCAGTGTCTATATAAGATCTCTCATCAGAACGTTTACTCTGGATAATATTTTGAAAGATCCCTAAATCAGAAAACATACCAACCCCAGCCAGCAAAACAGAGACAATGGACATGATTCCAAACATTTCAGGGACAAGTAAACGAGTAAGTATAAGGTTCCCACCTAACCGTATTACCTGGGAAGAAATATGACTAGCAAACACCCAGTTGCCTGAACGTACAGCCCGTTGCTTCAGTGTTTGTTCCATTAATTTTTACTTGCAGTAACTACTTTAGTTTCTTTTTTTGCAAGGATTTCTTCCGACCTTCCCAATAGAATACCCGCTATTAGCCATAACCATGGTGCTAAAGACGCATTAGGTAGTTGATCGATCATTATAATTCCTATCAATAAGACATGAGCTGAAAATAGTTTTCTTTCAGGCTCTGGTTTAAGGGATTTAAATGCAATAAAAGCACGAAATACTGTCGCTGCGAGTAAACCAAATTTAGCGATAAAACCTAATATGCCAAACTGACCAACAGTGATAACCCATCCACCATCGGTCGTTAAATTATTATAACGATTACGCCCCCACCCTCCCCAACCGAAGAAAAACTTAGTTTTGGCGTGTTCCAATAATAGTGCCTCATTATCAAATCTATATTGCAAAGACTGCGCTCTCGATGCGTCAATGGATTCTGCAATATCAAGAATTTCTTTGTGAGGGAAAATTTTCATGATCGACATCGTTGGATATAACATAGCTAAACTCACCAAAACAACCGCTGCTTTGATTTGCATATTGCAACTTAACCTCTTGATAAGAACAAAAGCAAATAAACCATAAAGTAAAGAAGCAAGACTTTTACAAAAAAACAAAACTATTAATAAGTAATAACTGACTGCTGCAGGTGAGAAATTACGTATCTTCATTTTATTTTCCCACAAAGCAACAGCTGAAATTAATACCACGGCGGCAAAGAAAGCTACTAACAAGCCATGTCCCATAAAGACCACAGGGCGAAACCCGCCTGAACGGTATTGCTGTAAAAAACTATGAGGAAAATAGCCATAAAAGGTCGTATGTAGCTGAGGGCTCATACGCACTTCATATAACATGGGCAGTGAATAAAGCAACCCTGCAACAACTAGCAGCTTGAACAGTGTCAGCTGATCTTCATACGTTCTAAAAAACGCTCTACCTATAAAAAAAGGCATGATTAATAAGAATTGGTTAATAACGGAAGATAGGCCATCGTAATAGGTCAAACCGGACACATAACGCCAGCCTACAACTACAGCCTCTCCATTAAGTCCAGCCGTAATGAATGGCACTGCAACAATCAAAAAAACAAGATACTTTAAATTACCAAGACTTTTGAAAAGAGGAAAACGTTTATTTTTTACAAATAAAATTCCGATTAGGGAAGAAATGACTGGAACAGTGTCTTTACCCAAGGGTGGAATCATCGGTAGATCAATTTCTGTTTTAACCGCTAGAAACATAAAACCACCTAATATCGTCCATAAAGAGGCGACTTGAATGGTATTGGAGCGATATAAATAGAAGGCGATCAATGGCCAAGCAACTAAAACAATATAGGCAATTCCGTTTCCCATTACAAAAAATTCCTCAAACCCTAACTAAAATGAAGTTCAAAAAAAGAATTAAACTTCTGCATAAATGCTGTTCATTTATTTTTTATACAAAACGACTCTATTACGGACTAGTATATCCTTAATTGATTATCTCAAGTGAATTTCGTCGATAAGATTCAATCTAGTTAAGTTATAGATTGTTTGCATGAATTCCATCTAAATTTATTCAGTTTTCAAAACTAAATAAACTTTCTGCTCTTGCCAGCATTCGAATTAAATTAATGTTCTTAACAAAATAATGAAAGCTTTATTTCAGTTTCTAAACGCTTGCTCTTTGTCTGTTCTGTAAGCTAAATAGTATACGATTGTTAATGGTGTTGTTAGAAAATAATCAAATTAACTATTGGTAAATCCTAAAATAAGTATATACAAATGAATTACATAAAGATTTTAAACCGACAAAAGCTGCAGGGAAAAATTTTATTTAACACCTTAATTTTGAAATTACCATCCCTGTAACCACGCTTAAATATTCTATTAAATGCACTTCATATTCACTGGGGAACATTATGTATCTCAAATTTTAAACGTTACCCCTATTACGCAAACATCTATACCAATGACATTATTAGATTTCTATCAGCCTAATACAGTCTTTTTTAATTTGATACACCTAAGGTGTTCTAGTTCAGCTTTCGCGCTTATTAAAAAATTTCTCTACATTGTGGATTAAAATGGTATCAGGTAAGTAAGCTAAAAACGAGCTTCATCATGGATGTTTATATAAACAAACACCGGCCATCTTCAGTTTTTGCGCGGCACTTTAAATTTACCTTCCGAGATTTAGAAGTAGATTCAGTATTTGACTTTGAAAGTTTTTTACTAGTCCGATAATCTTCTAATGTAACCGATTTGATTGGCTCCTCGGTAACCATTGGCTCCTCGGTAACCATTGGCTCCTCGGTAACCATTGGCTCCTCGGTAACCAT
>MDTG01105416.1_pt1 | contig 159601 bp, 139 predicted proteins | sample 811421 | NCBI WGS metagenome assembly MDTG01 (sample SAMN05326645, study PRJNA326480) | marine metagenome | isolation source: seawater | place: Pacific Ocean: South East | collected 2011 | reverse complement strand
CTGGCCGGGAAAGAGGCCGGACCGAGCGCCGCAATCATCGACAGCCAGAGCGTCAAAAGCGCGGAAAAAGGGGGGCGCGGATCGATCCGTCGGGCTATGACGCGGGCAAAAAGGTCAAAGGTAAGAAGCGGCATATCGTCGTCGACACGCTCGGCATGATGCTGGAAGCGCAGATCCAGCCTGCCGACATCCAGGATCGGGACGGTGCGTTGCCGGTGCTGAAAGAGGTCCGCCGCCTGTTCCCGTTCATCGAGCGCATCTTCGCCGATGGTGGCTACCAGGGGGCCGCCACGGCTGCCGCCGTGCGTGAACTCGGTGTCTGGCACCTGGACATCGTCAAGCGTTCGGATACCGCCAAGGGCTTCCAGGTTCTGCCCAAACGCTGGATCGTCGAACGGACCTTCGGATGGCTTGGCCGCTGCCGCAGGCTGGCCAAAGACTTCGAGAACCTCTCACGGATGGCTTTGGCATTCCTCCGCCTCGCGATGATCCGGATCATGATGCGCAGAATCGCAAGGAGCCGGAAATCATAGATAACTTCTCGGACGGACTCTGAGAAGCATGACCATGAAAATGGTCATGCGATCCGCCCCGAGCACCGGCAGAAGCAGCGACAGCACCACCCAGATGATCGGAACATGAAGAATGTAGAGTGAATAGGAGGCCGCCCCCACGGCCGCGGCGGCCGGCAGCGACAGTACGGCCTCAACACGGCGTGCAAACGATTCGCCGCCCATGCCTTCCGGCCATGTTATGGCAGCAAGAAAAGCGACCCCGATGACGACGGCCGGGGACATCAGCAGGCCGGCGCAGACCGCGCCGACGGCCAGCATGATGCGGAACATCCGTGGCGAGGCTCGCCCCCCTGCCAGCGGCTGGAAATAAAACAGATACGCGCCGATCCCCAGAATGAAATGCGGCAGACGCTGGAGGATAAAGGACGGCTTCCCGAAGTCGAGACCAGACGCGACGATCAACCAGAAAGCCCCGTAGGCCAAAAGAAAAGCCACAACGAATGCCCGAAAACCACGAATTCGCGCAATGACAAAGGGGGCAATCAGGTAGAACTGCCATTCCAGCGAAATGCTCCACGCCGGGCTCAACAATGCAAGCGACGACCCCGGAAGTACGGCGTCGGGCAAGGCCCCATGGAGCAGTGTCAGATGGACCAGAACATGGGTGAGGAGAGCGTCATCGACCTCGCCCTGCCGGAGCTGCTGAGACTGCATGAACGGCGCAAGCGGACTGTCGAAAATGATGTGACGATAGATGTCCATCAATCCGATGGCCGCAACGAGCGCAACCAGATAGATCGGATAGAGCCGCATGAAGCGCCTGAAAATGAACGCTCCATAAGGCTCTCGCTTTGATGCGACGAGGTGGGCGATCACAAAGCCGCTGATGAGGATAAAAACGTCGACAGGCACGGCAGGACGAAGCTGATTGGCGAAGGGCATGCCGGCAAACGCCGCAATATGGAAGAACATGACCCAGCAGGCCATGACCCCGCGCAACCCTTCGAATGCAACGATGCGTCCTATAGCCCGGCCCCTCCGGTTCAGAGCAATCCCGATCAGGCAGGACCCCCTGATCTGATCGAGGCGCTCACAACCTGGTGGTTCGACGAGTTTTTTTCAGGCCCAAGCAGACGATGCTCTGCGTCGGCCCCGTGCCGACGGCAATCTTCCGCAAGATTACCCGGTCAACCGGCCACGGACTTCACCGGCTGAAATGCGTCCGAGATGCCCGAAGCCGCTGTCCATCACTTTTGATCCGTGGATCATGTCTCCCACCCGGGAGCGGGAGACATGTCCCATGCGGGTACCAGACCGGTCAGGCAGCCTTGCCCACCTTAAAATCACGCGCCGGCCGGAGGGGGCTGATGCCCCAGCCGGCTTCCGTCACGATCCTCTCAATATCGGCAGGCAGCTGATAGGTCCCGGCACTGTTCTGCTGGTTCTGCCGATCGACGGTGATCGCAACATGCTCTTCGGTGAAGCGGTTGGGCCGCCCCAGCGTAAAGAACATCGACAGCTTGTCGGGACGGCCATTGATCTTACGCAGGGCCCCGAAAACCTTCGAGCGCAACACCTGAGACGGAATCGCCTCGCGGAGTACTTTCGCAGGCTTGCTCATATCTTCACCCTTATGGGTGATTCGGCAATCGAACATCACGGCGTCACCGACCTTCGGAGAAAAGGCCTTTATCTCGCCCTCATGGCGCGGGATCAGATGCGACCCGCGGCGAATGTAGAACGCCGGATTGTCTTCTGCATGATCCTGCATATAAAAAGCGATCTTGTAGACCCCATAGGTTTCACCGTCCGGGTCACGGGCGAAATCATCATGCCCGCATGCATCCTTATGCCAGCCAGTGAATTTGTTGAAATGGATATCCGAGTGATGGCAATAGACGAGCGGCTCTCCGACAAGATAGCGGAATGCCTCGACGATCCGGGGATGATCAAGCACCCACCGCAATTCAGGAACGCGCGTGAAGGCATCCGGCTGCGTCATCCCGCAGTCATAATACACACGCTGACGCTCAAAGTATTCAAAGGTGGCCTTCCGCATCCGCTCCACATCGGCCTGCGGCAACAGACCCGGCAGATGAACGCATCCGTCTTCGTGAAGCGTGCGACGCATCTCTTCCGTCAACACCATGACGACTTATCCTTTTCTCCAGAGAGATCTATCGACAGACTCACACGTCTCTCGACCACCCTGCACATCAGTCCCGGTTCCGACGGGTATAGATCTGTCGCCCCTGGATCGGCGTGATCGATAATTATCAAGCTGCGCAACCAGCATTCGTGACATCCGACACCCGTCAAACACGGCAACGCCGCGTCCTCTTCAGGGTGCCGCACGTCGGAGCGTCTTGCGCGCCATCATACAGACTCTCGCTGCGGCGCAAAAGGGCTCTGCCCGGGGTGCATCAACTCCCCTTGGCTCCCCCCCCCGTTCTGAGGATTCGCGCCATCAGCAGATTGCCCGCGACGGCCTGCAGCAGAGCGCCGACGGCGGCACCGACCATCAGGCCAAGATCACCATATTCACGCGCCAGGAGCCAGCTCGCAAACAGCGTGACGATCGCAGCCAGTACCATGACTGTGGCCAGTGTCTTGGTTCGTTTGTGGCTGGTTGCCAGCCAGAATGCCCGCAGAAACACGATCTGAAGGAGCGAAAACGCCGCCGCAGCCAGCACGAGGCCCGTATCGATGTGATAGCCGGGCGGCAGCAGGCCGTCCTGGACGCGCTGCAGCCCGAAGACCGCCATGTAGACAAGCAGAACCAGAGCGAACGAGACGAACACGGTCCTGTCGATCAACCGGCGTGACCGGTCCTCCGCGCCATCGACATGGCTCTTCATGATGTCGATCCGCATTGTCTCGAACAGCACCATCGCAACCAGATTGGCCGCCATGGCGACGTAACTCATGAGAGTGTAGCCCGCCAGAGCAGCCACCGGCATCGTCAGGGTACCGATCCAACGCCCCGATTGCCCGTTTACCCAGGTCACGACGTTCTGGACCATTGTTCCCGAGCCATAGGATACGGCCGGCCGCCATGCGGCAACTTCCCATATGCCTCCTTTCAGATAAGGCCGAGCCGCGATGCTCGCAACCACGACAGTGGCCAAGTTCGTGGCCAGATAGGCCACAACTGCTGCAACTAACTTGTCATCGAAGGCAGGTGAGATCGCAGCATAGGAAGCCAGCAATCCGAAGCCGAGCATTGTCGACACCGTCGCAAACAGGGCAGGTCGGTCCACGAGCCGAAAGAGCAGCCCGTAGAACTGCACCACGACCGCCGACGCAATGGAAGCACCGAGCAGAGCGATCAACAGGGGCTGCCCGAGTGTCAGCGGATCGGCAGGCCCGACCAGCCACAGAGCGGCACCAAGAACCAGGACTCCCCCAACAACAAACGCCATCCCCCAGAACAGCAGGCTGATCATCAGAGATGCCCGGCCTGTCTGATCATTACGATCAAAGAACAGCCGACCTCCCGCCATGTGAACATTAAGACTAAGCAGCGGAACAAGAATAAAATTTGCTGCTGTAAACAGACCATAACGCGCGAATTCGTCTGCCGACATTGATCCGATCAACAGAGGGAGCAACAGAAATTGCCCCCCTTTCTGAAGCAGAGTGCCGACAGTATAAAAAATAAACCGCTGCAGGCGTGCGCGTCGGCCGCTCATCGCATCGCTCCTTCAGGCTGGCCGATTGAAACGATCTCCACACCGGCCCCAGACAGGAGATGCTCCACACTGTGGTCGCCATGATAGGCCGCCTCACAATAAAAATCGGCCCCCACATCTACGCAATGAAGATCCGGGCGCAAGAGTTTCAATGTTACGAGCGCTGTACAGCATGTTCCAGCCACAGTGGCCGCAGGAATTTCAGGTGCAAGCTCCTCCATACTGACATTTATATTCCATGTCTCATGAGGCGGAAGCATATCCTCCAATGCTCCCGGAGCAACATGTGGATGATGCTTTACAATAATGCGCGTAAATTTCTGTTGTTCAACCCATCGAACAAAAGCTCGGGCTACGTGAAGATAGGCCTCGTGATCCATCCACTGCCAAAGGCCGGTATGGACAATGATGAGGGTTTGCGGATCGGGAGCCACTGAGGGCGAGACTGGCTGCCACGCGATCAGATCAATTTTTTCCGCGGGAGCCTTCAAGCCGATATCGGTAAACGAAACCACTCGCCGAATACCTGGCTCGAAGGCTCCCGACAAATGTTCCACCGGTGCACGCCATTGGAGGCCGAGCAACCGCGCGAGCACCGGCTTGGCAAGCCAGCGCCAGCGGGCGCGATTCCGGCGCGTGATCTCCTGGAAATTAAAAATTCCCTCTACCACAAGAACCACTTCAATATCACGACGAGTACTCGCCATGAGTAGAAGATGATTCGTGAGAAGGTTTTCAATGTTCACAAGATAAATTCGCTCCAGCTTGGGCGCCCGGACCGCATTCTTTATTAGTCGAGCTGCAGATCTGTAAAAGGATATAAATGGCCATTGCCCCAGCAACGTTTGTCTGGGCTTGGCCGGATAGGGAAGATGCTGCTGAAAACAATCGAGCCAAGGATCATCCAGTTTTCTAGCCGAAATCACCAGCACGTCTTCGGGTTTAAGTCCGTCCTTCTCCAGGGCGCAGGCCAGCATGCGAACCGATATCGCATTGTTGACAACGGCGAGCGCTTTAAAGGCGCCCTCACGTTCCACTCGGCTCATCCCCGTGCTCCACAACTCGCACTGCCGCAATACCAGATGACTGGCGCGTTATCCCATCCGTTCGCACCACTTTAAGGAGGTCAAGCAGGTTCACTTTACTCCTTTGTGCCCAGGACACACTATACATGATAATAACAGCCCACATTATGAAATAAAATGGCTCATTGATGGTTGTATAGAACATTGAACTCAGGAATATTCCTGCGACAAATCCAGCGGTATGAATATTCAAATAGAATATCGCGCTGAGAAATATATAAAACACGAACATCATGATCATAGAGAAGAAAAAGATATTCATTTCAATGAATATTGTAGCCCAGACCGAGTGAACAGGTAGGTAAGAACCGGTCGCGTGAGAAAAGTTGCCCTTGTAGCGAGTAAGGTACTGCAGCAGGCCGTTATCCCTGATCTCGATCTGGAAATTTCCCAGGCCAACCCCCCAGATAAAATTCGAGATGCTTTCGAACTTGGAGGTCAAGGCAAGCTTGATGAGTAGGATGTGGGATTCAAAGGCCGCATCCGCGCCGTTCTCCGCCAAGCGCGTGATGCGTCGCACAGTCGCATTTTCAATCACCATCGGAATAATGATAAACGCGATAAAAACTGCCAGACAGAAATAGACCATGAAAGAAATACGGCCCGTCAATATTCGTCGCCGGGGCCCCCGAATTTTAACACTGACAGCAGCATCTATCATGAAATAAAAAACAAAAACCACGAGCGGAAGAAAAAACACAATCAAGCGCGAGAACGTTGAGCTCGACAGAATAAGAGTGATGACAAGTGCGAAGAGCATATGGATCGAATGTAATACAACGCGCCCCCCTCCCGCACGGCCGCCGACAACATCATGTCTCAAATTGTCCGCAAAGAGTGCGGTCATGTATATATAAAACCCAAGAAAAATGGTGTAGTGTGACTTATCGTCAAAAAAGAAAGAATATCCAAAACCACCGTAAGACTTCACTCCACCGGGAAGGTAGATCAGAACATAATAGACAAGGGATGAATACATAACAAAATTGACAGCAGCATAGACCGACACAATCAGGCTGCGCATAGGATATGTCGAACTGAGCGCCATCCTGACGACCACCGCCAAAAACAGCACGGCGGAAAAATAATAAAAATTAAATACGGCCGAGTACATGCCGGACATCATAATCGCCGACACAATAAATGACACCAATGACATCCCCAAAAAGAGACGACACGGCAATTTCGCGTAAGAGTTATAATAGAAAAACACCATGAGAGGGCCAACAATACAAAACAAGCCGACAGTTACCGGTGCTTTGGTCGTAATCGCACCGGAGAAGGCGTTAATCACGATAACTGACGTGAAAATTACCATAAAAAGGTAATGAAAAAACTTTTCTGCGCAAGTGTTTCTTGGGAGTGGCGAGACGGTAAACATGGCGTTTTCCCTTCATTCTCGATGGCGAGAAAAGCGGAGAATACCATAAGCCATGACAATCAAGAGTGTACCGATGCTGGCGAGAAAAATCGAGAAAAGAACCATTACAACAGGGCTCGTATTACTCGGATTATCCTTCGTATATAGCTCATCAAGAATCTCCACTCCGTAGAAATTATCCGCAGCAAGCATGGCGCGCTGCTTCAACAACAGAGAAATCTGCGTGCTGATAGACAAATTGACAGAGTTAACCTGGTAGTTTTGGAGCTCACTGGAAAGCTGCTCAATCTGTCCCTCTAGCAGAGAGGTTTCATATGATCTTCGATCATCGCGATAATAAGCGAGAACTTTTTCCAGGATCAGACCAGAAATCTTCGGTTCCGCTGAATATGCCCTCAGCTTCAAAATACCCGAATCGTGAAGGACCTCTATATTTAGGGACTTATTAAGAAAACCACGCATCATCTCGACGTTCACATCAGCCTGAGTGCGCGGCTCGAACCTCAGCGGCTGGCTGTTCGCCCAGACGAGCGCTTCTCTCGCAATCTCAGGAATTTCGAGCAGATTACGGGCCACAGAGGCTCCATAAACCACCTGAGAAAACTCAGCGACACGTTTACCCTGATCGCTGAACAGCGAAAAGCCTCCCCTGTCCTGGCTCATCTCACTATAAGGCCGATCAACGTTGACGACCGTCGTCGCCTCATAGACGGGATAGTTAAAAATGACAAACTTCGCCCCAAACCAAACAAGAGCGGCAAGAAATATAAAGATGGGCAGGATATATCGCTTCTTCACGGGCTCATGCTCCATCCATAGATTGGCGATCTTCGGCCATTTTTGTCATGTACCTGACATTCAATTTTGCTGCCTGAGCCAGGTCTTTCGCTTGCTGTCCGACCCGGTTTCGGACGGCTTCCCCTCCGGTGAGGAAGCCGTCCACGGAAGCGACAATTTCGTGGAGATGCTCTGCCAGATCCTTCGCGGCAATTCCAGAGTAAGGGAGATCCAAAATCTCGGCCAATCCGCGCATTTTATGGCTGTTTCCCGAGAACATCACCGAGGGCGTGCCACCCGTACTGGCAAGAATGGAGGGATGCCAGCGCCCAGAAACAAAGACCGCAGCATTTGCGAGCAGATCCAAGCCAATGGGTGTTGGCGTGCAGGCCGGAATAAAGGGAAGCCCCAATTTACGAGCAACCGGCGCCAGAAGGATTTCATCGGTCGTATCCGGCGCCACGACAACAACCTGTGCCATCTTCATCAACCGCTTGCAAAGCTCAATGAAAACGCCTCGAGGGGGCTCTCCCGGATCATCTGGTCTCAAAAGGGCCGAGCTTCCCGTCACACAGATATACGGCTTCCTGAGGTCAAATCCCTTCATCGACCAAGGCCATATATCAAAAGCCCCTGGACGATCATATCGCTCAACAAATGCCTCTTTTACAGCCGGTCGCCACCGGAACGCGGCATCCGCCGCCAAATGAGACTCGCTGTAGGGCGCGATCTTCTGCCCCTCTCTGAGAGACGCAGGCTCCCGGAAAATGACATCGTCCATCAGCGGATATACCAGTTGGGCCAGATCAAACATCTCTGGATGATCCAACTGAAGTGTATGATTAACAATCACTGTCGGCTTTTTTAGTCTTGTTTTGGAGAAATAAGCCCAAAAAAGACTGTAGAATCCCTTCCTCTGATCATTGTAGATGCTGCCCTCACCATTGATCATGACAAGATCTGCCAATCGCATGGCATCCAATTCTGTCCTGAACATGGTTCCCCGCTCTATACGATCGGCTAGAGCGTCAAAATCTTTGCGCGTACGGGGCGTTGTATTCTGCCCCCCAGCCAGACGCTTCCCAGCGTCATAAGCCGTTCGTATGCGAGCACGCATCGCAGGATATCGCAGGAGCCATTGCTTAGCGACATCACGCACACCTGGCTCCAGCGGTGTACTGCGCCGCCCCTCAAGGCTTGCGAGCTTCAGGGTATCAAATATATGGCCCCCCTCAGCCTTTACAAGAGCATGCATGGCATGCGTAGTCGCCCTACACCCCCAGTTGTTTTGACTAAGGCTATCATTAATCAGATAGACGCGGACAGGTTGGCGAACATCGCCATTGAAATGGTACATCCTGGCATACCTTGGACAAGTGGCTCCGATATCATCAGTACTCCCCGAAGTCCTGCCTCAGGTTCGCCCAAACTCGTCAGCGATGCGCACAATATCATCCTCACCAAGATATCCCCCGGACTGAACCTCAATCAGGTGAAGAGGGATTTTCCCAGGATTCCCAAGACGGTGCACTGCTCCCTGTGAGATATAAGTGGATTGGTTTTCGTGCAGAAGGAACGTCTTGTCGCCACAGGTAACCTCTGCGGTTCCGCTGACCACTATCCAGTGCTCAGCCCGATGATGATGCATCTGAAGCGATAGCTTACGTCCTGGTTTGACCACGATACGCTTCACCTGAAAGCGATCACCGAGATCAATACACTGATAACTGCCCCAGGGTCGATAGGTCAGGGCCCCCGTTTCGGCCTCCGGCCGGCGCGCGACGCGCAGGCGTTCAACAATGGTCTTCACCGCCTGGGCCTCATGCTTGGGGGCGACCAGCACGGCATCATTGGTCGCAACCACGATCAGGTCGCGGACACCGACAGCCGCGACCAGCGGTCCTTCGCTGCGCAGATAGCTGTCGGCGACGTTTTCGGCGACGACATCGCCGATCGTCACCACGCCGGCCGCATCCCGCTCGCCGATCGCCCACAGCGCATCCCAGGCCCCGACATCCGACCAGCCGAGATCGGCCGGCACCACGGCACCATGGGCGGTCTTTTCCATCACGCCGACATCGATCGACAGATCCGGTGCACTGGCGAAGATCTCCTTCGGCAGCCGGACGAAATCGAGATCGGACGACCGGCAGGCATAGGCGGCGGCCACAGCCTCGGCCACGGCCGGAGCCGAAGATTCGAGTTCAGCCAGCACCACCCGGGCGGGGAACAGGAACATGCCGCTGTTCCAGAAGAACCGGCCGTCGGCCAGATAGCGCTCGGCCGTCTCGCGCGCCGGCTTTTCATGGAAACGGCTGATGCGGAAGGCCCGCTCGTCAAGCGCGGTCCCGGTCTCGATATAGCCGTAGCCGGTTTCGGGCCGGGTGGGCTTCACGCCGAAGGTAACGAGATCGCCGCTCACCGCACGGCGGGCGGCCGCAGCCACCGCCTCGCGGAAGGCAGGCGTGTCGCCGATCACATGATCCGACGGTAGCACCAGCATCAGCGCTTCGGGATCATGAGCAAGGGCCGCATGCGCCGCCGCTGCAACGGCCGGCGCGGTGTTCCGCCCCACCGGTTCCAGCAGAATGGCCGCCGGTTCGATGCCGGCGGCACGCGCCTGCTCGGCCACCAGGAAACGATGGTCTTCGTTGCACACCAGGATGGGCGCCCCAAACCCCGCTTCGGGCGAGACCCGCTTCAGGGTCGCCTGCAGCATGGTGTCGCTGCCCGCCAGCGCCAGAAACTGCTTGGGCAGCGCCTTGCGCGAGAGCGGCCAGAGGCGGGTTCCGCCGCCGCCACACAGGATCACGGGCGTGATGATGCTGGAGCTCATGAATTCGGTCTCGTTTCGCTGTCGGCTGAGCGGCTGTCAGGATTGCGGTGTGGCGAAGGATCACGTTCTCCGGAGAGAGACGCGCGACGTCCGCGGTCTCAGGCCGCGAACGCCTTCTCCAGACGCTCCAGAGCGATCCAGAAGCCCTCGCCGTCGTTCTTGTGGCCCTGCCAGATTTCGGGGATGAAGCTCGCGCCGGGCTGGGTCCGGTCGATCACATGCCCGAAGGCGCGGAAATCGATGTCGCCGTCACCGACCTGAAGGCCTTCGCCGTCGACCCCCTTGCTGTCCGCCAGATGCATATGCGCCGTGACCGGAGCCACCGCCTCGCAGAAGGCTTCGAACGACCACTTGTAGTGGTTGCAGGCCAGCTTGGAATGCGAGATGTCGAGGCAGATCCGCATCTTCTCGGCCTCGCAGAACGACCGGATCGTCTCGGCGTCGACGAACAGGTTGTGGAAGCTCTGCCCGCCGAAATGCCAGGGGAAGGGCGGCATCGTCTGCGGGATCACCTCGACCCCGTCGCGGCTGAGCAGCCGGAGCGTCTCGGACAGCCGCTCGTAGAGAGCGGTGCACTCGGCCGGATGCAGATGGCGATCGGTGGTGAAACCGCCCACATTGGTCACGATGAGCGGATCGGTCGGCTGATCGAAATACTCGCGCAGCCGCCGGGTCACGTCGATCACCCGCTGCATCTCCTTCACCGAATGCGCCCGATACTCGGCATCGTCGGAGACGAGGTTCAGCGTATGGTCGTGGGCGAACAGCTCGGGTGCGTGCACCACATAGCCGATCGGATAGCGACCGCTCAGATATTTCGACAGCTCGATCTCCAGATCCTTGTAGCTGAGGTGGAATTCCACCAGCGACAGGTTGGTCTTGTCGAGCAGGCGCTGGAAGTCGTGATAGCGCACCGGCACGCCCCAGGGCCGCGAGAAGGCATAGGGCCGCGGCTCGATGACGCCGTCCGCCAGATCCGAAGGGTAGAAGAAGTCGCCGGCCTTGACCTCGCGGCGCATCGTGCGCCCGACCAGCTCGGCCAGACGGTTGGGCTGAATGCCCTTGCCCGGGCTCTTGACGTCGACCATGTCGGCGGTGACCACGGTGCCGATGGCAAGCGTGGTCTTCGCGACCAGGCTCTTGGCCAGGGTTTCGCGGTTCATCAGCTCACCCTGGGAGAGCTGGCGCGAGCCGCCCTCGCCCATGGCTTCCTCCACCTGGCGGATGCCGTCGACCATGCGACGGAATTCCTCGGGCAGCAGGCTGACCTTGTGGTCATTGCCTTCCAGGCCCTTGTCGATGGTGAAGTGCTTCTCGATGACCTTGGCGCCCAGCGCCACCGCGGCGACCGAGACGTTGATGTCGCGCTCGTGACCCGAATAGCCGACGACGCAGTCGCCGATCTCGGCCAGGCGCTTCATATAGCGCAGGTTGACGTCCTTGAAGGGCGCCGGATAGGTCGAGTTGCAGTGCAGCAGGACGAAGGGTGCGCCCAGGCGGTGCAGCACGCCGGCCGACTGCTTGATCTCGGCGTCGGTCGACATGCCGGTCGACACGATCAGCGGCTTGCCGGTCGCCGCCATCGCCGACAGCAGATCCAGATTGGTCATGTCGGCCGAGGCGACCTTGAAGCCCTCGAGCCCGTAATCGTCGAGCAGCCGCACGCTCTCGTGGTCCCAGGGCGTGCAGAGCGGGGTCATGCCGCGGGCGCGCACATGATCGAACGCCCGGAACAGGTCGTCATTCGACAGCGAGAAGCGTGCCAGCAGGTCCAGCGTATACTGCGACCCCAGATCCTCGCTGGCATCGTTGTTGTCGCCGGCATTGCGATAGAGCCGGTCGAGCTGCCGCATCTGGAACTTGGCGCATTCGGCCCCGGACTCCGCGGCCAGATCAATCAGCCGCTTCGCCAGATCCAGATCGCCCTGATGATTGTTGCCGATCTCGGCAATGACATAGGCCGGATGATCCGGACCGATCTCGCGGTCGCCGATCCGGACCACCGCCGCCCCGATCCGGGCAACCGACACCACCCGGCCCTGCTCGTCGAGCAGCGGCAGGGCGGTGATCCGCTCGGAAAGTTCGGCAGCGATCCGATCAGGGGCGGCATCGCGCGGCAGGGCACGGAAGCTGCGGTTCATCGCCTCCGAGACCGGCCGGTCCAGATCGATGGTCGGTTGCTCCACAACCCAGCGCCGGAAGTCGCCGTCGGTCAGCACACCTTCAAGCCGGCCGGCCTCCGACACGGCGAAGACGATGCCGTGCTTGTTCTCGCTGATCTTGCGAAGCGCGGTCGCGATCGTCTCCTCGACGAAGGTGAGGTAGGGAACGATCCTGGTTTCGATGATCATCGGCGTCCGATCGGCTCTAGCTGGGGGTCGGCGGTCTGGAAATGGCGCGCCGCCGGACCCGATCGTCAAACTCGCAAGGGCTCGCCCGGCCCATAGATCCTGATGGTAGCGCGACTTACCGCGAATGCGTAAGCAGCGTCTCGATCACGACCATATCGACTTCGCTGTCGATCTCATAGGCCGTCTCTTCCGCCATCTCGTGCAGCGCGATCCGGCCGCCGAGGCGGTTGTTCCGGGTTCGCAGCATCTCGGGCGGGAACAGGTAGATCGAGCCGTTCTCCACATATTGCGGCGTCATGTCCTGACGCCGCGGGCGGCTGGCCGGGTCGTAGTTGATCGCCTGGGCCCCGTCGGCCCCCCGCCGCCACAGAAAGCGGTGCGAGGCGACGACCGACAGAAGCGTATCGGCCCCTTCGGCTTCCAGGGTGGCGATGGCGCGATCGATGTCGTCGGCGGCACGGATGGGAGAGGTGCACTGCAGGAACACCACCAGATCCACCTTCCCCTCGCGGGCCTCGATCTCGTCGACGGCATGCCTGAGCGCGGCCTCGGAACTTGCCGTGTCCGAGGCGAGATCAGCCGGACGCCGCACGATCTTCGCGCCGTATTGCGCAGAGACGGCCGCGATCTCGTCGTCATCGGTCGAGACCCACACGCTGTCGACCCGGGCCGAATTCAGCGCCTGCTCGATCGAATGTGCAATCAGCGGCTTGCCCGCCACTGGACGCACATTCTTGCGTGGAATGCCTTTCGATCCCCCGCGCGCGGGGATGATCGCAATCGTCGAACCCATTTCCGTCTCCGCAATCGGCGCGGCCTTGCCGCCCCTGCGTCACTCTCGTCCGCCCGCGTCACTCTGCCCGGGGCAGAGTCAGCCGGCAACCCGCCCGCCGGAGCTGCCCCATTCGCGCCCTTCGCGCAGCTCGAAGGCTTCGCTGGTCCAGTAGAAATCCTGGCCACTCACCTTCGGGATCCAGTGCCGCGGCAGCCTGGTGGCGTTGTAGCCGAGCTTGTAGCCGACATATTTCGCACCCGTCTGCACCACGGCATAGGGAATGAGGTGCGGCCGTTCGCGCAGCAGGCGCGCCATCAGCGCCTTCACATAGCTGCCGCCGCGCTTTTCGTCACCACCACTGTCCAGCAGCAGCTCCTTCTGGCGCCGCCGCTCGTAGCCCACGTCGAACATGCGCCGGAATTCCTGTTCCAGCGTGTAGGTATGGGAATGATGTACCACCGCTTCGGCGACATAGGCGATGCGATGCCCGCGCCGCAGCAGTTTAGCGGTGTTGATCGCATCTTCCATGGTCAGGGTCGGACCGATGCCGCCGATCGCCTCCAGCGCCGGATTCGACCAGGCCGCACAGCTGTCGGAGCAGAAATAGAGGAAGCTGCCCCATTTCGCCCGCTCGTCGTAAGACCGGACATGGCTCTGCGGCGGGTAGTTGAACTCGCGGGCGAAGCTCTCGAAAAAGCCGGCGCCGGTATGCGGGATCTGCCGCGCATAGGTGACCGCCGCCGTGCCGTCGACGATCGGCGCCACCAGATGACCGATCATGTCGGCAGAGGTCGCATAAGCGTCGGGCGTGATCATCACCACGATGTCGGTGCCGAGCGCCTGACGCGCCCGTTCCCGGGTCATGCCGTGATTGAACGAGCGGCGGGGCACGACCAGCGTTTCGGCCCCCATCTCTTCGGCCAGTTCCACCGTGCCGTCATTCGACGACGAGTTGACCACCAGCACCCGCGGCTTCAGCGGCGAGGCAAGCAGCGGCGGCAGGCAGTGCGGCAGCATCTTCTTTGCGGTGTAGGTGATCACCGCGACGCCGATGGTGGGCTCGCGTCCCTCGGCGATCCACGGAGCCGCTTCGCTGACGACGCTGGCAGGTGCGGGGGTCATGGCTTTCAGGCTCCCTCTCCGGCAGAAGGGTCTCCGGCAGCCTCGCGCAGAGGCAGGTTAAGGCGATCGGCATAGAAGCGGGCAATACCGTCCCAGGCGGCCGCCTCGTTCCAGCCCAGACGATCCGCATCCACCCGATCCGTGTTGATCCGGATCGGCGGCTCGGCGAAGACCGTCTGATGGGCCAGCTCCAGCGGGCAGTCCAGCACCAGCCGCGCCGCCATCTCGCGGGCGAACCGCCGGGCGAAATCCCCCTGGCTCTCAACGTACCCGCTGGGGCGGCAGACGTGGAAGCCCCCATCCGAGGGCATGGCTGCGACAAAACCGGCATAGGCTGCCGCCAGCAGCGAAACCTGAATGTTGTCGCGGATATAGGCGGGGGTTCCGACGGTGGGGCAGCGTCCCTCGGCCCAGCTCTTCATCAGATAGGCGGTGAAGCGCGGCTCTTCGAAAGCACCGAAGGGGTTCGGGATGACCACCTTGCCCAGGGCCACGCCTTCGCGTGGGGCATAAAAAGCATAGAGATCGGCAGTCAGGCCTTTAGACAGACCATAGGGGCTGAAAGCGACGGCCGGTTGCGTGCCCGCCCCTTCCCGCTGCTCGAAGACCGATCCGGTCAGCACCAGCCGGTCACAGCCGGCGCCACGCATCACCCGCAGCGTCTCCACCAGACCGAAGGCGTTGTCCGCCAGGGCCTTCACCGGATCGAAGTCGGGGCTCTTATAGTCCCGCACATCGGCCGCGTGATGGCACAGCACATCGAACCGCTCGTCACCGGCAAACAGCGCCTGAAAACGCTCCGAGCCGAAAGTGACCGCCTCGACAAGTCGCAGACGCGGGGCCAGCGCCTCGAGCCGCCGGACACGCAGCTCCCGCAACGGATCGGCGGCATAATCGCCACGATGACGATAGAGGGTCGCGACCACATCATGGCCGGCCGCGACCAGCGCCTCGGCATACCACATGCCGGTGAAGGAACTCGCGCCCGTGAGGAGGATGCGCATGATCAGCCCCTCACCGCAGATGCAGATCGGGATCGAAATCCGGATGGGCCTGATCGCGCGCCGAGATCACGGTAGGTTCAATGGGCCAGCCCACCTGAAAACGGGGATCGTTCCAGCGCACCCCGCGCTCCCGTGACTTGTCGTAGAAGTCCGACACCATGTAGACCAGCTCGGTGTCGTCGACCAGCGTGATGAAACCGTGTGCAAAGCCGCGCGGCACATACATCGCCCGCCGGTTCTCGGCGGTGATCTCAGCACCGAACCACTGCCCGAAGGTCGGCTGATCCTCGCGAAGATCCAGGATCACGTCCCAGGCCGCACCGCGGATGCACCGCACGACCTTCACCTCGGCCGACGGCGCCAGCTGATAGTGCAGACCGCGCAATGTGCCGCGGGTGGCGCTATAGCTGTCGTTCATCTGCACGAAACGGGTTTCGAGGCCGGCTGCCCCGAATTCCTTTTCGCAGAACATCCGACTGAAGAAGCCGCGCTCGTCCCCGATCGGTTCAAGCTCAATGACGAAGCCGCCCGGAATGGGGGCAGGGATGAACTTCATACGGCCTCCGGCGCATTGGCTGCGCAAAACGCGCGTTCATAAGCGGCGATCTGGTCCATCGTGATGTCCCAGACCGGCCTGCCTTCAGACCAGGCTTTGTACCAACCGACGGTCTCGCGCATCGTGTCTTCGAAGCGCCAGGCCGGCCACCAGCCCAGAATATTGTTGGACTTGTCGCAATTGAGCCGCAGCAGATGGGCTTCGTGCTTCGCATCGGTCGCCGGCGCCACCTCGACCGATCCCTTGCCCCAATGCGCCACGACCGCCTCTGCAAGCCGGATCACCGGCTGACAGTCACGTGCCGAGGGGCCGAAATTCCAGCCCTCGCCGGTCTCGATCCCGCGGGTGCCGACCATCAGCTTCGAGGCGACCATCATATAGCCGCCCAGCGGCTCCAGCACATGCTGCCAGGGACGCACGGCGGTGGGGTTGCGCAGGAAGACCGGCTCGCCCCGCTCGATCGCGCGGATGCAGTCCGGGATGATGCGGTCTGCGGCCCAGTCGCCGCCACCGACCACATTGCCGGCTCGCACGGAGGCCGACAGGATCCCTGCCGGGTTCAAGAAAGACTGGGCATAGGCGTGGAACACCAGCTCCGCCGCCCCCTTGGAGGCGCTGTAAGGATCGCGGCCGCCCATCGGGTCGTTCTCGCGATACCCCCAGATCCATTCCTTGTTGTCGTAGGCCTTGTCGGAGGTGATGTTGATCACGACCTTCACGCCGCCCACGCGCTGCACGGCATCCAGCACATGAACCGTGCCCATGACATTGGTGTCGAAGGTCTCGACCGGCTCGTCATAGGAATAGCGGACCAGAGCCTGGGCAGCCATGTGGAACACGATCTCGGGCTTCGCCGCCTCGACCGCGGCCATCACGGCCGCGGGGTCGCGCAGATCACCGACGATGTGCCGCATCCGCCCTTCCAGCCCCAGAAGGTCGAAATGGCAGGGGCTGGTCGCCGGTGGCAGCGCAAAGCCGGTGACGTCGGCCCCCAGCTTCAGCAGCCAGGCACACAGCCAGCTTCCCTTGAAGCCGGTATGGCCGGTCACCAGCACGCGGCGCCCGGCAAACACGTTCTCGAACGGCAGATCGGTCATCTCGCTTCCATCACCTGCAGTCGGAGACGGATGTCGCAGATCCGCCCCGTCCGATGCACCGCATGACGCGGCCGGCGCCCTGGGGCTCCGGCCGCATCCCGGGTCAATCCTTATAGGCCCAGGGCGCCTTGCCCTGTTCCCACAATGCGGTCAGATGCTCGCGGTCACGCTGCGTATCCATGCACTGCCAGAAGCCCGGGTGCTTGTAGACATGCAGGCCACCATCAGCGGCCAGCCGCGACAGGGGTGCCTGTTCCAGCACCAGCGAGGGATCGGTCGACAGATAGTTGCGGAAGTCGCGATTGAAGAAGAAGAACCCGCCATTGATCCAGGCATGGGTGATCTCGGGCTTCTCCGCGAACGAGAGCAGACGATCGCCTTCCATGTTGAACTCGCCGAAGCGGGAGGGCGGGTTCACGCCCAGCACGGTGCCGGTCTTGCCATGCGCCTGATGGAAGGCCAGCTCCGCCGCCAGATCGACATCGGTCACGCCGTCGCCATAGGTCACGGCGAAGGTCTTGGCATCGCCGATATACCGATCGAAAGCCATGGCGATGCGCGCGCCGGTCATCGTCTTCTCGCCGGTATAGGCCAGCGTCACTTCCCAATCACAATCGTGATTGATCTGATGATAAGACACACTGTTGTCGACGAGATTGACCGTCGCGTCGCTGTTCATGGAATAAAAGTTCAGGAAGTAATTCCGGATCACTTCCGACTTATAACCCATGCACAGCACGAATTTCCGAAAGCCGAAATGCGAATAGGTCCGCATGATGTGCCAGATGATCGGCTTGTCGCCCACCGGAACCATCGGTTTCGGCCGGAATTCGGTTTCTTCCTTGATGCGCGTGCCGAGCCCGCCACAGAGGATGAAAACAGGAACTGAAGAAGGAGTCATGATAGCGGTCTTGTCGCCTCTATGAAGCCGCATATGCGCGTATCTCGCCCGGCAGGCACCGGACGCATCGGCATTGGCGGTCGTTCGCTCCGATCGTGCCTGTTCCGTATACCATGCCGACGGCGCTGTCACAAGCCGCGCGCATGACAACGCAGTTGCGGGATCCCTTTGATATTTCAGAATGTTTACGGCCGGAGATCAACAGACTTCGATCTCCGGCCGTGGCAAATTACGGGCACAGCTGCAATGTATGCTTAACAGACGGGGCACTACAGGCCCAAGATACTGCGGAGTCAGTCCATCAGGCCAGGCCAGTACCGGGAGGTGTTCGCCGCGTCATACCCCCCGACCCGGCCGATGAGAGCGCTGGAACGGTTGAGCTGGGCACCGCCGTCGCGGGTGACCGGACGATAGGTCAGACCGAACCGTGTTTTGGTCGGCCGGGTCGAATAGATGTCCAACGGGATGCTCAGGAAGAATCCCTTGTCAAAGCTACCTTCGCCAAATTCCGCGGCTGATACGTCAGTGAGGGTCGCAAAAACGCCGGCACGGATGCCACTGTCGAATTCACGCGACAGCTCGAAGGTAGCCCCCCAATCCTTCGCCAGATAGCGCCCAGCCCGCACTGATCCGTTCAGGTCCCAGAACGGCAGCTCGTAGTAAACCCCGACATGCCCCGTGACTGTACTATAGTCCAGGAAGCTGAACATCCCGTCATAGGCACGCTGCTTGACCCAGTTAACATCAATGCCGTAAGCCCACGGCGAACCAACCGTCTTGTAAAGCACCTCTCCACCAACGCCACCGAACATTTCTTCCAGCAAACCGGCATAGGCTGTCGCATAAAGTCCAGGTGCCAGGGATGTATAATAGGCCCCCTGCAAGCGGCCAATCCAGGCCTCACCTTCTTTGAGGTAATCCTTGATGCTACTACGCACATGTGGCAGCTGACTATCAGATTCAAGTGTCAGGTCGTCATAGTTATTAGTGATATTCAGGCCCGCATACCCATCGATTTCGGTATTGGGAGAGGGGCGGATGGACGCCTGGGCACGCATATAGAGCTGGTAGATCAGGAAGGCATCCGGCCCGCCGATCTGCTGCCTTGTTCTGGGGGCAATCGACCAGTCGAATTCCGGATACTGCGACTGATTCAGAACAGCATCATCCCGTGGCGGCACCGCCTGTGCGACGGTGCTCTGATGCCAGATTTCTTCAGGAGTCGCCTCATCTTCCGAAAGCCGCTCAATGTGAGTCCGCAGGACAGTGAGTTCCAGAACCGGCAAGCCGTCGTCGCCGAGAACCATGGCCAGACGTTCCACTCGCGGCGGCATAACCTGGGTTGCCACACGAGCAGCCCGACCGGCTGATGTCACAAAATTTCGGAAAGGCATGTTTCCTACAAAGAGGCGAACAGTGTCCCCCTGGAGCTCCATCCGATCGATTACGACATCATTCTCCTCGGCAGCCGCAAACAGGCGTCGGGCCAACGCTTCGGTTTCCACAGGCTCTTGCTTCGGGGTTGCGGCGGTGCGCGGCGGGTCGACCGGCGGGGCATCAGCTTGTACAGCCCCGTTCTGGAGAAGCTCAGAACGCGAAGCCGTCCACGTGACCAGAGGGCGCCCGGCCGCCGAGAGAAGCCGCACCTCCACCGTCACAACATCCGTCGGCACAGCGCGCGCTGCCACCGCCGCGACATCCAGCGCATCGGCCATATCATGCCCGGGAAGCCCTCCCGTGAGATCAACCAATGCCCGATCATTCACGACGTCAAAACGCTGCACGACCATCTGCCGATCGGCGGCAGCCGCCCTGACACTCGCTTCCGCAAGCTCCGGAAGCCAGACAGCAGCCATAGGCACGGGATCGATCGGCCTGTCCGCAGGAATCCCCTCAGGTCCCAGGCGTCCCCGGCGGGCAACCTCCGGCGGGACCCCTTTGTCGAGGAGCGGGTTAAAGCCGTTATGAAAATCAGCGAATAGCGAAACACGCGCCATCGCTGTGGTTCCACGTTCGAAACCTGCCGCAAACTGGACCCAACTCGCGGGCTGCCAAGTGATTCCAAAGTTGAGCGGCAATTTAGGATCAAGATCCGACGTAGCCGGATCGTTGACATAATTGTTCGGATCGTATTCGACGATAAAGCGCAAATCATCGCCGAGCAGGGGAACATCCTGCCAGAGATAGCTTACACTGCCAAACAGGGCAATCGGACCGGTGAAGAAAGCAGTACCGACCCCACCTGGGGCATCCGCTCCGCCAACCCTGTTGTCGAAGCGATCAAAGAACACACCCAGCGGATTGTCCAGATGCGCCCGTGTGCCCATGGCTCCAAATCCCAAACCACCGCTGATGTCAAAATCACCTACACGCTTGGACGCCACAAAATATTCGGCGCCGAACAGGCCAGTACCACCAAGGTCGCGAAATCCAACAGCGATCTCCGGCCAAGCCTCATCTTCTCTTGAGAGCCTCACCTTCAGATCAACACTTCGGTCCTTATAATCTTGTCCGTCCGCGAACCCATCAACCGGGCTGTAGGCTCGGTCCGTAATGCGCGTATATCGGAAAGTTCCCTCCAGCCAAGGCAGGGCCTGCAGGTTGATGAAATAGCGGTGGTACGGAGAAACGATCGAGATGCCAGCCAGAAACTGGCCATCCTTACCGAAGCGGGCGGTCGGCGTCTGCACCGCGCCGATGCCACCATAGTCAGACACGTTCGGCAGAACGATCTTCTCCCATGGCTTCGGCTGCTCGCCAGCTTGCTGCGCGGCAGCCGGTTCCACGCTGACATTCATAAGGATGGCGACCAACAGGACGTTGGCCGCCATCACGTATGCCTTTTGGCTCCTCACCGCCGTGCGGCCTCAATCCTGGATGGCGTTCAGAGAGGCTGCCGTCAAAGCCAGGCCGCTCAGGATACGCGTGACATCCGTGGTTACAGCCAGGAAGTCGAAAGGCGCCAGATCACGAGGAATCACAATCATAGAGCCTGGAGGAACATTAGCCTCGGTGGTTGCCCACGAGTCCAAATCGACCGGCTGTGCCGCGCCATTCGGCAAGACGATGAACGCGCGCCCCTCGTCAGAGTCAAGTGAGTATCCCCCCGCCAGATTCACGTACTCACTCGCGCGCTGTCCACTACGGAACTGCTGGGCACCCGGATTGAGCACCTCACCAACGACGAGCACATAGTTGGGGCGCTTGGGAATGTTGATGGCGTCTCCTCCCTCCAGAACCGTATCCAGCTCAGGGCGAGCAGCAAGTACCGCCGGATCAGCCTCGACGACGACGCGGCCATAGGGCTCGACAGTGGCCAGATCTTTGACCAGCTCCCTCATCACACCCATCGCATCTGCTATGCCGGAGCTTGAGCCGGAGCGCTGCGACTGACGTGCAAGAAGGGAGACGATGCCCTTCTGAAGCTCATCAGCGGTGCGTCGATTGGCTTGCCTTTCGAGATCCCGAACCCGATCACGTGTGAAAACCGCGCCGAAGGGATAGGCCTCGGAGGTCAATCCACCGGCGCGAGCCAGAAGCTCGGACAGGCGCTCGCCACGGCTGATGTCATATGCGCCCGGGCGAAGAACTTCTCCCCGGACGGAAACCAGCCCTTGTTCTCGCGTGGTGATCCGCGTCGCGACCCGCACGGTATCGCCGGGCCGAACCATGACAGAATCAAGGCTCACCTGAGTCAGATCGAGGAGTTCGCGGCGAATCTGGGTCGTCGTCGCCGCTACATCCGCGTCGTAGCGGCTGATTTCCACCTGGGAGATATCGGCCGACCGCCCCAGTCCGCCCGCAGCATTGAGCATCAGACGAAGCGTGACGGGCTGAGCGATCGGATACAGCCCTGGCCTGCGCACATCGCCTGTAACCGCCGTCACATTCTCCAACAACAGCGGCAACAGAGACGGATACTGATCAAAAACGGGCGGACAGTTAACCGACCCAGGCGCGTTCGTGGACGTTCCACCCTGAACCAGAAATTGCCGCGCACTGAGGAAACTGTCTGCACGGGTCTTGCGAACCAGACTGGACAGGGACGCCAGAGCGGGGCATGCACCGCCAGAGTTGGCAAGTGCTTCCGCGACCGCCGGCGTCGAAAGGAACGCGATATCACCGGCACCCAGAACAATAAAGCGATCGCCGGAGGCAAGCGTCATATCCTGGTTGCCATTGATGACATTGACGAGATCAACTGGCGTGAACAGAGGCAGAAGAGTACTTGGATCACGCGTACGAATAACCGCAAAAGGCAAATAGGGTGATCCACTCAGCAGGTCGAGGTTCGACAGGAGGGACTTCAGGCTCCCCCTGCTGTCAAGCGCCCTGGGTCCAGGTGTGGAAACACTGCCCTCGACCACGACCGTTCCGCCCACGACGTTACGATCAATAAAGACCTGCAGAATTTCACCGCGCTGCAATGTGCCGGATCGCGCATCCGCGCTCGTCGCGGACTGGACGCCCTCACTGTCAAACGCAATGCGCATAAAGCGGTTGCCAGCGGGGCGCAGCGGCCCACCGGCCAACTTCATTGCTTCACTGACCGACATTGTCGAGCGACCGGGCGCAGTCTCGAAAATCGCCGGACGAGCCACATCGCCATCGACGGCCACCGTCGGACCAAGCAGAGGCACGACGATCCGGTCACCATCCTGAAGGGGCAGTGTAGCGCCGCCACCAGCCCCGATCAGATAATCGTACAGATCAACCGGGATGCGTTCGCCATTCGCCCGAACCAGTTCGATGCGACGAAGGGATCCGGAACGCAGTACGCCGCCCGCGGCACCAATTGCATCGACCACGGTCCCGAAGCTGTTCACCGGCCGCAGTCCCGGGCGGAACACTTCGCCAAGCACGGAAATGCTGATCAGACGTACGCTGCCGACAGTGACGAAGACCCGACTGCCCACCATGCTTTCGCCAGTCACCTGCTGCAGCCGGTTGCGAAGATCCGCCACGGTCGAGCCGACGGCCTTGATCGGTGGCGTTTCGGGAAGAACGATGTCGCCATCGCGATTCACCTGAACGCTGACTGTCCGTGAAATCTGGCCGCGATAGGTGACAATGAGTTCGTCGCCAATACCCAGAACATAGTCGGGGCTGATCTCTCCGGAGGTGATCGGAGCCCGCTGCGACTGACGAAACACGCGGTATCCATACTGGCTGATCGCGCGCCCGGTGCGAAGCGCATAGTCCCGTTCGATAGATGACGGGTTACCCGCAAGACCCAGACGTTGATCGTCCGCCTCTTCATCAGTGGCATTTCGCCGCTTGGTCTCTTCGTCGGCCTCTTCTGACCGATCTCCGGCTTCCGGATCGAGGGAAGTGTCAGCCGTCCCGTCTTTGGGATCGATATTTGAGGCACCGCCGTTCTGCAGCGCCTGCGTCGCTGATTCGATCTGACTTTGCAGATCCAGCAGCGTTTGTGCACCAGAATGCCCCGGAGCAAGGAGCGTCAAGGCTCCAACGGCCACCATAGCCACCGCGTTAGCAAGGTGCCGGACGGCGTGGCCAGATCTCACACGAAGGATTTCGCGAAGCGAAGCGGAGTCGAGGATCATGCTGCGTCCCGTGGCAGATTCGATGCTATGTTATGGATCTCTTAGCTCAAATCGTGAGGGGAAGTCCGTCGACGCTGCCGGGGCACCCTCGAACGTGACACCTCGCCGGCTGCACGTGAGCGCTGACACCCTAGCACATGCTGGCAGATCAGCAACGTGGTAAAAGCTCACTATTGTGCGGCGCAGTAGGAGTTCGGCGATAGGCTTTGCTCTCCTACAGGCTCCAATAGTTGACAGACGGATCACGCTGAGCCGTTCGGTAGAACCCTTTGGGATCCGCCATCATTCCTCCGGGTGAAACCAGGCGGAAGATCACTTCTGGCGATCGATCAAGAAAATCCCGATGCCCCACCGCCATTACTACAAGATCAAATGTCTCCTCTGGCCAGCCTATCGCCTCAACGTCCTGTCTAGACGCCAGCTCCTGAGGCGCGAACCACGGATCGTGCACCTTGACATCAAAGCCATGGCGGGACAGCCGATGGACAAGCTGGGGAATCCGTGAATTCCGCAGGTCCGGGACATCCTCCTTAAAAGTAGCCCCCAAAATCAGAACTCTCGGACGAAGTATTGGCTGGACGACCTCGCGGAAGCGAAAGGCGATACGGTCGGCCATCTCATCTGCCATGTGATCATTAATTCGACGGCCAGCGAGTATAACCTCGGGTTCATGACCTATCATTTGTGACAGATGGCTAAGATAATAGGGATCGACACCAATGCAGTGCCCCCCGACCAGACCTGGCTTAAAATCGAGGAAGTTCCACTTCGTACGCGCAATATCGAGCACATCATGGACCGATAAACCGATCCGCTCGCAGATCAGCGCCACCTCGTTCACGAAAGCAATGTTGATGTCACGCTGAGCATTCTCAATCGCTTTTGCCGCTTCCGCCGCCCGGATTGACGGAGCAACGTGGATCAACCCACCATTGAGCAGCCCATACAAACGGCCGAGCGCCTCGGTAAGCGCCCTCCCTTGCCCGGACACCACTTTCACGATTGTATCGATGCGATGCGCCCGATCTCCGGGATTGATCCGCTCCGGGGAGTAGCCGAGCATCACGTCACGGCCCAGCACCAGTCCCGAAGCCGCAGCCAGAGCGGGGCCGCATATATCTTCAGTCACACCGGGATAGACCGTGCTCTCGAATACGACCACGCTTCCAGCATGCAATCTCGGCCCAAGAATCGCGCATGCCGCGAGCAACGGGCCGAGATCAGGCCGCCTGTCCGAGGTGATCGGAGTCGGGACGCACACCATGATAATCCGTGCCTCCGAAAGACGATCCGGATCAGCCGTCGGCATCAGCCCGCGTGCCAATGCCCGCTGCAGGTCGGCTGGCGAAACTTCGCCGGTGTCATCCATCCCGGACCGGATGCGGGCAACCCGGCGAGCGTCCAGGTCATATCCGATGACGCGCCGACCGTGCGAAGCAAACGCCACGGCCAGAGGCAGCCCGACATAACCAAGGCCGATCACCCCCAGAACTGCCGTTTCGGGGTCCGCCTGTTCGAAAATCGGGAGCAGGAACGGATCGTCCGTCATCGACTTGTCGACATCCATATCAATCAGATCTCGTGATAGGCCCGAAACCAAGCAACGAAGCGGGGGATACCTTCGTCAATCGGAGTGCGGGGCTCAAAGTCCAAAAGACTACGCGCCCGGTCGATATCGGCATAGGTGGCCGACACATCGCCGGGCTGCATCGGCTCCATGATCTTCACCGCCTCCCGCCCGGTCGCCGCCTCGATCGCCCGGATGAAGTCGCCGAGTGCCACCGGCGCATTGTTGCCCAGGTTGAAAACGCGATGCGGCACCCTGCCGTCCCCGGCGTCGGAAGCCACGGAGGTCGGAGGAGTGTCCAGCGCCGCCAACACTCCACGGGCGATGTCGTCGACATAGGTGAAATCGCGCTGCATACGCCCTTCATTGAAAACCCGGATCGGCCGGCCGTTCAGAATGGCGTCGGTAAACAGCCAGGCCGACATGTCCGGGCGCCCCCAGGGACCATAGACCGTGAAGAACCGCAGACCGGTCAACGGCAGACCGTAAAGATGGGCATAGGTATGGGCCATCAGCTCCCCCGCCCGCTTGGTGGCGGCATAGAGCGACAGCGGGGTATCGACCCGATCCGCCTCGGAAAAGGGCAGCTGCCGGTTGGCGCCGTACACCGACGACGAGGAGGCATAGACCATGTGCACCAGGCCGGGCAGATGGCGGGCAAGCTCCAGAAGGCAGAGATGCCCCTCGACATTCGCCCGCGTGTAGCTGTGCGGCGCCTCGATCGAATAGCGCACCCCGGCCTGGGCGGCCAGATGGACGATGCGGTCGATCCGGGGCAGATGATCGCGCAGGGCCTCGATCGCGGCACGATCCGCAATGTCCAGCCGCCGGAAGGCAAAGCCGGCGCGCCCCTCCAGCCGGGCCAGCCGGGCCCGTTTCAGGGCCGGATCGTAATAGTCGTTCAGGTCGTCGATGCCGAGAACCTCTTCCCCGCGATCGAGCAGCAGGGACGCCACGTGCGAGCCGATGAAGCCGGCGGCACCGGTGATGAGGACGGTCATGGCATGCGGCTCCGGCAATGGAGATCATCGCGAGGCAAGGTAGCGATGCGGACCCCGGATGTGAAGCATGTCGGCAAATCAAAAAAGCCTGCGCCGGTCATCCGGCACAGGCTTTTGAAAGTCGTCGGGCGTTCCGGAAGAAGACGGCGAGCGTCCGGCAACGGCAGGCGGGCGCTCCCGTCGCGGCAGATGGCCGCCGGACATCCGGTCCGGGTGCGGCTCAGTAGGCGCCGCTATTGGGCGAGAACACCACACGCACGGTCTGGAACAGCAGCTTGAGGTCGAGAAGCGGCGTCCAGCTTTCCAGATAGGTGCGGTTGAAGGCGATACGCGAGTCGTACTCGCTGTCGGTCCGGCCATTGATCTGCCAGAGACCGGTGATCCCCGGACGCAGCGAGGTGTATTCAACCAAGCTCGCCCCCCAGCGGGAGGTCTCGTGCAGCGCCATCGGGCGCGGGCCCACAAGGCTCATATCGCCGCAGAGCACATTCCACAGCTGCGGCAGCTCGTCCAGGCTGGTCTTGCGCAGGATGCGGCCGATGCCGGTGATGCGCGGATCCTTGCGCAGCTTTTCGAACTGCTCCCACTCGGCGCGCGCCTCGGCGTCACGGGCGAGCAGATCCTTCAGCAGCTTGTCCGCATTCGGAACCATCGAGCGGAATTTGTAGCACTTGAACCGGTTGCCGCGATAACCGAGCCGCTCGTGGCCGTAGAAGATCGGCCCCTTCGTGGTCGCGACACAGAGCCCGAGGATCATGAAAATCGGCGACAGCAGCAGCAGCAGCGTCGTGGCGCCGACGATATCGAATGCACGCTTAAAGATACGAGCTCCGGTCGTAGTCGCCGGAACCACGCCGCGATCAAGGCTTGCCTCGAACACGTGGCTGGTGTTGACATCCGTCATGATGCTTGCCCGCTTGACGTTATTATGCACACCCGACTGCCGGACCGTACAACGCCTTCCATCGACGTCGCCCTTGAAGCGAAGACAGTCCATGATCCCGGTCGGGGCGGTTGTTTCCGGGGGCCTCATCCATCATCGGATGCACCACCCGGCCCGCACTGCATCGATTGCTTAACTTATACCGCGCATGTCCCTCATAGCCAACCCGGATTCCGCAGCGCACAAATCCCCTGAACGGGGGATCCGCGGAAGCCTGATCGACGGCCAGGGCCATCACGTCGGCGACGGTAGCAGATTGTTAACCATACGCCTAGACGACCTCGGCGCGATGATCACGCAAAAAACGAACGGCGTACGGCATGGCTGCCATGCATTCTCCCACCTTGATGGCGGATTTCCCGTTGGAGAGGACCGCCCCGGGTGTTAATCATTGGGCCGGTTCGACCATCCGCATTTTCAGGGCCTGGAGCAACGACTTCGCATGCGCATTCTCGTCTTCGGCGGCGGAAGCCTGCTTGCCCGCGCCTTCACCGGGACAGCCACACCCGGCGGATCGGTCCGGATCGCCCGGCATGACGACATCGATGCCCCCGACCTGATGGACGGGATCGACGTCGTGGTGAATTTCGCCCGCCATCCCGATGACATGCGTCTGGCCCACGACCCGGAACGGGACGTCGATCTCCGCTTGGCCCGGCGCGTGGCCGGGACGCAGGCGCGCTATGTGATGCTCAGTTCCCGCAAGGTCTATGCCGCCGACGCACAGCAGAATGCGACCGAAGACGCCCCGCTGTCCGGGCTCGACGTCTATGGTCGCAACAAGGTTGCAGCAGAAGCGGCCTTGCGGGACCTGCTGCCCGGGAATCGGCTCACGGTGTTGCGCATCGGCAACGTCATCGGCCCGGAGCGCATTCCCGGACGTCGCAGCTTCATGGGGTTCATGCTGAACACGCTTGCCGACACGGGTGAAATCGTGTTCGACATGAGCCCGTTCGTCTCGCGCGACTTCGTGACGGTGGAGCATTTCGCGGCCCAGCTCGGCAGGATCGTCGAACTGGGCCTGACCGGCACGTACAATCTGTCCTCGGGAACCGGCATCATGTGTGGCGAGCTCGCCCTCGCCGTGATCCGCGGACATGGCAGGGGGCAACTGCGGATCATCGATCCGCGTCATGCCGACGCCTTCCGCCTGGACGTCTCGCGCCTCGTTCGTGAAACCGGCCTCAGACAGACGGCCGACGAGATCATCAGCTACTGCTACAATCTGGGAAGGGCTCTTGGATAATGCCGAAGATCGTCATCACCGGCGGCGCAGGCTTCATTGGGTCGCATATCACCGACCACATCTGCGAGCAGTTCCCAGATCATGACGTGGTCGTCTTCGACAAGATGACCTATGCGGCAGATTTCCGGAACATCCAGGAGCTGGCGACCAGCGAGCGCATCGAGCTTGTGGTCGGCGACATCTGCGATTTCGATCTGGCCTGCCGGGTGGTCGACGGCGCGGATTACGTGATCCATGCCGCAGCCGAAAGCCATGTCGACAATTCCTTCGGCAACTCGCTGCTCTTCACCATGACCAACGTCTACGGCACCCATGCGATGATGGAAGCCTGCCGGCGGATGGGCGTGAAGCGCATCGTTCACGTCTCCACCGACGAGGTCTATGGCGAGGTGCTGGACGGGGCCGCCGACGAGAGCACCGTACTGAACCCGACCAACCCCTATTCGGCATCGAAGGCCGGCGCCGAGATGATCATCTCGGGCTATCTGCATTCGTACAAAATGCCGATCGTCACCGTGCGCGGGAACAACATCTACGGCATCCGTCAGTACCCCGAGAAGATCATCCCGCGCTTCTCGCTGCTGCTGGAATGTGGCAAGAAGCTGACGATCCACGGCACGGGCAACAACCGCCGGCACTTCCTGGCCGCGCAGGATTTCGCCGCCGCCATCGCCCTGCTGATGCGCAAGGGCGAGATCGGCGAGATCTACAATATCGGCTCGGAAGACGAGTTCGAGAACATCGTCGTCGCGCGCATGATTGCCGAGACCTTCGGCTACAAGCTGGACGACGTGGTCGATTTCGTGCCGGACCGGCCGTTCAACGACCGGCGCTATGCGATCAACAGCACCAAGATCCGCGAACTCGGCTGGGCGCCCAGGCGCAACCTGCTCGACGATCTGCCCACGGTGGTGCGGTGGTATCGCGACAATGCCCCCCGCTTCCGCCGGCTGATGACCACCTTCGAAAGCCATAGCGCCGATATCGACATCGATCTGCGCGCCATCACCCACGGCGCCTGATCCGGTACCGATCCGGGCCGTATGACGCCCGCCGGCATCCGGCGGGCGTTCTTTCGCCACCTTAATTACATATTTATTTTGTTTAATAATTGTTTATTACATTTCTAACAAAAAGAATCATCTTGATTCCACAGTTGTGCTGCCGCTTCATAGCAGCTGCACGCCAGGTGCCCGTACCGCGGACGGGATCCGGCCGATCTCTCAGATCCCATCCAGGCCGGGATGATCCTCCCGGCTGCACCGGAGCCGAACCCATGTCCCGAGGCCATGACACCCGGCCTGTATCCCGCCTGATGCGGTTTGCCGGCCTGCCGCTGATTGCGGCCCTCATCGCGGCGGCATCGCCGGTCGACGGGGTGCGCGCCGCCGATATCGAGCTGCTCAACGTCTCCTACGACCCCACGCGGGAGCTGTACAAAGAGGTCAACCGGGCCTTTGCCGCAAAATGGCGGGCGGAAACCGGCGACACCCTCACCATCCGCCAGAGCCATGGCGGATCGGGCAAACAGGCGCGCAGCGTGATCGACGGGTTGGAAGCGGATGTCGTGACCCTGGCACTGGCCTATGACATCGATGCCATCGCCGACAATGGCGGCGCCCTTCGCCAGGACTGGCAGAGGGCCCTGCCCGACAATTCATCCCCCTACACCTCGACCATCGTGCTCCTGGTCCGCAAGGGCAATCCCAAGGGGATCAAGGACTGGGACGATCTGGTAAAGCCCGGCATCAAGGTCATCACCCCCAACCCCAAGACCTCGGGCGGGGCGCGCTGGAACTATCTCGCGGCCTGGGGCTATGCGCTCGATCAGGGCCGGGACGCGGCCGGCGCCCGCGACTTCGTGAAGGCGCTGTTCGCCAATGTGCCGGTGCTGGACAGCGGTGCCCGCGGGGCCACCACCACCTTCGTTCAGCGCGGCATCGGCGACGTTCTGCTGGCCTGGGAGAACGAGGCCCTGCTGGCGGTGAACGAGCTGGGCCCCGATGCCTTCGACATCGTCGTGCCCTCGCTCTCGATCCTGGCGGAACCGCCGGTGGCGGTGGTCGATCGCGTCGTCGACGCCCATGGCACCCGCAAGGTCGCCGAGGCCTATCTCAACTTCCTGTACACGCCCGAAGGACAGGAGCTGGCGGCACGGCATTTCTACCGCCCGCGCGATCCCGAGGTGGCGGCCCGCCATGCCGCCACTTTCCCCGAGGTGAGGCTGTTCACCATCGACGAGGTCTTCGGCGGCTGGCGCAAGGCCCAGGCCGAACATTTCGCCGATGGCGGCATCTTCGACCAGATCGTGGCGAAGAACTAGGCGTCATGCGTGCCGTCGCTGGCCGCAGCGTCCGCGCCGGTGCCGGGCCCCTGCCGGGGTTCGGGCCGGCGCTTGGCCTGACGCTGACCTGGTTGTCGCTGATCGTGCTGATCCCGCTTGCCGCCGTATTCGTCCGCGCCTCGGGTCTGGGGGTGGACGAGATCCTGGCCAAGGCCTTCTCGGACCGTGCCCTCGCCGCCTATCGGCTGAGCTTCGGCGGCGCGCTGATCGCGGCCGCCCTCTCCAGCATCGCCGGGCTGCTGATCGCCTGGGTGCTGGTGCGTTACAGCTTTCCCGGGCGGCGGCTGGCCGATGCGATGGTCGACCTGCCCTTCGCCCTGCCGACGGCGGTTGCCGGCATCGCGCTGACCGCGCTGACGGCGCTCAACGGGCTGATCGGCGCGCCGCTTGCGGCCTTTGGGATCCGGATCGCCTTTACGCCCACAGGCGTGATCCTGGCCATGGTGTTCATCGGCCTGCCCTTCGTGGTCCGCACCGTACAGCCGGTGCTGGAGGATCTGGATCGCGAGGTCGAAGAGGCCGCCGCCTCGCTCGGCGCCGGCCGCCGCCAGATCCTGTGGCGGGTGATCCTGCCTGCCCTGGCGCCCGGCCTCTCCGCCGGTTTCGCCCTCGCCTTCGCGCGGGCGGTGGGGGAATACGGCTCGGTCATCTTCATCGCCGGCAACATGCCCGGGGTCAGCGAAATCGCGCCGCTGCTGATCGTGACCAGTCTGGAGCAGTACGACTATGCCGGCGCCTCGGCGATCGCCGCCGTGATGCTGATCGCCTCGTTCATCCTGCTGCTGATCGTCAACGGCCTGGATGCCCGCCGCCGCCGGGCCATGGAGGGGTGAACCGATGACCGATCGTCCCGCCCCTCTCCGCCCCGCGCCGCCGCTCCTCTCGCCGCCGCTCCCCTCCGTGCCGCTGACCGAGAGCCGCCCCGTCCGCATCCTGGCGGTGGCGGCAGCCTTCCTGATCCTCGCGGTCTTTCTGGTTCTGCCGCTTTGCAGCGTTTTCGCCCAGGCGTTCGCCAAGGGCACCGACGCCTTCCTGGAGGCGATCCGGGAGCCCGATGCCCTGGCGGCGATCCGGCTGACCCTGCTGGTTGCGGCGATCGCCGTGCCCGCCAATCTGATCTTCGGCATCGCCGCGGCCTGGGCGATCACCCGCTTCGACTTCCGCGGCCGCAACCTGCTGATCTCGCTGATCGACCTGCCCTTTTCGGTCTCGCCGGTGATTTCGGGCCTGGTCTGGGTGCTGCTGTTCGGCGCCCATGGCTGGTTCGGGCCCTGGCTTGCGGCGCACGGGATCAAGATCGTGTTCGCGGTGCCGGGGCTGGTGCTGGCGACGATCTTCGTCACCTTCCCTTTCGTCGCCCGCGAGCTGATCCCGCTGATGCTGGCCCAGGGGCGCGACGAGGAAGAGGCGGCGCTGACGCTCGGCGCCGGCTGGTTCACCATCATGCGCCGGGTGACCCTGCCCAATGTCCGCAACGGCCTGCTGGCCGGCATCCTGCTGTGCAATGCCCGGGCAATGGGTGAATTCGGCGCGGTCTCGGTGGTTTCGGGCCATATCCGCGGCCTGACCAACACCATGCCCCTGCATATCGAGATCCTCTACAACGAATACGACTATGTGGGCGCCTTCGCCGTGGCGTCGCTGCTGGCCCTGCTGGCGCTGGTCACGCTGGTGGTGAAGACCCTGCTGGAACGCGGCCATCGGCGGACCGGCGCCCACTGACCGCGGGGGGCCCTGCCCAACCCGATATTCCATGCCCCCGCCGGCCCGTCCGGCGGGGGTTTTCCATGCCTGCCCGGGCTGTCGTTCCCCGGCATATCCGCGACAATTTATGTTGCTAGATGATAATTAGCTTAATATCTTTCTCCGATCCGAAGCGCGGATAACCATCTGACGTGACGGCTTAAAAAAAATGAGGGAGGAAACAGATGAAACGTCTTGCCGGGCCGTTTCTGGCAGCAGCCTGCACGCTTGCGGCGGCTCTGCCCGCCGAAGCCGAGACCCGTCTGATCCATGCCGAACCCGGGCCGAACCGCGGCGTGCGTGCCGAGGCCACCGAATGGTGGATCGGCGAGGCCGCGCGCCGCAGCGGCGGCGAGCTGGCCTTCGACATCCATTGGGGCGGGGCGCTGTTCGGCGCCAATGCCGCGCTGACCTCGATCTCCAACGGGGTGGCGGATAGCGGGCTGATCGTCGGGTCCTATCTCGAATCCGAATTCCCCGAGCTGTATATGGGCGACCTGCCGCTGTCGGAGCGCGACCCCTGGGTCACCATGCATGCGATGAACGAGATCCTATCGTCCTATCCCGCCGTTCAGACGGCGCTGGCGGACAAGAAACTGGCCTATCTCGGCATCTATGCGACCTCGCCGCTGCAGATCGGCTGCCGCAACGACGCGCTGACCACGGTCGACGACGTCAAGGGCATGAAGATGCGCTATGGCGGCGTCTATGGGCCGGTCTTCTCGGCGCTGGGCGGCAACATGGTCGAGATGTCGATCTACGACACCTTCCAGGGCATGGAGACCGGGCTGATCGACTGCACGCCCACCTATGCCTATTTCGCGGTCGCGACCAAGCTGGACGAAATGCTCGACAGCCTGACCCCGATCAAGCTCAGCCCGGCAAGCAGCGTCGCCACCTTCATGAACCGCGACGTGTTCGAGGATCTGTCGCCCGAGCATCGCAAGGTGCTGGAGGGGCTGCGTGCCGAGGTGATCGACCACTTCGCCGAGCGGCTGAGCAAGGCGGATGCCGAGGCGATCAAGAAGATGACCACCCGCGAAAAGCCGGTGGTCATCCACAATCTCAGCGCCGAAGACGACGCCCGGATCCTGGAGGCCGCCCAGCCGGTGATCACGCAGTGGAAGGCCTCCGCCACCGCCAAAGGCTTCGATGCCGAGGCGCTGCTGGCCGAATACAAGCGGCTGCTCGACAAATGGGCGAAGATCCGCGACACGCAGGGCTACCCCTGGGAGCGCGGCTGAGACCGGCGCCCGGCGCCCCGGGGGAGCATGGCGCTTCCCCGGGCGACGGGCGGCCGGCCCGGCGCGGAGGCCCCACGGATGATGACCCGCATTGAAACCCTGATGAACACGATCGCCACGCTTTCGGTCGTGGCACTCTGTCTGCTGATCACCGCCAATGTCGCCGGCCGGATCTTCTTCGGCGCCGGCGTGCCCGACGCCATGGTGCTGGTGCGCGAGCTGATGGTGCCGGCAATCCTCTTTCCCCTCGCCTCGGCCACCGCCGCCCGCGCCCATGTCGCGATCGAGGTGGTGGCCCGGTTCTTCCCCCCGGCGCTGGCGCGCTGGATGGCGGTGCTGGCAGCACTCGTCGGGCTGGTGATCGTGCTGCCGCTGCTCTGGGCGGGCTGGCGCGAATTCACCGATGCCTTCGGCAGCGGCGCGCTGTTCACCGGCGATCTGGGCCTGCCGAAATGGCCGGGACGGGCGCTGTTCGTGATCGCGCTCGCCATGTTCGCGCTGCGCCTGGTGCATGTGGCGGCGATCGATCTGGCCGCCGCCCTGCGCGGCCGGGACACGCCCCGCACCGACCCGCAGGGGAGCTGAGCCGATGGAGCTTTGGATCTGTGGCATCATCGCCTTCGGCGTGATGCTCTCTCTGCTTGCCCTGCGCGTGCCGATCTCGTTCGCGCTGGGCGGCGTCGCGGTGACCGCGATCTTCCTGCTGTTCGCCTGGCGGACCGGCAGCTTCATGCCTGAACGCGCGATCCGCGCCACCCTGTCGCTGATTTTCGCCAGCACCTACGATCTGGTGCACAGCTACGACCTGTCGATGATCCCGCTGTTCATCGCGCTGGGTCACGTCGCCCACAAGGCGGGGATCACCACCGAAATCTACGAAACCGCCAGGGTCTGGCTGGTGCGCCTGCCGGGCGGTGTCGCCATCGCCTCGGTCGCCGGCTGCGGCGGGTTCTCGGCCATCTCGGGCTCGTCGATCGCCTGCGCCTCGACCATGGGGCGGATCTGCACGCCCGAAATGCTGCGCCTGAACTATGATCCGCGTCTGGCCACCGCCAGCGTGGCGGCGGGCGGCACGCTGGGCTCGCTGATCCCGCCCTCGGTGCTGTTCATCATCTACGGCATCTTCACCGAAACCTCGATCAATCAGCTGTTCCTGGCGGGCATCCTGCCCGGGCTGCTGTCGATGGCGGGCTATGCGGCCGCGATCATGATCTGGGTGCGGCGGGATCCGTCGATCGCCCCGGTACCGGCCGAGACCATCCCGCTTCGCGAGAAGCTGGTGGCCGCCGCCCGATCCTGGCCGGCGGTGGTGATGTTCGCCATCGTGGTCGGCGGCATCTATGGCGGCATCTTCACCGCCACCGAGGCCGCTGCCCTCACCCTGCTCTTCGCCACCCTGGTCGGGTTGGGGCGCGGCCGGATGCGGCTGGCCGACATCGTGCCCACCATGCGCGAGACCGCGAAGACCACCGCCGCGATCTTCTTCATCGCCGCCTGCGCCAAGACCTTCGTCGCCTTCATCTCGCTGACCGGCCTGTCCAACCAGATGGTCACCGCGGTGGGCGCCGCCGAGTTCGGCCCCTGGGCCTTTCTGGCGGCGGTGGTGGTGATCTATCTGGTGCTCGGCATGTTTCTCGACCCCGTGGGCATCATGGTGCTGACCCTGCCGCTGATGATCCCGATGGTCGAAAGCTACGGCATGGATCTGATCTGGTTCGGCGTGGTGATCGTGAAGCTGCTGGAAATCGGCCTGATCACGCCGCCGGTCGGCCTCAACGTCTTCGTGCTCGCGGCCGTGATCGAGGACAAGGTGCAGATCGGGCGGATCTTCGCCGGCATCACCCGCTTCCTGGCCATGGATCTGGTGGTTCTGGCCCTGCTGATCGCCATCCCCTCGATCTCGCTGATCGTCCCGCTGACCATGCGCTGATCCCCCGCAACGAAGAAGGGCCGCTCCCCATGGCCGGGAGCGGCCCTGTTTTTTTGCGCCCTTCGCGGACCCTCAGGCGCCGGGGAACAGCGGCGGCAGCTTGCGGGTGAAGCGGTCCAGCGCCTCCAGATGATAGGCACTGGTCAGGCAGTCGGCCTGGGCCCGGGCCTCGGCCGCAAGCAGGGCCTCGCCGTCCAGATCGAAGGCCCGGCCCGTCACCTGTTTGGTCCAGCGCACCGCAAGCGGCGAGGCGAGCGCCAGGGCCTCGGCCATGGCGATCGCCCGCTCTTCCAGGGCGTCCGGTGCCGTCACCTCCATGACGATGCCCCAGGCTTCGGCCTCGCGCGCGCCGATCTCGCGGCCGGTCAGGAACATCATCCGGGCGCGCTGCACCCCCGCCATCCGTGGCAGGGTGCAGAACAGGTTGAAATCGGGCACGGCACCCAGCTTGCAGAACGAGGCACAGAACCGCGCCTCTTCCGAGGCGAGCACGATGTCGGCAGTCAGCGCCAGGCCGAACCCCGCCCCATAGGCGACGCCGTTCACCGCCGAGATCACCGGCACCGGCAGATCCCTCAGCCGGCGCAGCCAGCCATGCAGCACCTCGAACCGTCCGGCGATGCTCTCGGGGCTCTCGCCCGCACCACCGGCCGCCCGATGACGGGCGAGCATGCCTTTCAGGTCACCGCCGGAGCTGAACGCGGCCCCCGTGCCGGTCAGCACCACCGCCCTCAATTCCGGATCGGCCTCCAGCCCGGCCACCGCATCGGCAAGGGCGGTCTTCATGGCATCGGTCAGGGCGTTGCGGGTGGCCTGATCCTGCATGCGCAGGATCGCGACCGCCCCCCTGCGCTCGATCGCGAGCGGTTCGGTCATGCCTCCTCCTTCAGCGCCAGGGCTCGGGCGCGCAGCAGGGTCTTGTCGATCTTGTTGGTGGGCGACAGCGGCAGCGGCTCGCGGAAGATGTCGATGCTGCGCGGCGACTTGAAGTCGGCGATCTGGCTGCGGCACCAGGCGATCAGCTCCGCCGCATCGGCCTCGGCGCCCTCGTGCAGGGCCACGGCCGCATGCACCCGTTCGCCCCACAGCTCGTCCGGCAGGCCGAAGACGGCGCATTGGGCCACGGCCGGATGGCGCGACAGGCAGTTCTCGGTCTCGATCGGATAGACGTTTTCGCCGCCCGAGATGATCATCTCCTTGGTGCGGCCGGCGAGGAACAGATAGCCGTCTTCATCCAGATAGCCGGCATCGCCGGTGTGGTAGAAACCGTTCCGGATGGCGCGCGCGGTCTCGTCGGGGCGGTTCCAGTAGCCGGTCATGACCTGGGGGCCGCGGATGATGATCTCGCCCACCTCCCCCACCGGCAGCTGCCGGCCATCGGCATCGACGATGCGCAGATCGCCGTAATGGATCGGCCGGCCCACCGAGCCCAGCTTGTCGAAGAAGCGGCTGCCCGGCACATGATCCTTCCAGGTCAACACCGACAGCACCGGCGAGGCCTCGGTCATGCCATAGCCCTGGCAGAAGGTGACGCCCGGCACCTTTTCGATCGCGCGTTCCATCAGCCTGACCGGCATCGGCGCCGCGCCATAGGTGAAGCAGCGGATCGACGAGAAGTCGAACCGGTCGAATTCGGGATGGTCCAGGATCATCCGCAGCATGGTCGGCACCAGGGTGACCGTGCTGACCCGGCAGTCCTGGATCAGCTGCATGGTCTCGTCCACCCGGAAGCGCGGCTGGACGACCATGCCGGCGCCGAAGACCAGGGCGGTAAAGACCCGAGACCCGGTGCCCAGATGGAAGAGGGGCCCTGAGAGCAGCAGCACGTCGTCCGACGAGAACTCGTAAAGCGGCCCGGTGCCGGCGGCATTGGCGAAGAGGTTCAGATGCGACAGCATCACCCCCTTCGGCACGCCGGTGGTGCCCGAGGTGTAATAGAGGATCAGCGTGTCGCCGTCGCAGGAAGCCAGATGGTCGAAACGGTCTTCGGCAACCGGCGGCTCGGCTGCGATCAGCGCGTCATAGCATTGGGTGCCGGGCGGCAGGGCCGGATGGGCACCCTCCCAATCGGCGAAAATCAGCCGGTCGAGCGCCGGACAGGCCGCCATCAGCCGGGCGCCGGTCTCGGCCATATGGCGGTCGACGATCAGGATCTTCGGCGTGCAGTCGGCGATCAGTTCGACCAGTTCGGGGAAACCCAGGCGGTGGTTCAGCGGCACCGGGATGGCACCGATCACCGAGGGGGAGAGATAGGTCTCGACCAGCCAGTGGGAATTCCAGCCCAGAAAGGCGACCCGGTCGCCGGGGCCGACACCGAAGCCGTGCAGCACCGAGGCCATACGGTGCACACGGTCGTTGGTCTGGCTCCAGGTGAAATCGCGCCCCTCGAAATGCAAGGCACGGCGATCAGGAGATGCTGCGGCGTATTTGCGCAGCAGATCGGGGATCCGGATCATTCCGACCTCCCGACCAGGGCGCGGCCGATGATCTCGCGCATGATCTCCCCCGTGCCGCCGGCAATGCGGCCGACGCGGGAATCCGCCCAGGCGCGGGCGATCGGGTATTCCCACATATAGCCGTAGCCCCCATGCATTTGCATGCAGATGTCGAGGCATTGGAACAGGGTTTCTGAGCTGACCATCTTGGCGAGCGCGGCATCGACCGCGTCCAGCTCTCCCTTCAGATGCATCTCAAGGCAGCGGTCGACGAAGACCCGCATCACCACCGCCTGGGCCTTGACCTCGGCCAGCTTGAAGCGGGTGTTCTGGAACTGGGCGATCGGCCGGCCGAAGGCCTTGCGGTCGGTGGTGTGGGCGACCGTCCAGTCGAGCGCCGCCTCCAGCGCCGCCGCGGCCCGGACCGCCTGAAGCAGACGTTCCTGCGGCAGCTGCTCCATCAGTTGAACGAAGCCGCGCCCCTCGCGGCCGAGCAGATTGCCGGCCGGCACGCGCACATCCTCGAAAAACAGCTCGGCCGTGTCCTGGGCCTTCCAGCCGACCTTGTCGAGCAACCGGCCCTTGGTGAAGCCCGGCCGGTCGGCCTCGACCAGGATCAGGCTGACGCCCTTGGCGCCGGCCGCGGGGTCGGTCTTGCAGGCCAGCACGATCAGGTCGCAATTGCCGCCATTGGTGATGAACACCTTCTGGCCGTTGATCACCCAGTCGTCGCCGTCGCGAACCGCCGTGGTGCGGATGCCCTGCAGATCGGATCCGGCGGCAGGCTCGGTCATGCCCACGGCGCCGATCGCCTCGCCCCGTGCCATCAGCGGCAGCCAGTGCCGCTTCAGCGCGTCCGAGCCGTAATGAAGGATGTAGGGGGCGACGATGTCGGAATGCAGCGAGAAACCGGGCCCCATCGCCCCCGCCCGCGCCAGTTCCTCCATCACCACCATCGAGAACAGGAAATCGGCCCCGGCGCCGCCATAGACCTCGGGCATGGCGGCACAGAGCAGACCCGCCTCGCCCGCCTTCCTCCAGGCGTCGCGGTCGACGACACCGGCCTTCTCCCAGGCGGCGTGGTTGGGGGTGATCTCCCGCTCGACGAAACGGCGCACCTGTTCGCGGAAAAGCTCGTGCTCCTCCGTGAAAATCTGTCTGGTGAACATCCCAGACGTCCTCCCTGGCGGTTTTTTCTCCGGCGGTCGTGTCTGCCTGCCGGGCAAGGTCGAGGTTAGGCAGCTTGAAAATCATAATCAAGCATATTATAAACCAGCTAACGGAATGCTGAAAACGGCCGTATTCCGCGGAAAAACCAGACAGTCAGGGAAGAAACGCATGCTCGAAGGTAAATCCGTCGTCGTCACCGGCGCCGGTCGCGGCATCGGCCGCGACATCGCCCTTCTGCTCGCCGCCAAGGGGGCCAGAGTGGTGGTCAACGACCTCGGCGGCTCCGACAAGGGCGATGGGGCGGACGACGCACCGGCGCGCGAGGTGGTGCGCGAGATCGAGGCCGCAGGCGGCGAAGCGGTCGCCGATTTCGGCGACGTCTCGCAGCTGGAAGACGCCGAGGCGATGATCGAGACCGCGGTCCGCCAGTTCGGCCGGATCGACGGCGTGGTCAACAATGCCGGCATCCTGCGCGACATGATCTTCCACAAGATGACCCCCGAGGCCTGGCAGGCGGTCATCTCGGTCCATCTGAACGGATCGTTCAACACCTCCTATGCCGCCGCCCGCCATTTCCGCGAGCAGGGCTCGGGCCGTTTCGTGCACTTCACCTCGACCTCGGGGCTGATCGGCAATTACGGCCAGGCGAACTACGCCGCCGCCAAGCTCGGCATCGTCGGCCTGTCGCGGTCGATCGCGCTCGACATGGCCCGCTTCGGCGTCACCTCGAACTGCATCGCCCCCTTCGCCTGGAGCCGGCTGATCGGCACCATCCCTGTAACCAACGAAGCCGAGATGGCGCGGGTGCAGCGGATCAAGGAAATGACGCCGAACAAGATCGCGCCCCTGGTCGCGGCCCTGCTCTCGGACCAGGCAGCCGACGTCACCGGCCAGATCTTCACCGTGCGCAACAACGAGGTCTTCCTGATGAGCCAGCCGCGCCCGGTGCGCTCGGCCCATCGCTCGGAAGGCTGGACGGCCGAGACGGTGCTCTCGCACGCGCTGCCGGCCATGCGCGCCGGTTTCACCCCGCTCGAACGCTCGGGCGACGTCTTCTCGTGGGATCCGGTCTGAGCCCCGGCCCAATCTGAGCTTCCGCCCCTCCCGATCCAACCCGGTCTGCAACATCGGGGGCCGGTCGCTTGCCGCCCCCGCCGCTGCGCCATAGATTGGGGACCGCTCCTCTCAGAAAGCCCTCTGCCGGAATGACACGCATGTCGAAGGCCCGCGCCAAAGCAGACAAGGACAACCCCGTTTTCCAGGACATCGCACGCTTTCGTGCGCTGATCTTCGACCGGCTGCTGAAGCCGCATGATCTGACCATGTCCCAGGGCTGGGTTCTGGTGCATCTGCTGCGCGAGAACGGGCTCAGCCAGTCGGAGCTGGCCAACCGGCTGGAGATTGCGACCGTCACCACCGGCAAGCTGATCGACCGGCTGGAAGAACGCGGCTTCGTGGAGCGCCGCCCCCATCCTGAGGATCGCCGGGCGAAGCTGGTCTTCGCCACCGACCTCGCCAAACCGGCGGTCAAGTTCCTGACCCGCTGCATCGGCGAGGTCGACAAGATCGCCTTCGCAGGCATGAGCGACGAGGACGTCGCCTTCATGCGCGACCGCCTGGATCTCGTGCGCGAGAACCTGCTGAAGGCGTGCAACCGGGGCTGAACCGGCCCCCTCGCACGGGTATCACACATGACCGAGACTGATCCGGGCGCGCCCCCTCTTGCGGGGCTGCGCGTGGTCGAGTTCGCCGGTATCGGGCCCGGCCCCTTCGCGGGCATGATGCTCGCCGACATGGGGGCCGAAGTGCTCAGGGTCGAGCGGGCGGGCGACATGCGGCCGGGGGCCGCCACCGACGTGCTCGCCCGCGGCCGTCGCTCCGTCGCCCTCGACCTCAAGACCGATGCCGGCCGCGCGGCGGCCCTTGCCCTCATCGACCGTTCGGATGCGGTGATGGAGGGCTACCGCCCCGGGGTGATGGAGCGTCTGGGCCTGGGGCCCGATGTCTGCCGGGCCCGCAATCCCCGGCTGGTCTATGGCCGGATGACCGGCTGGGGCCAGACCGGCCCTGCCGCGGCCGCCGCGGGCCACGATCTCAACTACATCGCGCTCTCGGGCGCGCTCTGGGCGATGGGCGATGCCGACCGGCCGCCGCCGGTGCCGCTGAACATCGTCGGCGATTTCGGCGGCGGCGGCATGCTGCTGGCCTTCGGCATGGTCACGGCTCTGCTGAAAGCCGCCCGCACCGGCCGGGGCGACGTGGTCGATGCGGCGATCTGCGACGGTACGGCGACGCTGATGGCCATGGCTTATTCAATGCGCGCCGCCGGCACCTGGTCGGATCGGCGCGCCGACAACAAACTCGATGGCGGGGCGCCCTGGTACGGCGTCTATCGCTGCGCCGATGACGGCTGGATCACGATCGGCGCGCTGGAACCCAAATTCTGGGCCCTGCTGCTGGACCGGCTGGGCCTCGATCCCGCCGGGCTCGGCGATCGGGACCGGCGCGAGGACTGGCCGCGGATGCGCCGCATCCTGGCCGAAACCTTCGCAGGCCACCCCCGTGCCCATTGGCAGGCGCTGCTTGAGAACACCGATGTCTGCTTCGCGCCGGTGCTCTCGCCCATGGAAGCACCGGACCACCCCCACAACCGTGTCCGCGGCATCTTCGTCACCCGCGACGGCGTGGTCCAGCCCGCGCCGGCCCCGCGCTTCGCCGAGGCCCGCACCCCCCTGCCCGCCCCACCGCCGGTGCCGGGGGCGGATACCGCAACCGCCCTTGCCGACTGGGGCCTGGATCCGACCCTGCTGGCGCGGCTGGGCCTGCCCGACGCCGGCTGATACGGCCAGCGCGCCGCCGGCGGCTTGCGCCGGCATGATGAGCTTGCTCAAATTGAGCCTGATAAGACGGATCAACCGTCCGGGAGGAAACGATGATCGATCACGACCGCCTGCTCGCGCGGGCGTTCCCGCCGGTCGAACAGGTCTATGACCATCGCGACAGCATTCTCTATGCCCTGGGTCTGGGCATCGGCAGCGACCCGCTGGACCCGGCCGCGCTGGGCGTCACCTATGAACGCGCCCCGGATTTCGCCGCCCTGCCGACCATGGTCGTGGTTCTGGGCTCGTCCGGATTCTGGGCGATGGAGCCCGATACCGGCATCACCTGGCAGCAGCTGCTGCACGGCGAACAGGCGATCACCCTGCATGCCACCCTGCCGCCCGCCGGTCGGCTGACCGGCCGCACCCGGATCACCGGCATCGTCGACAAGGGGTCGGGGCGGGGCGCGCTGATCTATTCCGAGCGCCGCCTGACCGATACCGCCACGGGCCGGCTGATCGCCACCATCGAGGTCACGAGCTTCGCCCGTGCCGATGGCGGCTTCGGCGGCCCGGCCGGACCGGTCAGGCCCCCCCAGCCCACGCCGGAGCGGGCGCCCGATGGCGTGCACGACCACGCCACCCTGCCGCAATCGGCCCTGATCTACCGGCTGTCGGGCGATCCCAACCCGCTGCATGCCGACCCGGCCGTGGCACAGGGGGCCGGGTTCGACCGGCCGATCCTGCACGGGCTGTGCAGCTATGGCGTCGCCGGCTGGTCGATCCTGCAGGCGACCGGCGGCGGCGATCCGGCCCGGCTGACCGCGCTGTCGGCCCGGTTCTCATCGCCGGTCTTCCCCGGCGAGACACTCCGCACCGAGATCTGGCGCGAAGGACCGGAAGATTACGCCTTCCGCACCCGCGTGCCCGCCCGCGACGTCACCGTGCTCAGTCATGGCCGCGCCCGCCTTACCGAATCTGTCCCTCTTGCCGAGTCTGGCCGCCCGACCGAAGGATCCACGCGATGAGCCTTGCCGACCGCCCTCTGCCAAAGCCCATGCCCGAAACCCGGCATTACTGGGAGGGCGCCCGCGAAGGCCGGCTGGTCCTTCAGTCCTGCCAGGCCTGCACCACCGCCTATTTCCCGCCGCGGCCCTTCTGCCCGCATTGCGGATCCCGCGAGGTGAAGACCTTCGACGCCAGCGGCCGCGGCCGGCTGTACAGCTTCATCATCAACCACCTGCCGGCCCCCGGCTATGACGGGCCGTTCATCGTGGCGGCGGTGGAGCTGGAGGAAGGGCCGCGGATGATGACCAACATCGTCGACTGCCCGGCCGATCCGGCCGCGCTTACCATCGACATGCCGCTTGAGGTGACCTTCGAACGGCGTACCGACGAGATCACCGTGCCCCAGTTCCGGCCCGTTCGGGGAGACGCCCGATGACCCGCGCCCGTATCGCCATCGTCGGTGCCGCCGAGACCACCCGCCTCGGCAAGATCCCCGAACTCAGCCAGACCGGGCTGCATGCCGATGCCGCGCTCAACGCGCTGGCCGATTGCGGCCTCACCCTCCGCGATGTCGACGGCATCGCCACCGCCGGCCATGACGCGGCCGAAATCGCCCAGTATCTGGGCATCACCCCCACCTGGCTCGACGGTACCTCGGTCGGCGGCTGCAGCTTCATCGCCCATGTCCGCCATGCCGCGGCCGCGATCGAGGCCGGGCTGTGCCGCACCGTGCTGATCACCCATGGTGAAAGCGGTCGCAGCGGCCATCGCGGCCACCGGCCGATCTTCCCGGCCATGCAGCAGCAGGAATTCGAAACCCCCTATGGCGTCACCCTGCCGCCGACCCGCTTCACCCTGCCGGTTGCGCGCAAGATGGCGAAGGACGGGCTGACGGAAGAACAGCTGGCCGCGGTGGCGGTGGCCCAGCGGGACTGGGCCTCGAAACCCCCCCGTGCCGGCTTCCGCGACCCGATCACCGTCGACGACGTGCTCGACAGCCGGATGATCGCCTGGCCCTTCCGCCTGCTGATGTGCTGCCTGGTTTCTGACGGCGGCGGCGCGCTGGTGCTGACATCGGCCGAGCGGGCAAAGGATTTTCCGACGAAGCCGGTCTATCTGCGCGGGACAGGCGGTGAAAGCGCCGAGGGGCCGATGGTCTCGCAGATGGAAGATTTCACCTCCTCGCGCGCCTTCCGCACCTCGGGCCGGCTGGCATTCGAAAGCGCCGGCATCACCCATGCCGATGTCGACCATCTGATGATCTACGACGCCTTCGCCCATCTGCCGATCTACGGTCTGGAAGATCTGGGCTTCGTCGGCCGCGGCGAGGGGGGAGCCTTCATCGCCGAGGGCCATACCCGCCCGGGCGGCAGGCTGCCGATGAACACCAATGGCGGCGGGTTGAGCTATGCCCATTCGGGCATGTACGGCATGTTCGCCCTGCAGGAAGGCGTGCGCCAGGTCCGCGGCACCTCGCCCGCCCAGGCCGGCGAGGTGAAGGTCTCGGTCGTCCATGGCGTGGGCGGCATGTTCTCGGCCGCGGCGACCGCCGTGCTGACCTCGGAGGCGCAGTGGTGAGCCAAGATCTGAGATCGCGCGGGGATTTCGGCGGCCGCACGGTGGTGGTCTCAGGGGGAACCAGCGGCATCAATCTGGGCATCGCCCGTCATTTCGCCGCGGAAGGGGCCCGGGTCTTCGTGTTCTCGCGCAGCGCCGACAAAGTCAGCACGGCGGTGGCGGAACTCACCGGCATCGGCGCCGAGGCCCAGGGCATCGCCGCAGATGTCCGCGATGCGGCGGCGGTCGAGGCGGCGCTCGCCGCCGCGACCGACCGCTTCGGGCCAATCGATGTGCTGGTCTCGGGCGCTGCGGGCAATTTCGTCGCCCGCGCCGCCGATATCAGCTCCAACGGCTTCCGGGCGGTGCTGGAGATCGACCTGCTCGGCACCCATCACGTGATGCGGGCGGCCTGGCCGCATCTGAGGAAGCCGGGGGCCGTGGTCATCAACGTCTCGGCCGCACAGGCGAGCGTTGCCATGATCGGCCAGGCCCATGTCTGCGCCGCCAAGGCCGGGGTCGACATGATCACCCGGACACTGGCGCTGGAATGGGGCCCGGCGGGGGTGCGGGTGAATTCGGTGGTCCCGGGGCCGATCGCCGATACCGAGGGCGTGCGCCGGCTGATGCCCGACGCCGCGAGCGCGCGCGCCAAGATGGACGCCATCCCGCTTCGGCGCATGGGCACCACACGGGATGTCGCCGAGCTTTGCGGCTTCCTCGCCTCAGACCGCGCCTCGTGGATCACCGGCGCAGTGATCCCGGTGGATGGCGGGGCGATCCTGAACCCGATGCCCGGCCGGCTTGCCGACGTCGTCGGGGTCTGATCTGATCTGAACTCAACTGACAAGACCAGGGAAACGCCATCATGCCTCAGCCACAGTTGATTCCGCCCGAGATTCCGGGCGAAGCCTTCATCGGCTTTGCCCGTCGTCTGGCAACCAATGCCGCCCGCTTCCCGGGCGCACCGGCGGTGATCGACGAAAACCGCCGCCTCGACTGGGGCAGTTTCGCAGAACTGGTCGCCCGCATTGCCGGCGGGCTGACGATGCACGGCATCGGCCGTGGCGACATGGTGGCAACTCTCGCCTCGAACTCGGTTGAACATATCGCGGTCTATTGCGCGATCATCCACGCCGGCGCCTGCGTGGTGCCGCTGCCCTGGAGCGCCACCGAGGCGGCGCTGCAACTGATGCTCAAGGATTGCGGTGCCCGCATCCTGTTCGCTTCGGCCGCCCATGCCGACACGGCCCGCAAGCTTGGTGCCGAAGAGCTGGTGATGGTCGAAGCGCTGGAAAACTGGATCAGCTGGGCCCGCCCCATCCCGCCGGTCGACGTGCGGCCCACCGCTCTGATCAACATGATCTATTCCTCGGGCACGACCGGTGCGCCCAAGGGCATCGTGCACGACCAGCGCTTCCGGGCGCGCCAGGCCGGGCGGGTCGCGCAGTATGGCGTGAGGCCGGGCGCGCGGTCGCTGATCTCGACGCCGCTCTATTCCAACACCACGCTGTTCCTGGCCCTGCCGACGCTTGCGAGCGGGGCCACTCTGATCTCGATGAGCAGGTTCGATACGACGCGCTTCCTGGAGGTCGCCCAGGTCGAACATGTGACCCATGCCGTGCTGGTGCCGGTGCAATACACGCGGCTGATGGACACGCCCGACTTCGACGCGGCCAATCTTTCTGCTTTCATCTGCAAATTCTCCACCTCGGCGCCGCTGCCGGCCGCGATGAAGGCGCAGGTGATGGCACGCTGGCCCGGCAATCTGATCGAGCTCTACGGCATGACCGAAGGCGGGGTGTCGGTGATGCTCGACTGCGCGGCCCATCCCGACAAGCTCGACACCGTCGGCCGCCCCTCGCCCGGTGCCGATATCCGGATCATCGACGAGGACGGCAACGAACTGCCGCCGGGGGCCTTCGGCGAGATCGTCGGCCGCTCCGGCGCGATGATGCAGCGCTATCACAATCAGCCAGAGAAAACCGCCGAGATCATCTGGCGGAGCCCGGAGGGGCTGGATTTCATACGCTCGGGCGATATGGGCCGTTTCGACGCCGACGGCTTCCTGCAGCTGCTGGACCGCAAGAAGGACATGATCATCTCGGGCGGCTTCAACATCTATGCGACCGACCTGGAAGCGGCGCTGCGCAGCCACCCGGCCGTGGCCGATGTGGCGGTGATCGGCGTGCCGAGCGATGCCTGGGGGGAAACCCCGCTCGGCCTGGTGGTGCTGCGGCCGGGCCACGATGCCACGCCCCAGGCGCTGTGCGACCACGCGAATGCGCAGCTGGGCAAGACCCAGCGGCTGTCGGCGGTGGAACTGCGCGACAGCCTGCCGCGCAGCGAGATCGGCAAGGTGCTGAAGCGGGAACTGCGCGCGCCCTATTGGGCGAAGGCGACCGCCTGAACGCAGAACGCCCCGGCCCGCATTTGCAGGCCGGGGCATTCTACGTTCAAGGGTACCGCCATCAGCGGGTGATGGCGAAGCGCCGCTCGATATAGTCCATCACCGACTGCACCGCCTCTTCGATCGACAGACGACCGGTATCCACCACCAGTTCGGGTGCCGCCGGCGGCTCGTAAGGGGCATCAATGCCGGTGAAGTCGCGGATCTCGCCGCGCCGCGCCTTGGCATAGAGCCCCTTCGGGTCGCGGCCCTCGCAGACATCCAGATCGGCGCGGACATGGACCTCGTGGAAGCCCGCCCCGGCCGCGGCCCGGGCCCGCTCGCGATCGGCCCTGTAGGGCGAGATGAAGGCGGTCAGCACCAGGAAGCCGGCTTCGGCGAACAGGGCCGCGACCTCGCCCACCCGGCGGATGTTTTCGGTGCGGTCCTCGGGGCTGAAGCCCAGATTGGCGTTCAGGCCGTGGCGGACATTGTCGCCGTCGAGCACGAAGACCTGATAGCCCTTGGCGAAGAGCCGCTGTTCCAGCTCGATCGCCAGCGTCGATTTGCCGGCCCCCGACAGGCCGGTCAGCCACAGGACGCCACCGGTATGTCCGTTGCGCCGCGCCCGCGCATCGGCGGTTACCCGGTGTTCGACCGCGGTGATGTTGGTCGATTTGCGGGTCACGGCGCTGCGCTGGTCGGGATAGCCGTCCATCGAGATGATGCCGCCACCGACGGTGTCGTAATCCTCGATCAGCACGAAACGGCCGGTATTGGGCAGGTCGCGGAATTCATCCAGCGCCAGCAGGCCGCGCGACCGCAGCACCACTTCGGCGACCGCATTGCGTTCCACCAGCTGCGGCCCATCCCCCTGATCCGCCCCGGCCAGGCTGCCGGCATCGATCACCTTCTCGATCCGGTCGACCGTCACCCGCACCTGACGGGTGGCGAGCTTCATGAGGTAGCCAGACCCCACGGTGAGCGGGGTATGGCCCAGCCAGAACAGCCGCGCGCGGAACACGTCGGTCTCGACCGGCGGCATCTCGACATGGCTGATCACGTCGCCGCGTTCGATGAAGATCTGCTCGTCGAAGGTGATGCCGACGCTGCGGCCGGTCCCGGCCACCACCGGCGGCACGCCCTTGCCCCAATGCTCGATCGTCTGCACCCGCACGGTCTTGTTGGCCGGGGACACCATGATCGTGTCGCCGACCGCCAGCCGGCCGCTTTCGATCCGGCCGACGATGATCCGGCGCTCGTCGAATTTATAGACGTCCTGCACCGGCAGGCGCAGCGGCCGGTCGTCCAGCGCCGGGGCCGGCACGAAACCGTCCAGCGCCTCCAGCACGGTCGGCCCGCTGTACCAGGGCATGGTGCCGGCGGCACGCTCGACGATGTTGCCACCCTCGCGCGCCGCCACTGGCACGAAATGGGTGGCCGTCACCCCGATCCCGGCCAGATAGTCGGTATATTCGGCGACCACGGCGTCATAACGGGCCTGGTCGTAGCCGACCAGATCCATCTTGTTGACGACCACCGCGATCTGGCGCAGGCCCAGCAGGTGCAGCAGATAGCCGTGGCGGCGCGACTGCTCGCGCACGCCCTCGGCCGCATCGATCACCAGCACCGCGGCCTCGGCCGCGGCGGCGCCGGTGATCATGTTCTTCAGGAATTCCTTGTGCCCCGGCGCATCGATGATGACGTAGTCGCGGCGCGCGGATTTGAACCAGATCTGGGCCGAATCGATGGTGATGCCCTGGTCGCGCTCGGCCTTGAGCGCATCCATGACGAAAGACCATTCGAAGGGCATGCCCCGGCGCTCGCTCATCGCGCGGATGGCATCGACCCGGCCTTCGGGCAGCGAGCCGCTGTCGTTGAGCAGGCGGCCGACCAGGGTCGACTTGCCATGGTCGACATGGCCGACGATCACGATGCGCATCAGCCGGCGCTCGACCTCGGCGCGCAGATCGTCGTCTTGTGCCAGGACGGGCTGGAGGGTATCGGCAGTCATGGGCTGGGCTCCGTCCCGATCACATATAGCCTTCGGCGCGCAGGCGCTCGAAGGCATCTTCGGATTCCTTGTCCTGGGCGCGACCGGCGCGCTCGGAGGTTCGGGTGGTCTCAAGCTCCGCCACGATCTCGGCCACGGTCGATGCCGTGCTGCGGATCGGCAGGGTGCAGGGCGCGCAGCCGAGCGAGCGGTAGCGCAGCCCTTCCTGATTGGCGAAATAGAGGTTCACCACCGGGATCTCCTCGCGCTGGATGTAGCGCCAGATGTCGACCTCGGTCCAGTGGAGCAGCGGGTGGATGCGCACCGAGGTGCCGGCCGGGAATTCGGTCTTGAACTGGTCCCAGAACTCCGGCGGCTGATCCTTGACGTTCCAGGCATTGTCCTGGCCGCGCGGGCTGAACACACGCTCCTTCGCGCGCGTGCCCTCTTCATCGCGGCGGATGCCGGCGATGACGCCGGTGAAGCCGTGGGTGTCGAGCAGCGACTTCAGCCCCTCGGTCTTCAGCGCCGAGCAGCAGACCACGCGGCCGCGGGTGTGGTTCATACCCGCATCCAGCGCCGCCCGGTTCTGGCCGACGATCAGGTTCAGCCCCCATTCCCGCGCCATCCGGTCGCGGAATTCGATCATCTCGGGGATCTTGTACGAGGTGTCGACGTGGAGCACGGGGAAAGGCACATGGCCGAAGAAGGCCTTGCGGGCCAGCCAGACCATGACATTGCTGTCCTTGCCGATCGACCACAGCATGGCGAGCCTGTCGATGCGGTTGAACGCCTCGCGCAGGATGTAGATGCTCTGCGCCTCAAGACGGTCGAGATGATCCATGGAATCCTTCGCTCCTCATGCCCAGGCTGGCGTCGGCGAACGAGGCTGGCGGACAGGCGGGCGGGGTTCGGGTGCGGGCGGTGGATGTGGTTTCCGGCCCCACAGAAATCATGTTCCCGACAGATTGTCCAGGCCCTAATCGGATATTGATTTATTTAACCAATAATATTTGTGTTTTTGATGCCGGGGGCGGATGCTGCATCGCGGGCGCGGATGCTGTAGCTTTGGCGCGCTTTCCATGCGATGCGACCAGAGGGCCCGCCTGACATGAGCCGTTCTGCCATGAGCCACATCCGTTCGATCCTGCTCCTGCTGCCGGCCCTGCTGCTCGCCGCCTGCACGGACAAGGGGGAGCTGCCGGCCCCCTTCGACACGTTGGATGCGGTGTTCTTCCCGCAATCGGCACCATCTGCCGACGAGATCGATGTCGACAAGCTGCCGGTGGCGGCGATCCTGGTGGAATTCGGCCGCGGATCGGCCCGTGTGGCGCTGGCGGACACCCGCGACGGCACGCTGATCTGGCGCGCCCGCGACCGGGCCGAGATCCATACCCGCAACGGCATCCTGGTGCGTACGGTCGGCCTGCCCGACGATGTGCGGGTGATCCGCTTCGACGGCCTGCCGCCTGGCGCCCGGACGCCGGTGCCCGCCGCCGCCGGTGCCGGTACCTATGTCCGGATCTTCGACATGCCCGACCGGCGCCTTTACGGCGCACGGGCCGATTGCAGCCTGGCGGAGGTCGGCCAGGAGCCGGTGAAGGTGGGCAAGTACGAATTCGGCACCGTGGTCTATGACGAAAGCTGCACGGTCGAGGCACTCGGCTGGCAATACACCAACCGCTACTGGTACGAGCCCGACAGCAAGCGGATCTGGCGGAGCACCCAGCGCCTGTCCCGCGAGTTGGGCGACATGGAGATCACCCTGCTGCGGCCGGCGCGGATCCCGTAACACCGCACTCCGCACGAGCATCTCTACCGCAACAAGAAAGGGCGGCCCCTTGCGGGACCGCCCTTTCCGTCGTCGCGCCGACAGGCAATCAGCGGGTGCTGGTCGCCGTCGAGGTCGAGGTCGACGAGCCGCTGTTGTCGTCGTCCGAAGCAATGATGGCAATCGCCACGGCGGCGGCAGCGCCACCACCGACGGCCAGGCCGGTCAGCTCGTCGTCGAACAGATAGCCCGCTTCGTCGTCGTTGTTGTTCGCCGGCGGCGGAGTCTGCGCCAGCGCGATGCCGGCCGAACCCGCGAGAGCGAGCGCGACCGCAAGAGCGCGGATCGAGGTCTTGATCATGATATGATCTCCGATATTCCCCATGGGGTAGGTGCTAGCGTTAACAGTTATACGGCACGCGCGTGCCGCCGGGCAACCCGATACCGTGTCGCAATACCCATGCTGCATTGCACAGGGGGCGCGAGTCCACCCCCGGGGCGGGGCCGCAGGTGTGAGTTTTCCGCGGCACGGGCCGATTGATTGCAGAGATGCAACAGGTTATGCAGAAACGCCGACCGGCGCAGGGCCGGTATGACAGAAGGCGCAGCAGTGCAGGAGAAATGCCATGATCGTCGTGACCGGCGGCGCCGGCTTCATCGGCTCCAACATTCTGGCCGGGCTTGAAGCCCGGGGCCATGACGACCTGGTGGTGGTCGATACCCTGGGCACCGACGAGAAGTGGCGCAACATCGCCAAGCGTGCGCTTGCCGATGTGGTGGCCCCTGAGCGGATCTTCGATTTCCTGAACGCACGGGCAGGCGAGATCGAGGCCGTGGTCCATATGGGCGCCATTTCCTCGACCGAAGAGCGCGATGCCGACGTGATCGTCGCCAACAACATCCGGCTGACGCTCGACCTGGTCGACTGGTGCGCGCGCCATGGCGTGCGGCTGATCTATGCCTCCTCGGCCGCCACCTATGGCGACGGCGCGCTGGGCTTCGACGACGACGGCGAGACGGGCGCACTGGCCGGCCTGCAGCCGCTGAACGCCTATGGCTGGTCGAAGCACATGGTCGACCGGCGGATCACCGCGCTCCGCGCACGGGGTGCCGCCCTGCCGCCGCAATGGGCCGGTCTCAAATTCTTCAACGTCTACGGGCCGAACGAATACCACAAGGGCGGCCAGCGCAGCGTCGCCCATCAGGTGTTCTGCCGGATCCGCGACGGCGGCCATGCCCGGCTGTTCCGCAGCCACCGCCCCGACTATCCCCATGGCGGGCAGCTGCGGGACTTCGTCTGGGTGGGCGACTGCGTGGCCGTGGTCGAATGGCTGCTGGAGACACCCGAAGCCAGCGGCCTGTTCAATGTCGGCTCGGGCAAGGCCCGCAGCTTCGCCGACCTTGCCCGCGCCGTCTATGCGGCGATGAACCTGACCCCCGAAATCGAGTTCGTCGACATGCCCGAGCATCTGCGCGAGAAGTATCAGTACTTCACCGAGGCGAAGATCGGGCGCCTGCGCGCCGCCGGCTTCACCCGGCCGACGACCGAGCTTGAGGACGGCATCGCATCCTATGTTCGCGACTATCTGCTGAGCGCCGATCCTTATGTCTGACCGGGGGGCTCAGACGGCCGTGGTCGAGAACTCGGCCGGCGAGGTGATCTCGAGCATTTCGAGGTCGTCGGAGCCGGCCTCCAGTTCGTGGGCGATGCCGGGCGGCTGATAGACGCAGTCGCCGGCGGCCAGCGTCACCTGGCCGGTGCCTTCGTACCAGAACCGCACCCAGCCCTTCAGGACGTAGACCATCTGAAAGTCCAGCCCGTGGGCATGGCGACCGGTGCCGCCGGTGACGGCTTCCGAGGCCCGGATGACATGGGCGTGAAAGCGGCCCCGGGTGGCGGTGCCGATCGCAAGGTCGCGATAGGTGAAGAAGGCCCTGAGTCCGTCCCCCTCGAAATGCCCCTCGGCGGCGCGGGCGATGGTGACCCGCGGGCCCGCCTCCGATGCATCTGCCGGCGCATCTGCGGGTGTGGTCGTGGCGGTGGCGACGGTCATGACGGTTCTGTCCTCCCTGGCGGCCGCTTCGTCCGGCGGCATGTTCCCTTGTCCATGATCATCGGCTGCCGGGGAGGCGGCGTCAAACGAGCGTTCGAGCGATGGCCGCGTCTTGTCACCTGCGGCCCCGCCCCCTATCGTGGCCGCAGCCGGCAGATGGCCGGCCGATCAGCCAGGACCGGGCTCATGGATCTCGACGCCGCCTTCGATGCCGACGCCTTCTTCGATGCAGAACTGGAGGAACATGCACAGGTCGCCGCCCGCACCCGCGCGGCCCTGAAGCAGCCCTTCATCCGCTGGGTGGAGATGGCGCTGGCCACGATCCAGGGCGGCGGCAAGATCATGTTCTTCGGCAATGGCGGCTCGGCCTCGGACGCCCAGCATCTGGCGACCGAGCTGGCGGTGCGCTACCGCCGCGACCGCGCGCCGATCGCCGGCCTTGCGCTGACCACGGATACTTCGGCACTCACCGCCATCGGCAATGATATGGGCTTCGATCAGCTCTTCGCCCGCCAGATCCTGGCGCTGGGTCGGCCGGGCGACATGGCGGTCGGCATCACCACCTCGGGCCGCAGCCCCAATGTGCTGATCGGCCTGGATGCGGCCCGCACTGCCGGCATCACCACCGTCGCCCTCACCGGCCGCGACGGCGGCGACACGCTGAGCCGCGCCGATCTGGCCCTGGTGGTGCCGAGCGAGACCACCGCCCGCATCCAGGAGATGCACATCATGCTGGGCCAGATGCTCTGCGGCGCGCTCGAAATCGGCCTCGGCCTGGTGGCCGACGAACCGCGCGCCTGACCGGCACATTGCCCCACCTTTCAGACCGGACCCCGACCCGATGACGATCCGCCCCGCCCGTGCCGACTTCCTCGATCTCGACCGTGGCTTCGCTGCGGTCAATGTGGCGGTGATCGGCGATGTGATGCTCGACCGGTTCGTCTATGGCAAAGTGGAGCGGATCTCGCCCGAGGCGCCGATCCCGGTGCTGCGGGTCGACCGCCGCACCACCATGATCGGCGGCGCCGGCAATGCCGCCCGCAATGTCGCCTCGCTCGGTGCCACCGCCCGGCTGGTGGCGGTGGTCGGGCCCGATGCCGCAGCCGACGAGCTGCGCGGCCTGTTCGATGCCGAAGCCCGGATCAGCGGCGATCTGGCCGTCGACCCCGAGGGCGGCACCATCGTCAAGACCCGCTATGTGGCGCAAAGCCAGCAGCTGCTGCGCTCGGACGAAGACGGCACCGGCCGCCTGTCGCCGGCCGCCCGCGCCGGGCTGCTGGCGGCGGTGGACGCGGCGATTGCCGATGCCGGTATCGTGCTGCTGTCGGATTACGGCAAGGGCGTGCTGGCCCCCGACATCGTGACCGCGATCATGACGCGCTGTGCCGCCGCAGGGCGGCCGGTCGTGGTCGACCCCAAGGCGCGGGATCTCAGTCGCTATCGGGGCGCCATGGTGCTGACCCCGAACGCGGTCGAACTCGCAGCCGCAGCGGGTGAACCGGTCGACCCGGCCGATGATCATGCCGTGACCCGTGCCGCCCTGGGGCTGGTGCGCGCCAACGGCTTTCCCTATCTGGTCGCCACCCGCGGCGCCCATGGCGTCAGCGTCGTGGGCGCCGACGGGTCGGCGGTACATCTGCCGGCCCGGGCGCGCGAGGTGTTCGACGTCTCCGGCGCCGGCGATACGCTGGTGGCGGCCCTGGCCTGCGGCCTTGCGGCCGGCGGATCGATCGTCGATGCGGTCCAGTACGCCAATGCCGCCGCCGGCGTGGTGGTCGGCAAGCTCGGCACCGCCACGGTCACTCCCACCGAGGTGCGGGCGGCCGTGGCGGGCGATGCCGAGGCGAAATCGGTCGCAGCCGGCGGTGCGGCCCGTCATGCGCCGGTCTTCACCGATGCCGCCGCGGCAGCACGGCTGACCGCCGCCTGGCAGGCGGAAGGCCTGAAGGTCGGCGTCACCAATGGCTGTTTCGACCTGCTGCATCGCGGCCATCTGGACGTCATCGCCCGGGCACGGGCCGCCTGCGACCGGCTGGTGGTGGCGGTTAATGCCGATGTCTCGGTCAGGCGGCTGAAGGGCCCGACCCGGCCGGTCCAGGACCAGGAGACCCGCGCCGCGGTGCTGGCGGCGCTGGCCGATGTCGATCTGGTGCTGATCTTCGCCGAAGAAACCCCGGCCGAGCTGATCAGGGCGATCGGCCCCGACCTGCTGGTCAAGGGCGGCGATTACACGCCCGAAACCGTGGTCGGCGCCGATGTGGTGACCGCCCGCGGCGGTCGGGTGATGATCGTGCCGATCCTGCCCGGCCATTCGACCACGGCCACCGTCGCCCGCATCGCCGCCGGCGGCGACTGACGCGTCAGCCGATCCCCATCAGCCCAAGCGTCGCCCCGGCCAGCGGATGGCCGTCTTCGCCCAGGGCCTCCACCGCGCTCATGTGATGGCGGCCGGGCAGATCGATGGTGGTGATACGCGCGCCCGCAGCCGACCAGCGGCGGGCGAAATCCCGGCTCTGGCGATGGAACTCGGCGGATTCATCTCCGCCCACTGCCAGAACCAGCCGGGTATCCGGGCCCGGCACGGCAAAATGCGGGCTGGCGGCACGTGCCGTGGCGGGGGTCAGGCCCAGCCGGGCATTGATGGTGGTGCCGATCAGCGGCTCCAGATCGAACACGCCGCTGATCGCGACGCCGCCGGCGATCGGGCTGCCCTCGATCTCGGGGGCATATGCCTGCCAGGGCGTGGCGGCCAGCTGGCCCACGATCTGCCCGCCCGCCGAATGGCCGGTGACCACGATCCGGCTGCGGTCGATGCCCAGCACCGGCGCCAGACGCCAGAGCAGCAGCACCGCCTCACGCGCTTCCGCGGTGATGCCGGCCACCGTGGTCGCCGGGCAGAGGGTGTAGTCCACCACCGCCACCGCCGCACCGCGCGCGACATAGGGCCGGGCCAGATGGGTGAAATCGTCCCGCCCCATGGCCTGCCAGTAGCCGCCATGGAAGAACACCATCAGCGGCACCGGTCCGGCGCCGGTGCGTGACGGCGGCAGGATCAGGTCCAGCAGCTGATCCGCCCGCCGGCCATAGACCAGCCCGCGCCGCAACAGGCCCGCCCGTTCGAAATCCTGCCGGGCCGCCGCGGCCTCTGCCGCCCAACGGGCGAAGATCCGGGCGTGATCGGGCACGGCGGCCCGGGCATTGTATTCGCGTTCGGCATCGATGGCGGGGCGGGGTTCGAAATCGGTCATGGCTGCGGGAACATTCCAGGCGGTTCAACGGTATCGATCTACGATAACGTCCCGCGCGGCCGCTGGCTGCGGCGAAGTGGCACCCGGCTTCGTCGATGACCGGGGCTTTTCGGTGACCGGCCTTGTCCCTCCCGTCACCTGTGCCCACCTGACGCGGGCTCGCCTCATCAACGACGGAGCCTTCATGTTCGAGTGGATCGTGTCGACGGTATCCTCCGCCGGCTATATCGGTGTCTTTCTGCTGATGGCGGCGGAGAACATCTTCCCCCCGATCCCCTCGGAACTGATCATGCCGCTGGCAGGTTTCGTGGCGGCGCGCGGCGAGCTGGACGTCCTGGGCGTGATCGCCGCCGGCACGGCGGGATCGGTGGCGGGCACCCTGCCCTGGTACTGGCTGGGCCGCGCCTTCGGCCTGGCCCGCATCCGCCGCCTGGCCGAACGCTGGGGCCGGTGGGCGACGGTATCGCCCGACGAGGTCGACAAGGCCAATGGCTGGTTCGAGCGTCATGGCGGCAGCGCGGTGTTTTTCGGCCGGCTGATCCCCGCCATCCGCACCCTGATCTCGGTCCCGGCCGGCATCGCCCGCATGCCACTGCCCCGCTATCTGGCCTGGTCCACGGCCGGCTCCGCCATCTGGACCGCACTGCTGGCCGGCGCAGGCTATGCACTGCAAAGCCAGTACGAACTGGTCGCCGCCTATATGGACCCGGCCTCGAAGGTCATCGTCGCGGCACTGGTGCTGGTCTATGTCTATCGCGTGGTGACACGCCGGGGATGACCAGCCGCGGGCGCCCCTGGCCACAGGCGCATGCCCGATCTATCCTGCCCCTCCACCAGAACAGGCGCGGGTCTGCCGCAGGGCGTCCACGCAGCCGCATGAGGAGGATGCCCGGATGGATGGGATCGAGGGGCGCTTCGTCGCCAACGGACCGGTCAGGCTGCATGTGATCGAGGCGGGCCGGGGCGAGCCGGTGATCTTCGTGCATGAATTCGCCGGCGACCGGCGGAGCTGGGAGCCGCAGATGCGGCGCTTCGCCCGCAGCCACCGCGTCATCGCCTATGACGCCCGCGGCTATCCGCCCTCGGACGTGCCCGAAGAGCCCGACGCCTATGGCCAGGAGATGGCCGTCGACGACATCCGGGCGGTGATGGATGGCCTCGGCATCGATCGGGCCCATCTGGTGGGATGCAGCATGGGCGGGTTCGCGGTGCTGCATTTCGGCCTGACCCATCCCGCGCGCGCCCTGTCGATCACCGCGATCGGGGCGGGCTATGGCGCCGAGCCCGAGCTGCGCGAAAGCTTTGCCGCCAATTGCGAGGCCACGGCCGACCGGATTCTGGCCGACGGGCTGGAAGCCGCAGGGCGGAGCTACATGAATTCCCCCGGCCGCCGGCCCTTCGCGACCAAGGATCCGCGCGGCGCGGACGAAGCCTTCCGGGTGTTCCTGGACCATTCGCCGCTGGGCGCGGCACTGACGCTGCGCCGCTACCAGGCCCGCCGGCCGTCGCTTTTCGCCCTGGAAGACCGGTTCCGGACCATGACGGTGCCGGTGCTGCTGATCGTGGGCGATACCGACACCCCGGCGATCCGCGCCAATCTGTTCCTGAAAGAAGCCCTGCCCTCGGCCGGGCTGACCGTGCTGCCGATGACCGGCCACGCCGCCAATCTGGAAGAGCCGGAGCTGGTCAATCGCCTGCTCGCCGATTTCTTCGCCGCCACGGAACATGGTCGATGGCCGGTCCGGGATGCGGAACAGGCGGCGGATGACGGCGATGTGCTCGGCATGGGCGGCGGCCGCTGAACCGCCGGGTCCGGCCCGGAACATTTCGTCCTTCCAATTAGAGACCATTTGGTCAAAATTCGAGCGATCCGGCGCAGCCGCTGCCCATGCCGCAGGCAGTTACCGCCGGTCATGCCCCGGGCCGCCGGATTCCCACGCGGCGGCCTGCGGTTTTGGCGGTACTGGCCCGGTCCTTGCGTTATCATGCAAGTTCCGCGACACCCTTCGGAGATCGCTCGTCCATGTTGCTCGCAAAGCTCAAGGCCGCGGCCGTTGCCGCTTCGGTCGCCCTGGCGGCCCTGACCGCCGCCGAGGCATCGGCCGCCGACAAGATCAAGGTCGCCAGCGTCTACACCGTGCCGATCGAGCAGCAGTGGGTGAGCCGCATCCACATCGCCCTCGATGCCGCGGCCAAGCGCGGCGACATCGACTATGAATGGTCTGAGTCGGTCTCGAATGCCGACTATGAGCGCGTGATGCGTGAATATGCCGAAAAGGGCGTCGACATGGTGGTCGGCGAGGCCTTCGCCGTGGAACAGGCCGCCCGCCGCGTTGCCCGCGACTATCCTGAGACCGCCTTCCTGATGGGCTCGTCCTTCAAGCCGCAGGCGCCGAACTTCTCGGTCTTCGACAACTACATCCAGGAGCCGGCCTATCTGACCGGCATGATCGCGGGCGGCATGACGACGTCGAACGTGATCGGCGTGGTCGGCGGCTTCCCGATCCCCGAGGTCAACCGGCTGATGAACGCCTTCATGGCCGGCGCGCTGGAGGTCAATCCGGACGTCAGGTTCATGGTCAGCTTCATCGGCTCGTGGTTCGATCCGCCGAAGGCCAAGGAAGCCGCCTTCGCGATGATCGAGCGCAAGGCCGACGTGCTCTATGCCGAACGCTTCGGCGTGTCGGACGCCGCCAAGGAGCGCGGCGTGCTGGCGATCGGCAACGTGATCGACACCCAGGCCCAGTATCCCGACACCGTCGTCGCCTCGGCGCTCTGGCACATGGAACCCACCATCGACGCGGCGATCGCGGCGGTGAAGGCCAAGAGCTTCAAGGCCGAGGATTACGGCCACTATTCCAACATGAAGCCGGGCGGCGCCTCGCTTGCCCCCTATGGCACCTTCGAGGACAAGATCCCGGCGGAGCTGAAGGCGAAGGTCGAGGCGAAGAAGGCGGCGATCCTGGATGGCAGCTTCACGGTCGAGGTGAACGACGCCGAGCCGAAGCCCACGATGTGAGCCGCGACACCCAGGCATGAACCACCTTGAGAGGGGCGGGCGACCGCCCCTCTCGCCATCCGGGATCCCGCCGGCGGGGTGCCAGACCCGCGAGGGGCCAGAAACCCGACCGACCACAAACCCGACCGACCACAAACCCGACCGGCCAGAAACGCGAAGGGCCTTATGACCAGACCTGCCGAACCGCCTCTGACGGCGCCGCCCGGGGCGGAGCGGGCGCCGGAAACCGTGCTCCGGCTCTCGGGCATCACCAAGCGGTTCGGCGCGCTGACCGCCAATGACGCGATCGACCTGGATCTCCGCCGCGGCGAGATTCTGGCCCTGTTGGGCGAGAACGGCGCCGGCAAGACCACGCTGATGAGCATCCTGTTCGGCCATTACGTGGCCGACGAGGGCCGGATCGAGGTCTTCGGCCACCCCCTGCCCGCAGGCTCGCCCAAGGCGGCGATCGCGGCCGGACTCGGCATGGTCCACCAGCATTTCACCCTGGCCGAGAACCTGTCGGTGCTCGACAACGTCACCATCGGCACCGAACCGCTGTGGAAGCCCGGGCGCGACCGCGCCGGTGCCCGTCGCCGGATCGCCGAGCTTGGGCAGCGCTTCGGCCTGACCGTCGATCCCGATGCCCGGGTGGGCGCGCTGTCGGTGGGCGAGCGGCAGAAGGTCGAGATCCTGAAGGCACTCTATCGCGATGCCCGGATCCTGATCCTGGACGAGCCGACCGCCGTGTTGACCCCGCAGGAAAGCGAGCGCCTGTTCGTCACGTTGCGCGCCATGGTCGCCGAGGGGCTCTCGATCATCTTCATCAGCCACAAACTGCCCGAAGTGATGGCGGTCAGCAACCGGGTCGCGGTGCTGCGCGCCGGCCGGATGATCGATCAGCGCCCGGCCGCCGGCCTCGACCGGGCCACGCTGGCCGAGCTGATGGTCGGCCGCAAGGTCGCAGGGCCCCGCCATACGACCGCCACACCGGGCGCCCCGGCCCTGGTCTTCGACCGGGTCTCCGCCACCGGCGCCGGCGGCAAGCCGAAACTGCACGAGGTGTCGCTGACCGTGCATGCGGGCGAGATCGTCGGCATCGCCGGCGTCTCGGGCAACGGCCAGTCGCTGCTGGCCGATCTGGTGGCCGGCATGGCCCGCGTCGAGGCCGGCCGGCTGACCATCCTGGACCACGAAACCCGCCGACCCGATCCGGCGGCGATGGTCCGACTGGGCGTCGGCCGCATCCCGGAAGACCGCCATGCCGAGGGCCTGGTCGGCGACATGAATGTCTGGGAAAACGTGATCGCCGAGCGGCGCAACCGCCCGGCCTTCTCGCGCTGGGGCTTTCTGCGCCGCAGCAAAGCCCGCGCCCATGCCGCCGATCTGGTGCGCGATTTCGAGGTGCGCTGCCCATCGGTCGATGCGACGGTGCGCCAGCTGTCGGGCGGCAACATGCAGAAGCTGATCCTGGGCCGGGCGCTTGCCCTGCATCCGGGGCTGATCCTGGCCAACCAGCCGACCCGCGGCCTGGATATCGGCGCGGTCGCCTATGTCCATCAGCGCCTGCTCGAAGCCCGCGACGGCGGTGCCGCGATCCTGCTGATTTCCGAGGATCTGGACGAGATCCTGGCCCTTTCGGACCGGGTGGCGGTGATCCATGCCGGCCATCTGACCCCCGCCCGCCCCAGGGCGGAGGTCACCGTGTCGGGCCTTGGCCTGCTGATGGCCGGCGCCGGTGATCCCGATGCCGGCTCGCCCCACCCGACCACGCCAGAGGCCGCCCATGCGTCTTGAACGCCGCGCCGAAACCCCGGCCGTTCTGTCGGTGGCGGTGCCGGTTCTGGCACTGCTCGCCGCCTTCGTCATCGGCGCCCTGCTGATCGTGATCTCGGGCGCCTCGGTGCCCGCCGCCTATGCGGCGATGGTCGAGGGCGCCTTCGGCAGCCGGTTCGCGCTGACCGAAACCCTGACCCGCGCCGCACCGCTGATGCTGACCGGGCTTGCCGCCGCGGTCGCCTTCCGCGCCCGGCTGTGGAACATCGGCGCCGAGGGCCAGCTCTATGGCGGCGCGCTGGCGGCCGTCTGGATCGGCACGGCGCCGCTCGGCATTCCCGACGCCCTGCTGCTGCCGGCGGTGATCCTGGCCGGTGCCGTCGCAGGCGGCCTGCTGCTGCTGGGCCCCGCGGTGCTCAAGACCCGTTTCGGCGTCGACGAGGTGGTGACGACCCTGCTGCTCAACTTCATCGTGCTGCTCTTCGTCTCGATGATGATCGAAGGGCCGATGAAGGATCCGATGGCCATGGGCTGGCCGCAGAGCGAGACCCTGCCGATGGCGGCGGAACTGCCGCGGCTGATCCCGCGCACCCGCCTGCATGCCGGGCTGATCATGGCGCTGGTCGCGGCCGGGCTGATCTATGTGATGATGACCCGCACGGTGCTCGGCTTCGAGATGCGGGCGGTGGGCGCCAGCCCGCGGGCGGCGCGCTTCGCCGGCATGGGGGTCGGCCGGGTGATGCTGCTGGTGGCGCTGATCTCGGGCGGTCTCGCCGGTCTCGCCGGCGTGAGCGAGGTGGCCGGCCGCACCGGCTATCTCACCCTCGACATGTCGCCGGGCTATGGCACCGGCGGTGTGGTGGTCGCCATGCTTGCCCAGCTGCACCCGCTGGGCGTGGTGCTGGGGGCGCTGATGGTGGCCAGCATCTTCGTCGGCGCCGATGCGATGAGCCGCGCGGTGGGGGTGCCCACCTATATCGCCGATGTGCTGGTCGCCGTGTCGCTGCTCTGCATGCTGACCGCCATGCTCTTCGCCCGCTATCGCCTGCGTCGCGGCTGATCCGGAGGTCCCGATCCCATGGAATTCATCGACCTTCTGATCTCGGCCGGTCTCTGGGCCACGGTGCTGCGCATCGCGACCCCCCTGATCTTCGGCACGCTGGGAGAGTTGATCTGCGAGCGGGCCGGCGTGCTCAATCTGGGCATCGAAGGCATCATGACCATGGGCGCCATGGTCGGCTGGATGGCGGTTTTCCAGGGTGCCGATCTCTGGACCGGCCTCGCGGTCGCGGCTGCGGCCGGCCTGCTGGTCGGCCTGCTTCACGGCCTGCTGACCGTGCCGCTCGGCCTGTCGCAGCATGTCACCGGTCTTGGCATCACCATGCTTGCGACCAGCCTGTCCTATTTCGCCTATCGCCTGCTGCTGCCCGAGACCACCACCCCGCCCTCGATCACCCCCTTCGCGCCGCTGGGCGATGGCTGGTGGCAGGCGGTGCCCTGGCTGGGCGAGGTGATCGGCCAGCAGACCGCCCCCACCCTGCTGGCCCTGGCTCTGGTCGGGCTGGTCGCGTGGGTGCTCTACCGCACCCCCGCCGGCCTTGCGGTGCGGATGGTGGGCGAGAACCCGGCCGCAGCCGATGCCCAGGGCATTTCGGTCACCGGCGTGCGGCTGGCGGCGGTGATGGTGGGCTCGGCGCTGATGGCGATGGGCGGCGCCTTCCTGACGCTGTCCGCCTTCAACGCCTTCTTCTTCAACATGATGGGCGGGCGCGGCTGGATCTGCATCGCGCTGGTGGTCTTCGCCTCGTGGCGGCCGGGCAAGGCCCTGCTCGGCGCGCTGCTCTTCGCCTTTTTCGATGCCGTGCAGACCCGCCTGCAGCAGATGACTGGCGGCGCCCTGCCCTATCAGCTGTTCCTGATGCTGCCCTATCTGCTCAGCATCCTGGCGCTGGTGGTGATGTCGCGCCGCGCCGCCTATCCCCAGGCACTGATGGTGCCCTTCCGCAAGGGAGAACGTTGAGCCATGTCCCTCGACCTGCTGATCGTGAATGCCCGCCTGCCCGAGGGCGGCACGCCCGTCGACATCGCGGTCCGGGACGGGCGGATCGTCGAGGTGGCGCCCGGCATCGCCGCCCGCGGCACCCCGGCTGCCGAAACCATCGACGCTGCCGGCAACCTGGTCTCGCCGCCCTTCGTCGATGCCCATTTCCACATGGATTCGACCCTCTCCTACGGCATGCCGCGGATCAACCGCTCGGGCACGCTGCTTGAGGGCATCGCCCTCTGGAACGAGCTGAAGCCCGAGCTGACCCACGAAGCTCTGGTGGAGCGGGCGCTCCTCTATTGCGACTGGGCGGTCGCCCGCGGCCTGCTCGCCATCCGCAGCCATGTCGATGTCTGCGATCCGCGCCTGCTGGCGGTCGATGAGCTGCTGGAGGTGAAGGCGAAGGTCGCCCCCTATATCGACCTGCAGCTGGTCGCCTTCCCCCAGGACGGGCTCTATCGCCGGCCGGGGTCGGAAGACCTGCTGATCGAGGCGCTGAACCGGGGTGTGGACGTGGTCGGCGGCATCCCGCATTTCGAGCGCACCATGGCCGATGGTGCGGCAAGCGTCCGCCGGCTGTGCGAGATCGCGGCCGAGCGCGGCCTCAGGGTCGACATGCATTGCGACGAAAGCGACGACCCGCTCTCGCGCCATGTCGAAACGCTCGCCTATGAAACCCAGCGGCTGGGGCTGCACGGCCGGGTGACCGGCTCGCACCTCACCTCCATGCATTCCATGGACAATTACTACGTCTCGAAGCTGATCGCGCTGATGGCCGAGGCGGATCTGGGGGCGATCGCCAACCCGCTGATCAACATCACCCTCCAGGGCCGCCACGATACCTATCCCAAGCGCCGGGGCATGACCCGGGTGCCGGAACTGATGGCGGCCGGGCTGACCGTCGCCTTCGGCCAGGACTGCGCCATGGACCCCTGGTATCCGCTGGGCTCGGGCGACATGCTCAACGTCGCCGCCATGGGTCTGCATGTCGCCCAGATGACCGGGCTCGACCAGATGCGGAGCTGCTTCGACGCCGTCACCACCAACCCGGCCCGGCTGCTGGGTCTGGAGGGCTATGGCCTGGCCGCCGGCTGCCGCGCCGACATGGTGATCCTGGATGCGGGCGACCCGGTGGAGGCGCTGCGCCTCAGCGCCACCCGCCTCTCTGTGATCCGGGCCGGTCGCGTCATCGCCCGCACGGCCCCCGCCGAAACCACGCTGATGCTGGGCGACGAGACCCGGACCACGCGGTGCCGGCTGGGGCGGGGCTGACGCTGCCGGCCTGATCTGCGCCCTTCGGATGCCGTCTTCACCGGCGGCATGGCATGCGCAGGGGGACCGCTCTATATTGTGAGATGACGGCGACAGACAGGGAGTCTCAGGGTTTCATGGTCGCATCCCGCAAGCAGAGTTCGGCTCCGCCGTCCGAGACGACCGGCCTGCGCGGCCATGTGAGCGAGACGGGGCGGCTCCAGCTTCCCGCAGAACTGCGTCGTGCCGTCGGCCTCGAACGGGGCGGGCCCGTGCGGCTTGAAATCGTCGATGGTTCGATCAGGATCCAGACCATGAAGGACGTGAAGGAGCACATCCGGGCCCTGGCACGCGACAGCGGCCTGAGCGACAAAGCCAGCGTTGCCGATTTCCTGAACTGGCGAGAGAAGGAGCGTCAGCAGGAAACGGGCGAGGCGGACGACGCGTGATCGTCATCGGCGCCTCGGCAATCCTGGCCGCCATTCTCGGCGAGACGGGTGGCGATCGCGTTTTCGATCATCTGGACGCCGCGCTGGTCAGTTCTGTCAATGTCGCCGAGGTCTATACTTATGCGACGGTCAATTGTCTTCCCGTCAGCGCAATCGACGCATTTTTCACGGAAACCGGGATCAACGTCGTCGCCTTCGATCACGCCCAGGCCGTGCTGACCGGGCAACTGGCGGACATCACCCGCAAGAGCGGATTGTCGCTCGGCGACCGGTCCTGTCTCGCCCTCGCAAAACTGCAGGCGGCCGAGGTGCTGACCGCCGATCGGGCCTGGCAGCGATTTGCCGGCGCACTCGGGCTGACGATCACGCTCCTCAGGTGACGTCTCAGGTCGCCGCACTCCGGTTCTGCGCCGCGCGGGCGCGGGCGATGCTCTCGAAGGTCTCGAGCAGGTCGGGGTCGCGACGCATCAGCCGGCGGAAATCATCGGCATCCAGGAAGAGCAGCTGGCAATAGCCGAGGGCGGCGATCTCGGCGCTGCGCGGGCGGTTGTCGAGCAGGGCCATCTCGCCGAAGAAGTCGCCGCGCCCCAGGCGGATGCGGCGATCTTCGATCCGGACCTCGACGGCGCCCGACGAGATGAAATAGACGCCGTCGCCCTTGTCCCCCTGCCGGAAGATCACCGTGCGCGGCAGCACGAAGACCGGCCGCAGCAGCTGACGCACCCGGGCCCGCACCTCGTCGCCGAGATCGGCGAAAAGCGGCAGGCGGCGCATCAGCTCGTCGGTGTCGAGGCCCAGATCCAGCCGGGGCAGGTCGTCCCGGCGCGACTGCGCCCGGGTGACGCCCCGATAGAGATCGTCGTAAAGCTCGGCATCGAGCAGGCCTTCCTGGGCGAGCGTGTCATAGCGGGCAAGCTCGTGCCGTTCGGCCATCCGGGCCAGGAAACGCCGCTCCAGCGCCTCGGCGTAATCGGGATACTGCAGGCGCATGGCGTCGAGCGCCCCCGCCACCTGACGGGCGCGGCCGTCGAGCATGTCGGCGATCAGCTCGGCGATGCGCCGGCCCAGCATCGGCCGGATCCGCTCGTCGACATAGGGCCGCAATTCCTGGATCGCCAGGCGGAAGGCGAGCAGCATCTCGAAACGGTTGGCGAGCCGGCGGGCGAGCGGCCGGTCCATGCGCAGCCGGCGGTGCAGCCAGTAGGCAAAGCGGAAGCCGCGTTCGAAATCGAGCGCGGTGCGCACCACGCGCATATAGCCGAGGCGGCCCTCGTTGCGCCCGCCTTCGAGCAGGGCCTCGGTCAGCCGCAGCAGCCGGTCGACGGTGGCGGTGGACAAGGTCCGCCGGTCGTGCAGGTCCAGGATCAGGCCGCGCTCGCGCACCGCCAGCGCCACAAGCCCCACGCCCAGACGCTCGCGATCGGCGATTTCGGCCTCGACATCGGTGTCGCTGGTCACCTGATCGGCGCGGCGGGCATAGGACTGGGCGATCTCGCGCACCACGCTGGGGCTGACGTCATAACGCCGGCCGGCCTCTTCGACCGCGCCACGGACATCGGTCAGCGACAGGGCCAGCACCTGACGGCGCAGCACCTCGCCCACCGGCGACAACCGGTCGAGCCCCAGCCACGAGATCAGCGGCCGGAGCGTGGTGCCGTTCACGAACAGGGTGAAGAGCACATAGCCGGTGGCGGTCACCGCCACGAAACGCTTGAGGCCGTCGGAGAGGCCCGGCGCCTCGACGACGCCGAGGGCCAGAACCAGGGTCAGTGCGCCACGCAGCCCGCCCCAGAGGATCACCGCCCGATAGCGATGGGTCACCCGGGTGGACAGCTTGAGCATGCTGAGCACCGGCAGCAGCAGCCAGAGGGTGATCGCCCGGCCGATCAGCGCAAAAAGTGCCAGCGCCAGGATGGTCAGCACATCGTAGAGATCGACATCCGCCATCAGCCGCGGAACCACCAGGGCGGCGAGCACGAAGATCATCGACCCGGCCCAGAAGGCGATCTGATCCCAGACCGCCAGCAGATGGCGCCAGTTTTCGGGCGAGATATGCGCCCGGCCCTGGGCCGAGACCACCAGCCCCGCCACCACGGCCGCCACCACACCCGACACGCCGATGCCGTATTCGCCGGTGACGAAGATGATATAGGCCGCCGCCACGGTCAGCGTTGCCTCGGCCGGCTTGATGTCGTCCAGGAGCGGCAGCAGCATCACGACCAGCCGCCCCGTCAGGGCGCCGAACAGGGCACCGCCGATCAGGCCGATGCCCAGATCGCTCAAGGCCTGCCAGGCCATGTCGGCATTGGGCTCTTCGATACCGGTGGCGCGCGCGGTAACCAGCGCGCCCATCAGCACGGTGAACAGGGCGATGGCGGTGGCGTCGTTGAGAATGCTCTCCCCTTCGACCAGCCGGGTCAGGCGACCGGGGGCGCCGATATCGCGGAAGATCGCAACCACCGCCGCCGGATCGGTGGTGGCCACGATCGCGCCGAGCAGCAGGCAACCCAGGATCGGCACGCCGAACACCGCCGAGAGCCCGAGGCCGATCGAGGCCGTTGTCAGCACCACCGCCACCACGGCGAGCAGCAGGATGGGGGCGATGTCTTCCACCAGCCGCCGCACATCGATGGTGAGCGCCGTCTGGAACAGCAGCAACGGCAGGAAAATGGTGATGACCGTCTGGCTCTCGATCCTGAGATAGACGACGGCACGGGCGGCTTCGTTGAAGACGTCGGTGAAAGAGGTGAAGAGCAGAAAGGCCGCCAGCGCCCCGATGGCCACGCCCACGGCCGCCAGCAGCACGTTCGACGCCACGCCGAGACGGCGGGCCAGCGGTTGTATCCCTGCAATGACGACCAGCAGAACGGCGAGCGTCAGTACCAGTCCCGTAATCCCGCCCGTCGTCACCCGTCGCTCTCCCCCGTCAGCCGCCCGAACGCCGCCGGATCATAGCAGAAACCGGCCGGAACCGCGGTAACCAGTCTGTGACGGGCACGACAGGTGGCCTGGCCGGGCCACGCTCAGGCGCCGGGATGGCTGCCGATGCCATAGGCCATGATGCCGCCCAGCGTCAGCCAGGTGGAGGCATCGACCAGACTGCCCGGATCGGGCGGAGCGACGCCGCCCGCCACCAGATCCAGATCCTCGTCGTCGAATTCGAGATCATCGGCACCCGCCGGGCGCCCGGCCACTGCCGGGACCCGCTCCGGCAGAATGATATCGATCAGCCCGGGTTCGGCATCGATCACGTCGACGACCAGCCCGGCCGCCATCTCGACCCCCTGGGCCCTGAGGGTCGCGACCGGCGCCACCCGCAGATCGGCCCGGAAGACCGGATCCGTCGCCGCCCGCCACATTGCGGCCTCAAGCGGGCCAAGCCCATCCGGCACGGGCGCATCGGTAAAGGGCGGCAGGGTCAGCAGCAGACGCCCGCGCCGCGGCCTGTGGACCCTGAGCTGCGCGCCTTCGGGCAGCAGGATCCCCATGGTGGCGAGCGCAGCGGCCGGGTCCGACCGGAACAGCTCGTGATAGCCGTCATCGGTCGCTGCACGCGCCAGGGCGGCGCGCAGCACCTCCGGATCGGGCAGGACGAATGGCTGAACGGTCATGTGGCACCCCGGCGCGGGTGGTGGTGGCGAATACATTGGCAAGCGAAGAATAAGGCTCTGGCCGGAAGAGAAGCCCCCGTCCGGACATGTGACCATGACAGCGCATGGCCGGGTGCGACCAGCGATCCCGCATCGCCGATCAATCGCGGTTAATCGCCGGGCGCGGTGATCCGGTCTTCAGCGCTTGCAGGGGCGCGAGAAGACCTGCATCGTCGTCTGCACGACAGATGATCCCTATGCGCCCCGAGGTGACCCGCATGCCAAGTCCGCGCCGCTATCCCGAGGCCGCTCTCTCCCGCTATCTCTCCAGCGGGATTCATGCGGTGCACGGCTGGCTCGACGACTTCAGCGCCGAAGCGATCGCAAAGCTCGGCGAGGCCCAGACCGATCACGGCCTGTCGGGGGCCGTGGCCGAAATCGGCGTGCATCACGGCAAGCTCTTCCTGCTGCTGCAGCTGGTCACCCGGACCGACGAGAAGGGCCTGGCGATCGATCTGTTCGAACAGCAGGAACTGAACATCGACCGGTCCGGCCAGGGCGATCGCGGGCGGTTCATCGAGAATCTGCGCAAGCACTGCGGCGGCGAGGACGGGGTCGTGATCCGGGCCGCCAGCTCCACCGACGTGACCGCCGGCGAGATCCGGGCCACCGTTGGCCCCGTGCGCCTGTTCAGCGTCGATGGCGGCCATACCGAAGCCCTCACCGCCAATGATCTGAAGCTTGCCGCCGCCTCTCTGGTCGACGGCGGCATCGTGGTCCTCGACGACCACTTCAACCCTTATTGGCCCGATGTGGCCGCCGGGCTCGGCCGCCATATCTTCGTCGACCAGTCGCCGCTGAGGCCGTTCGCGATCACCCCCGGCAAGGTGTTCCTGTGCCATCCGGACTGGTCGGCAACGTGGCGCGACGCCCTGGTCAAGGCCTTCCCCACCGCGCACGAGAAGCAGAGCGAGATGTACGGCGCCCCGGTGGAGATTCTGGGCATCGGGCGGTTTTCGCTGCGGGCAGAGGCCGACCGCCATCTCTGGCAGGTCAAGGCCTTCGTGAAGGCACGGCCGGCGCTTGCGTCGTTTGCCCGCAAGCTGACCGGCCGTAATTGACGACGGGCAGCCGTGGCTGCCGTCACCGCATGGTGGACGGCAGCCAGAGGGCGATGTCGGGCCAGATCATGACCAGGACCAGGCCGATCACCATCAGGAACACATAAGGGGCGACACCGCGGATCACCTCGCCCATCGGCGCCTTCGCGACCGCCTTGATGGTGAACAGGTTCATGCCCACCGGCGGCGTGATCAGCGCCAGTTCCAGGTTGATGGTCAGCAGGATGCCGTACCAGATCGGGTTGATGCCCAGATGGGCCATCACCGGCAGCACCACCGGCGTGGTGATCAGGATGATCGAGATCGTCTCGAGGAACATGCCGAGGAGCGCGATCAGCACCATCATCGCGATCAGGAAGCCGGCAACGCCCACATCCCAATGGACCACCAGTTCGACGATCTGCTGCGGCACGCGCATCTTGGTCAGCACATGGCCGAAGACGCCCGCCGCCGCCAGGATCATGAACAGCATGGCCGAGGTGCGGACCGAATCCATCGCCGACGCCCAGAGATCGCGCAGGCCGAAATTGCGATAGATGGCGGCCGAGACCACCAGGGCCGCCAGCGCACCGGCCGCCGCCGCCTCGGTGGCGGTGAAGACGCCCGCATACATGCCGCCCAGCACGAAGACAGGCAGCGACAGGGCCCAGCCGGATTTGCGCAGCGCCCGGCCCATTTCGGCCAGCGAGGCCCGCGGCTGACGAAGCGTGCCGCGATCATTGACCGCGCACCAGACGGCGAAGAGCACCGCGATCATCAGCCCGGGCAGAATGCCCGCCATGAACAGGCCGCCGATCGAGGTGTCGCTGATCACGCCATAGAGCACCATCGGCCCCGAGGGCGGGATCAGAATGCCGAGCGTACCGCCGGCCGCCACCACGCCATAGGCGACCCGCGGCTTGTAGCCGTAATGGATCATCTGCGGGATGGCCACGGCGCCCACGGTCAACGCAGTGGCGATGCTGGAGCCCGAAATGGCCGCGAAGATGGTGCAGGCGAAGACCGTGGCGATGCCGATGCCGCCGGGCAGATGCCGCAGCAGTGTATGGGCGGTGCCGTAGAGATCGTCCACCACCCGGCCGCGGATCATGATATGGGCCATCAGGGTGAAAAGCGGGATCGCGACCAGCAGATAGCTGTCCAGCTGGCCGAACACCACCTCGCCCAGCGCACCAAGATCGCCCTGAGTCGCGAGCAGCAGCCCGCCGGCAAACAGGCCGAGCCCGGTGAAGACCGGCAGGCCGGTCAGCAGCACCAGCACCACGCCGGCCAGGATGAGCAGGAAGGTCATGGACGCGGCCCCCCCTCTCCCGGTGCCGCGGATGCGCCCGCCTCGTCGATCGGGGACAGCCCGGCCGCCATGCGGGCAAGGCCGCCGAGGGCGCCCAGCACCAGCAGGATGCCGCCGATCCCGACGAATGCCTGGGGATATTCCATCGGCATGGCGAGATAGCCGGTCGAGACGATGCCGATCATCCGGGTGAAGGAGACCATTTCCCAGGCCTCGATGATCAGGATCACGCCGACGATGCCGACGGCGACCAGCCCCGCCGCGGCGACCGCGGCTCCGGCCCGGCGCCCCAGGCGCTGGGTCAGCACGTCGACCGAGATGTGCTCGCCGCGGCGCAGCGCATCCAACGCCCCCAGCATCACGATCGCAACCAGGCCATAGCCGACCAGTTCATCGGTCCAGACCACCGGCCGGCCGGCGAAATAGCGCTGCACGATCGACCAGCAGATCAGCACGAAGGCCGTGAGCAGCATCACCGCCGCGATCCCGGCGGCCAGAAGCGAGATCAGGCGCACCACCCGGTCGAAACCGAGCAGCAGGCGGGCGAGACCGCCCGCGACCACCGGGGATGGTGGCGGCGGGCGGTGACCGGTCGGTTCATGCGACATCGGCCGGGAGCGTCCCCTTGTCGTCCCCGCTCAGAGCGCGTTGACGAGGTCGACGAGCTTCGCCGCATCGGGGCTGGAGGCCTTGAAGGCCTCCATGACCGGCGGCTGCATCACCGCTTCGAAAGCGGCCGCCTCTTCCGGGGTCTGGACATGGATGGTCATGCCCTTCTCCTGAAGCTGGCGGATCGCATCTTCGGCGGTCTTCTCGGTCAGCGGGATGGACGCCGCTTCGGCCGACTGCGCGGCATCGTCGACCACCTTGCGCAGCTCCGGCGCCAGGCCGTCATACCAGGACGGGTTGACGTAGAGATGGAAATAGACGCTGAAGAAGGGCGAAACCGTGCCGTATTTCTGCACCTCGTAGAACCGGCGGCTATAGGCGGCCGACACGTCGGTCAGGCCGGCATCGATCACGCCGGTCTGCAGCGCCTGATAGACTTCCGAGCCCGGCATGGCGGCCGGTGCCGCACCGGCGGCGATCAGCCCTTCGTCGACCAGCTTGTTCAGGCCGCGGATTTTGATGCCCTTGAAGTCGTCGACCGCGACCAGCGGCTTGGCGGCCGAGGTAAAGATCGACTGGCGCGTGGTGTAGAACCAGGCGATGTTGCGCACGCCTTTTTCGAGCAGCTTCTGATCAAGCAGCTCTTCGGCGGGCGAGCCCGGGAACTTCTTGATCCGCTCCAGCTTCGTGAAGAAATAGGGCAGCGTGACGACGTTCATCTCGGGGATGGTGTTGCCCCACTGGAAATTCGTCGACACCGCCGCCTCGACCTGGCCGCGGGCCACGGCCGGGTGGTTCTGATTGGCCTTGTAGGCCTGCTCGGCCCCGAAGATCTGGACGTCGATGGCGCCATTGCTCTTCGCTTCGACATCGGCCGCGAACTGGTCGATCAGCTGCGCGATGTGATGTGCGGGCGGCAGCTGGTGGCTGATCCGCATCACCACCGGATCGGCGGCATCGGCGCCCTGGCCGGCGACCAGTGCCACGGCGAAGGCCGCCGCAGAAAGAAGCCCCGTAAGATGCTTGCGCAGCGGCCGCTTTGCGGCAGACAGCCGGGTGTCGGCAGGCGTGGTCATGACGTTTCGTCTCCCCTTGGATCGTCTCGTTGATCGTCTGAAATGAGGGCCGGTCACGGATCCGGCCTCATGCGGGCCGGTTACCGCCGCCCCGTCGTCAATCCGCCTCGGTCCCATCGAGGACGGCAAAACCGCGTACCGCGAAGCCGCGGCGCTGTGTCTTCAGGGCATCGAGCAGCCGGTCGCGACCGTGGCGGACATGGGACTGGATGGCAGCGGCCGCCGCCTCTCCGTCCCCGGCCTTCACCAGTTCGACGATCCGTTCATGTTCGATGAAGGCACGCTCCCGCCCGCCGGTCGACCAGATCTCCAGCCAGCGGCCACGGGCGATGCGGGTCATCACATCGTCGATCGCGCGCACGAAAAAGGCGTTGCCGGCAAGCCGCGCCAGCTCGACATGAAAAGCGATGCCGATGTCGAACCACTCGTCGCTGGAGGTGTCCCGGACCTCGGGCAGGATCAGCGGTTCGATGCCCGACAGGTCGAGCGCATCGGCGCGCGCGGCGGCAAGCCGCACGACGGTGGTCTCGATGGTCTCGCGGAAGACATAGGCCTGCTCGATTTCGCCGATATCGATCGGCGTCACCACATAGCCGCGGCCCTGTCGCTGCACCAGCCCCTCGCCCTCCAGCCGGACCAGAGCCGAGCGCACCGGCGTGCGCGACGCCGCCAGTCGCCCTTCCAGCCAGCGTTCCGAAATCGCCTCGCCCGGCCGCAATTCCACGCCCAGGATCGCATCGCGCAGCGACTGGTAGACGGATTGGGTCTGGGTCAGGCTGGGGCTGCGGTCGCGTGTCGCGGTCATCGGGGTCCGGGTTCGCTGGGGGCGTTGCTCAGAGAGTGGTATACCATCTGCCGGTCGCGCAAGGGAATTCGCCGGAGGACCGGTGATCCCTTGCCCGCGCAGAGGAGCAGAACGAGATGCGGATCATCGATCACGAGGTCTTGCGTGCCGCGGCAGCGGCGCTGATCGAGGCGGGCGGCAGCACGCCCGACGAGGCCACCATCGTCGCCGGCCATCTGGTCGAGGCGAACCTCGCCGGCCATGACAGCCATGGCGTGGGCATGATCCCGCGCTATCTGCAGAACGCCGCCGCCGGCGTTCTGCGCCCGGGCCGCACGGGGCGGGTCGTGACCGATGCCGGCGCCATGATCGTGATCGACGGCGAGCAGGGATATGGCCAGGTGATCGCGAAAGCCGCCACCGAGACGGCGATCGCCCGCGCCCGCGAGACCGGGGCTGCGGTGCTGGCACTGCGCAACTGCCACCATATGGGCCGGATCGGCAGCTATGGCGAACAGGTGGCCAAGGCCGGCCAGGTGGGGCTGATGTTCGTCAACGTCACCGGCTCGCCGTCGCTGGTGGCACCGCATGCGGGCTTCGACCCGCGCTTTTCGACCAACCCGATCTGCCTGTCCTTCCCCGGCGCCGATGGTGCGCCGCCGGTGATCTTCGACGCCGCCACCAGCGGCGTGGCGCTCGGCAAATGCCGGGTGGCGATGAACAAGGGCGAGCCGATGGCCGAGGGGCTGCTGATCGATGCCGAGGGCCGGCCGACCACCGATCCCGGGGTGATGTTCGCCGAGCCCCAGGGCGCGCTGCTGCCCATGGCCGGCCACAAGGGCTATGGGCTGGCCCTGTTCTGCGAACTTCTGGCCGGCGCCCTTACCGGTGCCGGCACCTCCCAGCCCGGCAATCCACGCTCCGACGCCATCCTGAACAGCATGTTCGCGATCGTGATCGAACCCGGCCGGCTGGTCGACACCGCCTGGCTCGCGGCCGAGACCCGCGCCCTGCTCGACCACATGCGATCCTCCCGCTCCGCTCCCGGGCAGCCGGTGCTGATCCCGGGCGAGCCCGAAATCGCCGCCCGCGCCGCCCGGCGGGCCGGGGGCATCCCGATCGACGACACCACCTTCGGCCAGCTGCGCGCGGCCGGGCTGGCGGCGGGCATATCAGCCGCGCGGCTCGATGCGCTTGGATTGACCGCTGGAACCTGAAGACATCGCCTGCCCGCCGCCCCGGACCTGGATGGATTTGGGGCGGCGACATGACAATTCCACGACAGTCGCATGCCATAGCGTTTCTAGAGCAAGTCTCAGAAACGACGAAACCCCCTGGTTTCCCAGGGGGTTTCGATGGTGGACGCGACAAGGATTGAACTTGTGACCCCCACGATGTCAACGTGGTGCTCTACCGCTGAGCTACGCGTCCATGTCCGCACCGCATCGGGCTTGTCTGCACCCGGCGTCGGTGTGGGCGTTCATATAACGCAGCCCGAAAGGCCGTGCAAGCCCGGAAATGCACGCCCGTGACGGTTCCGTGTCGCCGCCCCGGGAATGCGCTGCCGCCGCAAGGTGTTGCCCATGCGACGCGGACATGACCGCCCTGTGCCCCAGGGGCCGGTCCCGGGGACCGAATGGCATGACATGGGGGGCGGAATGCCGTATTCATGTGGGCCTGGATCGATGCGGCACCCGGATGGGACCGGGCAGCGGGCATCGGCGGCAGATCGGGGGACAAGACCGACCGATGGCCGATTTGGGCTTCGATACGGAAGACCGCCTGGAGATGGCGGGGGCAGCCACGACCGGGACCGGGTTCGACGACTGGGTCGATCCGGCGGTCGAGGTACTGCGCCCGGCCGATCTCCGGCTGCCCTTCGTCTTCGCCTCGCCCCATTCCGGGAACTGCTATCCCGCAGGCTTTCAGGCCTCGTCGAAGCTCGATCCGCTGACGCTGCGCAATTCCGAAGACGCGTTCGTCGACCGGCTGTGGGCCGCCGCCCCGGCGCTGGGGGCGCCGCTGATCCGTGCGCGTTTCCCCAGGGCCTATGTCGACGTCAACCGCGAGCCCTATGAAATCGACCCGCAGATGTTCGCCGATGCGGTACCGTCTTTCGTCAACGCCACGTCCCGGCGGGTGATGGGCGGGCTCGGCACCATCGCGCGCGTCGTGACCAACGGCCTGGAGATCTATGGCCGCAAGCTGTTCTGGGCCGAGGCGGAGCTGCGCATCGCCCGCTACTACTTCCCCTATCATGCGGCACTGAAGGCGACGATCGACGAAGTGCGCAGCCGGTTCGGCGGCGTGTTGCTGGTCGATTGCCACTCCATGCCGTCGGTGGGCGGGCCGATGGATCACGATCCGGGCGACCGGCGGGTGGATTTCGTGCTGGGCGACCGTTTCGGTGCCGCCTGCGCCCCCCGGGTGATCGATGCCGCCCAGCGGCTGCTGGAGGGGATGGGCTATAACGTGGCCCGCAACCGGCCCTATGCCGGCGGCCATGTGACCGAACATTACGGCCGCCCGGTGACCGGCGTGCATGCCCTGCAGATCGAGATCAACCGCGCCCTCTATATGGATGAGAGCGTGGTGGAGCCGCTGCCGGAGCTGGCGCGGGTCGCCGCCGACCTCACCCTGCTGATCGAGACATTGGGTCGCGACAGCGCCCTGCTCGCCGCCCTCGGCGTGGAACGACGAGGCTGACCGCCGCGGTTCGCCGGCCTCTGCCGCCGTCCCGGCACCCCGGCATCCCTTGCGGATGCCCGCTCATGGGTCCGACCGTCGCCCGCGGTCGGCTCCGCTGCCAGCCTCGACGCATTTCGAAGGGCGCCCCGATCCGATGGCCGTGCTCACCATGCCCAAACCCGATCGTCATCCGCTTCCCCAACCCGGGGTCGTCGTCCGCGACGCCACCGAGGCCGACATGGCCCAGGTGCATGCGATCTACAGCTATTACGTCTCCAACACCACGGTCAGCTTCGAACTGGCGGCACCGGATCTGAACGAGATGCGGGCCCGGCGGCTGGCGGCGCTGGATCGCGGCCTGCCCTTTCTGGTCGCGGTCGAAGCGGGCGAGGTGAAGGCCTTCGCCTATGCCTCGCCCTTCCGGATGCGTGCCGCCTATCGTTTCACGGTCGAGAACTCGGTCTATGTCGGCCGGGGCCAGACCGGGCGGGGGCTGGGGCGGGCGGTGCTGGCCGAACTGGTCCGGCGCTGCACGGCGGCGGGTTTCCGGCAGATGGTGGCGGTGATCGGCCATCCGGGCAATCCGGCCTCTCTGGCCCTGCACCAGGGGCTGGGCTTCACCCATGCGGGTGAATTCAAGGCGATCGGCTACAAGTTCGGCCGCTGGATCGACGCGATCATGCTTCAGCGCAGCCTGGGCGAAGGCTCTTCCACCGCACCGGAAGATTGAGGCCGGACTCTCAACCCGAAATTCGTTTCACTTGAAACTTTCCCGGCTTGAAAAAGCCGCGGGACGCACGCAGACTCGTCCTCAAACGCCCCCTTCAACGGTGCGACGAGGACTTGACGACCATGACCCAGGGTTATCGCGACCACGCGGCAGAGATCCGGGACGACTTCACCAGGGATCAGCATTGGGAGAAGCTGACCCAGGAGGAGCACGCGATCTGGCGCTTTCTGTTCGAACGCCAGGCCCGGATTCTGCGCGACCGGGCCGTTCCGGCCTTCATCGACGGGCTTTCGGGCCTGGGCATCGCGGCGGACGGCGTGCCGGAATTCGAGCGCCTCTCCGACGTTCTGGAAAAGACCACCGGCTGGCGGATCGTCTGCGTGCCGGGGCTGGTGCCGGACGACGTGTTTTTCCGCCACCTGTCGGAACGCCGCTTCCCCTCCACCAGCTTCATCCGCACCCGCGAGCAGCTGGACTATCTGCAGGAACCCGACGTCTTCCACGACATCTACGGCCATGTGCCGCTGCTGATGAACCCGGTTTTTGCCGATTACATGCAGGCCTATGGCCAGGCCGGGCTCAGGGCCGATGCCCGTCACTGCCTGCACAATCTGGCCCGGCTCTACTGGTACACGGTGGAGTTCGGTCTGATCGCCACGGATGACGGCCTGCGCATCTACGGATCGGGCATCGCCTCGTCGAAGGGGGAATCGATCTATGCGCTGGAGGATCGGCGCCCCAACCGGCTGGGCTTCGACCTGCGGCGGGTGATGCGCACCCGCTATCGCATCGATGATTTTCAGGAGACCTATTTCGTCATCCGGTCCTTCGAAGAGCTGTTCGAAGAGACCGCGCAGGACTTCCAGCCGATCTATGACGAAATGGCCAGCGCCGGCGACTATGCCCCTGGCGACGTCCTGCCCGAGGACCGGTTGTACCAGCCCAACCCACCGGGCGCCGAAGCCGCCTGACCACCGGACCATCGGCCGCTTTTCACCCCGCCATCCCCTGGATGGCGGGGTTTTGCATAGGCATATTTCGCATATGCAGCACAAGCCCGGACACCTGGCCCCAGCGGGAAGTCCGGACAAAAAAAAGGCCGTACCAGCAATCTGATACGGCCCAAGTCTAGGGAGGAAACGCCCAAGAAGATGGGCAGCATCACCAGACGCACAGCGTCTTATGACGCACTGCAATATATACGCTGCGACGCAGCAGCGGTCAAGCGGGAATTGTAATCGGTTTCACACGCGCAAAACGGGCCTTCGCATTTGCGAAATCACAGACCCGCCAGCGCTTCGCGACGCACCATCAGGACAAAAAAAAGGCCGTACCAGCAATCGGTACGGCCCAAAGTCTAGGGAGGAAACGCCCAAAAACTGGGCTGCAACAGCGGCGCCGCCAAGCGCCCGTTACAGGTATGAAGATACGTTGCGGCGCACAAACGGTCAAGGGGCTTGTCGGGCGGAATGGACAAAAAAAGCTGAGGAGGTCCAGGAATTCCGCGGGGTTATGCCGGTGCCGCATGCCCTGCATGCCAACCGGGCATCTGTGCAGGTGCAGCACGAACATCTTCCGGCCTGATGCGCGTCAGACGCCCGGGCGCAAAAAAAAGGCCGCGCCAGCAGACTGACACGGCCCTAAGTCTAGGGAGGAAACGCCCAAGGATCTGGGCAGAGGCCGCGAACGCCTGAGCGTTCACCTGCCGCGCTGCAACATATAGAGGCTGCCCGCGAATGAGGCAAGAGAATTTCGTGCCTCGATATTGAGCAGCAGCTCTGCGACCACCTTTCCCGACAATTGGCACGGGATTTGAAAGAGTGGAGCAGAACCGGCAGCCCCGCTGCAGCCCCCTCCAACGCCACCCGGATCCGCCGATCATGTCCGAGACCCCCCGCCCGACCAGCCCGGAACGCCCCCGCCATGCCGCGCGCCGCGGCGCGATGCTGACCGCCATCCTTATGGCCGGACTGGCGGTTTTCCTGGGCCCCACCCCCGCCCGGGCGGGTGACGACCCCGACGGAAAGGCCCGGGACTGGATGCTCTGCGACCAGGCCATCTCGGCCGCGGAACGTCGCCACGGCCTGCCCGACGGGCTTCTGGCGGCCATCGCCCTGGCGGAATCGGGCCGATGGAGCAAGGAGCGCTCGGCAAGAACTGCCTGGCCCTGGACCATCTATGCCGAGGGCCGCGGCCGCTACCTGCCGAGCAAGGCGGCTGCCCTGGCGGAAATCCGCGGCCTGCGCGCCAAAGGGGTCCGGAACATCGACATCGGCTGCATGCAGGTGAACTTCCACTTTCATGGCGAGGAATTCGACGACATCACCCAGATGATCGATCCCGCCTACAATGCCGACTACGCCGCCCGCTTCCTGAAAGATCTGCAGGGCGAAACCGCGACCTGGACCGAGGCGGTCGGCTTCTATCACAGCCGCACGCCCTCCAACTCCAAGCCCTATCGCAACCGGGTGCTGGATTTCTGGCTGGAGCGCAACGGCCATGCCCCGGCCGGCTCGGCTTCGGGCAAGCGCACGCCTGCGATCACGACCGCCGCCGAGGATGCCGCACAGCGCCAGGCACCGGCGGCTGACGAGACCCAGCTTGCCGCCGCCGACATGGCGCCCGAGACTGCCGGCGCTGACGACGCCCCCGGCGCCATCGCCCCCCGCCCCGCCGCCACGCGGGTGCATATGCCCTCACCCGCCCGCGGCGCCACGCTCGGCCCCGTCACCAGTTCGACCCGCGGGGTCTATCGGGCGCCGAGCGGTCAGGTTCTGCGCATGATGCGCCCCAGCGGGGCGATCGGCCTGAACTGACGTTGCGACACGAAAAACCCGCACCGGCCAAGGGGGCGGGTGCGGGCACATCCGGCCGGCAGAGACTGCCGGATCAGTTCGGCTGGGTGCTGCCGCGCAGCTGGCGATGGCCACCGGCCGCGCGGGCGGCGATCATCTGATCCTCGTTGACCACGCCGTCGGCGATGGCCAGTTCCAGCGTCTTCTTCTGCACCTTCTCGAAGGCCCTCACCTCGATCTGGCGCACCCGCTCCCGGCTGATGCCGTAGACCTGGGCCAGATCCTCCAGCGTCGCCGCCGGCTCTTTCAGGCAGCGCTCGGTGAAGATGTGGCGCTCGCGCTCGTTCAGGTCTTCCAGCGCCGACTGCATCAGGCCCATGCGCTTGGACTGCTCCTCGTCCTCGGCGACCATGGTTTCCTGGCTGGGCCGGCTGTCGGTCAGCCAGTCCTGCCATTCGGCATCACCTTCGGCCGAGACCGGCGCATTCAGCGACTGGTCGGGACCGGCGAAGCGGCGGTTCATCTCCACCACCTCGTGCTCGCCGACATCCAGCTCGGTCGCGATCTTCTTCACCACCTCGGGCGGCAGGTCGCCGGCCTCGATGGCGTTCATCTGGTTCTTCAGCCGGCGCAGGTTGAAGAACAGCTTCTTCTGAGCGGCGGTGGTGCCCATCTTGACCAGCGACCACGACCGCAGGATGAACTCCTGGATCGAGGCGCGGACCCACCACATGGCATAGGTCGACAGGCGGAAACCACGGTCGGGATCGAACCGCTTGACCGCCTGCATCAGGCCGACATTGCCCTCGGCGATAACGTCTTCCAGCGGCAGGCCGTAACCGCGATAGCCCAAAGCGATCTTGGCGACCAGGCGCAGATGGCTGGTGATCAGCCGGCGCGCGGCGTCGGCATCGGCATGGTCCCGCCACCGGCAGGCGAGCATGAACTCCTCGTCGGCGGTCAGGATCGGGTACTTCTGAATCTCGTTCAGATAGGTCGACAGATTACTGCCGCCCGATATGGCGGGAAGTTGAGCGACCAAGACCTTCTCCTTTCGTAGTCGAGACCGAAGATGCGGCCGGACCCGGCGGTCGGCATCCGGACGGCATGTATCACGTCAAAATGGGGTGTCGCGGACGCAAGGGCAAGGGATCCCCCCGTGACCGTTGCATGTCTGTGCCGGGCCCGGAAAAGACCCTCGGCAAAGCTGCATCCATCCGGCTCATCGACGGCGTAGGGAGATTGAGCATGCGCGCCGCCCGGGGGCGAAACCATGCGGTGCTTTGCCGCGGGCGCCCCGACCGCTCATGCGCCTCCGCTCGCCCCCCCCTGGTCACGGGGGATCGGGTGGCACAGGACTTGCGCTTTTGCCCTCAATCAATGCCGGACATGGCCGGCAGGGCCGGATTTCTGCGCCCCGCCTCGCGGAATGCGACGCGTATCGCAGTGATCGTTGCAAGTTGCGTCCCGGAGACGGAGACGCAGCGCCCGCCGCCATCCGCCTGTCCACAGTCCGGGGCTCTGCCCTTGAAAGACGAGATGCCGATGAACCGTATGACACCTGTCACCGATCGCCGCCCCGCCCTGCTGCTCGTCGGCCGTGGCGACAGCTTTCCGGTGTTCGATCAGGCCTCGGGGTCGCTGATGCGGATGCCGCGCACGGCCGTGCCCGACGCCCAGCGCGCGCTTGCCGCCATCCGCGTCTCCCACCCGCCGGTGGTGATCGTGGGGCGCTTCGACGACATGCCGCGCGCCGGGCTGATCCAGCGGCTGATCGCCATCGTCCCGGACATCCGGCCGATTTTCGTGCGGCTGCCCGAAGACGACGACGAGGTGGTGGTCGGTGCCATGCGCGCCGGCGCCATCGACGTGGTGCCGCAGGACGCCTCTCCAAGCCGCATCGCCCATGCGGTGACCATGGCCATGACCTGGCGGGCCGGCTCCCTCGCCCTGCCCGAGGACGATCCGGCACAGCTGATCCGGCCGCTGGACGACGTGATCGACGAGACGATCGAACGCGCGATCCTGCTCTGCCAGGGCAATGTCACCCGGGCCGCCCAGCTGCTGGGCATCAGCAGCTCCACCATCTATCGGCGCCGGGAGCGCCGGGCCGGGAACGCCGCCGATTGACCTGCACCCGTCAGCCGAGGGCAGCCACCGCCATGCCCGCGGCGGCGGCCAGCGGCACCAGCCCCCAGACCGGCAGCCGCCAGACCAGCAGCGCCAGCAGGACCAGAATGGCGAGCGCGGCGTCCCGCGGGCCGGACACGGCCGTCACGAACACCGGATCGTAGAGCGCCGCGGCAAGCAGCCCCAGCACCGCGGCATTGACCCCCGCCACGGCCCGCCTCGCCCCCGGATGGCCGGCGATCCGGTCCCAGAAGGGCAGCGCCGCCACCACCAGCAGGGCGGCCGGCACGAAGATCGCGATCAGGGCGATGATCCCCGCCAGCCATCCCGGCAGCCCGCCCCAGCTGCCGGCGGCCCCCAGAAAGGCCGAGAAGGTGAACAGCGGCCCCGGCACCGCCTGGGCCAGACCATAGCCGGCCAGGAAGGCCTGGCCGTCGACATGGCCGCCGGTTTCCGCGGCCAGCAGCGGCAGAACCACATGGCCACCGCCGAAGACCAGGCTGCCGGCCCGATACATGCCGTCGACCAGCCGGCCGGTGGCGTCGCCCGTGGCCGACCAGAGCGGCAACAGCACCAGCCCGGCCAGGAAGATGAGCAGGGCTGCCGCCCCGGCCCGCCGCAGGGGGCGCCGGCCGGCGGGGGCCGCGGCGGCAGGTGCCGCCGGCAGATCCAGAAGCGGAACGGCCAGAAGCCCGATCAGGATGGCACCGAGCTGCCCGGCCAGCCCGGGCAGGGTCAGGGCGACCACGGCCGCTACGGCGGCCACGCTTCGCCGGGTACGATCGGGCGCCAGGCTGCCCGCCATCCCGGCCACCGCCTGAACCACCACGGCCAGCGCCGCGATCTTGAGCCCGGTGGTCAGGCCATCGGGCAGCCGGCCCGCCTCGGCACCGGCGCCGATGGCAAGCCCGGCCAGGATCATCAGCAGGGCGGAGGGCAGGGTAAAGCCGGCCCAGGCGGCGGCGGCCCCTGCCCAGCCGGCACGGCCGAAGCCGAGGGCGATGCCGACCTGGCTGCTCGCAGGCCCCGGCAGGAACTGACACAGCGCCACGATCCGCGCATAGGCCTCGTCGTCCAGCCAGCCGCGGCGGGCGACGAATTCGGTCCGGAAGAACCCCAGATGCGCCACGGGGCCGCCAAAGGCGGTCAGGCCCAGCTTCAGGAAGGCCCGGAAGACCTCGCCCGCACTGCCGTCGCTGCCTGTGCCCATGCCTCGCCCCCGCACCGCTATCTTTCGCGGGGACGATATCGTTCGACCTGACGCCCTGGCAATCCGGGCCGCGGGCGTCATGAAATCATCATGATCTCCCGCCGATGCCTGACTCTCCCGCCGATCCCTGAAAACCCCGCCTCTGGTTCCGCGGCGTGGACCCTGCCACAGGCAGCATTGCGCCGCCGCGCCGGGATCGGCTACCGTTCCGAAGTGACCCGCCGGACAGATACGTCAGGGAAGATCGCCCCATGCTGAAATTCGGAATCGGCCAGGCCGTGCGTCGCGTCGAGGACCGGCGCTTTCTGACCGGCCATGGCCGCTATACCGACGACATTTCCTTTGAAGGCCAGCTGCACGTGGCCTTCGTGCGCAGCCCCCATGCCGCGGCCCGCATCCTGGCGGTCGATACCGCCGATGCGGCGGCCGCCGAGGGCGTGGTCGCCGTCTTCACCGGCGCCGATCTGGATGCCGACGGCGTCGGCGGCGTGCCGGCGGTCGCGCGGGTGAAGAATGCCGACGGCAGCGGGATGCAGGCGCCCAAGCGTCCGGCGCTTGCCGCCGATGCCGTGCATTTTGCCGGCGAAGCGGTGGCGATGGTGGTCGCGACCGATCCGGTCGCCGCCCGCGATGCCGCCGAGCTGGTGGTGGTGGATTATGACGAGCGCCCGGCCGTGGTCGATCCGCTGAAGGCGGTGGAAGAGGATGCGGTGGTCGTGCATGACGGCACCCCCTCGAACCTCTGTTTCGACTGGCGCCAGGGCAAGGCGGCCGAGGTGGAGACGGCGATGGCGGCTGCCCACCAGGTGGTCGAGATCGACATCGTCAACAACCGGGTGTCGGCCAATCCGCTGGAACCGCGGGCGGTGAACGCGACCATCGATGCCGAAACCGGCCAGACCGTGGTCTATACCAATGGCCAGGGCGTGCACGGGCTGCGCGGCATCCTGGCCGATGCCGTGTTCAAGGTGCCGGCCGACGAATTCCGGGTGGTGATGCCGGATGTCGGCGGCGGCTTCGGCATGAAGATCTTCCTCTATCCCGAACATGTCGCGGTGATCTATGCCGCCCGCAAGCTGCGCCGGCCGGTGAAATGGACCGGCGACCGCTCGGAAAGCCTGCTGACCGACGCCCATGGCCGCGATCTGCGCACCCATGCCCGGCTGGGGCTGGATGCCGATGGCCGCTTCACCGCCTTCGAGGTCTCGACCGTCGCCAATCTGGGTGCCTATGCCTCGCAGTTCGGCGCGATGATCCCGACCTCTGCCGCAGCCGGCCTTGCCACCACGGTCTATGCGATCCCGGTGGCCGCCCTGCATGTGAAGGGCGTCTTCACCAACACCGCCCCGGTCGATGCCTATCGCGGCGCCGGCCGGCCCGAGGCGAATTACCTGATCGAGCGGCTGATCGACACCGCTGCCCGCGCCACCGGCCGCAGCCCGGCGGAACTGCGCCGGATCAACTATATTCCTGCGACCGCGATGCCCTATACCAACGCCATGGGCACCACCTATGACTGCGGCGATTTTGCCCTGATGCAATCCCGCGCGCTGGAAGCGGCCGACATGGCCGGCTTCGCCGAGCGCCGCCGGCAGTCGGCGGCCAAAGGCCGCCTGCGCGGCATCGGCATGGCCAGCTATATCGAATGGACCCAGGGCAACCCCAAGGAAGAGGTGCGGATCCGCTTCGAAGCCGATGGCAGCGCCACCGTGCTGGTGGGGACCCAGTCCAACGGCCAGGGCCACGAGACCTCTTTCGCCCAGGTGGCGGCCGAACTGCTGGGCATGCCCTTCGAAAAGGTGCAGGTGGTGATGGGCGATACCGCCCGGGTGAAGACCGGCGGCGGCACCGGCGGCTCCCGCTCGCTGCAGATGGCGGGCTCGGCGATCCGTCTGGCGTCCGAGGCGGTGGTGGAACGGGCACGGTCGATCGCGGCCGAAAAGCTCGAGGCCGCGGCGGAGGATCTGGTGTTCGAAGACGGCCGCTTCACGGTTGCGGGCACCGATCTCGGGATGGATATGGAGGCGGTGGCGCAGATCGCGCTGGATGCCGGCGCGCCGCTCGACGAAAGCCGGACCTTCGACCGCCCCGCCCCCACCTTCCCCAATGGCTGCCATGTCGCCGAGGTCGAAATCGACCCCGAGACCGGCCGGGTGGAACCGGTGCGCTATGTGGTCGCCGACGATTTCGGCAAGGTGGTCAACCCGATGATCGTGATGGGCCAGGTGCAGGGCGGCGTCGCCCAGGGGCTGGGCCAGGCGCTGATGGAACATGCCGTCTATGACGACGACAGCGGCCAGCTGCTCACCGGCAGCTTCATGGATTACGGCATGCCCCGCGCCGAGGACATGATCTTCCTCGACATCCGGCTCTACGAGGATCTGCCGACGGCGTCGAGCGGCCTCGGCTCCAAGGGATGCGGCGAGGCCGGCACCATCGGCGCCTGCCCGGCGATCATGAACGCGATCAACGACGCCCTGATCGCCGAGGGCGCGGGCGAGATCGACATGCCGGCGACCCCGGCCCGGGTCTGGGCGGCACTGGGCGCCGCGCGCAGCACCGCTGCGGCCTGAGTGACGCCCGGCCATATCGACTGGAAACGGGCCCTGCGGTTCGCCGCAGGGCCCGTTTCACGTCCGAAGACCCGGGCGACCCGGCCGGTCGGTCAAAGGATGTAGCGCATCAGCACGAAACCGCCGACCAGCAGCACGCAGAACAGAACCGTGAACAGGCCGAGCCGCTTCTCGACGATGGCAAGGGTCTTGGGCCCGAACCAGTAGATGATCGCGGTCACCGCATAGAACCGGATACCGCGTGCCACGATCGCCGACAGAATGAAACTGACGACATTCATGCCCGTGACGCCGCTGGTGATGGTGATCACCTTGAACGGGATCGGCGTGATGCCGGCCAGCAGCACCATCACCCAGCCGAGTTCATTATAGCGGGCGGCGGCGGCGGCGAAGTCCTGACGCAGGCCATAGATGTCGAGGATCGCCTGGCCGACGCTTTCAAACAGCAGATAGCCGATCAGATAGCCCAGCACCGCCCCCGCCACCGAGGTGAGGGTGCAGATGAGCGCGAACCGCCAGGCCTTGGAGCGCTGGGCCAGCACCATGGGGGCGAGGATCACGTCCGGCGGGATCGGGAAGAACGAGCTTTCGGCGAAGCTGACGACACCGAGGGCACGTTCGGCGTGACGATGGCCGGCAAGCGCCATGGTCCGGTCGTAGAGGCGGCGGAGCATCGGGACCTTTCGGGATGGGTCGGCGAAGCCTGGAGACTAGCACCGGCCATGCCCCCCGGCATCCCCAATTCAGGGCGGCGAGAACACCATCTCCGCATGAAGACGCCCCGGACGGTTTCCCGTCCGGGGCGTCTTCGCCGTCAGGCGTGCGGTAAACCGGCTCAGCCGGCGCGCACCGCTTCAAGGAAGCTGCGGACTTCGCTGTCCAGATCAGTGGCCTGGCGGGCGAGTTCGCCGGCCGAGGACAGGATCTGCTGCGAGGCGCTGCCGGTGGCCTGGGCGGCGTCGCGCATGTCGTCGACGCTGCGGCTGACCTGTTCGGTACCGCGGGCGGCCGCCTGGACGTTCGAGGCGATCTCCTGGGTCGCGGCACTCTGCTGTTCGACCGCACTGGCGATCGAGGTGGCGATGTCGTTGATCTCGACGATGATCTTGCGGATGCCTTCGATCGCGCCGATCGCCTGGTTGGTCTCGCCGCGCACCGCCGCGATCTGGGTCGAGATTTCCTCGGTCGCCCGCGCCGTCTGATTGGCGAGGCTCTTGACCTCGGAGGCCACGACCGCGAAGCCCTTGCCGGCTTCGCCTGCCCGGGCCGCCTCGATGGTGGCGTTGAGCGCCAGAAGGTTGGTCTGCTCGGCGATGTCGGTGATCAGCCGCACCACGTCGCCGATCTTCTCGGCCGCGGCCGCCAGGCCATAGACGGTCTGGTTGGTACGCTCGGCCTCGTCGACCGCGCGGCCGGCGATGGTCGAGGACTTGTGGACCTGCCGGCCGATCTCGGAGATCGAATGCGACAGCTCTTCGGCGGCGGCTGCCACCGTCTGCACGTTCTCGGTCGCCTGGGCGGTGGCATGGGCCACCTCGTCCGACTGATGGCGGGCGCCATCGGCGGTGGACGACATCGAGCGGGCGGTGGCATCCAGCTCGGTCGCAGCCGCCGTCACCCCACGCAGCACGCCGCTGACCCGGTCGTCGAAGCTGCGGGTCAGGCGCACCAGTTCCTCGGCGCGCTTCGACTTCTCTTCCTGATCAAGCCGCTGGGCCTCGGCCAGGCGCTGGCTTTCGACCATGGCGTCCTTGAAGACCTGCACCGAGGCGGCCATCTCGCCGATCTCGTCGCTGCGGTCACGATCGGGAATGTCGATCGAGAGATTGCCGTTCGAGAGTTCCTTCATCGCGCCGGTCATCCGGCCGAGCGGGCGGGTGACGCCGCGGGCGACCAGCATGCCGATGGAGCCGACGATCACGATCAGGCCGACGGCCACCGCGGCGATCATGTTGCGCATGTCGACGACCGGCGCCAGGATCTCGTCCTCGGCGACGTCGGCGATCACCGCCCAGCGCTGCCCCAGGAATTCCAGCGGCTCGTAGGCGCTGAGCACCGGATAGCCGCCGGGGCCGATATCGCGGACAGAACCGCTCTTGCCGGCCAGCGCCGCGGCGACGGCATCGGTGTTGACCTGCCGCTCCAGCACGGTGGTGTCTGCCGACAGCCGCGAGTTGGAGCGCATATAACCGTCGGAGCCGACCAGATAGGTCTCGCCGGTCTCGCCCAGGCCCTGGGCGCTCTGCATCACCTCGTCGACGCCCTTGACCGACAGACGCACGACCACGGCACCGACATAGCCGCCGTCACCGAAGACCGGCACCGCCAGGAAGGCGCTGACCTCGTTGTTGGCCTGGGGGTGATAGGTGAAGTCGATCAGCGACACCTGGCCCGGCTCGGTGGTCGCCTGCGCGGCGGCGACGGCACGGCCGAGACCGGTCTGGCCGACATCGCTCTCGTCGAGCTTGACCGCAAAATCCGTGTTCTTCTCGACCGAGTAGACCACCCAGCCGTTCTTGTCGACGAGATAGAGATCGGCATAGCCCTTGGAGCGTGCGGCTGCCCGCAGCCAGGGATGATAGCGCTCGTGACTGTCGCTGAAGAAGGTGCCGTCACCGGCCTTGTTCAGCACCGCCCGGTCGGTTTCGGGATTGTCGGTGATGTACGACTTCTGAAGGATCTGATCGGGCTTATCATCCATAAGCGAGATCAGCTCGAAGGCGTAGGTGAAGTCGATCAGGGTCTGGCGCAGCACCGAATTGTCGGCCAGCACCGCCACATCGGACCGCACCCGTTCCAGATAGTCGTTCAGACGGGCCTTGCGGCCCTCGGTGATCGCTTCCAGCTTGGTTTCCGATGCCTCCACCAGCTCCCGCGACGACACCAGATAGGCGACGACGCCGAGTACGATGGATGTGATCGCGACCGCAGCCACGATGGCACCGGGAATTTTATGAACGATGCGCAGCCCACGCGCCGCAGCCGCCATATCGGTGTCCCTCTTCCCAAGATGTCCCGTGAGCGGGTCTCTCACTGCCAGCCCGGACCCGCCATGCCCACTGTTCAATATCCCGAAACTCCCCCCGGTCGGAAGTTATCGCAGGGGAGAAGTTAATCATTTGTTAGGATCGGCGAGCAAACTGCCACGAGGGGCACGAAAATGCGTCGCATTTCGCATATGCAACACATTTTAGATAAATGAAACCGGCCGCGGACCATGGTCCGCGGCCATCCATGCTTCGAGATGCAGTCGAAGCAGACGTTCGCGGGTCAGTTCAGATCGATGACGACCTTGCCGGTCGAGCGCCGCTCCATCAGCGCCCTGAGCGCCTTGGGGGCCTCGACCATCGGGAAGGTCTCGGAGACATGCGGCTTGAGCTTGCCTTCGGCATACCAGCCGAGCAGCGTCTTCAGGCTGTCGCCCAGCACCTTGGGATCCTTGTGCATATAGGCACCCCAGAAGGTGCCGACGACCGACACGTTCTTGACCAGCAGCAGGTTGGCGGGGATCTGCGGGATGGTGCCGCTGGCGAAGCCGATCACCAGGATGCGGCCTTCCCAGTTGATGCAGCGGAGCGAGGCATCGAAGGCGGCACCGCCGACCGGGTCGTAGACCACGTCGACGCCGCCGACCAGCTCCTTCACCTTTTCGCGCAGATCATCCTTCGAATAGTCGATCAGGTGGGTCGCGCCGTGGGCGCGGGCGATTTCCAGCTTCTCGGGGCTGCTCGCCACCGCGACCACCTCGGCGCCCATGGCGGCACCGATCTCCACCGCCGTCAGGCCGACGCCGCCGGCGGCCCCCAGCACCAGCAGCTTTTCGCCCGCCTTCAGATGCGCCCGATGGTCAAGCGCCACATGCGAAGTGCCGTAGGCGACCGGGAAGGCGGCGGCGCTTGCGAAATCCATCATGTCGGGGATCGGCACGACGGCGGCCGCAGGCAGCACGACTTCCTGGGTATAGGCGCCGCTCTGCGCCATGCCCATCACCCGCTGACCGGGCTTCAGATGGGTCACGTCCGCCGCCACGTCCATCACCTCACCCGCCAGTTCGATGCCGGGTGAGAAGGGCAGTTCGGGCCGCACCTGATACTTGCCCTGGATGATCAGCGTGTCGGCGAAGTTGACGCCCGCCGCGCGCACCCGCACCCGCACATGGCCGGGCTTCATCTCGGGCGCCTGGATCTCCCTGATCTCAAGATCCTCAGGGCCACCCAGCTTCGTGCACAGAACCGCCTTGATCACGTCTTTCCTCCGTTCGACCGGTTTCGATCCGTATCCGTTTCAGTCTTGGGCGCCCGTCAGGACGCCGCCTCTACCGCCTCATCCTCTTCCGCCTGCGCGCGCGGCGATGCCGCCGGGGCGTTCTGGCCAAGGGTGAAGACGGGTACCTGATGCAGCGGCGGCGCATTGCGGAAGCCCGCCGCGGCAAAGGCCACCATCCGCCGGATCAGCGCGTCGTAATCCTCCAGATCGCAGACGCCCTGCGAAATCGCCTCCAGGCGGCTGAGATCGGTGATGGTGTAGTGCATCATGCCCAGCGAGAAATGCAGCCGCCAATAGATCTCCTCGGCCGCCAGGTCCGGCAGCGCCCGCTGCAGGGCCGGCACGAAGCGGTGCAGGTGGCGCACGTCGCGGTCCAGCAGTGCCTTCATCTCGGGCGTGCCGTCGGCGCGGCAGCGGGCCAGGAACTGCACGAAAACCGACAGCCCGCGCCCGGGATCCGACATCCAGCGCATCGGCGGCGCCAGAAGGGCGTAGAGCACCTCTTCCAGCGGCAACGGCCGGTCGCCGGACTTGGCCTCGATCTCGGCCAGCAGCGCTACGCGCTCGCGGTTGAGGTCGCGCGCCCGACGGTGAAACACCGCCTGCAGCAGCGCATCCTTCGATCCGAAATGATAGTTCACCGCCGCCAGATTGACGTTCGCTTCCGCCGTGATGGTGCGGAGCGACACACCGGCATAGGTGTGCTCGGCGAACAGACGCTCGGCCGCGTCCAGAATCCTCTCCTTGGTGTCGGTGCCCGCCATCGATGCGTTCCCATCCGATGCTGTTCGCCCGTTGCGGCGGCCGGAGCGGCGATGCGATGCGGGGGCATCACATGCGGGCGCTCCATGGCCGTTCGTTTCAGGCGACGTTTTAAATCAACGTTCGTTCGAATATCGATGACACAGGCGTGACGGCGCGACAATGTAAAACATGCATGTCCGGACAGCGCGGCGATCCGGCCCACCATCTCCGCCCGCTGCCTGTGTCGCCTCCCCGGCCCTCACCTCTCTTGCGGTTTCTCCATCGACAACGCCCCAAGCCCTGTGCTATCACAGCCTAGATAAAACGTTTGTTTGATACAAGTGTTGGCAAGCCAGCCGGGCCCCGAAGGCACGGCCAGATCAGGAGGAAGCCCCCATGGAGTTCGGCATCAGTCCGCGGGCGCAGGAAATCCGCGAACGGCTGATCGAGTTCATGGACGCCTACGTCTATCCGGCGGAGGCCGTCTTTGAAGAACAGCACCGGGCGTCGCCCGACCGCTGGGTCACGCCCCCGATCATCGAGGAACTGAAGGCCAAGGCCCGCGCCGCCGGCCTCTGGAATCTGTTCCTGCCGCACAGCGAGCGCGGCGCCGGTCTCAACAACCTCGACTACGCACCGCTGTGCGAGGTGATGGGCCGTTCCGAGATCGCGCCGGAGGTGTTCAACTGCAACGCTCCCGACACTGGCAACATGGAAGTGCTGGAGCGCTACGGCACCGAAGAGCACAAGCGCCAGTGGCTGGAGCCGCTGCTGGAAGGCAAGATCCGCTCGGCCTTCGCCATGACCGAGCCGATGGTCGCCTCGTCGGACGCGACCAATATCGAGAGCCGGATCGAGCGCGATGGTGACGAGTATGTCATCAACGGCCGCAAGTGGTGGACCAGCGGTGCGCCGGATCCGCGCTGCAAGATCATGATCTTCATGGGCAAGACCCGCTTCGACGGGCCGCGCCACAGCCAGCAGTCGATGGTCCTGGTGCCGATGGACACCCCGGGCGTGACGGTTCTGCGTCCGCTGAAGGTGTTCGGCTATGACGACGCGCCACACGGCCATGCCGAGGTGCTGTTCGAGAACGTCCGTGTGCCGGTCGAGAACATCCTTCTGGGTGAGGGCCGCGGCTTCGAGATCGCTCAGGGCCGCCTTGGGCCGGGCCGCATCCATCACTGCATGCGCCTGATCGGCCTTGCCGAGCGTGCGCTCGAGTCGATGTGCAAGCGCGCCCAGCAGCGCACCGCGTTCGGCAAGACGCTGGCCGAGCATGGCATGACCCGCCACTACATCGCCCAGTCGCGCATGGAAATCGATCAGGCCCGCCTGCTGACCCTGAAGGCGGCCTGGATGATGGACACGGTCGGCAACAAGAACGCCAAGTCCGAAATCGCGGCCATCAAGGTCGTGGCGCCGAACATGGCGACCCGCGTGATCGACCGCGCGATCCAGGTCCATGGCGGCGGCGGCGTCTGCCAGGACTTCTTCCTGGCCAAGGCCTATGCCGGCGCCCGCACGCTGCGCCTGGCCGACGGCCCGGACGAGGTCCATCAGGAGACCATCGCCAAGCTCGAGCTGGCCAAGCACGCGCTCGGCTGATCCTCGATCAGACCACCGGCCCCGCCTGCACCGCGGGCGAGGCCGGACTGCCTTCGGAACCCCCCGTCCGGCTGCGGACGGGGGGTTTTCGCGTGTCGCGGCCTGTTTCGAAAAACACAATCATCTACGCGCTAATCGCGCACGATCCCACTGACTATGCACTTGCCACACGCCTCCATTTCTTCCTCAAATCCATCACTTGAGTAGCAGTCCATAGTGGCAATCCTCCCTCGCGACCCATCCTACCCCACCACGAATCTGCCATTGACCGACAATCAAAAAGTATCATATTGATATCCAGAGAACGCGGATGAACCTGCTGTCCAGATCCCAGGCCACGACCATCATCCGGCAAGACGCGCTGGACTCGTCTCGAATTCACTTCACGCGCCACGTCCGCGAGAGGATGAAAGAGCGACAAATCACCGACCGGCAGGTCGTGAGCGCCCTTCGGACCGGCGTTGTGGTCGACGACGGCTTCATGTCAATCCATGGAGATCCGAGCTACCGGGTGTCTGGGCGAGGTGCAGGCGACAACATCTGCGTGGTCGTCGCGATCAATCTTGAAGGATTGATCATCGTAACGACCTTCGAGGAGCGTTGATGACGCCGCAATAGCGGCAATCGCACCTTTTGCAGGTGCGTGAACAGATAGGGTCGCACCCCGTGCGGTGCGTGAACCGCGATGATCGATGATCTTTATCACTATACCGAATGCGGGCTGGATAACGTCTATCTCGCAAACGGCTACACCCTGCGCGAGACACCCTATGGCGAGACGCTCGCCATCCACGACATCGACCGCCTGCATCGGGCGATCGGTCTTGCCCTGGTTCGCAGGTCAGGCGGGCTGAGCGGTGCCGAGCTCAGGTTTCTGAGGGCCGAGCTCGGCTGGTCGCAGGAAGAGCTTGCCCGGCTGCTGGGCCGCGACAAGCAGACCGTCGGTCGATGGGAACGGGGTGAGAGCAACATCGATCCGCTCGCCGAACGGGTCCTGAAGCTGATCTTTACCGAACATGCCGGCGCGGAGAACACACCACGCCTGACCGAGCGGCTGTCGGCCTTCGCGGCAGAGACGGCCGGCGGAGGCCGGACGGATGTGGTGATGGAAGAGCGTGGCGGGTGGCAGAGCCGGGCGGCGTGACCTGCATCGACCGCCGTCATCCATCCACCTCACGCATGGCACCAGAACCGTAACATACCAGGACTAGCATCTGCGCCCGGCCGGCCGCACGACCGACCCTGTCCTGGATGCTCGGAGATCTGTTCCATGTCCACTCTGCCCGAGGCTTCGCGCCGCACGGTTCTCCGCCTGCTGGCGGGCATGCCGCTTCTGCCCGTGGCGGGGCTTGCCGCCGGCTCGACGGCGACCGCCTTCGGCCGCACCGCTTTCGCCGCGACCGGTGGCGCCGCTGCAGCACCGAAGTCGGTGGAATTCGTCGCCATGTCGGCGCCTGCCACTGCGGCGGCACAGGCCACCACCACGGTCGGCTCGTCGATGGTGGTGACCTATGCCGACGGCAAGACGCAGAATTTCGCGCTCGGCTACGAGCCGCTGTTCATCACCGGCGATCAGGTGCCGGACGGCAAGGGCGGCAAGGTGCTGGCGGGCGGCTATGTCGACATCAACGGCAAGCCGATCATGGACGCCTCGGGCGAGAAGCCGGTGCAGTTCTTCTCCGACTGCCCGGACGGCTGCAACATGCTGATGCCGATGGACGCGAAGGTCGCGGGCGTGAAGGGCAACACCGTGTTCGCGGTGGTGCAGTTCGAATACACCACCCGCGATGCCGCCGATAAGGACATGTATGGCCGCCTGCCCTCGCCCATCGCGGTGCTGACGCTGGACCAGGATCCGGCGACCGGCGCGCTGAAGCTTGTGCAGTACCACAATGTCGACACCAGCCCGGTGCACGGCCTGTGGATCACCTGCGGCGCCAGCCTGTCACCCTGGAACACCCATCTGTCGAGCGAAGAGTACGAGCCCGACGCCCCCTTCGCCAAGACCGACGAGCAGTTCCGCGCCTTCAGCCAGAACCTGTTCGGCGACCCGGACAAGGCCAACCCCTATCACTACGGCCATCTGCCCGAGGTGAAGGTGAATGCCGACGGCACCGGCACCATCACCAAGCACTATTGCATGGGCCGCATCTCGCACGAGCTGGTGCAGGTGATGCCCGACCAGCGCACCGTGCTGATGGGTGACGACGCCACCAATGGCGGCCTGTTCATGTTCATCGCCGACAAGCCCGCCGATCTGTCGGCCGGCACGCTTTATGCGGCGAAGCTGGCGCAGCGCGCGGGCGTCGACATCGACAAGGGCGGTTCGTTCGATCTGACCTGGGTGAAGCTCGGCCATGCGACCAGCGACGAGATCCGCAAGCTCGCCGACACGCTGACCGCCGCCGACATCGTCGAGGTGGTGAAGGAGGATCCGAAGGACGCCTCGTTCACCCAGATCGGCTTCAACGGCAAGGCCCAGTGGGTGCGCTTCAAGCCGGGCATGGAGAAGGCGGCGGCCTTCCTCGAAACCCATCGCTGGGCGCCGCTGCAGGGGGCCACGCTGGCGCTGAGCAAGCTGGAAGGCGTGACCGTCAACGCGAAGGACAAGACCGCCTATATGGCCGTGTCCTACATCTACAAGTCGATGAGCGACGGCAAGAACGGCATCAAGGTCGACAAGATCGATGCCGGTGCGGTCTATCAGCTGCCGATGGAAGGCGGCCGCAAGGATGCCGCCGGCAACGCCATCGACAGCGAGTGGGTGCCGGTGCATTTCTCGGCCGTTCCGGCCCTGGTCGGCCGGGATCTGGCCGAGCCGGACGCCGTCGGCAACACCGCCGATGTCGACCTGGTCGCCAATCCCGATAACGTGAAGTTCTCGGAGCGGCTGCGCACGCTGTTCATCGGCGAGGACAGCGGCAACCACGTCAACAACTTCCTCTGGGCCTATGAGGTCGATACCGGCCGCCTGTCGCGGCTGCTGTCCTGCCCGGCCGGCGCCGAATCGACCGGCCTGCAGGCGGTCGACGACGTCAACGGCTTCGCCTATATCATGAGCAACTTCCAGCACCCGGGCGACTGGGGCAAGGGGCTGCACGACAAGGTGAAGGCCGAGGTCGCACCGCTGATCGACGCCAACTACCGCAACCGCCGCAGCGGCGGCGTCGGCTACATCGCCGGCCTGCCCAAGCCGGTCTGAGCACGTCGCGACAGGTCGGTCACCTCACGAAAAAAACGGCCGCCCGGAGCTTCCGGGCGGCCGTTTTTCCGTCGGCGACAGCCGGTCCGGTTACGACACCTGCTGCCAGCCCAGTTCGGCGAGCAGCGAGGCGCGGGCACCGACCACCTTGGCACGCTCGGAACTCGCATTGCCGGTGATGCCGCGGTGATAGACGCCCTGAAGGATGGCGGCCAGGCGGAACATGGCGAAGGCCTTGTAGAACGGCCAGTCGTCGATGCCGTCGCGGCCGGTGCGGCGGCAATAGGCGGCGACGTATTCCTCTTCCGTCGGCACGCCCAGCGGTCCGAGATCGATCCCGCCGAGGCCGGGGAAGCCCTCGTCGCCGGCCGGCAGGCTGTAGAACATGGCGTTGTAGGCGAAATCCGCCAGCGGATGGCCGATCGTCGCCAGCTCCCAGTCCAGCACCGCCAGGATCTTCGGTTCGGTCGGGTGGTAGATCACATTGGCGATGCGATAGTCGCCATGGGCGATCGACACGCTGTCATCGGCCGGGATATTGGCCGGCAGCCAGGCGATCAGCTGATCCATCGCCGGGATCTCGTGGGTCTTGGTCGCCTCGTACTGCTTGGACCAGCGGGCGATCTGGCGGGCCATGTAGTCGGTGGCCTTGCCCATATCGGCCAGCCCCGCCGCCGTGAAGTCCACGCTGTGCAGCGCCGCCATCACCCGGTTGAGCTCGTCATAGGTGGCGCGGCGCTCGTCGGGGCCAAGACCGGGCAGGGTCGGATCGGTCAGCACCCGGCCTTCGACATAGTCCATGACATAGAAGGCCGTGCCGATGATCCCTGCATCCTCGCAAAGCAGCCGCGCCGGCGCCACCGGGACATCGGTGTCGGCGAGCCCGGCGATGAAGCGGTATTCCCGCTCCACCATATGCGCCGAGGGTAGCAGCTTGCCCGGGGGCTTCTTGCGCAGCACATAGCGGCGCCCCGCGCTCTTCAGCATATAGGTCGGGTTCGACTGCCCGCCCTCGAACTGCAGGATCTCGAGGTCGGCGGGGTCGAAATCGGGCAGACGGTCGGCCAGATAGGCCGAAAGCGCCGCCTCGTCGAGGCGATGAGCCTCGCGGACCGGAACGAGATTGGGGCCGGACATGTGGCGCAGGATCTCCGGAGGTTCAGTGGTGGATGCAGACGGCCGCGGCCGGACATGACGAAACGGAAGGGCCGGCGTCACCGCCCGCCCCTCCGCTTCAATGTTCCGGCCGGGCTCGTATCGGATGGGCCGGTCTCGGATGGGTCCGCCCGCTCAGAGCGTATCGCCGACGGTGACACCGCCGTCGATCACCAGCAGCTGGCCGGTGATGAAGCGGGCGGCGTTCGACGCCAGGAACACGGCGGCGCCGCCGATATCCTCGGGCTCGCCGATCCGGTGCAGCGGGGCCGACTTCTCGACCTTCTCGCGCATCTTGGGGTTCTCCCAGAGCGCGCGGGCGAAATCGGTCTTGATCAGGCCCGGGGCGATGGCGTTGATGCGGATGTTGTGCGGCCCGTATTCGATCGCGAGGTTGCGCACCATCTGCGCCTCGGCGGCCTTCGACGCGGCATAGGCGCCCAGCACCGGCGTGCCGCGGATGGCGGCGATCGACGAGATCAGCACGATGGCGCCGTCGCGGCGCTCCTTCATCTCGGGCACCACCTGATTGCAGAGCCAGAGATTGGAGAGCACGTTGTTCGACATGATCTTGACGAAGGCCTCGTCGGGCATCTCCGCCGCCGGGCCGTAATAGGGGTTGCTGGCGGCGTTGCCGACCAGGATGTCGACCCGACCGAACGCCTTGCGGGTCTCGGCGATCAGGTTCTCGCAATCATCCTTGCTGCTGATGTTGCAGGGAACGTCGATCGCCTCGGCGCCCTTGGCGACCAGTTCCGCCCGCACCGCGGCGCAGGGCTCGGGCTTGCGGCTGGAGATCACCACCTTCGCACCGGCGGCCGCCATCTGCTCGGCGATCGACTTGCCGATGCCGCGGGTGGAGCCGGTGATGACCGCGACCTTGCCGGTCAGGTCGAACATCGGATTGGTCATGGGTCGGGAACCTCCCTCAGGATCTGTCATGGTCCGGCCTCTCGGGCGGGCCGGCTGGATTGGCTGCGAAGGACCGCGATCAGGCGGCGGTGTTGCCACCATCGACCGCAAGCTCGGTGCCGGTCACGAAGCTGCTCTCGTCGCTGGCGAGATAGAGTGCGGCATAGGCGACCTCTTCCGGCCGTCCCATGCGCCCCATCGGTGCCGCGGTGGAGAGCGCCGCCTCCATCTTGTCCGGGTTGCGCGCGGCGGTGATCATGTCGCGCACCATCGGGGTCTCGGTAAAGGACGGGTGGATGGAGTTCACCCGGATGTTGTAGCCGCGCCGGGCACAATGCAATGCCGCCGCCTTGGTGAACAGGCGCACCGCCCCCTTGCTGGAGCAATAGGCCGCCAGGTTTACCGCACCGATCAGGCCGGCGATCGACGAGATGTTGACGATCGAGCCGCCGCCCGTGCCCTTCATCACCTTGATCGCCTTGCGGGTGCCGAGGAAGGGGCCTTCCGAATTCACCGCATGGACGCGCTTCCACTCGGCAAGCGTGGTCTCTTCCAGATCGGCCATATAACCGATACCGGCATTGTTGATCAGCACGTCCAGCCGGCCGAATTCGGCGACACCGGCATCGACCACCTCTTCCCAGCGGGCCTCGTCGGTGACGTCCTGCTCCATCACCATCACCCGGTCGTGGCCATCGCCCGCCAGATCCGCCTTCAGCGCCTCCAGCCGGTCGGCCCCCATATCGGTCAGGATCAGCCGGGCCCCTTCGGCCGCGAACAGATGGGCCATCGCCCGGCCAAGGCCGCCGGCGGCCCCCGTGATCAGAACCACCTTCCCTGCCAGCCGTCCGCCCATGTCCGGGGTCTCCTCCACTGAAAGACATGACGGGTGGGACCGGTCTCGCTGCGGCCCCTTCCCGCTTGATCTCGGGCAGTGTTTCCGGTTTCATCGCCTACGTCAAACGTTCGTTTGAACGAGACATCATCTCCACCCGTCTCGATCTGCCCGAGGATGCCGCCGACGATGACCTCTGCCACCGCAGCCCCGCGCCGGATGCCCGCCCGCATCCTGCTGACCAATGACGACGGCATCGACGGCGAAGGCCTGGCGGTGCTGGAGCAGATCGCGCGGGAGCTGGCGCCCGAGGTCTGGGTCGTGGCCCCCAGCCGCGACAGCAGCGGCGGCTCCACGGCGCTCACCATCCGCCGTCCGCTGCGGGTGCACGAGCTGGGACCCCGGCGATACAGGGTCGACGGCACGCCGGCCGATTGCGTGGCGGTCGCCCTGTCCTATCTGATGCCCGATACGAAACCCGATCTGGTGCTGTCGGGCATCAATCGCGGCGCCAATCTGGCGGAAGAGGTGATCTATTCGGGAACGGTGGGGGCGGCGACCACCGCCCAGCTGATGGGCATTCCGGCCATCGCCCTCAGCCAGACCTTCCGCGACCCGGCCTTCATTCCCTGGGACACGCCGCGGACGCTTGCCCCGGGCATGCTCCGCCGCCTGATCCAGGCCGGATGGCCCGCGAATGTCACGCTCAGCCTCAACTTCCCCGACTGCGCCGCCGACGAGGTTCGCGGCGCCCGGCTGACCCGTCAGGGCCGCGGCATGATCGGCGGCATCCGCATCGAGTCCACCGTCGACCACCATGGCGACACCGATCTCTGGCTGCGCTTCGACCGCGCCGGTCTGGACCGGACGGAAGACTGCGACATTCAGGCGCTGCGCGATCGCCATGTGTCGGTAACCCCGCTCGGCGTGGATCGCAGCTGGGCCGGAGATCGCGCACCGCTCGCCGCACTCGCCCAGGGGCTGATCGATCGCTGAACCTGCTGCCGCCGGTGGCGTGCCGGCACGCGATCGCACGGTTCGCCGGCATTTGTGCGAAACGGGCACAAATGCGTGAGACAAACGTTTGACCTGTCGCGCAAGACCAGCCACGATAACGACGACCGGCCGCTCAAGAGCCGGCACTCAACGATAAACGGCACCGCACGCCGGGGGTGTGCGAAGCGGTGCCGGCCGTGCTGCTGCTAGGGAGGAATATCCGTATCATGTCCCGTCCTCTGCCGCTTCTGGGGCAGATGATGGACAGGCCGCTGTCCATCATTGCGTTGCTGCAATACGCAGCCCGTTGCCACGCCACGACCGAGATCGTGTCGCGCAACTGCGAAGGCACCATCCACCGCTACGGCTATGGCGACGCCTATGCCCGGGTGCAGAAGCTGGCCCACGCCCTGGTTTCGCTGGGGGTGAACCCCGGCGACCGCGTCGCGACGCTGGCCTGGAACAACCACCGGCATTTCGAGCTGTATTTCGCGATTTCGGGGATGGGGGCGGTCTGCCACACCATCAACCCGCGCCTCGCCGCCGACCAGATGGCCTATATCCTCAACCATGCCGAGGACAAGGTTCTGTTCGTCGACCCGACCTTCGTACCGCTGGTGGCCCGGCTTGCCGGCCAGTTGCCCAGGCTGCAGGCCGTGGTGGTGATGACCGACCGGGCGCATATGCCCGACGCGCCGGCCGGCTTCGAGACGCTCTGCTATGAAGACCTGATCGAGGGCCAGCCCGAAAGCTATGACTGGCCGGAGCTGGACGAGCGCACGGCATCGTCGCTCTGCTACACCTCGGGCACGACCGGCAAGCCCAAGGGTGTGATGTACAGCCATCGCTCCACCGTGCTCCATGCCATGGCAGCGGGTGCCGCCGAAGGCGTCGGCATTTCGGGCCGCGAATGCGTGCTGCCGGTGGTGCCGCTGTTCCATGTGAACGCCTGGGGCATTCCCTATGCCTGCGCCATGTTCGGCGCCAAGCTGGTGATGCCCGGCCCGCGACTGGACGGCGAAGGCCTGCACGAGATGTTCGAGGCCGAGAAGGTCACGATCACCGCGGGCGTGCCGACGGTCTGGCTGAACCTGATCAACTATCTCCGCCAGTCGGGCAAGCGGCTCGACATGCTGAAGCAGTTGATCATCGGCGGCTCGGCGGCGCCGCTCGCCATGATCCGGACCTTCGAGGAAGAGTTCGGCGTGCCGGTGGCCCATGCCTGGGGCATGACCGAGATGAGCCCGATCGGCACGGTCGGCACGCTGAAACTGGCGGACGAGGCGAAGCCGGCCGACGAACGCTGGCTGCTCAAGACCTCTCAGGGCCGGATGATCTGCATGGTCGACATGAAGATCGTCGACCCGATGGGCAACCGCCTGCCCCATGACGGCAAGGCCTTCGGCGAACTGCTGGTCGCCGGCCCCTGGATCACCAGCGGCTATTACGAGAATGCCGAGGCCAATGCCTCGGCATTCGACGACGAAGGCTGGTTCCGCACCGGCGACGTCGCGACCATCGACCCCGACGGCTATATGCGCATCGTCGACCGGGCGAAGGACGTGATCAAATCGGGTGGCGAGTGGATCAGCTCCATCGACCTTGAAAATGCGGTGATGGGCCATCCCAAGGTGGCAGAGGCCGCGGTGATCGGCGTTACCCATCCGAAATGGGACGAACGGCCGCTGCTGATCGTGGTGCCGAAGCCGGGTGAGACCCCCACCAAGGACGAAATCCTGTCCTGGCTGTCGAGCCGCGTGGCGAAGCTCTGGCTGCCCGACGACATGGTGCTGGTCGACGAACTGCCCCATAGCGGCACCGGCAAGGTGCTGAAGGCACAGCTCCGCCAGACCTTCCGCGACTACGCACTGCCCACGGCCTGACCGGCACGGAACACCCCCGGCCCGCCTTTGCGGACCGGGGGTGGCCGATCAGGCGAAGTTCACGATCGACAGGGTCTCGGCGACGCAGACCGGCCGCTCCTGGCCTTCCCGCTCCACCGTGATCTCGACCGTCAGGCGCAGCGAGCCGGGCCCCTGCTCGTCCACCGCCTTCAGGACGCCCCGGCCGCGCACGCGGCTGCCAGCCGGAACCGGCGCCGTGAAGCGGACCTTGTTGGAGCCGTAATTGATCGAGGAGGCAACGCCTTCGATCTTCCAGATGCCGGCCATGATCATCGGAACCAGCGACAGGGTCAGATAGCCATGGGCGATGGTGGATTTCCACGGGGTTTCACGGGCGGCACGCTCGACATCCAGATGAATCCACTGGAAATCACCGGTTGCCTCGGCAAACTTGTTGATCCGGTCCTGATCGACAAGAATCCAGTCACTGACCCCCAGCTCGGATCCCACGGCAGACTTCAGCTCTTCCGCTCCGCTGATAACGCGCATGAGTTTAAGGCCTCCTCTTTGGTTGCGCCTTTTGGTGGATTTTAAATACTGTTCATCCACCTGAAATTATATGACCACCCCAACGGTTTTTCAAAGAGTTTGCTCTGAATTCTGCACTGCGAAATGATATTTCGCTGTTTTTGAAGCCCAGGATCGATTAGGTTATAAGCAATTGTGGTGCAAGGCCCTGAGAGGCCGCACCGCCAACAACATACCGGCCAGGTAAAGGCCGGTCTGGATGCCGGTTCGACAGGAACGGGCATCCGTCAGGAACAGGCACCGCCGATGGCGGCGCGCGCCCCCGGGAGGGCGCCCGTGTCCGCGCCGGCAGATGTGCCGCTACGCAACGACGTAGGATGCCAAGGGAGGCTGCGTTGACGCCCAAGACCACTCTGACCGCCATGACCAGCGCGATCGCGCTTGCTGTGGCCGCTTTCGGCATGGCCGGTGCCGCTTACGCCGACGACACGATCAAGATCGCGTATATCGACCCGCTGTCGGGTCCGTTCGCGAATGTCGGTGACGCCGGTGCGAAGCACTTCTCGTACTTCATCGACTATTTCAACGAGCATGGCGGCTTCAACGGCAAGAAGCTCGAGTTGATCGCCATCGACAACAAGTCGAGCCCGAAGGACAGCCTGGTGGCGCTGAAGAGCGCGATCGACCAGGGCGCCCATTTCATCACCCAGGGCAACGGCAGCCATGTCGGCGCGGCCCTGAGCGAGGCTGTCGCCAAGCATAACGAGCGCAACCCCGACAACCGGGTGCTCTACCTGAACTATGCGGCGGTCGATCCGGCGCTGACCAACGACGCCTGCAATTTCTGGCATTTCCGCTTCGACGCCAACAGCGACATGAAGCTGGAAGCCATCACGAACTACATCAAGGACCAGCCGGAGATCAAAAAGGTCTATCTGGTCAATATGGACTACTCGCACGGCCAGGCCGTGTCGAAGATCGCCCGCAAGCTTCTCAATGAGAAGCGTCCCGACATCGAGATCGTCGGCGACGACCTGCACCCGGTCGGCAAGGTGAAAGACTTCTCGCCCTATATCTCGAAGATCAAGGCATCGGGCGCCGATACCGTGATCACCGGCAACTGGGGCGCAGATCTGGCCCTGCTGGTCAAGGCGAGCGCCTCGGCCGGCCTGAATGTCCAGTACTACACCTACTACGGCGGCGGCCTGGGCGCGCCGACCGCGATCGGCCCGGCTGGTGAGGGCAAGGTGAAGCAGGTCACCGAGTGGCATGCAAACCTGCCGGTCGAGACCCCGTCGGAACAGGGCAAGGTTCTGGAGGACGCCTATGTCGGCTTCCTGCAGAAGTATGACCTCGACTTCTATTACGGTCGCATCCGGACCATGCTCGGCATGCTCCAGGAAGCCATGAACGAGGCCAAGAGCGACAAGCCGGTCGATGTCGCCAAGGCGCTGGAAGGCATGACTTACCAGACCGCCATGGGCCCCGTGACCATGCGCGCCGACGACCACCAGCTCGCCCAGCCGCTCTTCATTTCGACCTTCGTGAAGGGCGTGAAGTACGACACCGAGCACACCGGTCTCGGCTGGAAGACCGACGCCAAGATCGACGGTCCGGCCACCGAGACGGCGACCACCTGCAAGATGCAGCGCCCGAGCTGACGTCGCCCGGCGGGCCGGAGGTGATCCCTCAGGCCCGCCGATATCCCCGCCCGCCATCCGTTCGCCCGGTCCCCGCCCGCGGGACAGATGGCAGGCCGGGAATCGCCAGACACCGGACGCCGGGATGCCCATCCCCGGGACCGCGACTCCCGGGACGGCGACCCGATCCCGGGGCGGCCTCGGACCGGCCCCGACCGCGCGCCATCGACGCGCTGGCCGACGCCGGCCGCGCCACACCTCGCAATGACGAAGGGCGAGATGCTGGAAATCCTCGTCTTCTCCCTCCTCAACGGCGTGCTGTTCGGCATGCTGTTGTTCATGCTGTCGAGCGGGCTCACGCTCATCTTCAGCATGATGGGTGTCCTCAATTTCGCGCATGCCAGCTTCTTCATGCTGGGTGCGTATTTCGCCTATCAGATCAGCACGGTTACCGGCTTCTGGATCGCCCTGATCCTGGCCCCGCTGCTGGTCGGTGGCATCGGCATGCTGATCGAACGCTACGGCCTCAGGCGTGTCCACAAATACGGTCACGTCGCCGAGCTGCTGTTCACCTTCGGCCTCGCCTTCCTGATCGAAGAGGTCGTGGTCATGATCTGGGGCCGCATCCCGGTGGATTACGGGGTGCCGACGGATCTGAACTTCACCTTCTTCACGCTCTTCGGCACGAACTTCCCGGCCTATCGCGCCTTCATCCTGCTGATCGCGGTGATGATGTTCGTCGCCCTGTTCCTCACCATCACCCGCACCCGCATCGGCCTGATCATTCAGGCGGCGCTGACCCATCCCGACATGGTCGCCGCACTTGGTCATAACGTGCCGCGGGTGTTCATGATGGTGTTCGGCGGCGGCACGGCGCTCGCGGCGCTGGCCGGCGTGATCGGCGGCCCGATCCTGGTGACCGAACCCGGCATGGCCTTCCTGCTCGGCCCCATCATCTTCGTCGTGGTGGTGTTCGGCGGCATGGGCTCGCTTGGCGGCGCCTTCGTGGCCTCGCTGCTGATCGGCATCATCCAGACGCTGGCGGTGGCGCTCGACTGGTCGCTGGGCGGCACCCTCGCCGCGATCGGGATCACCGTGCCCGTCGATGGCTTCATCGGCACGCTGTCGCGGATCACCGTGTCGCAGACCGCGCCGATCCTGCCCTATCTGATGCTGGTGCTGATGCTGATCTTCCGCCCGAAGGGCCTGATGGGGACGCGCGAATCATGACCGACCGCACCCTTCCCACCGGCAAGACCGCCGCCGCGGCGATGCGCGGCGGCGCCCGCCCCGGGGGCCCCGGCTTCCTGGCCCGCTACGGGCTGTGGATCTTCGCCATCATCGTGATGATCGCCGCCCCCCAGTTCATGACCTCGGGCTTCTCGCGCTCGATGCTGAGCCAGATCGGCATCGCGATCATCTTCGCGCTCTCTTACAACATGCTGCTGGGCCAGGGGGGCATGCTGTCCTTCGGCCATGCGGTGTTCTACGGTCTGGGCGGCTTCGCGGCCATCCACCTGCTGAACGAGATTTCGCCCGACGGCTTCCCGCTGCCGCTGGAACTGCTGCCGCTGGCCGGCGGCGTCGGCGCCATGGTCTTCGGCGTGATCTTCGGCTGGATCTCCACCGCCCGTGCCGGTACCACCTTCGCAATGATCTCGCTCGGCATCGGCGAACTGGTCTATGCCGGCACCTCGATGTTCCCCGACCAGTTCGGCGGCGAAAGCGGCATTTCCGGCAACCGGGTCACCGACACCAGCCTGTTCTTCGGATATGGCCCGCAGGTCGAGGTCTACTACCTGATCGCCTTCTGGTGCCTGATCTCGACCATCGTCATGTACCTGCTGACCCGCACGCCGCTGGGCCGCATGGCCAATGCCGTGCGCGACAATGAAGAGCGGGTGCGTTTTGTCGGCTACGATCCGCGCATCGTGCGCTTCGTGCAGTACGTGCTCGCCAGCTTCTTCGCCGGCATCGCCGGCGGCCTGACCGCGATCAACTATGAAATCGTGACGGCTGAGAATGTCAGCGCGGTCACCTCGGGCTCGGTGCTGCTGATGACCTTCATCGGTGGTGTCGGCAACTTCGCCGGCCCGATCCTGGGCGCCATTCTGGTCACCGTCCTGCAGCTCAGCCTGTCGTCGATCACCGAAACCTGGCAGCTCTATTTCGGCCTGCTGTTCGTGGTGATGGTGATGTTCGCGCCCATGGGCCTCGCCGGCATCATCATGGCCCATCAGCCGGTCTGGCAGGCGGGACGGATGGGGCGGCTGGTGGTGCCCTACGCCATCGGTCTCGTCACCTTCCTGATCATGGGCCTGGGTCTCGTCGCCCTGATCGAGATGAACTACTACATGTCGACCACCTACGACGCCTCGATCCCGATGGAGCTGTTCGGCCAGAAAGTCTCGGTTCACGAGACCATCCCCTGGGCACTGGCGATCGCCGCCACCGTCATCGGCGGCTACCTCTTCCGTCTGGCGATCCGGGGCATCGTCCGCGCCTGGGATGCCGTGGTGGCCGAGATCAAGCAGGGAGGTGCGTGATGTCGACGCTTGCACTCGAACTCACCGATCTCCGCAAGAGCTTCGGCCCGACCGAGATCATCCGCGGCCTGAACCTTCAGGTGCAGCAGGGGCATCGCCATGCCGTCATCGGCCCCAACGGTGCCGGCAAATCGACCCTGTTTCACCTGATCAGCGGCCGCTTCCCGCTCACCTCGGGCTCGATCAAGCTCAACGGCGAAGAGATCAGCGGCCTGCCCGCACAGCAGATCAACCGCCGCGGGCTCAGCCGCAGCTTCCAGGTCACGAACATCTTTCCCAAGATGAGCGTGTTCGAGAATCTCCGCTGCTCGCTGCTCTGGTCGCGCGGCTACAAATACTCGTTCTGGCAGATGGTCTCGAAGCAGCGCCAGCTGAACGAGGATGCCGAGCGGATCCTGGAGCGCATCCATCTCCAGTCGCGCCGCAACGTGCTTGCCGGCTTTCTCTCTTATGCCGAACAGCGGGCGCTGGAGATCGGGCTGACCATCGCGGGCGACCCCGATGTCATCCTGCTCGACGAACCGACCGCGGGCATGAGCAATACCGAGACCGAACAGGCGGTGGAGCTGATCCGCGATGTGACCGTGGGCAAGACCCTGGTCATGGTGGAGCACGACATGGGCGTGGTCTTCGGCCTGGCCGACCGCATCTCGGTGCTGGTCTATGGCGAGGTGATCGCCACCGACACGCCCCAGGACATCCGCAAGAACCGCGCCGTGCAGCAGGCCTATCTCGGCGAGGAAGCCGCATGACCACGATGCTCGACGTCCGCGACCTGCACGCCTATTACGGCAAGAGCCACATCCTGCAAGGGGTGAGCTTCGACGTGAAGGAGGGCGAGATCGTCAGCCTTCTCGGCCGGAACGGCGTCGGCCGGTCGACCACCATCAAGGCGATCATGGGGCTGGTGCCGCCGCAGGGCACCGTGAACTATCGCGGCCGCAACATCGCCGGCATGACCCCGCACGAGATCGCCCATCAGGGGCTGGGCTATGTGCCGGAAGACCGGTCGATCTTCCCGACCCTGACCGTGCGCCAGAACCTGCTGCTCGGCCAGAAGAGCACCCGCAAGCAGGGTCGCTGGTCGGTCGACGACATGTACAAGCTGTTCCCGCGCCTCCAGGAACGTGCCGATACCCTGGCCGGCGTGCTTTCGGGCGGCGAACAGCAGATGCTGACCATGTGCCGCACCCTGCTCGGCGATCCCGACCTGATCATGGTCGACGAGCCGACCGAGGGGCTTGCGCCCAAGATCACCGAACAGGTGGGTGATCTGCTGTCGGAAATCGCCCGGCGTGGCGTCAGCGTGCTGCTGGTCGAACAGAAGCTGACGATCGCGCTGCGCATCTCGCAGCGCCTCTATGTCATGGGCCATGGCCATATCGTCTACGAGGGCACGCCGGATGCCCTGGCAAAAGACGAGGCCGTGCGCAAGGAATGGCTGGAGGTCTGACGCGGGGCGTCGTCTGATACACGCCCGGGCCACAGGCCCGGCACATTCACGACGCGGCCGGCGCCGGCCTTCCGGTGACGGCCGCGTCGTCCGGTCCAAAACCCGCATCCGGCCGCGCAAAGCGCTCCCTCCCCGGGCAGATGCCGGATCCGACAGTCGAGGTGACCAGTTTCATGAGCACGAGTGTCCGCTACGAACGCCAGGGCGATGTCGGCGTCATCACGGTCGACAACCCGCCGGTCAACGCCCTCAGCCAGCATGTCCGGCAGGGGCTGCTCGACTGCCTCGCCGAAGGCCTGGCCGATGACGAGGCGAAGGCGCTGGTTCTGGTCGGCGCGGGCCGCACCTTCATCGCCGGTGCCGACATCCGCGAATTCGGCAAGCCCCTGGCCGAGCCCGATCTCAACGGCGTGATCTCGACCTACGAGAATGCGACCAAGCCGGTCGTGGCCGCGATCCACGGCACCGCCCTCGGCGGCGGCCTGGAAGTGGCGCTCGGCTGCCACTATCGCGTCGCCGTCGCCCAGGGCAAGGTGGGCCTGCCCGAGGTGAAGCTCGGCATCCTGCCCGGCGCCGGCGGCACCCAGCGCCTGCCGCGCGTGGCGGGTGTGGAAGCCGCCATCGACATGATCACCACCGGCAAGTTCGTGCCGGCCGGCAAGGCGCTCCAGCTCGGCATCATCGATGCCGTGGTCGACGAGCTGGTCCCCGGCGCCGTCGCCTTCGCCCGCAAGCTGGTCGAAGACGGTGCGCCGCTGCGCCGGGTGCGCGACATGGACGAGAAGGTGAAGGCCTTCGACGCGGCGAAGCTGCCCGAGATCCGCAAGCAGGTGGTCAAGGCCGCCCGCGGCCAGATGTCGCCGGTGGGCTGCTTCGACGCCGTCGCCGGCGCCGTCACCCTGCCCTTCGACGAGGGGCTGAAGAATGAGCGCGAGATCTTCGGCGGGCTGATGGCGTCTGACCAGTCGAAGGCGCTGCGCCACATCTTCTTCGCCGAGCGCGAGGCACTGAAGATCCCCGACGTGCCGGGCGACACCCCGACCCTGCCGATCCGCCAGGCCGCGATCATCGGCGCCGGCACCATGGGCGGCGGCATCGCGATGAACTTCGCCAATGCCGGCATCCCGGTGAAGGTGCTGGAGATGACCGCCGAGGCGCTGGAGCGCGGGCTCGGCATCATCCGCGCCAACTATGCCGCGACCGTCTCCAAGGGCCGCCTGACCCAGGACGCCATGGACAAGCGCATGGGCCTGATCGAAGGCGTGCTCGACTACGACGCCCTCAAGGACGCCGACATCATCATCGAGGCGGTCTTCGAGGAGATGGACATCAAGAAGAAGGTCTTCTCGACCCTCGACGCGGTGGCCAAGCCGGGGGCGGTGCTCGCCTCGAACACCTCGACGCTCGACATCGACGAGATCGCGGCCACGACATCCCGGCCGGAATTCGTCATCGGCACCCATTTCTTCAGCCCGGCCAATGTCATGCCGCTGCTGGAACTGGTGCGCGGCGCCAAGACCTCCTACCAGGTCATCTCGACCTCGATGAAGCTCGCCAAGACCATCGGCAAGGTGCCGGTGCTGGTCGGCAATTGCGACGGCTTCGTCGGCAACCGCATGCTGGAGCCCTATGTCCAGCAGGGTGAGCTGATGCTGGTCGAAGGCGCCCTGCCCGCCCAGGTCGACGGCGTGCTGCAGCGCTGGGGCCTGGCGATGGGCCCGTTCACCATGGGCGACATGGCCGGTCTGGATGTCAGCTGGCGGATCCGCAAGCGCCGCGCGGCCACCCGCCGCAACGATCTGTTCTGGCCGACCGTGTCGGACCAGATCTGCGAGATGGGCCGCTTCGGCCAGAAGACCAAGGCCGGCTACTACCTCTATGAGGGCGGCAGCCGCACGCCGGTGACCGATCCCAAGATCGAACAGCTGATTGTCGAGGCCTCGAAGGCCGCCGGCGTCGAGCGCCGCGAGATTTCGGAAGACGAGATCCTGAAGCGCTCGCTCTATGCCCTGATCAATGAAGGCGCCAAATGCCTTGAAGAGGGCATGGCGATCCGGGCGAGCGATATCGACGTGATCTACTGCTTCGGCTATGGCTTCCCGGCCTGGCGCGGCGGCCCGATGTTCCAGGCCGACCTGATCGGCCTCGACAAGGTTCTGGCCGACATCAGGCAGTTCCATGCCGATCTCGACGATCGCTGGAAGCCGGCGAAGCTGATCGAGACCCTGGTCGCCGAGGGCAAGTCCTTCGCCGACTACGACCGCAGCCGGTGATCCGGCAGACCGGCCGCCACGTTTTACGGGGCGGCCGGTCGTCCATGATCTGCAGCCGGGCCGTGACGCTTTCCCCTCTGCCGCAATGGGACGTATCGACGAAATGTCCCGATCTCGCGGTTTTCACTGGCCTCGGCGTAAAACAGTCGTATGTTTCAAAGACGGATCGACCTTGAGGGGGGGACGGTCCTGAACCAGGGGTCCGGGGACCCCGCAGATTTCAGGGAGCAGGGGCGCGATGAAGCTTACCCTCAGCGCCGAAGATCAGGCGTTCCGCGAGGAGGTCCGCGAGTTCATGCGGACGTCGTTGCCGGAGGACATCAAGGCGCGCTTCGAGCGCAGCATCCATCTGCCGAAGGAAGATTTCGTCCGCTGGCAGAAGATCCTCTACAACAAGGGCTGGATCGCCCCGGCCTGGCCGAAGGAATATGGCGGCACCGGCTGGGATCCGATCAAGCGGTACATCTTCGACCAGGAGATGAACGCCGCCGGCGCGCCGCCGCCGATCGCCTTCGCCTTCAGCATGGTCGGCCCGGTGCTCTACACCTTCGCCAACCAGGCCCAGAAGGACCATTTCCTGCCGCGCATCCTGTCGTCGGAAGATTTCTGGTGCCAGGGCTTCTCCGAGCCGGGCTCGGGCTCCGACCTCGCCTCGCTCAAGACCCGCGCGGTGCGTGACGGCGACGAATATGTCGTCAACGGCTCGAAGATCTGGACCACGCTCGGCCAGTATGCCGACTGGATCTTCTGCCTGGTGCGCACCGACAGCACGGTCAAGAAGCAGGAGGGCATCTCCTTCCTGCTGATCGACATGAAGACCCCGGGCATCTCGGTCACCCCGATCATCACCATCGATGGCGGCCACGAGGTCAACCAGGTCTTCTTCGAGGACGTCCGCGTCCCGGTCGAAAACCTGGTCGGCGAGGAAGGCAAGGGCTGGACCTATGCCAAATTCCTGCTGAGCCACGAGCGCACCGGCATTGCCGGCGTCGGCCGCTCGCGCCACCAGCTGCGCAAGCTGAAGGCACTGGCCGCGAAGGAAGTGGACGACGAAGGCCGCCCGCTGATCGAGAATGCCCGCTTCATGGAGCGGCTGGCCGCGGTCGAGATCGAGCTGATGGCGCTGGATGCGACCGTCATGCGCATGATCACCACCTCGAAGAGCGGCCGTCCGGGCCCTGAATCCTCGCTGCTCAAGATCAAGGGCACCGAGATCCAGCAGGCGATCACCGAGCTGCTGCTCGAAGCCGTCGGCCCCTACGCGCAGCCCTATCTGCCCGAGAGCCAGCATCCCGGCTGGAACGGCGAGCCGATCTCGAGCCTCGAGGCCAATCTGGCCGCGCCCTACTACCTCAACTGGCGCAAGAGCTCGATCTACGGCGGCTCGAACGAGATCCAGAAGAACATCATCGCCAAGGCCTTCCTGGGCCTCTGACGCACGACCGGGACAAGGATCCGAGTTTCATGGACTTCTCACTCAGCGACGAACAGCAGCTCCTGGTCGAGAGCGTCGAGCGCTTCGTGCGCAACGAATACCCCTTCGACGCGCGCCGCAAGCTGGCCGAGAGCGAGGACGGCATCTCGGCGAAGAACTGGGGCACGCTCGCCGAAATGGGCCTGCTGGCGGTGATGGTGCCTGAAGACCAGGGCGGCATCGGCGGCAGCATGGTCGATGCGGCCCTCATCCTGGAAAAGCTGGGCGCGGGCCTGGTGCTCGAGCCCTTCATGCCGACGGCGGTGCTGGGCGTGCGCGCCCTGACGGCCGGCGCCAAGGGCGACGTGCGCGATGCCCTGCTCGGCCAGGTCGCGGAAGGCGCGCTCAAATTCGGCTTCGCCCATTACGAGCCGCGCGGCCGCTATGCCCGCACCCGGGTCACCACCCGCGCCGAGCGTTCAGGCGAGGGCTTCACCCTCTCGGGCGTCAAGGCGGTGGTGCGCAACGCCCAGCATGCCGACAAGCTGATCGTCAGCGCCCGCACCGCGGGTGGCGAGCGTGATGCCCAGGGCATCACCCTGTTCCTGGTCGATGCCGGGGCCGCGGGCGTGTCGCTCAAATCCTACATGACCGTCGATGGCGGCCGGGCGGCCGACGTCACTTTCGAAGGCGTCCAGGTCGGCCCCGAGGCGGTTCTGGGCGAGGTCGACGGCGGGGCCGCCCTGCTCTCCGACCTGCTCGACCATGGTGCGGTGGCGGTTTCGGCCGAGGCGGTCGGCGCCATGAAGGCGCTGCACATGCTGACGGTCGACTACCTGAAGACCCGCGAGCAGTTCGGTGTGGCGATCGCGAACTTCCAGGTGCTGCAGCACGCCGCGGTCGACATGATGAACCACATGGAGCAGAGCCGCTCTCTGGCCTATGCCGCCGCCATGGCCCTGGCCGAAGAGGATGATGCCACTGCCCGCGCCCGTGCGGCCGCGGCCTGCAAGGCGCATACCTCGCGCTCGGGCCGTCTGGTCGGCCAGGCCGCGATCCAGCTGCATGGCGGCATCGGCATGACCGAGGAATATGCCGCCGGCCACTACTTCAAGCGGCTGACCATGATCGAGGGCGAGTTCGGCGATCACGATCACCATCTCGACCGCATGGTGGCGATGATCCGTCGCGCCGCCTGACCGGATTCCCCAGGAACCGGACCTCAAAAGGGGGCGGCGGCCGCTTGCGGCGCCGTCCCCTTTTTCGTGGCCATCCGCACCGACCGAACATTTGGTCTGCATGTCCCTTGCCTCGACTGCGGGCCTGAATTTCCAAGATCTCCAGGGAGGATCGAGGCTCATGGACTCGAAGATCATCAACCGGCGCGACCTCGACTTCATGCTCTACGACATGCTCGACGTCGAAAGCCTGACCACCCGGCCGCGCTTCGCCGACCATAGCCGCGACACCTTCGATGCGGCGATCGACCTGTCGATGAAGATCGCGACCGATCACTACCTGCCGCATCTGCGCAAGAACGACACCAACGAGCCGCGCTTCGAGAACGGCCGGGTGGTGATGATCCCCGAGGTGAAGGCCGCCGTCGATCAGTTCATCGAGGCCGGATTGCTGGCGGCGGGACAGGAAGAGGAATGGGGCGGCATGCAGCTGCCCACCACCGTCGCCCATGCCTGCTATGCCCTGTTCGACGGCGCCAACGTCGCCACCGCTTCCTACACTTTCCTGACCATCGGCGCCTCGAACCTGATCAAGAGCTTCGGCTCCGACGCGCAGCGCGAACGCTATCTGCGGCCGATGCTGGCCGGGCGCTTCTTCGGCACCATGGCCCTGACCGAGCCCCAGGCCGGATCGGGCCTGGCCGACGTCCGCACCCGCGCCGTGCCGCAGGACGACGGCACCTACAGGATCACCGGCAACAAGATCTTCATCTCGGCCGGCGATCACGAGCTGTCCGAGAACATCATCCACATGGTGCTGGCCCGGATCGAGGGCGCGCCGGCGGGCGTGAAGGGCATCTCGCTGTTCATCGTGCCCAAGGTGCTGGTCAACGAGGACGGCAGCCTGGGCGCACGCAACGACGTGGCGCTGGGCGGGCTGATCCACAAGATGGGCTGGCGCGGCACCACCTCCACCATGCTGAATTTCGGCGAGAACGGCGGCGCGGTCGGCTATCTGGTGGGCGAGCCCCACAAGGGCCTCAGCTACATGTTCCAGATGATGAACGAGGCGCGGATCGGCGTCGGCCGCTGCGCCGTGATGCTGGGCTATGCCGGCTATCTCCACTCGCTGGACTATGCCCGCAACCGCCCGCAGGGACGACTGCCCACCGACAAGGACCCCGCCAGCCCGCAGGTGCCGATCGTCAATCATGCCGATGTGAAGCGCATGCTGCTGGCCCAGAAGGCCGCGGTCGAAGGCGGGCTGGCGCTCACCCTCAGCTGCGCCCGGCTGGTCGATGAACAGGAAACCGGCGAGACCGAGGCCGCCCGCGCCGAGGCGCAGCTGCTGCTCGACATCCTGACCCCGATCGCCAAGGCCTGGCCGTCGGATTACTGCCTGGAAGCCAATGTCCATGCCATTCAGATCCATGGCGGCTATGGCTTCACCCGGGAATACCAGGTCGAGCAGTATTACCGCGACAACCGGCTGAACCCGATCCATGAAGGCACCAACGGCATCCAGGCGATCGACCTTCTGGGCCGCAAGGTGACGATGATGAACGGTGCCGCCCTGCAGGCGCTTGGCAAGCGCTACGCCCAGGCGATCACCGAGGCCCGCGCCTCGGGCGACGACCGGGTGCTGTGGCTGGCCGACCGGTTCGAAGAGGCGGTCGCACGTCTGCGCAAGACCACCGAAACCCTGGTACCGATGGGGGCGGAAGGCAAGGTGGAGCTGTTCCTCGCCAATGCCACGGCCTATCTGCACCAGTTCGGCCATACCGTGCTGGCCTGGATCTGGCTGCGCCAGGCGACCACCGCCGCCCGGCTTGCAGCTGCGGCCCCGCATGACGCGGAGCGGGCCTTCCTGGACGGCAAATTCGCGGCCGCCCGGTACTTCTATGTCTGGGAACTGCCCAAGACCGCGGTCTGGGCCGGGATCCTGGAATCGAAGGACGACACCCTGCTCGCCACCGCCGACGCCTCGTTCTGAGGCGCCGGCGGCGCGGAAAACCGACCGACAAGAAGACGCTCCACGGAAGGAAACGCCACCATGACCACCCGCATCGGCGTCGTCGGCGCCGGCATGATGGGCTCTGAGATCGCCCTGATCTTCGCGCTGGCCGGCAATGACGTGCTGCTGACCGATCAGAATGTCGAGGCGGCCCGGGCCGCGATCGGCCGACTCGAGGGCGTGCTCGACCGCGGCATCGGCCGCGGGCTGTTCTCGGAGACCGACAAGGGCCGCGCCCTCGGCCATCTTCGCGCGGCGGAAAGCCTTGAGGCCTTCGCCGATCGCGAACTGGTCGTGGAGGCGGTGTTCGAGGATCAGGAGATCAAGCAGGCGGTGTTCCGCCGCCTCGACGGCATTCTGGGGGCGGAGGCGATCATCGCCAGCAACACCTCGACCATCCCGATCTCGACGCTCGCCTCGGCGGTCTCGGCCGGTCGGCAGACCCGGTTCCTGGGCACGCATTTCTTCTCGCCCGTGCACCGCATGAAGCTGGTCGAGGTGATCCCCGGCTTCGACACCACCGACGAGGTGATCACGCGGGTGATGGATCTCTGCCGGGATGCCGGCAAGGAACCGATCCGGGTCAAGGACGTGCCCGGCTTCGCGGTCAACCGTGTGCTCCACGCCTTCCTGATCGAAGCGGTGAAGCTGGTCGAGGAAGGTGTCGCCACCCCGGAGGACATCGACAAGGCCTGCCGGCTGGGCCTGGGTCACCCCATGGGGCCGTTCGAGCTGATGGACGTGGTGACCAACAGCCTCAGCCTTCAGGCGCAGGAAATCATGCACGACGCCTATGGCGAGCGCTTCCGCCCGGCCTCGTTGCTCAAGCAGAAAGTGGCGGCCGGCCATGTCGGGCGGAAGGCGGGGCGCGGCTGGAAGGTCTATCCGAAAGCATAGTGGGCACCTGCGGATGGATGCGACCGGACACATCGGCTAGACTGTCCGCGAACGGGTTCACGCGGGGGAGACGGGATGGCCGGTCGGCGAGGGACGATCATCCTCGTGGCATCCATCGCCGCACTTGCGGCTCTGGGCGTCGGAGCCTGGCGCTATGGCCCGGTCCTGGCCGTCGACCTCGCGGCAGATGCACTCACCCGCCGCGGTCTCGGGCCGGTAACGGTGGCCGATCGCCATTTCGCCGATGGTGCACTGGTTCTGGACGACGTGACGCTCGGCGCCCCCGCCGACGGCAGTTCAGCGGCCTCGGGCGCCCATGCCCGCCGGATCACCCTCGCCTTCACACTCGATGCGCTTCTCGACGGCCGGCTGGCGGATCTCAGGATCGACGGTCTGACGCTGCGGCTGGTCGACGGGCAGCCCGGGCCCTTCGCGCCGCTTCTTCAGCCTGCCTCCGCCGCGGAGGAGACCACGCCCGCTCCGCTGACCCTGCCGGTCGACGGGGCCACGATCGACGATGTCGACGCAGCCTGGCTCGCAGCCGACGGCACGCCCCTGCTCCGCTTCCAGGGCAGCGCCGGCGCCGACCGCCTGTCCTCCGATCCGGACATCACCCTCACCGGCCGGCTCGCTTGGTCGACGGCGGACGGTGCCACCGACGCCGCTGCCGATCTGGCCCTGTCCGCCCGGCTGTCGCGTGCAGACGGCCGCGAACGCATCGAACTGGGCGGCGATGTGGCGCCGGCCGGCGGCGGCCCCGGCTGGCATGTGGATCGCGACCGGCCCGTTCCGGTCGCCTTCACCCTGACCCGCAGCCTGGTCGATGGCGGCGTGCGGATCGACCTTGCCGACTGTCTCAACCTCCCGGCCCTGACCCTGGACGCAGGAGAGACAACGCTTCGCCTGAGCGAGGGACGGCTCTGCCCCGTAGAAGGCCAGCCGCTGCTCGACCTGACCGACGGTGCCAGATCGGTCCAGGGCGTGCTCGCCGGGGCCCGGATCGACGGGGACGAAGTGACCGGCCGGCTGCCGACCATCACGCTGGCCGGCGACCCGCTGGACGGCCCCCTGCAGATGACCGCGTCGGACGGGGATCTCCGGCTGCCGGCCGCCGATCTCGCGATTTCGGGGCTGACGGTCGAAGCCGGCATCGAAGCGCCGGATGCGCCGGATCCGGTGGTCACCATCGGCCGGCTGTCCGCCCGCCTGACGGACATCGCTACGCCGCTGCGCTTCGCGCCCCTCGACATCGCGCTCTCGGGCCGGGCTGCCGCCCAGGGCATCGAACTGGCGGGTGAGGTGCATGATCCGCGGCAGCGGGCCCGGGCCGATATCACCCTCTCCCACGACCCCGCCAGCGGGCGCGGCACGGCCCTGGTCAGACTGCCCGCCGTCACCTGGGCGCGCGAGCGGCTGCAACCGGCCGATCTGGTGCCGGCGGCGGGCGGCATCGTCACCGGTGTCGCCGGCCAGACGGCCGCCACCGCCACGATCCGCTGGGGCGGCGGCCCGCTGCGGCTGCGGCTGGTGGCGAGCCTCGCCAATGCGGGCTTCACCGCCGAGGCGGCGACCATCTCGGGCCTGACCGGCCAGCTGGTGCTGACGGGCCCCGATCCCTGGGTCACCGACGGGCCGCAGACGCTCGACATCGGCCGGATCGAGGCGGGGCTGCCCCTGACCGACGGCCGGATGACCGCGATCCTGACCCCCACCACCTTCGATGTCGTCAACGCGGAATGGCCCTTCGCCGGCGGCCGCTTGTCGGTGGAACCGGTACGGGTACCGCTGGGCGCGGGCGACCGGCGGGTGATCCTGCGGGCCGAGAACCTGGAACTCGGCCTGCTCGCCGCCTTTGCCGACGAACCGGCGCTGAATGCCGATGGCCGCATTTCCGGCTTCGTACCGGTGGTTCTGGGGGAAGAGGGCATTCGCATCGACCATGCCGAATTCACCGGCCAGGCCGGCCGGCTGAGCTGGGCATCGGATACGGCCGAGGCCGCGGCCGGCAGCGCGGGCGAAGGCGCCGACCTGCTGGCGCGTGCGCTGGAAGACTTCCGCATGCGGCATCTGCGCCTCACCCTCGACGGCCCGCTGGAGGGTGAGCTGACCGCGGGATTGTCGCTCGCGGGATCGAGCCCGGCGGTGTATGACGGGTATCCGATGGAGATCAACCTCGACGTCCGCGGGCCGCTCGCCCAGCTGCTCTCCGTCGAAGGGCGGCTGTTCGATTCCGGTGCGGAGGGTTTCGGCCAGTCCCTCGTGAAAGAGCAGTCGCGGATGAAGAGCCGGTCGCCCGAATAGCGACCCGATACCGCAGGCCGGGGAGGACAGGAATGGCCGGACCGATACGTTTGCTGCCGCTGGCCGGCATTCTGGTGCTGCTGGCGGCCTGCCAGCCGACCGTGAGGGTCGAGGCGCCCGAGAAGCCGATCGTCATCAACGTCAACGTCAAGATCGAGCACGAGGTCCGGGTCCGGGTCGAAAAGGACATCGAGGATCTGCTCGCCGAAGAGCCGGAGCTGTTCTGATGCCGACCCTGCCCGCCCGTCGCCGCACCGCCGCCCGGTTCCTCGCCGTTCTGCTGGCCGCCGCCCTGCCCGCCGCCGCCGTCCTGCCATTGGCCCAGCCCCGCGCCGCCATGGCCCAGGAAGCCGGCCTCGATGCGCTGAAGGCGCAGGGGCTGGTCGGCGAGCGCTTTGACGGCTATGTGGGTGCCGTAAAGTCCCGGACCGATGCCGCCACGCAGCAGGTGATCGACCGGATCAACCTGCAGCGGAAGGACCGCTATCGGGCCATCGCCGCCAGGCGCGGCGCCTCGCTCTCGGCCGTCGAACGCATCGCCGGCGCGCAGGTGATCGAGCGCGCCCCGTCCGGAACCTGGGTGATGCCGGAAGGCAGCGGCTGGGTGCAGAAGCCCTGAGGCCACGCCCCGGCGGGCGGAAGCCTTGCCGGCCCGGGGCAGACGCGGCAGGATCTGCAGGCCCCGACAGGCCATGGAACGAGCCTCGGGGCCAACCGGAGGACTCGCCCGATGCTCGACGCTCCCCGCCCCGACGAAACCATTGCCGGATGGCGCGCCCGCTTTCGCTGGCAGATCCCGGCGCGGCTGAACATCGCCGCCCAGACCGCGGGCCGCTGGGCGCATGAGGCGCCGGATCGCACGGCCCTGATCCATGTCGAGGAAGACGGCAGCCGCAAGGTCTTCAGTTTTGCCGACATCGACCGGCTGGCGGGGCGTCTGGCCGCCGGGCTTCTGCATCTGGGGGTCGGGCGCGGCGACCGGGTGGGGATCTGCCTGTCGCAGAGCCCCGAAGCGGCGCTGGCCCATATGGCGATCTACCGGATCGGCGCCATCGCCCTGCCGCTCTTCACACTCTTCGGCCCGGAAGCGCTCGCCTATCGCCTGGCCGACAGCGGCACCCGCGCGGTGATCGTCGATCCCGGCCGGCTGGATGCCGTGATGTCGGTGCAGACCGACTGTCCGGATCTTGCCCGGGTGATCGTGACCGGCCCCGAGCCGGTGCCGGCCGGCACCATCGCCTTCGACCGGCTGATCCGCGATGCCACCGGCACTCCGCCCGCGATCCTCGACACCGCGGCCGATGATCCCGCCGTGATCATCTATACCTCGGGCACCACCGGCAATCCCAAGGGTGCACTGCATGCCCACCGGGTGCTGTCGGGCCATCTGCCGGGCGTGCAGATGCCGCACGACTTCCCGCCCCGGCCGGACGACTTGTTCTGGACACCGGCCGACTGGGCCTGGATCGGCGGGCTGTTCGACGTCCTGCTGCCGGCCTGGGCCATGGGGATCGGCGTTGTTTCGCAGCGCATGCGCAAATTCGACCCCGAAGCCGCCCTCCGGCTGATGGCGACGGAGCGGGTGCGCAACACCTTCCTGCCGCCGACCGCGCTGAAACTGATGCGTGGCGTGCCCCGCGACCGGGTGCCCGCCGATCTGGCGCTCCGCTCCGTCGGCAGTGGCGGCGAAAGCCTCGGGTCCGAGCTGCTCGACTGGGGGCGCGAGGTTCTGGGCGTGCCGATCAACGAATTCTACGGCCAGACCGAATGCAATCTGACCGTGTCCTGCAACCAGCGGATCGAACCCTCGCCCCCAGGCGCCATGGGCCGCGCCGTGCCCGGCCACGAGGTGCTGATCGTCGACGAGGCGGGCCAGACCGTGCCCGATGGCGAGACCGGCGAAATCGCGGTCAGTGCCCCCGACCCGGTGATGTTCCTGCGCTACTGGAACAACCCTGCGGCCACCGAGGCCAAGTTCCGCAATGGCCGGCTGCTGACCGGCGATATGGGCCGGCGCGACGCCGACGGTCTGTTCCACTTCATGGGTCGGGCCGACGACGTGATCACCAGCGGCGGCTACCGCATCGGCCCGGCCGAGATCGAAGACTGCCTGATCCGCCATCCGGCGGTGGCCATGGCCGCCGTGATCGGCAAGCCCGATCCGGTGCGCACCGAGATCGTGAAGGCCTTCGTGGTTACGGCCCCAGGGGTTGAGCCGTCGGACGATCTGGCCCGCGCGCTGGGTGCCCATGTTCGCGACCGGCTGGCGGCCCATGAATACCCGCGCGAGATCGCCTTCGTTACGGAACTGCCGATGACCGCAACCGGGAAGATCATGCGGCGCGTTCTGAAGCAACGCGAGGCGACAATAGGCGATTGACAATCATTCTCAGCATTGCCACTCTATCCATGCGAACGGTTCGCAGTGGCGGCGAAGCGCCCCTTCCCGCCACTGCAACCAGCCCCCGGATCGGAGTGCGGCTCAGCATGTATGTCTGCATCTGCAACGGATTGACGGAACGGCGTGTGCGCGAGGCTGCGGCCGGTGCGCGGAGTGTCTCGGGCGTCTACCGCGCCCTCGGGACCCGGCCGCAATGCGGCAAATGCATCGACTGCGTCCGGGCCATGCTGCCCGGCTGCGGCAGCACCGGTGCCGAGGCGGCAAATGCGGCGGTTCCGGCGTCGATCCGCGCCTGACAGTCAGTCTCAGGCTTCGATCGCGCAGTTGCGACGCAAACTCAAGAAAAGCTCGAAGCTGCGACGCAAACTCAAGTAATTCCACGACTTTTTGAAGAATTCCAGCCTGTCCGCACTGGCCGCGGGACAGAGTTGTGGCTATAGTCTCGTTCAAAGCCGGCGCCTTCCCCTGCAGCCGGCATCGGGTCACGAGAACGAGGACGAGACGGCCATGAAGGGCGATCCCAAGATCATCAAGCACCTCAACACGGTGCTGAAGAACGAGCTCACCGCCATCAACCAGTATTTCCTTCATGCCCGGATGCTGAAGGACTGGGGCTATCGCAAGCTCGGTCACGTCGAGTACCACGAGTCGATCGACGAGATGAAGCATGCCGACAAGGTGATTGAGCGGATCCTGTTCCTGGAAGGTCTGCCCAACCTTCAGGATCTGGGCAAGCTGCACATCGGTGAGACCGTGCCCGAAATGCTCCAGGCCGATCTGGATCTGGAGATGAAGGCCGTCGTCGATCTGCGCGTCGCCATCGCCGATTGCGAGACCAAGGCCGATTTCGTCACGCGCGATCTGCTGCGCGAGATTCTGAAGAGCGAGGAAGAGCATATCGACTGGCTGGAGACCCAGCTGGGCCTGGTCGATCAGCTCGGCCTGCAGAACTATCTCCAGACCGCGGCCGGCGAGATCGAGGAGCCCTGATCCGGGCCGCCCCGACAGAGTTGACCAACGGAAGGGCCGGCAGTTTTCACTGCCGGCCCTTCTGCTTGAAGCCTTGCCGGTAATCCCGCTGGTTCATCCCTGCGGATCCACCCACCGGCCCTCGTTGACCATCGCGATGGCACGGTCGGTCTCGGCCTCGATCTCGCGCAGGCGCGCGGCGCGGCGGTTCAGGTCGTCGGCAATCCCGCCCAGCCGCTCGACATGTCGGGCCAGCTGGCCGCGCTGATCGTCGAGGCGCCGGTGCTGATGATCCAGCGCCCCACGCGCGGCCGCAAGATCCGCACCGGCGGCATCGATCGCCTCCAGCGCCCGCGACAGCCGGTCGACCGCACGCTGCCGGCGATCGAACGCAACCACCACCGGTACAGCCCCACGCACCGCATCCTTCGGCGGCATCGGCACGCGCTCGCTGCGATGCCGGCCGAGTTCAACGATCTTCGCGCCATCCTCGGTCATGTGGGGCCTCCCATTCCGGTGGATCTGCCGGCCCCGGATGTGGAAGGGCCCATTCATATAGAGGTGGGGCGACGGCTGTGTAAGGGAAAGGCGCGATTGACGGGAAAGAAACAGGGAAATATCCGCGCCTGACGACATCCTCCCTCCGCCTTCCCCCCGGGCGTCAGGCGCTGCGCAGACGATCCAGGAAGCCGCTCATCGACCCGTCGAGATTACGGGAGGCCGCGCCCAATGCGTCGGCCGCATGCCGCACCTGATCTGCCCCTTCCGACGTGCGGCGGCTGGCATCGGCGACATCGGCGATCGATGTCGACACCTCGCGGGACCCGGCACTCAGCTCGGCCACGCTGCGGGCGATCTCCTGGGTGGAGCTGCCCTGCTGCTCGACGGCGGCCGCGATGGCACTCGCAATCTCGTTCAGCCGCAGGATCGTGTCGCGCACGTCGCGGATCGCCTGGACCGCCTCTCCGGTGCGGTTCTGGATCGCCTCCACCCGCTGGCTGATCCGACCGGTCGCCTTGGCGGTTTCGGCCGCCAGGGTCTTCACCTCGCCCGCCACCACGGCGAAGCCCTTGCCGGCCTCGCCGGCACGCGCCGCCTCGATGGTCGCATTAAGCGCCAGCAGATTGGTCTGGCCGGCGATCTCGCCGATCAGCCGCACCACCTCGCTGATCTCCTCGCTGGCCTTGCCCAGCTCCTCGACCGTGGTGTCGGTGCGCTCCACCTGGGCGACCGCGCCCCGGGCGATGGTGGATGCCTCCTGGACCTGATTACCGATCTCGGCAACCGCGCCTGAGAGCTGACGGGTGGCATCGGAGACCGTCTCGGCATTGCGTTCCGCCTCTTCGCTGGCCGCAGCGACGGTCTGGGCACGTTCGTCACCCCGGGCCGCAGCGGCGGTCAGTTCCGACGAACTGGCCCCCAGGGCCGAAACCGCTTCTGCCAGCTGGTCGACGACGCCCTTGACCTCGGCCTCGAAAGTGGCCGCCAGGTTGAGCATTTCCCTGCGCCGGATCTCCCGCTGCCGTTCTTCCTCTGCCGCGGCGCGCGCCTTGGCCGCCTCGACCTCGGCGGTGGTGTCGCGGAAGACCTGCAGGGCCTCGGTCATCCGGCCGATCTCGTCGCCCCCCGCCGGCGGCAGTTCCACCGTCAGATCGCCGGCCGCCACCGACCGCATCGCCCGCTCCAGACGCCGCAACCGGCCGATGACCCGCCGGCCGACATAGCCGAGCGCGATCAGCAGCGAGACCGCGACACTTGCACCGGCCAGCGCGAGCAGAACCGTCCGGCTGCGGGTCAGGTCTTCGGTCGTGCGGCTGCGGACCTCGGCGATGGCGCCCGAGGTCTGGAAGACCAGCCCGTCGACATCTTCCGCCAGCAGCTGGCCGGCCTCACGGGCGGCCTGCAGACGCTGGTCGACCTGGGTCAGCGCCGTGATTTCCGCCACGCGCATCTCGAAGACATTGTTTTTGTCGCCGGGCGTCGCCGCCTGGGAGAAGCGTGTCACCGCCTCGAGCAGGGGGCCCTTGTTCACCCGCTCGTCCAGGGCCTTGGTGTCGCGATCGAGCGCATAGGCGGCCGCCTGAAGCCGCTGACGCAGCCGTTCCAGATGTGTGGCGTTGGTGATGGTCGCGGTCTCGGCAACGATGCCCTGGGCGGCCGCGATGTCACCGCGCAGCTGGATGCTGAGCTGAAGGGCCGGCAGCTGCCGGCTGGTCAGATCATAGACCGCCTCCTGCAGCATGCCGAACTCGAACATGCCGGCGGTCGCCTCCGCCTTGTTGCGGAAGTCCTGGGAGATCCGCTGCGCCCCGGGAGAGATGGCCGCCAGATAGGTGTCGCGTGCACCGGCCAGGTCGCGGATGGCGGCCTCCCGCCGGGCGGTCAGCGCATAGCGCTCTTCCACCGCCTTGAGCAGTTCATCGAGCCGGGCGATCAGGGCGTCGACATCCTCGCCGACCATGCCGACCAGGCCGGCATCCAGCCCGGCCGATTGCAGGGCGGCAAGATCGCCGCGCATGCCGCCGATCGCGGAGGTGATCGCCTGGCGTTCCTTGTCGAGCGCCTCGGCCGAGCCGGCACTGGCGACAGCCGGGGCCGAGGCCGCCAGCACCTCCGCCTGCCGGGCAAGACGCAGTGCCGCGGTCAGCGGCCGCACGCCCTGTTCCTGCACCTCCTCGAAGCCACGCTCCACCCGACCGTAAGAGATCCAGGCGACACCGCTCGCCACGACGGCCAGGATCGACACCACCGCAAAGGCCAGGAACAGCTTCGGCCCAAGCCCGATCCGGCCCAGCCGCCCGGGGCGCCGGACGTCCCGGCCGCGGGGCCTCTCGGCCCGCCGGCGACGGAAACGTCGGCGACGGCCGGTTTCCGGTGCCGGCGTGGTCGTGACATCGGCTCCCGCACCGGTGGCCTGCTGGTCATGCTCGCTCATGTCGTCCCAACCTCCCCTGATCGTTCTTCTTTGTCGTTTCCGCGTCCTGCCCGCGGCATGCGGCGGTCGGAGCCCCCCCGGCCCGGCCGTCGCATGGATCTTCATGACAACATCATTAAAGGATGAAACTTATCGGTCCGTTAACGCCACACGATGATCAGCCGTCGCCGAGGTCGGCCACAGCAGAGAAAAGCGCGGCGCGCAGGCGGCCGGCATCGCCCTCGACCATCCAGACGACCCGCGATCCGACACCGACGCCGAGGCCCGTATCGAAAGAGGCGAGCGTCTGCCCCCGCGCCGGCCCGTGGAGGACGACCCGCAATCGCCCCGGTACCGCCCTGACGGCCCCCGGCGCCAGCAGGTCGGCGATGACGCAAGGGTCGTGCAGAGGTGCCTCGTCGGCGGGCGCGCCGCCCATGCCGGGCAGCGGCGCCACGCGGTGCCGGTCGAGATAGGCCCCCAGCATGCCGGCGACGGCCCGCCCCGCCCGGCTGTCGAGGGCGGCATATCGGGCAATCTCGGCACGATCGGCGGTGACGGTATGGGTGAGCGTCAGCCCGTAAACGTAGAACGGCACGCCGTCGGCACCGGCCGCATCCAGGGTGGCCGCCACCCGTTCCAGCGCCTCGGGATCGACATAGGCGTTGAATTCGGCCGCAGGGGTGATGTTGCCGCGCCCGGCACTGCCGATCATGGCGCGCACCTCCAGCAGCCCGTCTGCGATGTCGGGCGCCATGATCAGCGCCGTCGCCAGATTTGTCAGCGGCCCCAGCGTCACCAGCCGGACCCGGCGGCCCTCTGCCGCCGCCCGCCGCAGCCGGTCGATCAGAAAGGTCACCGCATGGATCGGTTCCGCCTCTCCCTGCGGCTCGGGCAGGCCGGCGCCGTCCAGACCGTCGGCACCGTGGACGTCGGCGGCGTCGGTCAGGGCGCCGATCATCGGCCCGGGGCAGCCGGCATAGACCGGAAGCGCTGCGGCATCCAGCCCGGCCGCCTCGCGGATCCGCAGCGCATTGCGCCGGGTGTGACGGAGCGCGACATTGCCCGCGACCACCGTCACCGCCTCGAGGCCGCTGAGGTGCCGGGCACCGATCGCCGCGAACAGGGCATGGGCGTCGTCAACGCCCGGGTCGCAGTCGATGATGGTGGGCGGCACGGCGACAGCGGTCATGGGCACGGCTTTCAAATGGCGTTCGGGGCCGACAGAGTGACATGCCCGATACCCGGGGGGGAAGAGGTCCGATACACGATATGGACGCCACGCGATATGGACGCGGCGGTTTCAACAGGTCAGGATGGTGAAAACACCCCGGGCCCGCCGGCTGATGCGGGGCACATCCCGGACCAGAAGGATGCGGAGTTCCCACCCCCATGACCGCCACCGTCACCGACTCGGCCCGTGCGCCGGGCGGCAGCCGCCGCGCCATTGCCCTGCTGTCCCTGTCGCAGGGCTTCTACACCATCATGACCATGCTGCTGGTGACGGTATCGGCCCTCGCCGGCCATATGCTGGCCGAAGACAAGAGCCTGGCCACCCTGCCCTTCGCGCTGACCTTCATCGCCAATACCGCCACCACCATCCCGGCCTCGATGCTGATGGCGCGGCAGGGCCGGCGGGCGGGCTTTGCGCTCGGCGCCTGTCTCGGCATCGCCGGGGCGCTGCTCGCGGCCGTCGCCATCGCCATGGCGAGCTTCCTGCTGCTCTGTGCCGCCATGGTTCTGGTCGGCATGTCGAACGGCTTCAGCGTCTTCCTGCGCCATGCGGCGGGCGAGGCCGCGCCACGCGGCGGCGAGGCGCGGGCGATCGCCTTCGTCATCTCGGGCGGGCTGCTCGCCGCCCTGGTCGGCCCCACGCTGGCCGGCGCATCACGCGACGCGATATCGCCCTATCCCTTCCTCGGCACCTATCTGGTGATCGCCGGTGCCGCGCTTCTGATGCTGATCGCCGCCCTGGCCCTGGACCTGCGCAAGCCGGCCGGCACGGTTAAATCACTCTCGGGCGGGCTGGGCGCCGCCTTCCGGCGGCCGCGTTTCGTGATCGCGATCCTGGCCGGCATCACCGCCTATACGGTGATGAACCTGCTGATGACCGCAACACCGCTGGCGATGGTCGCCTGCGGGCTGGATTTCACCTCCACCGCCCAGGTCATCCAGTGGCATGTGCTCGGCATGTTCGCCCCGGCGCTGATCGTCGGCCGGCTGATCGAACGTTTCGGCCTGATGCCGATGATGCTGGCCGGCTGCCTGCTGATGGCGATGGCGATCGGCGTCGGCGCCTCAGGGATCAGCGTCTGGCATTTCAGGATCAGCCTCACCCTGCTCGGCCTCGGCTGGTCGGCCCTGTTCGTCGGTGCCACCACCCTGGTATCGCTGTCGCTGCTGCCGGCCGAACGGGGCCCGGGTCAGGCTGCCAATGATTTCCTGGTCTTCGGGCTGGTGGCGCTCTCGGCCTTCTTCTCGGGCCAGCTCATCGAGCGCTTCGACTGGGCCACGCTCACCCTCTCGGCCCTGCCGCCGGTGGCGCTGACGGCCTGTGCCCTGGCCTGGCTCTGGGCCATGGAAGGCACTCGCCCGCGCGCCATAGGCGTCTGATCGTCATGCGCCACAACGCCCGGATGAACCATCTGGGCGTTTTTCTTTTCCATAAAGAAATCATCAGTAGAATTTCGGATTGAAAAAGAAGCATCTCCATGGAATCTTCTGCTGGCGAAAAGGCAGGGGGCAGTTCCATCCGCCGCGCGGCCACGCCACCGGTCCGCGCCGCACGGAGACCACTGATGACCGCGACACCGGAGACATCCCGGATCGTGGAGCTGGCCGCCGGTGACGGTATTGCCGTTGCACCGGCCCGTTGGAGCTTTGCCGGCGATGTCGCCGGCAAGTTCGACGGCCATGTCTCCCGATCCGTGCCGCTTTACGACAGCGGCCATGATCTGACGGCCAGGCTTTCGGACTATTTCGTCCGGGCGGGGTCCACCGTCTACGAGATCGGCACCTCCACCGGCACCCTGCTGCGCCGGCTGGCGGCACGCCATGGCGACCTCGCCGACACCCGCTTCATCGGGCTGGACGTGGAACCCGACATGATCGCCCATGCCCGGCAGGTCCATGCCGACATGCCGAACATGTTCTTCCAGACCGCCCGGGCGGAGCGCTTCGCCTTCGAACGCTCGGACCTGATCACCGCCCATTACACGGTGCAGTTCATCCCGCCCAAACATCGTCAGGCCCTGTTCGACCGGATCTGGGACGCCCTCGACTGGGGCGGCGCCTTCATCCTGTTCGAGAAGGTGCGGGCCAACGACGCCCGTTTCCAGGATGCCTTCACCACGCTCTACAACGAATTCAAGCTCGCCAACGGTTACGACCACCACGAGGTCCTGGCCAAAAGCCTGAGCCTGAAGGGCAAGATGGAGCCCTTCACCTCCGAGGCGAATGTCGACTTCATGCGCCGGGCCGGGTTCAGCGACATCATCACGGTCCAGAAATATCTCTGCTTCGAAGGGTGGCTCGCGATCAAATGACCGACATGTCCCTGCCCCTGACCCGTTTCGCGGTGCGCGGTACCAGCTTCGCCCTCCACGATCCGGGCGACACCGTGGCACGCGAAACCTTCTCGGCCCTCGGCTATGAACCTGCCGTGGTCGATCTGCTCGACCGGATCGCGGACAGGCTGCCGGCCGCCACCTTCTGCGATGTCGGCGCGCTGCACGGCTATTACCCCTGCCTCGTCGCCGCCCGCTATCCAGGCTGGCGGGTGGAGGCTTTCGAGCCCAACCCCCAGGCTTTCGAGGTGCTGGCCGGAAACATCCGCCGCGCCGGAGATGCCCATGCCACCAGAGAGCCCGGCCGCGCCCATTGTCTGGCGCTCAACGACACCGGCGACAGCCTGCATTTCCGTGGCCGGACCATCGTCGCCCCCGACACGCCGGACGCGATCATCGTGCCCGGTCGGCGCTTCGACGATCTGGCCCGCGACCTGCCCGCCGGACCGCTGGTGGTGAAGATCGACGTGCACGGTGCCGAGGGCGTGGTTCTGGCCGGCATGACCGCCTGCCTGGCCGGCAGCCTGCCCGGCATCGACCTTCGGGCCGTGCTGATCGAGGTGCATGCCCATCATCTGCTGGTCGGCGGCCACGACTATGAAGCCATGCTGGGGCGGCTGGAAGGCGCCGGGCTTGAAGTGTTCGAGGTCCGCGACTTCCGCGACACCGATACCGCGCTGCCGGTGCCGCTGACCGGGGAAACCCGGCGGCGCTTCGTCGATCCCGCGCTCTGGACCCAGGCGCAGATCGATCGCGAACGGCTGATCCTGGCCACCCGTCCCGGGACCTTCCGACCTTGACCGCACAGCTGTTCGGATCGGTGATGCTGCTGGCGGTGGTGCATCTTGCCGCCATGCTCTCCCCCGGGCCGACCGCGCTGATCGTGCTGCGCCATGGCGCCGAACCCCGCATGGGGCCGATGGCGCCGCTGGTCTCGGGCATCGTCGGGGCGACGGTCACCAATGTCGCGCTGATGATGGCGGGGGTGGCGGCGGTGATCGCCGCCTCCCCCGCCCTCGGCCTGGCCCTGGCGTTGGGCGGCGCCGCCTATCTGGTCTGGCTCGGCATCCGCAATCTGATGGCCGCGGTCACCAAGATGCGGCACCGCCGCGCGGCACGCGCTGCGGCACCCCCGGTTTCACCCCCACCGCAGCGTCGCTCGCCGGCGGCGCTGTTTCGCGACGGCTATCTGGTCAACCTGCTCAACCCCAAGATCGCGATCTTCTATGTCAGCATCTTCTCGCAGGTCGCCACCCCCGATCTGCCGCGTGCAGCCCTTGCGGTCTTCGGCGGCCAGCTGATCCTGCAATCGGCCCTGTTCTGGTCGTGTTTCGCGATCCTCGCCCGATCAGGCGTGATCGCCCGGGCGGTCGATGCCTCCAATGGCTGGGTCGATTTCGTCTTCGGCGGCGCGCTGATCGGCTTTGCCACCACACTTGCATGGAGTGCCCTGTGACCGCCCCCTCCCCCGCCAACCAGCCCTCTTTGACCAGTGTCGACTGGAGCAGCATCCCGGCCCCCGTCGATGACGGTGCCGCCGCACATCTGACCGGCGCCCGTCTGCCGGATCTGGCCCTGCCCTCGACCGCGGGCGGCACCGTCCGTCTGGCCGATCTCGCCGGCTGGAGCGTGCTCTATTTCTATCCGATGACCGGCCGGCCGGATCAGCCCCTGCCCGAGGGCTGGGACATGATCCCTGGTGCCCGCGGCTGCACGCCGCAGTCCTGCGCCTTCCGCGACCATGCCGTCGAGCTGGCCGAGGCCGGGGTCTCTGCGCTCTATGGCATCTCCACCCAGGACACCGCCTGGCAGCGCGAGGCGGCAGAGCGGCTGCACCTGCCCTTCCCGCTGCTGTCGGACGCAGATCTGCAGGTGACCCGGGCGCTGAACCTGCCGGTGATGGAGGTGGGCGGGCACCGGCTGATCCGCCGGCTGACCCTGATCACCCGCGATGCTGTGGTGCAGCAGGTGTTCTATCCGGTCTTCCCGCCCGACCGGAATGCGGGCGATGTGCTGGACTGGCTGCACCGGCGCTGACGGCCAGCCCCACACCCTTCAGCCCCACACCTGTCAACCCCTGACCGGCGGCCGGAGCGTGCGAACCGCACCGGCCGCCAGGAAGCACAGGATACCGGCGGCGAAGAAGGCCGGCAGATAGGTACCGAGTTCGCTCCGCGACAGCCCGGCGCCGAAGGCCGCGGTGGCGGCGCCGATCTGGTGGCCGGCGAAGATCCAGCCGAAGACCATCGGCGCCCGCTCCCGGCCGAAGCGGTCGGCGGTGAGCTTGATGGTCGGCGGCACCGTCGCCACCCAGTCGAGACCATAGAACATCGCGAACAGCGACAGGCCGTAGAGGGTGAAATCCGAATAGGGCAGGAAGACCAGCGACAGCCCGCGCAGGCCGTAATACCAGAACAACAGCTTGCGGTTGTCGTAGCGATCCGACAGCCAGCCGGACAGCACCGTGCCGATGAAATCGAAGATGCCCATCAGGGCCAGCAATCCGGCGGCCCTGACCTCGGCCACGCCGAAATCGACACAGAGCGGTACCAGATGGGTCTGAACCAGGCCATTGGTGCTGGCGCCGCAGATGAAGAAGGTCAGGAACAGCACCCAGAAGACCCTGGTCCGTGCCGCATCCTTAAGCGCGCCGATCGCCGCCAGGGCGACCGAGGCGCCAGCCGGGCCTGCCGGCGGCGGCATCACCTCGGTCTCGCCATAGGCCGGCAGGCCCAGATCGGACGGGCGGTCGCGGAGCAGAATCAGGGCCAGGATCGCCGCCAGCGCCATCAATCCGCAGAGCAGCATCACCGCGGGGCGCCAGCCCATGCCGTCGGCGATCCAGGCGATCAGCGGCATGAACACCAGCTGGCCGGTGGCGGTGGAGGCGGTCAGCAGGCCGATCACCAGGCCGCGCCGCTTCACGAACCAGCGGGTCGCGACCGTCGCCCCCAGCACCATGGCGATCATGCCGGTGCCGATGCCGACCACCACGCCCCAGAGCAGGATCAACTGCCAGAGTTCGGTCATCGCCAGCGAGAGCGCCAGCCCGCCGCCCACGGTGGACAGCGACGCCAGCACCATGCGCCGGACGCCGAAACGGTTGATCAGCGCCGCTGCAAACGGCCCCATCAGGCCGAACAGCAGCAGGCGGATCGCCATGGCGCCGGAAATCTCGGACGTCTGCCAGCCGAAATCCCGCTGCAACGGCAACAGCAGCACGCCGGGCGCGCCCACCGCCCCTGCCGCCACCAGCATGGTGAGAAAGGTCGTGCCCGCGACCACCCAGCCGTAATGGATCCGCCGGCGGGCAAGGGCCGCCGCGATCACCGTCGATGCCATTCGTCCGCTCCTGCCCAGGCCCGGCAGCCGTCGACTGCCCTGCCGTCCACCGCCGCATTGCCGCCCAACGGCGTTCGGTTTATGATGACGGCCATCATGTTTTATTGATGATGAACGTCATACCCGCCGTCAAGAGCAGATCGATGCATGCGCGTCCGATCGACGTGCGGAAGAGAGGGGGCCAAAGCGGTGAAGGTGACCAGGGAACAGGCGGCCGCCAACCGGGCCGCCATCGTGAAGGCGGCCGCCCGGCTGTTTCGCGAGCGCGGCTTCGATGGTGTCGGCGTGGCCGAGATCATGAAGGCCGCCGGGCTCACCCATGGCGGCTTCTACGGCCATTTCGCGTCCAAGGACGCACTTGCCGCCGAAGCCTGCGGCAAGGCCTTCGGCGACACGATCGAGCGGCTGGAGGCGGGGCGCGACCAGGCGGGCCGCGATCTCGGCCGCTTTGTCGAGACCTATCTGTCCGACACCCATCGCAGCCGTCGCGACATCGGCTGCCCGATCGCGGCATTGGCGACCGACGTGCCGCGGCAGGAGCCCGGCGTGCAGACGAGCTATGCCGAGGGGGTCGACCGTTTCATCGACACCCTGGCGGCGCGCTTCCCGGCACTGGCCGGGGCCGGGGGCGACCGCAACCGGGCAATCCTGGTGATGTCGGCCCTGGTCGGCGGCCTGGCACTTGCCCGTGCCACCGAGGCCAGTGACCGCGCGCTGTCGGACGAGATCCTGGCCGCAGTGCGCGACGAGATCACGAAGCTTCCCCGGACCTGACCGTCGTCACCGGCCGGAGGGCACGTGATCCTCGATCCCGATCCGCCCCAGATCGAAGGGGGTGGTCTGGTAAATCTCGTTGATCCAGTTGCCGATCAGCAGATGGGCATGGCCACGCCAGAGGTTGTGAGGCAGGCGACCGGGATCGTCGCCGGGGAAATAGCCGACCGGCAGGGTCACAGGCACCTCGGCCGCGACGTCCCGGTGATATTCTTCCGCCAGCGAGACCGTGTCGTATTCCAGATGATTGAACATGTGGAGTGCCCGGTGGGCCGGGTCGTCGAGCAGACAGAGACCGGTCTGATCGCTTTCGGCCAGCACGGTCATGCCGCTCGAAGCGGGCACATCCTCGGCCCGCACCTCGGTCCAGCGCGAGACCGGCGTGGTGAAGATGTCCGGAAAGCCGCGCAGCCAGGGCGAGGCCGGCGCCAGCACCCGGTGGGCATAAAGCCCGAAGGCCTTGGCGGGCAGGTCGTATTTGGCCATGCCGTGGAAGTGATGCACCGCCGCCTGCGCGCCCCAGCAGATCGTCAGGTTGCGATGAACATTGGTCTGGGTCCAGTCGAGGATCCGGCGCAGCTCGTCCCAGTAGGTGACCTCTTCGAAGCGCAGCCGTTCGACCGGTGCACCGGTGATCACGAACCCGTCGAAGCGTTCGGTCGCAACCTCGGCCCAGGGCCGGTAGAAGGCCGACATATGGTCGGTGGCGGTGTGGCGCGAGACATGGTCGGTGATCTTGACCAGGGTCAACTCCACCTGCAGCGGCGTGGAGCCGAGCAGCCGGGCGAACTGGGTCTCGGTCCGGATCTTGTTGGGCATGAGGTTGAGCAGGCCGATGCGCAGCGGGCGGATGTCCTGGCGGACCGCGTCGGTCTCACCCATCACCATCACCCCTTCCGCTTCCAATGTGCGGCGGGCGGGCAAATCGTCAGGAATCTTGATCGGCATCGGCGCGTCCCCACTCGGCATGTCAGGGGCGGACGCGGTGGCGTGATCCGTTTGATTGCCGGCTCGGCCACATCTTCCCGATCGCAGGGATCACGAGGGAGTGCCACCTTGCCCGGATGCGGCAGGTTGGCGTTGGGCGTCGCCCCAACTCTTGATGTGGCGCGGATCATAAGGCCATCGCACCCGCTCTGCAATGGCCGCCATGCGCAGCCTTGCAGAGCGGGTGACGGGCCGGAACGCTCAGTCGCCGCCGTCGGCGATGGTGGTCATCAGCCGGGTGTCGCCGCCGGCGGCGGCGGTATTGACCGACAGCACGCGCTCGACCGCAAACCGATGCAGATAGCGCGGACCGCCGGCCTTGGGGCCGGTGCCCGACAGCCCCTCGCCGCCGAAGGGCTGGGTGCCGACCACAGCACCGATCATGCTGCGATTGACATAGAGATTGCCCACCCGGGCCAGCTCCGCCACCCGGCGCACCGTCCGGTCGATGCGGCTGTGCACGCCCATGGTCAGCCCATAGCCATAGGCATTGATCCGCTGTACCACCGCCTCCAGATCCCGCGCCTCATAGCGCCAGATATGGAGCACCGGCCCGAAGACCTCGCGGGTCAGGCGGTCGGGGCTGTCGATCCGCCAGGCGGTCGGGGCGAGGAAGGTGCCGGCTTCGGCCCTGGCCGGCAGCGGTGCCTCGGCGATTTTCGTCTGGCCGGCCGCCTTCAGCGCCGCCAGATGGGCCTTCAGCCCGTCCAGCGCCTCGGCATCGATCACCGGCCCGACATCCGTCGCGAGCCGCATCGGGTCGCCCACCTCCATCACCGCCATGGCGCCGGCGAGCATGGTCTCGATCCGGTCGGCGACATCCTTCTGCACACACAGCAGGCGCAGCGCCGAACAGCGCTGGCCGGCAGAGCCGAAGGCCGAGGTCAGCACATCCGCCACCACCTGTTCGGGCAGCGCAGAACTGTCGACGATCATGGCGTTGAGCCCGCCGGTCTCGGCGATCAGCGGCACGATCGGCCCGTCACGCCCCGCAAGGCCGCGGTTGATCAGCTTCGCGGTCTCGGTCGAGCCGGTGAAAGCGATGCCGGCGACCCGCTCGTCGGCGACCAGCTTCGCACCGACCCGGGCACCGTCGCCGGGCAGCAGCGCGATGGCGCCGGCCGGCACGCCGGCCGCCAGCATGTGGCGCACCGCCCAGGCGGCGATCAGCGGGGTCTGCTCGGCCGGCTTGGCCAGCACCGCATTGCCGGCGGCAAGGGCTGCGGACACCTGGCCTGTGAAGATCGCGAGCGGAAAGTTCCAGGGTGAGATACAGGCGAAGACACCGCGGCCCGAGTGCCGGATCTCGTTGCTCTCGCCCACCGGCCCGGGCAGGGTGACGGGGCCGGCGAAATCGGCGCGGGCCCGGGCGGCGTAGTAGCGCAGGAAATCGATCGCCTCGCGGATCTCGGCCACGGCATCCGGCCAGGTCTTGCCGGCCTCGCGGATCAGGATCGCGAAGGCGCGGTGGCGGTCGGCCCAGTAGCGATCGGCGATCGCCTCCAGCACGGTGGCGCGGGCGGGCCCGCCCAGCGCATCCCAGCGGCCCCAGGCAGCGCGGGCGGCCGTGATCGCCGCCTCGACCGCGGCATCGTCGGCCTCGGCCACGCGCCCCACCACCACCGCGCGGTCGGCGGGGCTGCGGATCTCCGCAAAGGCGCCGCCGCGATCCCGGCCCTCGACGATCGCCGAGGCCTCGGCGGGCATGGCGGCGGCAGCGGCGACGGCGGCGTCCAGCTCCATCACCACCAGCGGATCGGCCAGATCCAGCCCCTGGCTGTTCGGCCGTTCGGGGGCATAGATCGCACCCGGCAGCGGGATCGACGGGTTGGGCCGCGAGGCCCGGCCGGCAAGCTTCGCCACCGGGTCGGCGACCAGATCGCCGATGGCGACGCTCTCATCGGCCAGGCGATGCACGAACGAGGTATTGGCCCCGTTCTCGAGCAGGCGCCGGACCAGATAGGGCAGAAGATCCTCATGTGCGCCGACCGGCGCATAGATCCGGCAGCTGACGCCGCCCTTCGACGGCGCATCGCCCAGCGCCGCCTCGTAAAGCGGCTCGCCCATACCGTGCAGGCGCTGATATTCGAAGCGGCGGTCATTGCCGGCCATCACGTCGATCGCCGCCACGGTATGGGCGTTATGCGTGGCGAACATCGGATAGAGCCGGTCGCGCGCCGCCAGCATGCGGCGGGCGCAGGCGAGATAGGAGACGTCGGTCGCCTCCTTGCGGGTGAAGACCGGGAAGGAACTGAGACCGCGTTCCTGCGCCCGCTTGATCTCGGTGTCCCAATAGGCGCCCTTGACCAGACGGGTGGGGATGATGCGGCCGGTGCGCCCGGCCAGCTCCACCACATGATCGATCACCGCATGGGCGCGCTTCTGATAGGCCTGGACCGCCAGCCCCAGACCGTTCCAGCCGGCAAGCGCCGGGTCGGCCGCGGCACCTTCCAGCAGGTCGAGCGAGATGTCGAGCCGGTCGGCCTCTTCGGCATCGATGGTGAGCCCGATGCCCACCGCCTTCGCCTCGCGCGCCAGTTCGGCCAGCCGGCCGCCCAGTGCCTTCAGCATGCGGCCGTCCTTGGCCGCCTCGTAGCGCGGATGCAGCGCCGAGAGCTTCACCGACACGCTGGGACGGGTGATCTCGTCCAGCTCCCGCGGGGCCGTCTTGCCGACCGCGCGGATCGCCGCCAGATAGGCCTCGTGATAGCGGGTGGCATCGGCCTCGGTGCGGGCGGCCTCGCCCAGCATGTCGAAGGAATGGCGCCAGCCCTTCGCCCAGCCGGCGCGGGCACGATCCAGCGCTTCCTGAATGTTCCGCCCCTGGACGAACTGCTTACCCATCATGCGCATCGCGGCATGCAGGGCCTGGCGGATCACCGGCGCGCCCGACCGCGACACCAGCCGGCCGATGGCCGAAGAGGCACCGCCGGCGACGTCCTCGGGCGCCAGCCGGATCACCCGTCCGGTCAGCATCAACCCCCAGGTTGATGCATTCACGAACAGGCTGTCGGCGCGGCCCAGATGCGCATCCCAATCGGCCTCGCCCAGCTTGTCGCGGATCAGCCGGTCGGCGGTGGCAGCATCGGGCACGCGCAGCAGGCTTTCGGCCAGGCACATCAGCACCACACCTTCGCGGGTGCCGAGCCCGTATTCCTTGAGGAAGGCTTCGACGCCACGCGCCGGCTCGTCCCCGGCGCGAACCTTGGCGACCAGCGCCTCGGCACGGCTGCGGACGGTTGCGGCCATGCCCTCGGGCAGCCGGGCGTCCTCGATCAGCCGTGCGGTGATCTCGGCCTCGGGGGCGAGGTTCAGCTCCGCGATCCGGCGACGGCCGGCATCGGTGGTGAGAGCGAAGGGACGGGCGTCGGTATCGCGGATCATGATGTGTCGTCTCCGGAGGGGCGGCACGCGGTTGGGCGCCTGGCAAATGGGGCGCAATCTCCGGAGATTACCCGTGAGCAGGCAGAATGTGCGGCTGTTCTGGCGGTTGCGGCGTTATATTCTCTGCCCGAACCCCGATCTGGCAGCATGAGATCCGCCAATGACCGATGACGCCACACCACGCCCGCTCGACCGCATCGACCGGCGCATCCTGACCGAGCTTCAGAGCGACGGCCGGCTGACCAATGTCGAGCTGTCGCGCCGGGTGCATCTCTCCCCCACACCCTGTCTCGAACGGGTCCGGCGGCTGGAGCGCGAGGGCTATATTCGTGGCTATCGCGCCGAACTCGACCCGGCCATGCTGGATCGCGCCCTCCTGGTCTATATCGAGGTCAGCCTGGACCGCACCGACGAGACCGTGTTCGAAGCCTTCAAGGCCGCGATCCGCCAGCAGCCGGATGTGCTGGAATGCCATATGGTCGCCGGTGGATTCGACTATCTGGTCAAGGCGCGTCTGGCCGATATGGCCGCCTATCGCCGCTTCCTGGGCGACTGCCTGGTCAGCCTGCCGGGGGTGCGCACCACCCATACCTATGTGGTGATGGAAGAGGTGAAGACCGACGCGCGGTTGCCGGTGGATTGATCCCCGACCGCGAGATGTGACGTCTGTTATCACGCTCCGGAAACGGCCTGTTCACGAGAGCGGCCACTTCCGCACCGCAACAGGCCGCCCCATCTGCACGGATGCATGCCCGCGGCATCTGACGGGCCCACCCCGGCGCCTCGGCCGGCGGCCGGCCCGCCGCTCCGCATTTTTCGTCCGAGGATACCCGACCCGATGACCGACCAGATTTCCGATGCCCGCCTGTTCCTGCCGGTGACGCTGGGCTCGCTGACGCTCGCCAATCGCATCGCCATGGCGCCGCTGACCCGCTCGCGCGCCGGCGCCGACGGCGTTCCCTCGCCGCTTGCCGCCACCTATTACGCCCAGCGCGCCGCGGCCGGCCTGCTGATCACCGAGGCGACCAATATCAGCGCCGAAGGCCGCGGCTATGCCTGGACCCCGGGCATCTTCACGCCCGAGCAGGTGGCCGGCTGGAAGGCGGTCACCGAGGCGGTCCATGCCCGGGGCGGCCGGATCTTCATGCAGCTCTGGCACACCGGCCGGATCTCGCATCCCAGCCTGCAGCCGGGCGGCGTGCCGCCGGTGGCGCCCTCGGCCATCCGCCCGGAAGGCCAGGCCTTCACCGAAGCGGGCTTCGTGCCCTTCGAAACCCCGCGCGCCCTGTCCGCCGACGAGATGCCGCGGCTGATCGAGGATTATCGCAAGGCGGCGGAGAACGCCAAAGCCGCCGGGCTCGACGGCGTCGAGATCCACGGCGCCAACGGCTATCTGCTGGAACAGTTCCTGCGGGATGCCACCAACACCCGCACCGACGACTGGGGCGGCAGCATCGAGAACCGTGCCCGGCTGCTGCTGGCGGCGACCGATGCCGCGATCTCGGTGTTCGGCGCCGACCGGGTGGGTGTGCGGCTCTCGCCGGTGACCCCCGCCAATGACGCCGGCCAGGATTCCGATCCGGCCGCGCTCTATGGCTATGTCGCCACGGAACTCGGCCGGCGCGGCATCGCCTTCATCCATGTGATCGAAGGCGCGACCGGCGGCCCGCGCGACAACCAGCCCTTCGACTATGCCGCCCTGCGCAAGGCCTTCGGCCGCCATGGCTGGATCGTGAACAACGGCTATGACCGCGCGGCCGCGATCGCCGCGATCGATGAAGGCCGGGCCGATATGGTCGCCTTCGGCCGGCCGTTCATCTCCAACCCAGATCTGGTCGACCGGCTGCGCCGCAACGCGCCGCTGGCACCGCTCGATCGCGACACGCTCTATGGCGGTGGCGCGAAGGGCTATGTCGACTACCCCACGCTCGACGGCCGCGCCGCCGCCGAGTGAACTGAGACATCCCTCCGACGGGCCGGGCCCCGCCTGCAACTGCAGGCGGGGCCCGGCCCGTTCGCGTTTCGGTGACCGACGGCCTTCCCCCTTGATGGACGCGGGTTTCCGTCCGGTGGACGGCAGTGGAAATCTGCCAGGACCACGGCTTGCGGGAATTGTGCGGCCGCCCCGGGGCTGGCATGCTGCCCGGCGCGCCGGCCCCCGCAGACGACCGCCATCGTGACGACCACGGGGCCCGGATGGCGCAACGACCACCAGGGAGGCTTAAGGAACCCATGAGCGGCGCGAACGAGATCAAGCGGAGCTGGCAGCACTATATCGACGGCCGCTTCGTCGACAGCCTGGACGGCACCCGCATCCCGGTGGTCAACCCGGCGACCGGAGAGGTCATCGCCGACATCGCCTGCGCCAAAGCCGCCGATGTCGACATGGCGGTGGCCGCCGCGCGCAAGGCCTTCAACGCCCGCCTGCTGCAGAACATGAAGCCGGTGGAACGGTCGCGGATGATGCACCGCATCGCCCGGATCCTGCTGGAGCGGACCGAGGAGATCGCGCTGGTCGAAACCCTCGACAACGGCAAGCGGATCTCGGCCGCCCGTGGCGATGTCGCCGCAGCCGCGCGCTATTTCGAGTATTACGCCGGCATGGCCGACAAGCTGGAAGGCAAGTCGATCCCGCTCGGGCCCGACTATATCGACTACACCGTGCATGCGCCCTTCGGCGTGTCGGCCCAGATCGTGCCCTGGAATTTCCCGCTCCAGATCGGTGCCCGCTCCATCGCCTGTGCGCTCGCCACCTGCAACACCGTGGTGATGAAGACCCCGGAGCTTTCGGCCCTGTCGCTGGCAGCACTCGCCCAGGCGGTCCACGATGCCGGCGTGCCGGCCGGTGTCGTCAACATCCTGACCGGCTTCGGCCACGAGGCGGGTGCCGCCCTCGCCGGCCATGGCGATATCGACCATCTGGTCTTCACCGGCTCGGTCCAGACCGGCAGCCGGATCCTCCATGCCCTGGCCGACCGGGTCGTGCCGGCGGTGATGGAGCTGGGCGGCAAGTCGGCCGGTGTGGTGTTCAGGGACGCCGATATCGATCAGGTCATCACCTCGACCCGCGGCGGCATCTTCACCAATGCGGGCCAGGTCTGCTCGGCCTCGTCCAGGCTGGTGGTGGAACGGCCGGTCTATGACCAGGTGGTGGAGCGCATGGCCGCCGCCGCCTCGGCGCTGAAGATCGGCCCGGGCATCGAGGATGCCGAGCTGACCCCGGTGATCTCGGACGGCCAGCTCGACAAGATCGAGGCCATGTGTCTGCGCGCCGTTCAGGCCGGCGCCACCGCCGCCGCCGGCGGCCGCCGGGTCGACCGGCCGGGCTATTTCATGGCCCCCACCGTGATCGCCGACACGACCCCCGGCTCCGAAATCGCCCAGAACGAAGTCTTCGGCCCGGTGTTGACCATCCTGCCCTTCGATGATGCCGAAGAAGCACTCGCCATCGCGAACGGCACCGATTACGGTCTCTGTGCGGGTGTCTACACCCGCGATCTGGCCCGGGCGCATCTGGTGGCGGACCGTCTGATCGCCGGCCAGGTCTTCGTGAACGAGTGGTTCGCCGGCGGCATCGAAACGCCGTTCGGCGGTATGAAGCGGTCGGGCTATGGCCGGGAGAAGGGCGTCGAAGCCCTGCTCGGCTATGTCCAGACCAAAAACGTCGCGATCCGGCTGACCGCCGGCGCGACCGGCCGTCCGGGCGCCTGACAGGGTCCGGGCGTCCTCCCCACGACCGAAGGAGCAAGCTGAGCCATGTCGGGCAAGATCGAGGCGCGTCTCGCAGAACTGGGCATCCCCCTGCCGGTGCCCGCCGTCCCCGTCGCGAATTACGTGCCTTACGCCGTGACCGGCAATCTGGTCTACACCTCCGGCCAGGTTCCGGTCGCCGATGGTGCGGTCGTCTGGAAGGGTAAGGTCGGTGGCGAGCGCTCGATCGAAGACGGCGCCGCCGCGGCCCGGCTTTGCGCGCTCAACTGCATCGCCCAGCTCAAGGCCGCCTGCGGCGGTGATCTCGACCGCGTGAAGCGGATCGTGAAAGTGGTGATCTTCGTGTCCTCCGCCGCCGGCTTCAACGGCCAGCCGCAGGTGGGCAACGGTGCCTCGGACGTGCTGGTCGACATCTTCGGCGATGCCGGCAAGCATGCCCGATCGGCGGTGGGGGTGAACGAACTGCCCCTGGATGTGACGACGGAAGTCGAGATCGTCGCCGAGATCGCCTGATCCGGATCCGAACCGCCGCAGTCCCCCGGGACTGCGGCGGTTTCGCTTGTGCCCCCCCGCTGCAGGATCCCCGCCCATGACCGGACCCGACGCCTCTGCGACGACGCCGCCCTCGGGCGGCGAGGCCATCATCCGCACCCTGATCGCCCATGGCATCGACACCGCCTTCTGCGTGCCGGGCGAAAGCTATCTCGCCGTGCTGGAGGCGCTGCGCGTCCATGCCGACCGCATCCGCCTGCTGGTCCATCGCCACGAGACCGGCGCCGCCTGCGCCGCCGAAGCCTGGGCGCGCGCCCGCCGCCTGCCCGGCATCGCCATGGTCACCCGCGGGCCCGGTGCCTCCAACGCTGCCCATGGCGTGCATGTCGCGGCCCAGGATTCCACGCCGCTGGTGCTGATGGTCGGCCAGGTCGCAACCCGCGAGCATGGGCTGGAGGCGTTTCAGGAAGTGGATTACGGCGCCATGTTCGGCCATGCGGTCAAGGCGGTGATCGAACCGCGCACCGCCGCCGATTGTGCCGGGGCCACCGCCCGCGCCCTGCGCATCGCCATGGCCGGGCGTCCCGGTCCGGTGATCCTGGTCCTGCCCGAGGACGTGACCGAAGGCGAGACCGCGGCGGATGCCCTGCCCGATATCGCCGGCGGCGTGCGCGCCAATGGCCCGGACCTCGGCCGGCTGCGGGCCGCTTCGGGCCTGCCCGGCGCCGCCCAGACCATCGCCGCCGCCGAGGCGCTGGCGGCCGCCGCCCGCCCGATCGTGATCGCGGGCGAGATTGCCGCCTTCGACCGCGCCCATGCCGCCCTCGACCGGCTGGCCCGGGTCAGCGGCTGCGGCCTCGCCACTGCCTTCCGCCGCCAGGATCTGGTGCCGGCCGACCATCCGGCCTGGTTCGGCCATCTGGGGCTGGGCCGCAGCCCGGCGCAGAAGCGTGCCTTTGCCGAGGCCGATCTGATCCTGGTCGCCGGCAGCCGGCTCGACGACGTGACCAGCGAGGGCTGGACGCTTCCCGCCCCGCATCAGACGGTCATCCATCTCTATCCCGATGCCGGGGAAATCGCCCGCGCCGCCGGCCGCAATGCCCGCCTGCCGGACCATATGCTGGTGGCGGATGTGGCGGCCGGGCTCGACGCGCTCGCCGACCGGCTGGCAGAGCATCAACCGCCGGCCGACCGGATCAACTGGCGCGATGCGATCCACAAGGGCGTCGCCGATTTCGCCGCACAACCGGTCACCCCAGTGCTGGGTGCGGTCGACATGGCCGCGGTGGTGACGATCGCCGCAGAGATTGCCGGCCCCGAGGCCGCGGTCGCGATCGATGCCGGCAATTTCGCCGGCTTCGTCCACCGCTACTGGCCGTTCCGGCGGCCCGACACGCAGTTCGCCACCCAGGCCGGCGCCATGGGCTATGGCCTGCCGGCGGGGCTTGGGGCCGCCACGGCCGATCCCGATCGCCCGGTGGTGGTCTTCGCCGGCGATGGCGGCTTTCTGATGACCGGTCAGGAACTGGCGACCGCCGTGCTCGAAGACCTGCCGGTCAAGGTGGTGGTGGTCGACAACGGCGTCTACGGCACCATCCTGATGCACCAGACCCGGCGCATCGGCCGCGATCGCGGTCATGGGATCGCCCTGTCACGACCCGATTTCGCCCTGCTCGCCCGGGCCTATGGCGCCGCCGGGTTCACGGTGGAGCGGACGGAGGATTTCGCCGAGGCCTTCCGCGCGGCCATGGCCCATGACGGCCCGGCGCTGGTGCATGTAAAAACCGACCCCAGGGACATCTCGGCCTACGGACCGCTCTGATCATCCCCACCAAAAGGTGATGAGAACGGCTCGCATGAACACAGGGTTGCGCGGGGCGCCGTTGCCGGCTATCTGAGAAGACCGCCGCGTGCCGGCGCCCCCCAACTTTCCGAGCCGCCCCCCATGGACCAGACCCTGCCCGCCCCCGCCCCGTCCACCCGCTGGACCCGCTTCCACGGCATGCGGCGGGCCTTCCGCAACCTGGTCCTGCGGGGGGCGCTGCTTGAACTCGTCACCTTCGGCTTCTACCGCTTCTGGCTGGCCACCGACATCCGCCGGCACCTGTGGTCCCATACCCTGGTCGACGGCGACCCGCTGGAATATGTCGGCCGCGCCCGCGAACTGCTGATCGGTTTCCTGATCGCAACCGCGATCCTGATGCCGGCCTATCTCGTGTATTTTCTGGTCGGTATCGAGGCCGAGCGGGTTCAGGCCTTCGCCAGCCTGCCGCTCTCTCTGTTCCTCTATCTCTTTGCCCAGTTCGCGGTCTATCGGGCCCGCCGCTATCGGGTGACCCGGACCGTCTGGCGGGGGCTGCGCTTCACCATGACCGGGTCGGGCATCGGCTATGCCTGGCGCGCGGCACTCTGGGATCTGGCGGTGCTGCTGAGCCTGGGCGCCGCCCTGCCCTGGCGGCAGGCGGCGCTTGAGCGTTATCGCATGCGCCATACCGCCTATGGCGACCTTCAGGGCGGGTTCGACGGCACCGGGCGCGAGCTGTTCCGCCGCGGCTGGCATCTCTGGCTGCTGACCGTGCCGGCCCTGCTGACCATCATCCCCCTGCCCTTCCTGATCGCCGCCTGGCGGGCGACCATGCTGCAATGGTGGGTGTCCAATGTCCGCTTCGGCGAGGTCCGCTTCCACAGCTATCTTGAGCGCCGGGCGCTGTTCGGCACCTATTGGAAGGCGACCGGCTGGTGGGGTCTGCTGGGCATTCTGATGGGTCTTTGGGTGTCAGGCATCTTCGGCCTCGCCGCCGCCCTGGCGCAGCCTGCCCCCGACGGCACGCCAGACTATGCCGCCGCCTTCGCCCATCCGCTGGCGCTGGGCGGTCTGGGGTTCGGCTATCTGCTGATGGCGCTCGCCGCGGGTGTGGTGGTGCGGATCTACCTGACCCGCGATATCTGGGCACGGATCGTTGAGACCACCGCGGTCTACGGGCTGGAGGCGGCCGATCACGCGACCGGTCAGGGCGAGGCGGTGGACGCGATCGGCGAAGGCTTCGCCGGCGGGCTTGATCTCAATATCGGGGGTCTCTGACCATGACCGAGGCGTCCGCAGCCGATGCCCGCACGATCTTCTTCGACGGCCGGAGTGCCCGCCGACGGCATGTCACACTCGTCATCGGCCCGGTGCTGGAGATCGTCGAAGAGGGCACGCCGCTCGCCCGCTGGGCCTGGGACGACATCCGCCGCGCCGACGGCCACGGCCGGCTGCGCCTGAAGACCCTGACGGGGAGCAACCCGCTGGCACGGCTGGAGATCGCCGCCCCCGGGCTTGCGCGCGCCGTCGAAACGCGCTGCCCCGCGCTCGATCATGGCCAGGGCCGCGGGCGCACCCGCCAGGTGCTCGGCTGGTCTGCGGCCGCCTGCGTCTCGATCGTGCTGCTGGCGCTTTATGGCATCCCTTTCGCGGCCGACCGGATCACGCCGCTGGTGCCGCGTTCGGTCGAAGCCCGGCTGGGAGATGCCACCGACCGTCAGGTCCGCGCACTGCTGGGTGGCGAGGCCTGTACCCGCCCCCAGGGTCAGGCCGCGCTGGGGCAGATGGTCCAGGCCCTGATCGATGCCGGCCTGCCACCCGAGGACGACGAGACCGTCGTCGACGTGGTGGTGCTGTCGTCCGACGTGGCCAACGCCATCGCCCTGCCCGGCGGGCGGATCTACGTCTTCGACGGCCTGTTGCAGAAGGCCCGAACCCCCGACGAACTGGCCGGGGTCATCGCCCACGAGATCGGCCATGTCCATCATCGCGACGGGCTCCGGATGGTGATCCGGGCCGGCAGCACCTCTTTCGTGATCGGGCTGCTGTTCGGCGATGTGGCAGGTGGCGCGGCGATCGTCACCGCCGCCGATGCCGTGCTGAATGCCGCCTATTCCCGCGATGCGGAAACCGCCGCCGACGACTTTTCGGCCGCGGCCATGACCAGGCTGGGCCGCTCTCCCGCGGCCTTCGGCGACCTGCTGGTCCGTGTGACCGGCGAGACCGGGGGCCATGGCACCCTGCTGGACAGCCACCCCTTCGGGGCCGACCGGCTGGCCCGCCTGGCCGCCGCCGGAACCGCCGCGGCCGGAACCGCCACCGAGGGCCTCGCCCTGCTGAGCGACGCCGACTGGCAGGCGCTCAAGGGCATATGCGGCGGTTCTTCTGCATCCGGCCAGCCGGCCCCGGGGCCGGAACGTCAGCGGCTGAAGAACAGCGACAAGCCCTCCGGCTCGTGACCCGGCGCACCGGGTACCATTCGCATATCAGAGGCCGATACGCGTATATCATTGAATATATCACAACCAAAAATAAGGTTGGATATTGCCAATGCGCGGGTCTACCCTGAATTAAGCAACCCAGACGTTATGACCGCGGGCCGCTGCCGCCGATGGCGGGCGGGACGGAATGATGCTGGCGGACCATCAATCCCAGGGTAATTTCTTCTTCGAGGTTGCACCTCATGGATGAAGACGCCCCAGTTTCGGCCGAGGACGGCACGACAGAGATGACGCCAGGCGCCAGCCGGGCGGCGTCCGTCGCCCGCGGGCCGGACGTATCCGGCCGGGTGGTGGTGGTGACCGGGGCCAGCAAGGGGATCGGCCGACGGGCGGCTGCACATTTCCTGGACCGGGGTGATCTGGTGCACGGCTGTGCCCGCAGCCCCTCCCCCATCGAGCATCCGGCCTATGTCCACCACCGGCTGGACGTCGCCGACGAGACGGCGGTCAAGACGATGATGTCGACCATCCGGCGCGCCCATGGCCGGATCGACGTGCTGGTCAATGCCGCCGGCGAAGCCTCGATGAACCATGCGCTGCTGACCCCGACCGAAACGCTGGAGGCGCTGCTGCGCACCAATGTGGTCGGCAGCTTCGTCTGCGCCCGGGAAGCGGCGCGGCTGATGCGGCCCGAAGCCCGCCGTCGGGATCGGGACACCCCGGCAGACGGCGCCCCCGCGGGTGGCCGTATCGTCAACCTCACCAGCGTCGCCGTCCCCCTGAAGCTCGCCGGGGCTGCGGCCTATGCCGCCGCCAAGGCGGCGGTCGAAAGCCTGACCCAGACGCTGGCGCGGGAACTCGCCCCCATGGGCATCACCGTCAATGCCGTGGGACCCGGGCCGGTGCGCACCCGCATGACCCGGACCGTGCCGCCCGAGACGATCGACCGGCTGCTTTCGGCCCAGACCGTGTCGCGGCTGGCCACCACCGACGAGGTGGTGCGGGTGATCGATTTCCTGGCCGACCCGGCGGCCGCGATGGTCACCGGCCAGATCATCTATCTGGGAGGGGTATCCCGATGACCGGAAGCCTGCTCGACCGGATCGCCGGCCTCGGCGCGGCGGTCGCCCTCATCGACGATGCCACGGGCGTCGAGACCTCGTTCGCCGCCCTCGCCGATCAGGCCCGGGATGCGACGGATCTGCTGCGGACGGCCGGGATTCGCGCCGGCGATGTGGTCAAGCTCGACGGCGAGGCCGGCGCAAATACCCTGGCCCTGCTGCTGGCGCTTCAGGCGCTGGGCACCGTCGTGGCGCTCGACACCTCGACCGTGCCGGCCGAGCGCGCCGACAAGGCGGCCCTTGCACGTGCGGTCTGGCAGCTTCGCCCCGAAACCGGCCATCGCCCGGAAGAGCTTGCCCCCGACGGCGAGGAAGCGCCGCTGGTCAAACAGCTCCGCGAGGCGGGCCATGCCGGGCTGATCCTGTTCAGCAGCGGCACCACCGGCCGGCCCAAGGCGATGCTGCACGATCTGGACCGGCTGAGCGCCAGCTATCTGGGCGGTGCCCCCCGCACCAAGCCCCTGCGGCTGCTGCTTTTCCTGATGTTCGACCATATCGGCGGCATCAACACCATCTTCTCGAGTCTCGCCCAGGGCACCACCCTGGTGCTGCCGGCGGAGCGCACGCCCATGGCGGTCGCCGGCGCCATTGCGCGCCACCGGGTCCAGGTGCTGCCCGCCTCGCCCACCTTCCTCAATCTCATGCTGATGAGCGGCGCGGTCGAGGCCCACGACCTCTCGACGCTGCGGATGATCACCTACGGCACCGAGCCGATGCCCGAAGGGCTGCTCGGCCTGCTGCGCAGCCGTCTGCCCCGCGCCCGGCTGCTCCAGACCTTCGGCACGTCTGAAACCGGGATCGTCTCCACCGTCAGCCGGGCGTCGACCAGCCTGGCCATGCGCTTCGACGACGAGGCGGTCGAACATCGCATCGTCGATGGCGAGCTGTGGCTGCGCAGCCGGCGGCGGATCGTCGGCTATCTCAACCACCCGATGGATGCCTTCACCGATGACGGCTGGTTCCGGACCGGCGATCTGGTCGAGGAAACGTCCGACGGCTTCCTGAAAGTGAAGGGGCGCGCCAAGGAGATCATCAATGTCGGCGGCGAGAAGGTGTTCCCGGCCGAGGTCGAAGGCGTGCTGATGGCCTCGGGCCTGGTCGCCGACTGCAAAGTCTTCGGACAGCCCAATGCGATCACGGGCCAGGCGGTGATGGCCGAGATCGTGCCGGCCGCCGATGCGGTGCCCGCCGATCCCGCCGCCCTGGTCAAGGCGGTCAAGGCCCATGCCCGCGAGCGGCTCGACCCGTTCAAGGTGCCGGTCCGGGTGAAGATCGTGACCGACATTCCCTATTCGGCCCGGTTCAAGAAGCTCATCTCGCGGGAGGCGTCATGACGGATCTGGTCATCTTCGGGTCGGGCGGTTTCGCCCGGGAAGTCGCGGCCTATGCCGCCGATGCCGGCTTCACGCTCCGCGGCTTCCTCGACGTCTCCCGCGCGGCCTGGGAAGAGCATGGCGCACCGGCCCCCGCCTGGCTGGGGCGGCCCGAGGATTATCAGCCGGCCCCGGGCGAGGTCTTCGCGCTCGGCATGGCCGAGATCGCGGTGCGCACCGAGCTGATCGCCCGCTGGTTCGACGACGCCGGCTGGCCCGCCGCCACCATCATCCATCCGACCGCAACCGTCATGCCGGGTGCGGAGATCGGCCCGGGCACGGTGCTCGGGCCCCGGGTCCATATCGGCGTCAACGCCCGGCCCGGGCCCTTCACGGTGATGAATTACGGCTGTTCCTTCGGCCATGACGGCGTCTCGGGCCGCAACAACGTGTTCTCGTCGGGGGTGCAACTTGCGGGCTATGTCACGCTCGGCGCCAACAACTTCTTCGGCATCGCCGCCTCGGTTCAGCCGCGGCTGACGCTGGGCGACGGCAACCGCATCCAGGCCGGTGTGTCGGTCGCGGCCAATGTCTCGTCCGGCGCCTTCGTCTTCCGCAAGGACCAGCCCAAGACCGCCTTCCTGTTCGCCCCCCAAGCTGCCACGCCCACCCCGTCCAACGAGGTCACGACCCCATGAGCGATCCCGTGCTGATCATCGGCGCCGGCCCGGCCGGCTGCGTTGCCGCCCTCACCCTGCGTCGCCGCGGTCGCGACGTCGTCCTGCTCGAACGTGCGACCGAACCCGCCTACAAGATCGGCGAAAGCCTGCTGCCCGGCACGCTGTCGCTGCTCGACCGGCTGGGGCTGATGGACCGGATCATGGAGCGCGGCTTCGTGCGCAAGCCCTCGGCCACCTTCGTCTGGGGGCTGGGCCAGGCGCCCTGGACCTTCTCCTTCGCCACCCCGCGGCCCGAGCCCTGGATCTACGATCACGCGATCCAGGTCTACCGCCAGGAATTCGACGGTCTGCTGCTGGATGCCGCCCGCGATGCCGGCGTCGATATCCGCATGGGCCATGCCGTCGCCTCGGTCGATTACGACCATGGCGACGGCGTGCTGGTCCGCGCAAGGCGGGTGGCCGACGATGCCGAGGTGGTGCTGCCCGGATCCTATGTCGTCGACGCCACCGGCCAGAACGGGCTGATCGCCCGCGAACTGGGGCTCAGGCGCTATGACGAGTTCTACCGCTCTCTGGCGGTCTGGAACTACTACCCCTCGATCCGCAAATTCACCGGCGACCTGGACGGCACCACCTTCTCGATCACCTTCGAAAAGGGCTGGGTGTGGATGATCCCGCTGAAGGACGGCACCTATTCCGTGGGCGCCGTGGTCGATGTCGACAATGCCGCCGAGATCAACGCCCGCGGCCGCCAGGCCTTCCTGGAAGACTGCCTGCGCGCCGCGCCGGAGGTTGCCTCCATCGTCGATCTGGACGATCCCCGCGCCGAGGCCCGGATCATTCGCGAGTGGTCGTACAATGCCGAGCGCATGTCGATGGGCCGGGCCTTCCTGGCCGGTGACAGTGCCTGCTTCACCGACCCGCTGTTCTCGCAGGGCGTGCATCTCGCCACCCAGTCCGGTGTCTATGCCGGGGCTGCGATCGACTTCCTGATCGACCATCCCGACCGGGCCGATGATGTCCATGCCTGGTATGACGCCGCCTATCGCGAGAGCTATTCGCAGTATCACGAGTTCCTGGCCTCGTTCTACAGCTATGCCTCGGAAGTCATGCCGGCCTCAAGCTTCTGGTCGAAGCGCCGGGTGCAGGGGCTGGAAGACAAGCGCTTCTCGGACAAGACCTGGTTCGCCCGCCTGACCGGCCAGGCCGAAGAAACGGACGAGGACGAGCTGCTGCGCAAATTCGTCAACCGCTCCGGCAACATGATCAGCCTGGGCCAGCATCTGCGCACCGAACTCACCGACGACTTCACCGAAGAGGAACTCGCCGCCAAGCGGGTGCAGTGGATCGGGGCGCTGACCCGCAATCTGAACGCGATCAAACGGTTCGAATGGACCGGCGGCGAGGTCTCGCTGGTGCCGACCTTCAAGGTCGACCCGATGGATTTCAGCCTGGTCGAGCGCCAGTTGGTCGCCGACGGGCGCGGCCGGCGGATGATGAAGTATTCGATGACCGAAGCCCATCGCGACGTGCTGGCCGGGCTGTCGCACGAAACCGTCGGCTATCGCGAGCTGGTGAAACGGCTGAAGCAGGCAGATGACGGCCCGGATCTGTCGTCGCAGATCGTCATCCGCCTGATCGAGGCCGGGATGCTGAAAGGCTATGACCGCGACGACCAGCCGGTCGAAATCCAGCACCGACTGCGCTTCGACGGTGTCGGCGCGGAATACGAGGTCTGATCGTCGAAGCAGGAGACCCCACGGTGACCCCAACCGTTCTGATCGTGCCGGGGCTGGGCGGATCCGGCCCCGACCATTGGCAAAGCCTGTGGCTGGACGAAAACCCCGCCTGGCGGCGGGTGGAACAGCGCGACTGGGACCGCCCGGTCGCGTCGGAATGGCTTGCGGCGCTGGACGAAGCGGTGGCGCTGGCACCCGGACCGGTGGTGCTGGTGGCGCACAGCCTGTCCTGTGCGCTGGTGGTGCGCTGGGCGGAGACATCCGCCCGCGCCGGCCGGGTGACGGGCGCTCTGCTCGTCTCTCCGGCCGATGTCGACAGCCCCGACCACACGCCGGAAGAGGCCCGGGTCTTTGCCCCGATGCCGACCCTGGTCCTGCCCTTCCGCACCCTGGTGGTGGCGAGCGACGACGACCCTTACGTCGCGCCCGAGCGGGCCGCCGGCTTCGCAGCCGCCTGGGGCGCCGATCTCACCCTCATCCCCGGCGCCGGCCACATCAACGCCGATTCGGGCTTCGGCCACTGGCCACTGGGCCAGGATCTCTTGAGAGAATTGATGGAGGACCTCTGAGCGGCACCGCACCTCACCCTCCTCCCCTGCCGCCTGCGGCGCCCCCGCCCGCCGCCCGCGGCACCCCCCGCATATTCCGTCCCCCCGCACATTCCCTCAACGGGCGCTGATGCCCCGTCCGGGAGGCAGCCCCATGCTGCATCACCTCAACCTCGCCCAGCGCGACATATTCTTCGATCGCACGCTCAACCCCGACCGGCTTTATCTGGTCGGGGGCGAGATGCAGGTGGACGGCGCCTTCGACGATCGGGCGGCGGCGGCGGCCTATCGGGCGGTCATGCGCGACGTGGCGGCCATGCGGGCGCGGCTGGTGCTGCAGGATCATCAGCCGATGCTGGCGGTGGCCCCACCCGACGACGCCAGCCCCATCCCCGTGCGGCTGGAAGATTTCAGCACCGACGCCGAACCCGGGATGAGCGTCGCCGCCCGGGCAGCCGCCCTCTGGGCCGAGCCGATCCGTCCCGAGGACGGCCGGGTCATGCACGACATGTGGATCCTGAAGGCGGCGCCCGACCGGCGGACCATTCTGTTCCGCTGCCATCATCTGATCGTCGACGGCTGGGCCGGGCTCGCGCTCTTCGATCGTTTCCGCCGGGCCTATGACATGATCCTGGCCGGCGGAACGCCGCCGCCCGACCCCGCGCCGCTGCCCGATCCGGCCGCCGAACATGCCTGGATCCAGAGCCCGAAGGCGGCCGAAGACAGCGCCTTCTGGGCCCGCGAGCTGGGCGATCTGCCCGCCCGGGCCTTTCTGCGCCGCCCACCCTTCGGGCCGTCGCTCAAGGCCCGGATCACCCGCGACCGGGCGGCCTTTGCCCGGATCGAGGCGGTCGCCGCCGCGGCCGGCGTTCCCCTGCCGGCCCTGCTGCTCACCCTGTTCGCGACCCTGGTCCACGAATTGACCGGCCGGGCGGCGATGATCGTCGCTACCCCGGTCCGCAACCGGATGACCGCGGCCGAACGCGCGGCCATCGCCCCCTTCGTGCGGCTGATGCCGCTTGGCCTGCAGATCGACCCTGCCACCTCCCTTGGCGAGGCCGCAGCCGCGGTTCAGGCGGCGATGCGCCGTGGCTTCCGCCATCAGCGCCTGCCCATGGGCGCGATCGGCAAGGCGCTCGGCCGCAGGCCCGGGGCAGGCGATGCCATGCTCGGCGATGTGTTGTTCTCCTTCGAGACCCGGCCGGCCACACAGGGCTTCGCCGGCTGCCACACCCTGCTCCACCCGGTCAGTCACGAGGGCGACAAATACGCCCTCGCCCTGCATGTCCGCGATCTGGGCGGCGAGGGGCCGGTCGATTTCGATCTGGCACTGGATGCCGCGCATTGGGGCCCGCTGGGTGCCGCACCGGTGGTGGACCGGCTGGGGCCGATGTTGGAGGCGCTGGAGCGGGCGACCCCGGACACGCCGCTGGCACACCTGATCCCGCCCATGCCCGCGGCCGAACGGGCCCTGATCGCGCGGGTGAACGACACGGCCCGGCCATTGCCGGGACAGGCCGGCGGCGCCGCGAGCGTCGTGGAGCTGATCCGCGACACCGCGCGTCTCAGATCTGCCGACCCCGCCCTGGTGACCGCGGCGGGAGAGGTCACGAGCTTCGCCGCCCTCGATCTCTGGTCCGACAGGGTCGCCCGGGCCCTGATCGCCCGCGGGGCCAGCCCCGGGCGGATCGTGGGCGTGATGATCGACCGGCGGCCCGCGATGATTGCGGCGGTTCTGGGCGTGCTCAAATCCGGGGCGGCCTTCCTGCCGCTCGACCCCGCCCTGCCGGCGGCGCGGCTGGCGGAGCTTGCCGCGGATGGCGGGGCGATCACCGTGATCACCTGCCGGGACTTCGCGACCATCGCGACGGGCCGGCCGCTGCTGGTGATGGATGACGCGGATGCGCTCGGCGCGCCCGAAGTGACACTATCGGCCCCGGCCCCCGGCCATCTGGCCTATCTGCTCTATACCTCCGGCACCACCGGGCGGCCGAAGGGGGTGATGGTCGACCATGCCGCCCTGCTCAACCGGCTGGTCTGGCAATGGCATGCCCTGGGCCACCGTCACCACGAGCCGATCCTGCACCGCACGACCGCCAGCTTCGACGTCTCGGTCTGGGAGATGCTGATGCCCCCCGCCATGGGCGCGCCCATGGTGCTCTGCCCGGCGGTGACCGCCCATGACCCGCAGGCGCTGGCCCGGTTGATCGAGGCGCGGGGCGTCGCCTGCCTGCATTTCGTGCCCGGCGCCCTGGATGCCATGCTGGCCGGCCTGCCCGCCGGCGACGACGAGCGCCTGTCGCGGCTGCGGCTGATCGTGACCAGCGGCGAGGCGCTCAGGGCCGAAACGGTGCGCCGGGTCGCGGCCCGCTGGCCGGGTGTCCGGATCGTCAATCTCTACGGGCCGACCGAGGCCGCGATCGACGTCGCCCGCCATGATGCCGATCCCGAAGAGACGGTGGTGCCGATCGGCCGGCCGGTCTGGAACACGCAGCTGCTGGTGGTCGATCCCGACACCCTGCAACCGGTCGCAGTCGGCCGCCCCGGAGAGCTGGTGATCGGCGGCGTCCAGCTCGCCCGGGGCTATCTGGGCCGGCCGGAGCTGTCGGCCGAACGCTTTCCCGAGGATCCGGCAAACCCGGGGGCCCGACTCTACCGCACCGGTGACGAGGCTTTGCTGACGCCGGACGGGGTCTTCCTCTATCTGGGCCGGCTGGATGATCAGGTGAAGATCGATGGTGCGCGGGTGGAGCCGGGCGAGGTCGCGGCACACCTGGCCGGCCATCCCGCCGTGCAGGAGGCGGCCGTCCGGGCCATCACCGGCCCCCGCGGCCCAAGGCTGGCCGGCTGGTATGTCGGCGAGGGCGTCTCCCCCGCCGAGCTGCGGAGCTGGGCCGCCGGGCGCCTGCCCGGCTGGATGGTGCCCGCCGTGCTCACCCGCCTGGACCAGCTGCCACGCCGGCCCAACGGCAAGCTGGATGCCGCAGCCCTGCCGGCGCCGGCCCTCGCCGAGGGGCCGGTCCGCACCGCCCCGGCGACAGCCCTTGAAGCCGCCATCGCCGGCGCCTTCGCCCGGGTGCTGGACGGGGTGACCGTGGACGCCACCACCGACTTCTTCCTGGCCGGCGGGCATTCGCTGACCGCACTTCGGCTCACCGGCGAGATCCGGGCGGCGACCGGTCTCGAGACGGACCTGAAGCAGCTGTTCCTCAACCCGACGCCGCGGCTGCTGGCGGCGGCGCTGGATCAGGCCCGCATCGCCGCCGGCGATCACGAGGATGAGGGGCCGCTGCCGCTTTACCGCCCGATGACAGGGCGAACCCAACCGGTCTTCCTGATCCCGCCGGTCGCCGGAGAGCCGGCCATCTTCCTCGACCTTGCAGCGCGGCTCGGCCAGACCGCCTGGGGGCTGCGCTTCCCGGCGCATCCGGCCGCGGGTCTGCCGGAATTCGCCCGCCATCTTGCCCGCACGGTGCTCGAGATCGCACCCCGCGGACCCTGGCGGCTGATCGGCTATTCGCTGGGCGGCATGGCCGCCTTCGATGCCGCCCGGCTGATCGAGGCCGAAACCGGCGGCCGGGTCGATCTGGTGCTGCTCGACACCTCGGCCGAGCCGGTGCCGATGCATCCCGATGCGGTCGCAGCCAAGTTCGACCGCGAATTCGCCCGCGCCGCGGCCGACGGTACGGATGCCATGGGTCGCCTCGCCGCCGGTCTCGGCCGGCCGGCCGTTGCACGGCTGAAGGCCCGGGTGCTGCGCAATGCCCGGGCCACCACCGGCTGGCGGGCACGCGGCGTCATCCATGGCGACATCACGATGATCACCGCCCGGCGCGACCCGGCAGAGCGCCGCCCCGAACGCTGGGCCGCCCATACCACCGGCCGCTTCCGGCTGATCGGGCTGGATGCCGGCCATTTCGATCTGCTGTCGGACCGGATGATGCCGGATCTGGTCCGGGCGCTGGTGCCAGCCCCCGAACCGGTCCCCGCCTGACCCTTCGCCACAGACCCCGCCCAAGACAGAGGAGGCCCGAAGATGGCCGATGAAGCAGCAATCCGCGACATGATCCTGGCCACCCTCGCCGAGGTGAACGAGGAACGCGAGGAACCCTTCGACCTTGCCCCGGGGCCCGCGCTCATCCTCTACGGCAGCGGCGGCGTGTTCGACAGCATGGGGCTGGTCAACTTCCTGACCACGGTCGAGGAAAAGCTCGAGGATGATTTCGGCGTCACCGTGTCGCTGACCTCGGAAAAGGCCGTGTCGCGCAAGGTGAGCCCCTTTGCCAGCGTCGAGGCCCTGACCGGCTTCGTGATGGAAGAGATCGCCGAGGCCGACGGCGCCGATACCCCCCTGCAGGCGGCCGCATCTTGAACCGCCGGGCGCTCATCCTGGGCACCGCCTCCGGCCTGCTCTATGGCGGCTGGGCGTTCTTCGCCAATCACGGCGCGGGGATGCCTGCGGGGCTCAGGGCCGCTGCGGTTCAGTTCCTGCTGAGCTTCGGCGCAACCGCCGTGCTCACGCTCGCCATGGATGCGATCCTGGCGCGACGGCTGCGGGCCGGCGCAATCGTGGCGGCGGTGGTGCCGATCAGCCTGCTGGCCGTGGTCTTTGCCACGGCACATGCCCTGGCAGGCACGCCCCATGTGCTGGCCACCATCGCGCCCTCCTATGGCATCGGACTGGTGTTCTGTACCGTCTATGTCCGGGCACGGCGGGCGGCGGTGGCGCGAGAGGCTTGTCCATCGCCGGCCGGGCGCCAAGTATAGGAGGGCCGCCGCCCACCCGATCCGCCGGAACCGGAGCCGATGACCGACCAGGACCAGCGCCTGACCCTGACCACCGCTGAAAGCATGGCAGACATCGCCCCCGAGGCGTGGAACGCTCTTGCCGGCCCGGACAACCCGTTCCTGTCGCATGCCTTCCTGCTCGCCCTGGAAACCTCGGGATCGGTGTCGGAGCGCACCGGCTGGCTGCCGCGTCATCTGCTGCTCAGCACGGCGGACGGGCGGCTGATCGGCGCGGTGCCGCTCTATCTCAAGGCCCATTCCTGGGGCGAATACGTCTTCGATCAGGCCTGGGCGCGCGCCTATGAACAGGCCGGTGGCGCCTATTACCCCAAGCTTCAGGCGGCCGTGCCCTTCACGCCGGTGCCGGGGCCGCGTCTGCTCGCGGGATACGGCCCGGATGCGCCGGCAATCCGCCGCACCCTGGCCGAGGGGCTGGCGGCGGTGGCGGGCAGCCTCGACGTCTCGGGCGTGCACGTGACCTTCCTCGCCCCCGAAGACGTGGCCCCGCTCGCCATGGCCGGCTTCATGGCGCGGCATGACGTCCAGTTCCACTGGCACAATCGCGGCTATGGCAGTTTCGACGACTTCCTGGCGGCGCTGTCCGCCCGCAAGCGCAAGATGATCCGCAAGGAGCGCGAGAAGGTCCGCGACAGCGGCCTGGTCTTTCGGGCGCTGTCGGGCAAGGACATCACCCCCGCGGCCTGGGATGCCTTCCATCGCTTCTACCGCGCCACGGTCGATCGGAAATGGGGCGAAGCCTATCTCACCCGCAGCTTTTTCGACCGGCTGGGCGAGAACATGGCCGACCGGGTGGTGCTGATCATGGCCTATGACGGCGACCGCCCGGTGGCCGGCGCGCTCAACCTGGTCGGCAAGGACACACTTTACGGCCGCAATTGGGGGGCGGTGGTCGACCTGCCCTTCCTGCATTTCGAAACCTGCTACTACCAGGCCATGGAGGTCGCCATCGACCGCGGCCTGGCGCGGGTCGAAGCCGGCGCGCAGGGCGGCCACAAGCTGCTGCGCGGCTACGAACCCGTCACCACCCGCTCGGCCCACTGGCTGGCCGATCCGCGGCTTGCCCATGCGGTGAAGGACTTCCTGGACCGTGAGCGCGCCGCGGTCGATGCCGAGGCCGAGGCGCTGGGCGAACATCTGCCCTTCCGCCGGGACCAGAGCGGGCCCGACCAGGGCGCCGGATAAGGGGGTGGATAAACGGCCGGTAACGCCGTGCGACGGAGGGGCTGGGCAGGAACGGGGTTCGCGGGCATGCTCGGCGTCACGATCCGCCACCGCCGATGGAGCCGCCGCCATGGTGCCCACCTCTCACCTGCTGATGCTGACCTCAGACCCGACCGTCGCCTGGGCACTCGCCTCTGCCATCTCTGCCGAAGAGGCGGCCAAGGTGCTGGGCGATGCCGGTGAAGCCAAGGGCTTCAAGTTCGACTGGCGCTCGCTGATCCCCCGGCTCAGGCGCCGGTCGGAAGATACCGAGATCGACGATGCGGCGCTGGAAGGCGTGGCCGGCGGTGTCGCAGTGAACAGCGCCTATATGCCGCTGGGTGGCGGCTGGATGATTTCCGGCAACTGAGCGGCGGAGCCCGACGATGATCTCGACCTCGCAGCTGATGGCGCTTGCCAGCGACCCGGCCACCGCCGCAGCGCTGATCGCCGCCATGACCCCGGAAGAGGCCGCCCGCATCCTGGGCGAGACCGGCGAAGCCCGTTTAGAGAGACAAGAGGTTTGGTAGAGCGGGACAAGAGGTTTGCCAGGATCAGGCCGGACAAAGCTGGATTATGTTGGACAAGATGACGACCTGAACTATTCTTAAACGTGATGCGTAGCTGGGGTGCCGACGCGCCATCTGCAAGGTTACGCACAGGCGGGTGTCGTCGGCGACACCCGCCATTTTCATGTGTAGGCTCAGCGGCGCAAGAGGACTTCGACTTTTCGTCCGGCGCCGGCAGAAGCTTCGAGGGCATCAGCGAAGACGAATTCCGGCAGGTCAGCGCCGGTCAGGACAGTGGCGCCGTCGGCGGCGGCGGACTGGACGGCAGTGGCGCCGGCCGCGACCGCAAGTGGGCCGGATACGGCGACGGCCCGGCCCTGGGCATCGGTGACGAGGCTGGCGCCGACCGGGAAGGCACCGCCGGTCTCGATGACTGTGGTGCCTGCGACGGTCAACGTGCCCGCCTCCCCGAGTTTCAAGGTCTGATCGGAAACGCCGAACACTTTGGCGCCGGCCGCGGCGACCATGGCACCGTCGAAGCCACAGGCGCGGCAGACGGTAATCGGGGCAGTGGCGGTGAAGCTCAGGGTGAGGGTTGCAAGGCTCTGACGGGGCATCTGAGGGCTCCTGAAACGACGGTTCGGGTCAGCGCGGGCCAGATACGACCGCGAGGACGGCTTGTGCGTAGTCGACGCCATGCTCCCGCTGGTAGTCGAGGGCACGTCGGTGGAGAGCGGCGCCGCCCGGATCGACGGCGTAGCCATCAGGCGCCGAGAAGCCGGCGCCCTCGTCGTGATCGAGCCATGGATCGTCTTCAGGCTTCACGATTTCGCCCGGCGTGATGAAGGTCGGACACCGGCTCAGATAGGTCAGAAGAAAGTCCGAGGGTGACTTCGGCATGGGCTTGCCGAAAGTGGTGTCATCCTCGGCGAAGTCGAGCACCGGGTCTTCGGAGAGAGCATCGTGAAACTGCAAGAGGGCTTCACGGAAGCGTGGGACCACACGGCCTTCTGCAATGGCCCGGTCGATCGCATTCTCAGCCTTCCGGCGGTGGTTCTGCCGCTCCATGTAGTGAAGGCGGTGTTGCATCAGCTCGTGGGCACCGTCATCGAAATCGATGATGCCGATGTCCGGGGCCGCAAGCTCGATCGCCTGCAAACCCTTCACCGCTGGCGCCTGGGCGCCAAGGAAGCCGACGTGACGCAGGTAGTAGGCGCCGGGCGTCGGGTTCTGGGGCGCATCAGGCGCATAGAAGCTTGCGGAGACCTTCTTGTAGGCGCCAGCGGCGACGATCTCGGCAAAGTCCGGATTGACCTGCCGCGGCAGGGCGAAAAGCCCGTCGGGCCGGGCTTCCAGCCCTGCCACCCAGCCATAGGCAGGTGCATCCCCCTTTGGATGCCCGACGACGATGGGGGCCTCGTGGCGCACCGGATCATAGACCGTGGCGGTATGGGACAGGTCGCGTTCGGAGAAGGTGACCGTGGCACCGTTGGAGGCGGTGTGGCGTCCTGCCCGGAAGATGTGGATCGGCTTCATGGGGCTCATTCCTCCGCGGCCGGCGCCTGGATCAGGAACCCGGCGCTCATACCTGTCAGCACGGGCTGACGCTCATAGGTCACGCCATACACCCAGCTCTTGGTGTTGCCGTGCCAGTAGGGCTGCTCCACGAAGGGGTTGTCCCGCATCGTATAGGTATAGCCGAAGCTCGGTTCCTCGGCGCCGGTCGGCGCGGGCGGGACATAGGCCAGCACGGCAGCATTGCCCCAGACGTCGACGAACCCGTCTTCCTCGTTCTCGACGATCACGGCCCGGCCTTCCACCACGCTGCCGAGTTCGAAGAGATTGGCCAGCATCTGGGGCGTGACGATGTCGGCGTTCCGGAAACGGTCGACGATCTGCCTGGACGTCTTGAGGGCGGCATAGGCGACCGGCCCCAGGACCATGACGTTCGGATAGGAGCCACAGGACGCCCGCACCGCCTGCCGCGCCGCCTCAACATCGGCGATCGGCTTGCCGTCATCGGTGCCCCATTTGAGCCCGGAGGCGACCGTGGCCTTGTGGCCTCCATCGTAGTTGGCGGGATCGAGGGCGATGCCCGCCTGCTGGTGTTCCAGCGCCAGGGTCAGCGCCTGCATGACGGTGTTGGTGGTCCGGATGCCCAGGTCGATCCCCGGGACTGCCGAGGCGTCACGTGCCAGTTCCCGAGGAACGGTGCCTTCGAGACTGTCCTGAACCAGTTCATAGGGCTTGCCGACATAGCCGCACTGAATGCGCTTCGTGGCCCCGCCGGGTGACCGGCGGGCGTTGTAGAGCATGAAGCTCTCGCGACCGAATTCGACCACCTTGCCGGCGGCGACATCGACCGGTACCGCCGGGAACAACAGATTGCCGACCCGGTCGGGGTGGCGATACCCACGCGCATGGGTCGACAGGACCGGATCGACGACGCGGGCTTGGGCGGATGTCATGGACATGGATGGATAGACTTTCGTGGATGATGGATCAGCCGGCCGGAGGCGTCAGACGACGCGCCCGGCGGATATCGCGGACGGTTTTGGGATGGATGCCGTAGCGCCGGCCAACCTCGGCCGCAGAACCAGGCGCCGCAGCAATGTCGTCATGCAGCCGCCGCCGCATGGCCGGTGTCTGCTTCACGACGTAGACGCGCCGGCCAGCCAGGGCGGAGCGCGCAAGCTGCTCGGCAGCGGCAGCGCCGATGATCCGACGAAGCCGGTGGAGGATTGGTGCTGACAGGATGATGCAGGTGCCGCCATAGCGCCGGCAGAGCCGTTCCATGGCGATGTCGTCGAGGATGTCGAGGAGCGGCGATGCGGACATGAAATGCCACTCCCGCTCAGGCTGTCGCCCGGTCGCGCCACATCCGGCGCAGACGGGCGACATGGGTGTTGCTCAGACCGACGCGCCGGGCCACCGCGTTGACACTGCCCGGCATGTTCGCGATCTCCCGGGCACGGTCAGCCATCATCTTCTGCGTCCGTCGCGGGATGCAGACATAGTCGCCGGCAAGCTCGGAAGCGCAGAGGCGCGCGGCGGCATCGGCTCCGATGATCTCGACGATGCGGCAGGTGGGGCGGATGGGAATATAGATCCGCGACCCGCCCCGAGCCTTACAGAGTGCGGCGGCAGCGTCATTGCCGATCACGTCGATGACGTCCTGATAAGCCATTGGTCTCGCCCCTGTTTTCCTCGCCGATCCGGCCATATTCAGGATCGGGTTCAGGTACAGGAAAGATCGCATGCTCCGGACTCACGAAGAACGGGCACCCGAAACGAGTGCCCGTTCATCTTTCAACATATTCAGTTATTCCGCCGGATGATCCCGTCAGATCAATCCGGCGGATCCGAAGCGGGCAGGGTGCTCGTGATAGCGCGGCGCCGCTCGACCCAATATTTATGGATGCTGGTAACGGAGGGCGCCTTATCACCGAAATGCCGGCGGCAGGCTCTGGCGATCTGGTTGAGAGAAAACCGGCCCAGGCGGTCATCGAGGAACGCCTTGACCGCCGGGTTGCCGTGGATCTTGGATTTCGGCCCAAGAGTACGCGGAAAACGGCGATGCCACACACGGGCGATGCGATCGGCCGACCAAGCCCGATCGGGGCCGAAATGGTCCAGGCAGGCGGTGGCCATATCCGAGAAGGTGGCATTGGGCGGCTGACCTTCGAGGAAGGCCAGGACGTCCGCATCATCATCCTCGACCATGGGCAACCTGCGTTCCGGCTTTGCGCAGGGTCATGTTGCGCAGGGCGGCAATGACCTTCGGCGCGGTGCGATCATCGACGAAATGGATAGAGGACAGCTTGAAGCGGCCCTCCAGCCACCGGCCCAGGCTGG